>Ga0157379_10004975_pt1 | contig 11406 bp, 5 predicted proteins | sample S25metaG_FD_121802 | JGI IMG/M metagenome (GOLD analysis project Ga0157379, IMG submission 121802) | Switchgrass rhizosphere microbial communities from Kellogg Biological Station, Michigan, USA - S2-5 metaG | ecosystem: Host-associated > Plants > Roots > Rhizosphere > Soil | place: USA: Michigan... | reverse complement strand
CCACCGAGATCCTCATAATCCTCGAGCAGCAATTCCCGATCAGTACCGTTGCGTTCCAGGCATTTGCGATAGAGCTCGCTCAACGTATATGAAAGCAAAGGCAAAGCACCAGGCGTTGGCAGAACGTCATTGATCAGTATCTCTACCAGTTTCTCAGGCTTGAAATAGAGCACCTTCGCGCGGGCAGGTCCTTCGATTGCTTTACGCAGTTCGTCTTGAGACATCGGCGGAACTGCAAAGCGGGCCTGCATCCATTTTCCTCTGAATGTTGTTTCGGAGAAATGCGGCTCAAAATCCGATCGTATCGTCAGTACCAACCGGAGATAATCTTCACAGTTTTCCAGAGCTTGTTCAAGCTCCGTCACAAACTGCTGTCGTAACTCTTCGTCAGTGCACTGCGTGATCAGTTCTTCAAATTGATCGATAACCAGGACTAATCGCTGCTCGCGATTTGTTTGTCGCCAGTTAACCAATCGTTCGGTGAGTGTATTCGAATTCGCAGCCAACGTTTCATCCGGCAGCGGGAACGTTCTGAGGATGTCGACTGGTGACTTGCCGGGCCGTAAAGGCGCAGTAATAGCCCATCTGTTTCCGTCAGACTCCCGCAACGCAGGTATCAAGCCGGCTTTAACCAGGCTTGATTTACCGATGCCCGAAGCTCCAACAACAACTGTGAGCGGTTGAGTCGCGATCTTCTCCGTCAGTTTTTCTATCAGCTCTTCCCGACCGAAAAAAAGATCGCGATGAGCTTCGTCATAAGAAGCAAGGGCTCGATACGGGTTAGTGTCTTTGTTCAGGCGTGGCGCACGCTCGAGTTCGACTTTGTAATTCGGTTTGAGAAAAATAAACTCTCCGAGATCATGCTTTCGCAACGGCCAAAGACCCGGTGTTTGACGAAAGCCCTGCTTTGCTATTTCCGGCTCCAGGGTCTCACGCAAGTATGAGTACAACCGCGTTGCTGTGATAACGCCGTCTACGTCGGGCCGATACAATCCGTTACTCAGCCCGTTCAATCCGGCAAACAAAGCACTCGCAAAGGGCGAGTGCCCGTTGTTGTTTCCGCGCTCGCCGATGGTAAACCCACTCAAGATGTCCAGGGCACGCTCGTTGTAAGCGGCTGAAGTGAGCACCTGCCAGGCCGGATGACGAATGTATCGCTCATAGTGTTCCTTATACATTTTGACAACGGCAAGCTGCAGATGCCGCGAACTGGACCAACGGATCGCTCCGGCAAAACAACAGTCGAGAATGATCAGGGCATGACGGCAGTCGAGTTTTATGAGCGAGTCGTGAAGTACGTTCATGGGCACAAACGTCTCTGTAGCGTCGGCGGTGGCGTCGCTGGGGACGAGAAAGCCTTCCGGACCATCGTCTCCTTCAAGGGCGATGCCATGACCGGCAAAGTAGAACAAGAGCCGATCCCGATCCGTCAATCCTTTTAACGGCAGTTCATGCTCGAGCAGATGCAATAGTTGATCGCGGGTAGCATTGAGTAATACTTCGACCTCATATCTATGTTGATCACGGAGGATAGGTGCTAATTCCTGGGCGTCAGCGATTGGTGTTCGAAGAGGCGGAATGTCGTTCGAGTAATCGGCAATTCCGATGATGATGGCGAGGCTCCGAGTGAAACCGGTCATATTGTTTTCAGCGCTGACGGGCAAAAGTCACTTGTGCGGTACACGTCGTGGCTTCGCCGTCTGATGTGAGGCGGGGCTTTTGCCCCGCCGGTGGTCTATTAAAATATATTTTAGGGCTGTGCCCGAGGGCGAAGCCCAATTGAATAGTTTAAAAGTCAACGGCGGGGCAAGCCCCGCCTCACTTCAGGCGGCGAAGCCGCAACGTTGATCCAAAATGGGACTTTTGTGCAAAGCCGCGTTGACGCGTTGACCCTTATCTAACCACCCTGATTTCCAGTTGCGTTGTTGTCCACTCACTGTTCGCCGTCGGAGGTATGCTCAGGGTGCGTGTTTTTATGCCGGTTTCCTCCATCAATGTAAACAACAAATGCTCCAGCTCGTGTCGTGGAGGAACTAATCCGCGCGTGGCCCATGCTTCAGTCGGCTCGTCGAGCGAACGCAACGTCAGCCAGCGGAAATCCGTTGTTTCGATCGTAGCGAATACTTTTACCACGTCGATAGCCGTCTGGTAGCCGGGCGGAAGATGTGCCTTCAACGCGAGTGTCAGGTGGCCACCGGAATCCAACAGTTCAAAGGCGGCACCGCGCGCGGGGTAGACCTGCGCAATGCCCCAGTCTGGCTGTAGGTTCAACACGGTTACATTCAAGTCATGCGCGCATCGATTATCTATGCCCAGAAAAATCCACTCGCCCGCTTTGATCGTAACGGTTTCCTGAGATTCGGTTAAAGGCTCAGGCCGTGGCTCGTCCTCTTGATCGTATTCTGCCTGCTTACCCATCACGCTCACCGTCAGTTTGTTGGCTAAGCGGTTTCTTCCGCTGTTATTCGTAAGCTCCTGGGCATTCCTGTACTTGACGAGGTGAATTAGTCGTTGGGCCAGCACGCCAGCCGAGTTGGCATCGTCGTGCTTTAGCGGCGGCCTTATGTTTTGCAGAACTGTACCCGCAGAGTTCCAGATCTCGAAATCGCCGATTTGATTGATTGCTACTTGAAGATCGGGCGCCGTCTTGTAGTCGTCTTTACTGATTAACTGCAGGAAGCCACTGTCGACCTTATCAATTGCAGCGGCTGCTCTCTTGAGCGCCGGGCCCGGGTTGACGATGGTCTCGAGATCATGACGTTCGACCAGGCAAACCGTCCGGCGCAGACTCGAGACTCCGGGAGACAACAAGACCGCCTGCGAGCCTTTCGTGACGTTACTGATCGATCCTTGAACAATCGTCGCCCACGAACTCACATCATTAACGCTTGTCACTTTAACCAGCGCGCGGGGCGCCAGGTCTACAGCAATTACTTCGCCGGGAGGGTAAATCGCGAAGGTCGCTTGCCGGTGCAAACCACTGGAGCGCCCGGATCCCAGTCGGATGCGGTCGTTTTTCTGATCGACATCCATCACGATGAGGTTGTATTGAGGAGTAACTTCGCTGTCACCGAATATCACGCGGTCAGCTTCTCCTTCTACCTGCGGCGTCTGTTCCGGGAATTGACTGTGGATCTTTGCTCGCATCACTTCGAGCAGCATTTTGTAAGTCATCGCCGGGTCGACCTGTTTTAACGAATCCAACATCCAGTACGTGAGTGCGCCTCGTGTCTCTCCAGCATGAAATGCATACTCAAATGCTGACTCGTTCGCACGGCACGCCGCGACCAACGTGTAACCTTTTGGCTCTTGTAACCAACCACTGCCGGCTTGCAGCGTTCGCGTGCTTACCGCCTGCAAACCCTTCCAGGCCGCTATCAAATCATCCTCGCGGGCAACCAGGCTTTCAGTGTTTCTTCGCGTATGATCGACGTGTGATAGTCCTCGCTCGACCGCACGCGCCGGGTGACCGCGCGTGCCACTTCCCGAATGGCAGCTATCGAGAATAATTGTTACGATGAGACTCTTCTCAACCATGGCCTTGAGGAGATAAGCCAATTCGACATCGCGCAGATAACGTCCGCTGCCGCCATCGATGTCCATTGGCACTAATGTTTCGTCAATACCGGACTCTCCTTTTAAACTCGGGAAGGCAGTTTGGGCGCGACCGCCGTGACCGGAATAATGTATGTAAACGAAGTCGCCAGCGTTTGCGCAGCGCGCAATGTGTTTGAAAGCTTCAACAATATTGGCGTAGGTAGGCCAAAGTGATCGTGGTTCGAGTGGGGTATTGCCCGAGCCGGCCGTTGCCGTTAGCTTGAAAAATCGATCCTGGGATATTGCTAAGCGCTGGAGAAGAAATGTTTCCACGCTGTTGATATCGCGTACACAGCCGCTTAGATTGCCGTACCACCATCCTCCTTCAAGTTTGTTAGGAAGGTAATAATCAATGCCGATCAAGAGTGCAAAATTCTTCTGTTCGCTTCTCAAGTGTGTAGCCATATTATCTCCTGCCACTGCGTTTCAGAACGATTGGGGCTCGCTTGCAACTTACACCTCTAACTATATCTGAACGATGCGAGCGTTCCATTTCAGTCAACGTGCGGTGCGATGCTTGAGGCAGTATCAACATTGCGTTGACACTGACACAGAGTCATCCTATAAAATTAACCAATTCCTGCACTGAACCGCTCAGCGCAAGGGAACCTCGGCTTACCCGACAGCAAAGGAGTCACCCAATGGCCGCATCATCCCGAAAAACAAAATCTCGCAAATCTTCCAGTGCCAATAGGGGCGGAGCGGGATCCTCGAAGAAAACGCCGAAAGGCGGCGGACCTGAACTCTCCAAAGGCGCTAAGAAGAGAGGAGGCGGAGGAGAACTCTCCAAGGGGGCTAAGAAGAAAGGGGGTGGAGGGGAACTCTCTAAAGGGGCCAAGAGTGAAGAAGGGAAGAAGAAATCGTGACCTTTAATTAGGTGCTCACTTTGGTCACCAGCCCGGTTCGATTGCTGGCGTCGATACTCATGTGGACAAGCTGAATGTCTCGGCGAATTCCAACTCATCGCTCACTTCTCATCGTTACCCTTTCGATCTGGGCACTTCATTCAAATAGCTCGCTCTCTGCTAAAGTTCATGGTCAAACCATTCTTCAGTCGAGTCACGTCGACGCGCTTAAAGCAGCAACTCGCCTTCTCAGCGAAGCCGAAAATCTCAGTGCCGAGTGGAAGGCTGAATCACTACGTAAAGCAATTGCAAAATATGAAGCGGCGCGTGTCGTCTTCAACACTATCGGCGATCGATCAGGCGAGGCGGCGGCAGCTAAGCGAATCGGCGATATTCATTATATTTTCGGCGATAACAACACGGCGTTAGCTCACTACCTGCACGCCCTCACGCTGGTCCGAAATGTCGATCGCACCGCAGAGATCCAGGTGCTAAATGCAATTGCGCGCGCTTATGGCGATTTGGGAAATGCCGAAGAAACTCTCAAATATGCAGAACAGGCGAAGCAATACAGCATCGAGGCAGGAGATCAGAAAGGCAAGGCGGAGGCTATCACCAATATCGGCTTGGGATTCTATTCGGCCAGCAAGATCAAACAAGCGCTCAATGTGTTTGCGGAAGCCCTGGGGATCTGGAAAGCCACTGGAGATCTTCAAGGCCGCGGCGTGACGCTGCTCAATATGGGTTATTCGTACGGAGACTCCGGGGAACTTACTAAAGCCTTCGAGTGTTACCAGCAGGCCCTTACACTCGCGCGCCAAGCGGGCGACAAACGCACTGAAGCACAATCTCTTACGGCGCTCGGCGGAGTTCATTCTTGGTTTGGCGAAAAGCAACAGGCATTGCACTATCACAATCTCGCGGTGCAGCAGTTTCACACTATCGGTGATCGCAACGGAGAGGCGGTTACCTATAACGGGCTCGGATATGTATTCGAGAACGTTGGCGAAAAACGCCAGGCGTTGAATGCTTATACGAAGGCGACGACGCTCTTCAAATCTGTCGGCAATCATTTCTATGAAGGGCTCGCCATGGGTTACGTAGGCAGCGTCCTTCAGTCTCTTGGTGACAGCCGAATGGCGCTCGGCTACTACAGGCGGCGCTTGGTTTTGAGTAGAGAGTTTAAGAATAAGCACGTCGAGGCCTACACGCTGGAACACATTGGGACAGTCTTTACTTCGCTCGGAAAGCAACGCGAAGCGCTGACTTACTTCAACGATGCACTTGCGAAGGCTCGTGAAGTCGACGACAAGCGTGGGCAGTCAATTACTCTCAACGCTCTTGGATCTACGTATGCCGCGCTCAATCAGCCAGCGCTTGCGCTCCGCTATTACGAAGAAGCGCTCGCGCTGGTCCGGCAAGTCCAGGATCGGCCTTCCGAAGTTGAGACTCTTTACCGCATAGCCCGAATCCACCGCGAACTGGGCAAGCTTTTAGACGCTCGTTCAGTCATTGAAGAGTCGATCAGGCTGGTTGACGCTATTAGGTTGAATGTTGGCAGCCTGCAATTAAGAGCCTCTTACTTTGCCTCCGTTCATCAAACACGCGAACTCTATATAGACATACTCATGCAGCTGCACCAAGCAAATCCCACTCGAGGATTTGATGTGCTCGCCTTTGAGGCCAGCGAACGTGGTCGCGCCCGCACACTGCTCGAGACGATACATGAAGCTCAAGTCGACATTCGTTCCGGCGTGCCTGCCGACCTTCTGCAACGAGAGCGAGATTTACAACGACTATTGCGCGGTAAAAGTGAACTCAACGCCCGCCTGGCAAACACGAATCAAGAGCAGGCTCAAGAGTTGGCCAAAGACATCACGGCCCTCACGGCTGAACTTTTTGAGATACAGGGAAGTATCAGAGAGAGCAGTCCTCGCTATGCCGCACTCATGCAACCCGTTTCACTGGTGCTTGCTGAGATTCAGAAGCAAACACTTGACGCGGACACGGTGCTGCTGGAGTACATGCTTGGAGAGCAGCGAAGTTATCTTTGGGCAGTTTCCAGTCAGGGAATAAGCAGTCATGACCTTGGACCACGCAGCGAAATAGAAGCAGCTGCTGACGCAGTTAGGCGTTCTTTCACCGGACGTGAACCTCGAGAAGGAGAACTGGCCACACATTATCTCGCACGCGTAGCACAAACTGAGAAGGCTTATGCGAAAGCCTCACAGCGTCTGAGCAATCTCATCTTTGGACCAGTACGCAATGAGATCGCCGCAAAACGGCTATTGGTTGTCGCTGATGGCAGCTTGCAATATGTGCCCCTTTCAGCCCTTCCTGCGCCTACGTCGATGAGTCAAGCTCAACCGAATCAACCGATGATCCTCGAACACGAGTTTGTAAATATTCCTTCTGCTTCCACGTTGGCCATTCTGAGGCGCGAAACGGCAGCCCGCATGCCTCCCTCGAAATTAGTGGCTGTGTTTGCAGATCCGGTTTTTGACAAGCACGACTCACGCGTCGCCTCGTCTCAGCTCAAACCCTCAGCCTCAACTGAGTCACTCACACTGAAGTCACTGCAGCGCTTCGTACAAGCAGGAGCTGATGGTGAGATCCTTCGGCTAAACAGTACGCGCCGTGAAGCTGAAAACATTCTTGAACTTGCGCGACCGGAGAGTGCGATGTTGGCGGTCGACTTCGATGCGTGCCGAGCGAGAGCCTTGAGTGGTGAGTTAGGGCAATACACGATTATACATTTTGCGACTCACGCGGTTCTGAATGCTGAAGATCCGGCACTCTCGGGAATCCTACTCTCGTTTGTAGACAAGGAAGGGCGTCCTCAGGACGGCTTCCTCGGATTAAACGATATCTACAATATGAAGCTGTCGGCCAATCTGGTGGTCCTTAGCGCCTGCAGCACAGCGCTGGGCAAGCAAGTAAAAGGTGAAGGATTTGACGGACTGGCCCGGAGCTTCATGTATGCCGGGGTTCCACGGGTGATGGCGAGTCTCTGGAAAGTCGATGATCTAGCTACGGCTAACCTGATGAAACACTTTTATCGTGTCATGCTCAAGGATCATAAAACACCGGCTGCAGCCTTACGAGCCGCACAGATTGAAATGTCTCGACAACCTCAATGGCAATCTCCTTACTACTGGGCTGCCTTTGTGATGCAAGGTGAATACAGGTAATCCTACTAAACTGCTCCGGAGCCAGGACCGAGTGGATGCAGACCAATTGAGAAAGACAGGACTGACTGAGTTAGCCTTCAATACCCTGCTCGCGCGTTTCGACCCTGACAGAGAGATTGCGGCCCAGAAATATCAGGCTGTGCGCCTAAAGCTGGTAAGATTTTTTGAATGGCAAGGCTCGACTGAACCTGAGACAGACGCCGATAAGACATTTGATCGGCTCGCTCGCAAACTCTACGGCGGAGAGGATATTACTGACATCGGCAGCTACACTCGAGGTGTGGCCCGGATGATTATGCGGGAGAGAATTAAAGCCGACCAAAAGACACAGCAGGCGTTGACTGAGATGACTCATCATCAAGTGGTCTCGAGCGGCGAGAATAAATTCATTGAGCAACAGAGCCGCTGTTTGGACAAGTGCCTCGATCAGTTACGGGAAGATCAGCGACAACTGATTTTGAAGTATTACAGTGTCGCAGGTGCGGAGCGGATACAGTGGCGTGCAAAACTTGCCGCAGAAATGGAAACAAACCTGAATACCCTGCGGATTCGGGCGTACAAAATAAAGCGGCAACTTCGCGCTTGCGTGCAAAGCTGTATGCAAAAGGGAGAGGGCGGCGGAAATTGATCGCTCAAAATTGTCAGTAATTACAGGAAGGCCCAAGTTTGCAGAAAGATCAGAACACTCAAAAACTGATCATTCCTTATCTTCTAGGTGAGCTGTCACCGGAGGAACGGGAAAAACTGGAAGATCAGTACTTCGATGACGCCAGCTTATTCGAAGAGATGGGAATGGTCGAAGATGAGTTGATCGAAGCGCAACTCAATAATGAACTTTCCGGGCCGGCGCTGGAGCGATTCAAGGAACAGTTTTCTAAATCTGCCAGACGCGAGAACCTGGACTTCACTAAAGCTTTATTGAGTTACGCACAAGCTCACTCTCAGTTCGGGACAATAGCGGCAAGCCCAACCCCTCAGGTTAAGCAATCAGGATTTCGTTTAGTCTTCAAGCAGCGGTGGGCCGTCGCTACGGCTTTAGTATTTATGGTTTTAGGCGGTGTGAGTCTGATTTACCTCATACGGGCGAGGCGAGAAGTTAATCAGCTACGGAACGAGCGCGCCGCGTTGGAACAGCGAACGCGGGAGTTGGAAAACAAATCTGCCGCACAGAATACCCGCATCGAACAACTCGCAAGTGAACTTGATCGTGCTCGTGAAGGCATCAAACAAAGTCCCACACCAAACGCTTCTCCGGAACTGAATGTGACGGAGCGCGGGCCGAGTGTGGCCACCGGCATAGTCATCGCGAGATTAGTGAGAAGCAAGAACAATAGGCAGATCTTGAATGTCTCACCCGCGGCCTCAGTGCTTCGTCTTCACATAGTTATCGAGAAGGGTAATTATCAGAGCTACGGAGTAATCATCGGGGATGATAATGGCGAAGTATTCAGACACGACCAGGCACGACCTCAGCAAACTTTGAACGCTTATTTTATAGTGGTTGAGATCCCATTGAGGCAGCTCTTACCAAGGCATCGCTATCTTCTGAAAGTAAGCGGAGTTGACGCTACTGGCAAAACCGAAGATGTCGGCCAAACGTATTTCAGTTTTGTTAAGCGATAGCGCGACACTCGATATTTCTATGTTTCCTCCTTGCTGAAGATGACAGTTTAGGCGCCAACGGACATGAATGTTTGCTTGGTGCGCCACTGCTGGGCGTCGATTTCCTTCGACTCGTCAATGCTTAGAAAGTTGGAAGTGTGAGCGGTAGTTGGAAGCGGCGATCGGAATCGAACCAATGAATAAAGGTTTTGTAGTCTCGGCGAGGTCTTTCCCAGATATCTTTCCGTTTGAGATAATGCGTTTTTGTTCTGAACTTATGGAAAAAAATCAACTGAGTACGATATACAAAAACTGCTCCCGACCCACCGTCGAGATCCCCTTTTTTCTTCTAATCAGGCCATGTTAGTTAGTTTTGACAACCGTTCGTTAGCTGCCGTCAGATTTATCCCTAACTGATCTTTTAAAGGTATTGGCAGAGGTCGCTTCCTTCGCTTTGACTATTGCAGGCTCTAAGGCGAGGTCGCAAGACAGCAAGTCCGGGTGTTCATCGCTGCAGCTGCATACGGATTCAAAGATCGAGCCTGAAGTATTATGATTTCGACTCTTTCGAGATGAGGTCCTAATCAATTCCACAGCAGGCGCTTCCTTTGTTCACTTTTACTACAGGTTCGGACCATCGGTTGGTTCAGCTAAATTGGCTCAGGGTACTTGTCAGACTTTTCATACTCGAACCGATGCTACAGATTGTTAAAGCGCTTGCTCACTACGATTCTTCCGCTAAGATCAAATAATGGTCACTGTAAGGGTCATTTGACGGAATTCAGGTAAAGCCGCAGAGCGGCAAAAGGTCGCCCTGGGAATTCATAATGCGGTTACGCGAGGAGAATGGACTGACTCAAAACGTCAAGCTCATTTCGATGTGAAACAGATTACCAAAAAGTGTTTGGGGGAGGCTCCAAAGTATATGAAGGCTATTTAAGTGGCTTGATCGTGGTCAATATCAAATTGATTGTACGCCTATCTGCACAAAGTACGTCGCCGAATCATGATTGCCTCGAACGATCGCTTCAACCGAACAGCCGATAATAATTTGCACCGGCATACCTCACACTAAAAATCCCGCCAATCAAAGCCATGTGACTGTTGGAGCATGAGGGGTCGGCACAAACCGCTTCAATAAGGACGGTCATCTGATAACAGAAGATTCCGTTTTCCCAACTACAGCGCCTGGCGGCGCTCCCAAACGGAATCGCTGTTATCAAGACGCCCGCTATTTTATTTAATTCTCCCCCTTGCGCCCCGCTTCGTTCGCCCGCTCGGCGCGCCTCGCACTGCTCACTACGCTACGCCCCCGCTGGGGGCTGGCGCTGTTTGATGGCTTGGGCTCCAGCCGAAAAGTTTCGAGATAGTTGAACCGAGTCGCACGTCGACTTGTGTACCCAAGCCTTGTGAGGATCGCTCCACGGCGCTTTGACCTGTCCGCTCTAATAACGGCGGCCGTACCACGCAGGTCACGCGGGTTGACCCTCCCATTCAATACACGGAGTGAAGCCCGCTGTACAAGCTCGTAAATGTATCTCTCGTCCACTGGCATATTGTTCCGTGTCCGGCGATATCGCCTAACGAATAAGTATTCAGAGTCACAGCGGCTCCTTCGTTTCTCGAAATATCGCTCTAACAGCGGGCGGAGCCAGTAAGCTGCATCTTTCGGATACTTCATTATTGGTCCATCACGCCTCGGTAATTGTCGACCGCGGCTCTGTTCGCGAACGGGTAGCAGCAGATACTCGAAGTCTTTTGCGCGGTCACGATCGCCTGGTGGTGTCTCGGTCGCTAATGACGGTATTTTTGCGTTGCATAGTTCAGTCACAGTAAGAACATGAAAGATAATTAAATACAAAACCAAAGCCTCTTCCGGGTAAGCATCGGGCGAAACCATATACTGGCAGAGGCGTTCGACGACATCATCATCGTACCGCCTAATGGAATCGGCGATCTCAACCATCTCGCCCCGTTCATTCATCACTGTGAAAGTGCCTGCAGAGGCCTTGCCAGTGTCAGAAGCGAAGGGGTGCTCCTGCACCAGATCATGTAGCTGAGCCCAATTGAAGAACGTACGAAGATTCGTCATGAAGCGATTGACTGAGCCGCGCGCCAGCCTTCGAATCTTCACATAAGAATTGGTCGCTTGGCATTCCTCGTTACTGCAT
>Ga0157379_10004969_pt1 | contig 11411 bp, 7 predicted proteins | sample S25metaG_FD_121802 | JGI IMG/M metagenome (GOLD analysis project Ga0157379, IMG submission 121802) | Switchgrass rhizosphere microbial communities from Kellogg Biological Station, Michigan, USA - S2-5 metaG | ecosystem: Host-associated > Plants > Roots > Rhizosphere > Soil | place: USA: Michigan... | reverse complement strand
GATGATGCGCCGGTTCACGGTGATCGGCCTTGACCAGCCACAGGAAGTGCAGCACACCAAGCGTGGCGATCAGATACACGAGCTTATGCAGGCGCTGCCAGTTGCGCCCGAGCCGGCGCATCATCGCGTTGGTCGAAGTGAGCGCAAGTGGAATCAGCAGCAACCAGGCGGTGAAGCCGACCGTGATGTACGGGCGCTTGGCAATCTCTGTGAGCAATTGCGACCAGAACCCGCCGAGGTCGATCACGAGATAGATCGTCAGATGCACGCTGACATAGAAGAACGCGAATAGGCCGAGCATGCGGCGGAAACGGATCGCCTTGTTCCAGCCGGTGAGCCGGCGCAGTGGCGTGATGGCGAGCGTGGCCAATAGCAGGCGCAGCGCCCAGTCGCCGCTACGATGTTCGAGCTGCGCCACCGGATCGGCGCCGAGCGCGCCGTGCCAGGTATCCCACGCCAGCAGAGCCAGCGGCAGCAGACATGCGGCGAACGCGAGCGGTTTGAAGGCGGCGATGCGATCGCGAAACAAGACCATCAAAAATTCTTCCGCAAATCCATACCCGTGTACAAGCTGGCCACCTGTTCGACATAGCCGTTGAACGGCTTGGTTTCGATGCGATTGCCGAACAGGTTGAAGCCATCGCCGGAAATTCTGCGTTCGGTTTTCTGGCTCCAGCGTGGATGGTCTACGGCCGGGTTCACGTTGGAGTAGAAACCATACTCGTCGGGGCCGGCGACATTCCAGGTCGTCTTCGGCTGGGTCTCGGTGAATTCGATCTTCACGATCGCCTTGATGCCCTTGTAGCCGTATTTCCATGGCACGATCAGACGCAGGGGCGCACCGTTCTGATTCGGCAGATCATGTCCATACATGCCGACCGCGAGGATCGCCAGCGGGTGCATCGCCTCGTCGATGCGCAGGCCTTCGCGGTACGGCCAGTCGAGCACGGGATAGCTCAACCCGGGCATTTCGGACGGGCGATTGACCGTGGTGAACGCCACATACTTGGCCTGGCTCGTCGGCTTGAAACGCTTGAGCAGATCGCCCAAGGGGATGCCGACCCATGGAATCACCATCGACCAGGCTTCCACGCAGCGCATGCGGTAGATGCGCTCCTCCAGCGCGTGCGGCTTCAGGATGTCTTCGAGCGTGAAGTGGCCGGTGATCTCCGCGTGGCCGGCAATTTCCACACTCCACGGCTGCGGGCGGAAGCGGCCGGAATTCGCGGCCGGGTCGCCCTTGCTCGTGCCGAACTCGTAGTAGTTGTTGTAGTGCGTGGCGTCCTTGTAACTCGTCGGAGTTTCGCCTGCGGCGGTATCGAGCTTGCGCGCGATGTTCAGGTTCTTGCCAGGCAGCGTTTCCGATGAGGCTGGCGCTTCGGGCGGTGTTTCCGAATGACAGCCGGTGGCCAGCCCTACGGCGCCGAATCCCAGCAGCCGAAGGACCTCGCGCCGGCCCCGATAGACCGGTTCCGGGGTGATAGAAGAGGGTGGCGGATCGAAGCGGAATGATCTGTGCATGTGTTTTTTCCGTTGCAACCATTAGACGGGTCCGGACCGCGCAACCTTACAGTGGATGCAGCGCTATACTGGCTCGGAAACAAGGCTACATGCGGGTTATGAAAGGGGAAGTTGACCTCGCCAGTGCGTTCCGCTTTTCGTCGAGCCTGGTCGCTGTGCTGGACGCCAGCGACGGGCGCGTGGTGGACGTCAACCGCGCGTTCGAGAGCGAACTCGGCTACCGGCGCGAGGAGATTCTCGGCAAACGTTCGATCGACCTCGACTTCTGGCCGAATCCGGAAACGCGGTCGATGATCTGGGCGCGCCTGCGCGGCGAGCGCCGGGTTTGCGGTGTGCGCGTGGTATTTCGCCATCGCAACGGCAGTGAATATGCCGGCACGCTGCACAGCGAGATATTCGAGCAGGATGGCACCAGTTACGCGTTCGCGATCATTCAGCAGATTGCCCAGGCAGGCGCCGAGGATCGCAAAGCAATCGCCAACGACGCCGGCAGCTATCGCGCGCTGTTCATGGCGGCGGCGGAGGGGTTGTATCGCAGCCTGCCGGACAGCGGCTGGATCGACGTGAATCCGGCTCTCGCGCGCATCTTCGGCTACGACTCGCCCGCACAGATGCTGACCGAGACGCGTGGACGCCGCGCCAGCGAACTGTATGCGGACCCTACGCAGGCGCAGCGCGTGCGCGATCACATGACGCGTGAAGGTTGGTGCGAGAACTTGCGCGCACAGATCCGGCGGCGCGACGGCGGCGTCGCCTGGATTTCCGAAAATGCACGCACCGTGCGCGATGCCGAGGGCCGCGTGCTGTTCTACGAAGGCTCGCTCGTGGACATCAGCGCGCAGGTCGCTGCGGAAGCGCGCCTGCGCCAGTCCGAGAACATGTACCGCACGCTGGTCGACAACAGCCACGACGGCGTGTTCATGATCAAGCGCAACGGCACGGTCGGTTTCATCAACGAGGCGATGGCCACGGCGCTGGGTTATCGCGTCGACGAATTGCTCGGCACGGATTACATGCGCCTGATCGCGCCGGACCAGCTGGCTGCGCAAACCGTGCGCCGCCAGGAGCGTGCCGGCGGCTCGTACGGCGTGCAGAGCTACGATGTCGTCATGATCCGCAAGGACGGCACACGGCGCCTGCTGCACGTGCACGCCGGCGCGGTCGATTACGAAGGCGAGATCGCCAGCATCGGCACGGCGCGTGACATCACCGAGGAAAACCGCGCGCGGCGAGCGCTGGAGTGGGCCGAACGCACTTATCGCGAACTGTTCCAGAATGCAGTGGCCGGCATGTTCCGCACGCTCCCCGACGGGAGCATCACCGCCGCGAACGATGCTTTCGCGAAAATTCTCGGTTATGCCAATGCCGAAGCGTTGCTCGCCTCAGGCCGGCGCATCGGCGAGTTCTACGTGCATGCCGAACAGCGCGACGCCGTGCTGAAGTGCCTTGATGAAAGCACTGAAGCGATTGTTTTCGAATTCGACGCGCTGCGCTGCGACGGCGCGGTCATCCTCGCCGAAGTGCGCGCGCAGGCCGTGCACGACAGCGACGGCCGTTTTCTGTGGACGGAAGGCTCAGCGCAGGACATCAGTGCGCGGCGCAAGGCTGAGGTTGCGCTGCTCGAATCCGAGGCACGCTATCGCACGCTCGTCGAGCACAGCCAGGTCGGCGTGTACATGATGCTGGGAGATCGCTATACCTATGTGAATCAGGCGTTCGCGAACATGTTCGGCTACACCGAGCAGGAACTGGTCGGCGCGGATTTCCGCATGCTGGTGCCGACGGAATCGCGCGAGCACCAGGAGGATCGTTACCAGCGCCGTCAGGAAGGAGAGCCGAGCAGCGGCGACTACAGCATTACGCTGATGCGCAAGGACGGGGCGCGCATCCAGGTCGTGGTCAGCGCCGGCGCCGTCGACATGCACGGCAAGCGCTACACCACCGGCACGATCCGCGACGTCACCGGACAGTTCCGCGTGCAACGCGAGCTGGAGCACAACGCCACGCACGATCTGCTGACCGGCTTGCCGAACCGCGTCTACTTCGAGCGCCAGTTGGCGCAAACGATCGCGCACGCGCGCGCCAGCGGTGATTGCGATTACGCCGTGCTGTTCCTCGATCTGGACGGGTTCAAGCTGGTCAACGACAGTCTCGGCCACGCCAGCGGCGACGAACTGCTCGTGCAGATCGCGCAGAACCTGCGTTCGATCCTCGGACCCCATTGCCTCGTCGCGCGCTACGGCGGCGACGAATTCACGCTGATGCCGTATGCGGCCTGCCCGCGCGCCCGTGCCGAGCAGCTGGCGCAGCGTGTGCTCGGCCTGCTCGGCGCATCGTTCGAGATCAATGGCCATCGCGTTTTTTCCGGAGCGAGCCTGGGCGTGGTGCTCGGACGTCCGGACTACGAAACCCCGGATCAGGTGCTGCGCGACGCCGATACCGCGATGTATCGCGCCAAGGCCCGCGGCAAATCGGCGTACGTGATTTTCGACGACGCGATGCACGCCGCGGCGCGCGCACGCCTGAAGATCGAAACCGATCTGCGTTTCGCATTGGAGCGCGGCGAATTCCGCGTGTTCTACCAGCCGATCGTTGACATGCGCAGCGGCGCGATCCTGAGTTGCGAGGCGCTCGTGCGCTGGCAGCATCCGGAACGCGGGCTGCTGATGCCGGACCAGTTCCTCGGCGTGGCCGAAGAGGCCGGCACGCTCGTCGCGCTGGACTGGTGGGTGCTCGAGCAGACCTGTCGCAACCTGCTGCGCTGGCAGCGCCGCTACCCCGCACACGCGAAACTGCGCGCGAGCGTGAATGTCGACGACCGCCAGTTCGGCGATCCGGCCCTGATCGAGAACGTGCACGCTGTTATCAAGCGCACCGGTGTCAATCCATCGCATCTGGCGCTGGAGATCACCGAAACCGTGTTCCGGCGCGGGCGTGCCGAAGCGGAAAGCACCTTGTTCGGCCTGAAGGAAGTCGGCATTTCGCTCGTGGTGGACGATTTCGGTACCGGCTATTCGTCGCTGGATTCGTTCGCCACGTCGCCGTTCGACACGCTCAAGATCGACCGCAGCTTCGTGCGCGATATGGTAACGAACCCGCGCCACGGCGCCATCGTGCATACGATCGCCGGTTTCGCCGAACTGCTCGGATTGGAACTGGTCGCCGAAGGCGTGGAAAACCGCGCGCAGGCCGAACTGTTGTTCGATGTCGGTTGCGAGCGCGGGCAAGGGCTGCTGTTCTCGCCACCGATCCCCGAGGATGCCTTCGAACGCTTCCTGGAACAGGGCCTGCCGCTGGGTGTAACGCAGCTCAAAAACGCGGTTGCGTAATTGTTGCGGCGCGGCATAATGGGGCTCCTTTGTGGGAGTCCCCGATGAGTCGTGGCTACAACTTCAGCGCCGGTCCTGCGGCGCTACCGGAACCTGTTTTGCGCCAAGCCCAGGGCGAGATGCTCGAATGGGACAAGGCGCGCGCGTCTGTGATGGAAATCAGCCATCGCGGCAAGGATTTCATCGCGCTGGCCGAGGAATCCGAGCGCGACCTGCGTCAGCTGCTGCAGATTCCGCAAAATTACAAAGTCTTGTTCCTGCAGGGCGGTGCGACGCAGCATTTCGCGCAGATTCCGATGAATTTCGCGCGCCGCGACCAGACTGCCGATTACGTCGTCACCGGCGCTTGGGGCGAGAAGGCGGCCAAGGAAGCCAAGCCTCTGACACAGGTGCGAATCGCCGCGAGCGGCGAGGCCGGCAAGTTCACTTCGATTCCGCTGCGCGCCTCGTGGGATCTCGATGCGCAGGCCGCGTATGTGCATTACACGCCGAACGAGACGATCCACGGCGTGGAATTCCATGACGTTCCGGAAGTCGGCAACGTGCCGCTGGTGGCGGACATGTCGTCGAACATTCTGTCGCGCCCGCTCGACGTATCGAAGTTCGGTGTCATCTACGCCGGCGCGCAGAAGAACATCGGCGCTTCGGGCCTGGTCGTCCTGATCGTGCGCGAGGACCTGCTCGCGCGCTGCCCGAAGGACATCCCGAAAATCTTCAACTACGCCGAGCACGCGGCGAACGATTCGATGTTGAATACGCCGAATACGTACGGCTGGTATCTGGCCAGCCTCGTGTTCAAGTGGCTGCTCGCCGAAGGCGGCCTTGCGGCAATCGGCGCGCGCAACCAGGCCAAGGCGGAGCTGTTGTACGGCTATATCGACAGTTCCGATTTCTATAAGAATCCGGTGGAAAAATCCGTACGCTCGCGCATGAATGTGCCGTTCACGCTGCCGCGCGAAGAACTCGACGCGCAGTTCCTCAAGGGCGCCGAGGCCGCCGGTCTGATGGCGCTCAAGGGGCATCGTGCGGTCGGCGGTATGCGCGCTTCGCTGTATAACGCGATGCCGCTGGAAGGCGTGCAGGCACTGGTGGATTTCATGAAAGACTTTGCGGCGAGAAATGACTAGTTCGTCATTCCGGCCAGGGATTGGCCGGAATCCAGAAGGCAGGACGCCACAATGAAGACACTGGATTCCGGCTTTCGCCGGAATGACGAGCAAAATCTACTACCGGGTACACAGAACAATGTTCAAAATCCAGACTCTCAACAATATCTCCAAGAACGGCCTGAGCCGCCTGCCGAACTCGCTGTACAGCGTGGCGAATGACGTCGCGGAACCCGATGCGATCCTCGTGCGCTCGGCCGACATGCATGGCAAGCCCCTGGCCGCGTCGATCAAGGCGATCGCGCGAGCTGGGGCGGGCGTCAACAACATTCCGGTGGCCGATCTGTCCAAGCGCGGCGTGCCGGTGTTCAACGCGCCGGGCGCGAACGCGAATGCGGTGAAGGAACTCGTCGTCGCCGGCATGCTAATCGCGGCGCGCAACCTCCACGACGCACTCGCTTTCGTCGGCGCTCTCGGCGCCGGCGACGATCTGCATCATCGGGTCGAAGCGGAGAAGAAGCGTTTCGTCGGTTCCGAACTCGCAGGCAAGACACTAGGCGTGATCGGGCTCGGTGCGATCGGCGTCAAGGTTGCCAATGCAGGCCACGGTCTGGGCATGCGGGTGCTCGGCTTCGATCCGCACATGACGGTCGACGGCGCGTGGGCGCTGTCCTCGGACGTGGCCAAGGCCGGTTCGTTGAACGAACTCTACGCCGGCTCCGACTACATCAGTTTCCATGTGCCGCTGAATGACGCGACACGCGGCATCTTCAGTGCAGCGGCGCTGGACATCGTGCGTCCCGGCGTGGTGCTGCTCAATTTCGCGCGCGAAGGCATCGTCGATCAGGCCGTGCTCAAGCAGGGTTTGACGAGTGGTCGCGTCGGCCGCTACGTCACGGATTTTCCGAGTGCTGACCTGCTCGGCAATGCGCGCGTGATCGGCTTGCCGCATCTGGGCGCTTCGACCGGCGAGGCAGAGGAAAACTGCGCGCTGATGGTCGTCGATCAACTGCGCGATTTTCTCGAGAACGGCAACGTGCACAACGCGGTGAATTTCCCGAACACGCGCATGTCGCGTGCGGGCAAGGCGCGGCTGTGCATCGCGAACCAAAATCGGCCGAACATGATCGGCCAGCTCTCGCACGTGCTCGGCGAGGCCAGCGTCAACATCGCGCAGATGCATAACGCCTCGCGCGGCGATATTGCTTACACGCTGATCGATCTCGACTCGCCCGTGACCGAAAGTCTGATCGCCGCGATCGGCAAAATCGACGGTATTTTGTCCGTGCGGGCAATAACGAACTGACGCCGATGGCCAAACAGAAGTCGCCGAACAAGGCCCCGCCGCTGTCTCTGGCGGATGCGCGCGCGCGTATCGACTCGATCGACCGCGACATTCAGTCCTTGATCGCCGAGCGTGCCAACTGGGCGCACAAGGTCGGCAAGGCCAAGGGCCCGCTCAAGGCCGCCGTCGAGTACTACCGGCCGGAGCGCGAGTCGCAGGTCCTGCGCATGGCGATCGACCGCAATGAAGGCCCACTGTCCGACGAAGTCTTGGTACGCGTGTTCCGCGAGATCATGTCGGCGTGCCTGGCGCAGCAGGAACCGCTGAAGGTCGGCTACCTCGGTCCGGAAGGCACGTTCAGCGAGCAGGCCGTGCGCAAGCATTTCGGCCACTCCGCGCATGGTCTGCCATTGGCGAGCATCGAAGAGGTGTTCCAGGAGGTCGAAGCCGGCCATGCCGATTTCGGCGTCGTGCCGGTCGAGAATTCGGGGCAGGGCACGATCCAGGTCACGCTCGATATGTTCCTTACATCGCAGCTGAAGATCTGCGGCGAAGTCGAATTGCGCGTGCGCCAGTTCCTGCTGTCGCGTTCAGGGCACATCGAAGATATCGAGCGCGTCTACTCGCATCCGCAATCGTTCGCGCAGACCAAGGGCTGGTTGCGTGCAAACCTGCCGAAGGCCGAGAAGATTGCGGTGTCGAGCAATGCCGAAGCCGCGCGGCGCGCGCGCAATGCCGACGACGCCGCGGCGATCGCCGGCGAAGCCGCGGGCCATGTCTATGGTCTGAAGAAAGTCATCGTGACGCCGATCGAGGATCGCCACGACAACACCACGCGCTTCCTCGTGCTTGGGCGGCAGTTTTTCCCGTCGTCCGGACATGATCGCACCTCGATTCTCGTCACGATCAAGGATCAGCCCGGTGCGCTGTTCAATGTATTGAGCCCATTCGCGCGCCATGGCATCAGCATGAACCGCATCGAATCGCGGCCGTCGCACAATGCGAAATGGGAATACGCGTTCTTCATCGACCTGGCCGGCCATGTCGAAGACGAGGCGATGAAGAAAGCTCTGGCGGAACTCGCACCGCGAGCCGCGCAAATCCGTGTGCTCGGATCGTATCCGGTGGCGGTGTTGTGACGTTCGACGCGGGCGTGCTGGCGAACGCGGCAACGCGTGCGCTGTGCGCATACGACCCGGGCCACGATCTGCCGGCGCTGCGCAAGCGCTTCGGCAACGCGCTCGCCGAGCTCGGCTCGAACGAAAATCCGTTGGGCCCCAGCCCGCGTGCGATCACCGCGATAGCAGCGGCGTTGCCGGAAGCGTTCCGCTATCCCGATCCGAAAGGCTTGGCGCTGAAAACCGCGCTCGCGCGACATCTCAAGGTCGATATTGCACAGATCACGCTCGGCAACGGCTCGCACGAACTGTTGATGTTGATCGCGCAGTGCTTTGCAGATGCGAGCACGTCGATCGTATTTTCCCAATTCGGTTTTGCGGTGTTCCCTATCGCGACCGCGGCTGTGGGTGCGCGTGCGATCCGCGTGCCCGCCCTTGCGCGCGATCACGCGGTGATGCCGCTCGGGCATGATCTTGACGCGATGGCTGAAGCGATTCTGCCAGATACGCGCATCGTCTATCTGGCAAACCCGAACAATCCGACCGGGACTTGGTTCGATGATGCGGCGCTGGCGCGCTTTCTTGCGCGCGTACCGGCGACGACGCTGGTCGTCGTGGACGAGGCCTATCAGGAGTTCGTGACAGCAGAGGGGTTGAGCAGCGCGCTGCAGTTTCTGCCGCGCTATCCGAATCTCGTCGTCATGCGCACGTTTTCCAAGGCGTACGCGCTTGCGGGATTGCGCGTCGGTTACTCGGTTAGCGCGCCGGAAGTTGCCGCGGTGCTCGAACGCTTGCGCGAATCGTTCAACGTCAACGGCCTCGCGCTCGCGGCTGCCGAAGCCGCGCTGGGCGATGCTGCACACGTCGCGCGCGCCAAGACCTGGAATCTCGCCGAGCGCGAATGGCTGACCGCGCAGCTGCGCGCGCGCGATCTGCGCGTGCTGCCGTCGCAGACGAATTTTGTGTTGGTTGACTTTACCTGCGACGCCACGCCCGTCGAGCGCGCGCTGTTCGAACGTGGCGTGATCGCCCGACCGATGGGCGGTTATGGCCTGCCCGAGTTTCTGCGTATCAGCGTTGGCTCGCGTGCGGAAAATCAGCGCCTGCTGGAAGCCCTGCCGTGAGCGATTGGGTCAGCGCACCGGCCGGGCCGCTGCGCGGCGAGTTGCGCGTTCCCGGCGACAAGTCGATCTCGCATCGCGCGGTTATGCTTGCCTCGCTTGCCGACGGTGTGTCCCGCGTCACCGGGTTCCTCGAAGGCGAAGACACGCGTGCGACCGCGCGCGCGTTCACGCACATGGGCGTGCATATCGAAGCGCCGAGTCTTAGTGAGCGCATCGTGCAGGGCGTCGGATTACGTGGCCTGCATGCGCCGGATGGCCCGATCGATTGCGGCAACGCCGGCACCGGTATGCGTCTGCTATGCGGTTTGCTTGCCGGCCAGAAATTCGATTCAACGCTGATCGGCGATGAATCCCTGTCGCGCCGCCCGATGCGTCGCGTGATCGAACCGCTGGCGCAAATGGGCGCGAGGATCGAAGCGGAGCAGGGCGGAGTGCCGCCATTGCGCATAGCCGGCAAGCGTTCGCTACGCGGTATCGACTACGAACTGCCGGTAGCGAGCGCCCAGGTGAAATCGGCGATCCTGCTTGCCGGTTTGTACGCGGATGGTGAAACATGCGTACGCGAACCGCATCCGACACGCGACTACACCGAGCGCATGCTCGCTGCGTTCGGCTGGCCCATCGAGTTCAGTGCCGGGTCGGCGAAACTCGGCGGCGGACAGGCCTTGCGCGCGACGGATATCGAAGTACCTGCGGATTTTTCATCGGCGGCATTTTTTCTGGTCGCCGCAACGCTCGTGCCGGGCTCGGAACTGCTGCTGCGCGACGTGGGCATCAATCCGCGGCGCACTGGCCTCTTGCACGCGCTACGCGCAATGGGAGCCGACATCGATGGCGCGAATTCGCGCAGCGCCGGCGGTGAACCGGTCGCCGATCTCATCGTGCGGCATGCGCCTTTGCACGGTGTCGACGTGCCGCTCGAGCTCGTGCCCGACATGATCGATGAATTCCCGATCCTGTTCGTCGCCGCCGCGGCGGCCAAAGGCACGACGCGCATCCGCGGCGCGGCGGAACTGCGTGTGAAGGAATCCGATCGCATCGCGGTAATGGCGCGGGGCCTGCGCGAATTCGGCATCCGCGTGGAAGAAACCGCGGACGGCGCAATTATCGAAGGTGGGGAATTCCGCGGTGGGGAAGTGGATTCGGCCGGCGATCATCGCTGTGCGATGAGTTTCGCGATTGCGGGGGCGCTCGCGCGCGAACCTATACGCATACGCGATTGCGCGAACGTGGCTACGTCGTTTCCCGGCTTCGTCGCGCTGGCAAACGGATGCGGGTTCGGCCTGGCCGACGCGGGCTGACCCGCAATCTCCGCTAAAATCGCGGGATGACCAGCAAACCCGTTTCCGTCCTCACCATCGACGGCCCCTCCGGGTCTGGCAAGGGCACGATCGCACGCAGTGTCGCCGAGGCGTTGGGCTGGCATCTACTTGATTCCGGAGCGCTGTATCGCGCGATTGGCTTCGCTGCAGGCATGGAAGGGCTCGACCTTTCCGACGCCGAAGCGGTCACGCGCTGTGCGCAAACGACCCGAATCAGCTTCCGCGCGACGAAGGACGGCGGCGAGACGCGTGTGATCGTCAACGGCATTGATGCAACCGACGAGTTGCGCACGGAAACCTGCGGTGCGGCAGCGTCGGCCGTGGCCGCGATTCCCGGGGTGCGCACTGCGCTGTTCGACAAGCAGCGCGGTTTCCGCAAGGCGCCGGGCTTGGTCGCGGATGGCCGCGACATGGGCACGGTGATCTTCCCCGACGCCCAATCCAAGGTCTTCTTGACCGCCAGCGACGAAGAACGCGCAAAACGGCGATATAAGCAGTTGAAAGAAAAGGGATTGGACGTTACACTCTCCACCCTTTTGCGCGAGATACAGGCGCGCGATGCCCGCGACGCAAGCCGCGCGGTGGCGCCACTTCGGCCAGCCGCCG
>Ga0157379_10004968_pt1 | contig 11412 bp, 9 predicted proteins | sample S25metaG_FD_121802 | JGI IMG/M metagenome (GOLD analysis project Ga0157379, IMG submission 121802) | Switchgrass rhizosphere microbial communities from Kellogg Biological Station, Michigan, USA - S2-5 metaG | ecosystem: Host-associated > Plants > Roots > Rhizosphere > Soil | place: USA: Michigan... | reverse complement strand
GTGCTCGTGGCGATGGTCCGCCACCATCTGCTACTCGGGGAGAGCGCCACCCGCCGCGACATCGACGACATGGCGACGATCCACGCCGTCGCCACCGCCGCCGGTAGCGACCGGATCCTCACCCTGCTGCACCGCCTCACCGAGGCCGACTCCCGCGCGACCGGTCCGACCGCCTGGAACGCCTGGAAGGCACGCCTGATCAACGACCTGGTCACGCGCGCCCGGGCTCTGCTGGGCGGCGAGCGGGTCCCCTGCCCGCCCCGGCTCGACGACCGCCAGCGCTCGCTGCTTGCTCTGCCGGAGGAGCACGTCGTCCAGATCAATCCGCTGCCCGACGAGGGCATGTTCGAGGTCGTCGTGGTTACCGCCGACCGGGTGGGCCTGCTCGCCGTGACGGCAGGCGTCCTCGCACTCAACCGGTTGGACATCCGCCGGGCCTCCGCCCGCAGCCTGGCCGGCAGGGCGCTGCTGCAGGCCGCCGTGGCCGCGCCCCATGGCCGGGTACCGGAGCGCGAGAAGTTGTTGGCCGACCTGCGCTCGGCCCTGGCGGGCACGGTGGACATCGCCGGACGACTCGCGGCCCGGGAACGCGACTACGCCGGCGTCAGGCAATGGACCACACCCGGCCCACCGCAGGTGCTCTTCGATGATCTCGGGACGACCACCGTGCTGGAAGTCCGGGCACCCGACCGCGCGGGCGTCCTGTTCCGGATCGTGCGAACCCTGTCCGGTCTGCAGGTCGATGTGGCCACCGCGATCGTCGCCACCCTCGGGCTCGACGTGGTCGATGCCTTCTATCTGCGGGAGGCCGACGGGGGTCCCGTAGCGGACGAGCCCCGCCGCGCCGAGATCGCGCACGCCGTCCTCGCCGCACTCGCCGGAACCGCCGGGGAGGGCATCGCGAACACACCGATCACGGACCCGGCCGCCGCCCCCGCCTGAGCCCGGAGGGCGCTACCGGCCTGGTGTGATCCATCCCGCGCGTCCCCGTCGGGACCCACCCCGTCCACACACTGGGGTGAGACGCTATGATGGGCACGCACGTTGGGAGGCTTCGCCTAGTCCGGTCTATGGCGCCGCACTGCTAATGCGGTTGGGGGCTTCAACCCCCTCCCGGGTTCAAATCCCGGAGCCTCCGCCCTTCCTGCTGGTCGTCCGGCCCGAGTAATCGGGCCCACCGCCGGCGTCTTTACTCCAGCTCCCCCGCCACCCCGCGACGCTGCCCACAGGATGCCCACGCCGCGCCGCGCGAGGGATCGCCGCAGCGACCGTCTCACCGACCTGCTGATCGGTGTTCCGCAGGAGGTGGATATGCAGGTCGGCGGTGATACCCCGCTTCGAGTGGCCCATCCGCTTCGACACCAGCATCAGATCCACACCCTCCGCCAGCTTGATACTCGCGCTGGAAGCGTCCACCGGCCCACCGGCGGCCGGCACCGCTGGCCGACTACCACCACGTCGGCGTCGGCGCCGGCGTCCTCGCGGATCGCCGCGCACGTCCCGGCGCGGCGACCGATCTGCTGCATCTGCCGGGTCACGTACTGCGGGTCGAGGTGCCGACCATCCAGCCGGGTGAACATGAGCCCTTCGAGCTGCACCGGCTGGCCGTGCTCGTCGGGCAGGATCCCGTTGTTCCAGCCCGATCCCGTTGTCCCAGCCCGGCCCGACCGCCTCGCGTTCGGCGTCCTCGCATAGACGCTGCTTGAGCAGCGCGCCGAGCGTCGTCGAGTCCAGGCCGATCTTCCGCCGGCCGCTGCGGGTCTTCGGCGGCCACGCGCCGTACTCGAGGTCGTTCTTGACGATCTGTCGGGTGATCGTGAGCGTCGCGCGTTCCTCGTCCCGCCCCGGCCAGGCGGCGCCACAGGCCTGGCCACGGCGTAGGCCGTTCGGCCGATCCTGGACGTCGCGGAGGCGTGGGAGCTGGCGACCATGGCAGCGCTCGCCGCGCCGGGTGTGCGGCACGCCTACCACCGCGGGCCCGACGACCGGCACACCGCGACCATGACACACCCGGACGGCTCCTGGGCGTGGGCAACCGCCATCGGTCTGGAGCCACCCACCGTTCGTCAGGGCGCCCCGCGTCGCCTGTGGGACATCCCGCCCCCGGTGCGACACCTCCACCGCGTAGAAATCGGAACGCACCGCGATCGGCTCGAAGGCGAAGGCGAAGTCACAAACTCGTACGGGTGACGTCGGCGCCGCCGAGCCGCGTCGTCGCCACCACCGTCCCGGCCGCGTCGTACAACACGACCGGCGCCTCTGGGTTGATATCGCTGTACCCGGCCCCGCCGCCACCGCACCCCAGCAGCGTCGAGCCGAGCATCGTCAGCCGGCCGTGGACCGCCTGCTTCGGTGCGTCCTGACCGCCGCAGCCCGCAGCCCCGAGCGCCAGCATCGCCAGTGAAGCGGCGCAAGCGCCGCGGATCCCCCATTTCCCCATGTGTCCCCCTCCGAGAGGGAGCCAGGGTAGCGGGGCCGCGCCGCTGCGCATCTGCTGCCCACGGGATGGCCACACGGCCCCGACCCGACCCGACTCGCGGGCACCCGTCGCGAACCGCCTGCGCACCGAAACACGCTGGTAGGCGGGCGATCCGACCCGACGTGACTCGCAGGGACCCGGCTCACTCCCGGGTTCAAATTCCGGAGCCTCCGCCCCTCGTTTCCCTTGGAGTCTTGCCTGCATGGCTGGCCGTTCTGCAGCTGATGCAGAGTTCGCGCTCACGGCGGCCTAGCCTCTGTTGGTCCAGTAGTGCCTGTGGATTCGGCCGGCCGCTGGACCGGGGGCATCATGCATCCGTGTCCGCCCGGTGCCGCCCGCTCCTCGTCGGCAGTGCTCTACGTCGGCTGGGGCTGGCCGCGCCGCTTCTGCTCGGCATCCTGCTGATGCACGGCGGCCTGTCGACCCACGCAGGCCACGTCTTTTCGCCGACTGCCATCACCGCCGAATGCCCGAGAGCACCCCCACCGCCACGCCCCTGCCTGATCCGCACCGGATCGCCGGCACTACCATGACCACCTTCGGCAACTGGGATCCACAGAGCCGCTCGGCAGCGGCCCGAGCCCTACCGCACGCCTCCCACACCCTGCACAGCGGCGTCATGTGCCTGGCCTTCCTTCGACTCGGCGGCGCGCTGCTCATTGCGCTCCTGCTCCTCACGGCGTTCCGCGGGAGCGGCCACACCTCCCGGTTCCTGCGGCCGTCACCGATCCTTTCGGGTCGGTCACCTCCAGGCGATCCCAGTCGTCTTCCCACGCCCTCGCTCGCCCAACTCTGCGTGCTTCGCAGGTAGATCGGCCGAACGCGCCCTCGGAGGTCCCAGAACTCCGCTCGGGCGCTCCGACCACGGCACCACACCTGCTCCAGCACTCCGAGGGACCACATCCAATGAGACGACTGACAGCGCTGTTCTCGATGGTCATCGCCATGGCACTCTTGGCCGCCTGCGGCGGCGAGAACGACGATCGGCCAGCCAGCAGCGGCACCCACAATGCCGCCGACATCACCTTCACCCAGCACATGCTTGGGCATCTCACCAGCAGGCAATCGACATGGCCGACCTCGCCCCGACCCGAGCGGGCGATCTTCGGATCACAACTCTTGCCGCGCAGATCCGCGCAGCCCAGGCAGCCCAGATCACCGCGATGGCGGCCTGGCTCCATGCCTGGGGGCAGGTAACGCCGCCACTGACCAACGGTGCCGGCGACGGGCGAGCCCTCGCCGCCCATGGCGTTGAGGGCCACGACATGCCCGGTGCCGGCATGCCCCCAATGCCTCCCGGCGCCCACGGAATGATGTCCCACGACGCCATGAACATGCTGAGGACCTCCACCGGCCGTGCCTTCGACAGGTTGTTCCTCACGATGACGACCGAGCACCATGGTGGCGCCCTGGACATGGCGGCGACCGAGCTGAAGGACGGCACCAACGCTGCGGCCCGCGGGCTTGCCGACGACATCAGAAGCACACAGGCCAGCGAGATCACCTATATGCGTGATCTCGTCGGCCAGGTCTGACAGCCAGGACCGACAGATCCGGTCAGGGCCAGCCGGCCCTGTCTTCCCGCTCGGGGGCGGTGGCTGCCTCCACTGCGGCCACCGCCCACTCCGACTCACCAAGCCCCGACCGAGGCTCCTCAGCAGCTAGACAGGTCACATAATGTGATGTCGATGCGCGTATCGGCGACGACATCGGGCCGCCCCGACACTCACTACGTACACGCATGGTCAACACTCACACGAGCCTTTCCCCGAACACCGTTCGACAAAGTCGAAACAGCCCGTCGGCAGCCACCGGAAGGATGCGATCTGGCATCACTGGGCGACCTTCGTCGGCACGGAAACAGCCGGCACGGTCTCCCTACGCGAGAGGCACATGCCGTGTGGGCAGGGGCACCACCCGGCGTTCCACCGCCACCTGGTCCGGTAGCCGGAAGGATCCCTGCTCGGTGATCACCGATGATGTCGCGGCGGCCGTGTTCGACTCGCTTCCCACTCCCATCGCTGTACTCGGGCCGGATGGAACGGTGGTCCGCCTGAACGAGGCATGGCGACGCAGCGCCGCGACTGGAGTCGCCCTACTGCCTGTTCGGCCGGGGATGAGCTGGCTACTCGCATGCGACCACGCGTTGGAGGCGGCCACCCGATCGGGTGACACGACTCCGGCGCCCCCCTCGCGGGCCCGCAGCGGCGGCGCCCGAGACGCAGCCGCGCCGATCCGGATGCTCGCTGCAATGTCGCGGCAGATGATTGACCGACGCCGTACTCGAGCCAGGCTGGAACTACCCCACCCTGCCGTTCCCGGCCAACGCTGGCTCGACGTCCGCCTGAGCACCCTGGTGCGCGGCGATGGCCTGATCGTCGTCGTTGACGACGTGACGGATCGACACGACCGTGAAGATGATCTTCGCCGCCAGTCACGGACGGATCCGATCACTGGCCTGCCGAACCGGACTGCTCTGCGTACCCTGCTCGCGACGCGCCTGACCGCCACGACCGCGGCAGACGATGCCCGCACCACCGCGACCATGCCGTCAACAAGGCTCAGTCCCGCGGTTCTCTTCCTGGATCTGGACGCATTTCGCCACATCAACAACTCCCTTGGCTACACAATCGGCGATGCCGTACTCCACGCCTGCGCGCGGCGTTTTACGACCGTACTGGAGCCGACCGATGTCATCGGGCGATGGGACGGCGACGAGTTTGTTGTACTCACCGATTCGGGGTCGGCTCCCGCGGCTGCCGAGCTGGCAGAGCGGCTTGCCGCGACACTCGATGAGCCGCTCGACGTCGACGGCCATCGCATCCAGCTGTCGGTGAGCATCGGCGTCGCACTCGCTGCCGCCTCCTCATCTTCGCCCCGGAAGGGGCCGGCTGGCAAGGGTTCCCCGCGTCCGGCGTCCCGAAGGGCGGCCCTGGAGTCCACGGAGGCCGGAGACGCCCTGGTGGCAAGGGCTGGCGCCGAGGTGATTCGCGCGCGTTCCCGAAGCAGGAAGAGAAGCGACCGACGGTCTCGCTCCACACCGTGATCGGGGCTTTTCCTATTCTCATGCCATAGCCGACAACCACAACCTCAAATTGGTATACGCAGCGTCGCCGAGCCTCGCCAGGCGAGATTTCATTGCCGTACTCTCCGACCCATGCAGCTCGCACTGACCATTCACGACACCCGCACCGGAGCGCACATGGATGTGCTGCTGCGGGCGCATGGCGACGCAACGGTGGGAGCTCTCGCCGCGGCGATCGCGTCCGTGCTCCGACCCGGAACCACTGATCGAGCATCCGCCAGGGCCGGCCCGACTCTGAGCCTCGCCGACACCCCACATCCGCTGGATCCCGGCCTACCGCTCGTCCTCTCGCCGCTGCGCGAGGGCGCGGTCGTGATGCTCGACGCGCCGACGCCCCTGCGTCACCCGGGCACCGGGCTGGTCGATCTCCTGGTGACCGCGGGCAGAGGGGCCGGGATCATCTACCCTCTGCCTGCCGGCGAGCATCAGGTGGCCGCCCGCCCGGATGGCTCGATCACGCTCGAGCTCGGACGCCCCCAGCGGCCGCTGCTCACGGTGCGGGTAGCGGTCGACGGCTCCGCTGACGTCGCCCCCGGAGCCGGCACCAGAGTTCTCCACTCGCCGGTGGCGTCGCTGCCGGGAGCGACCCTCGCAGTCGTGCGCTCGCCACCCATCGCGCTGCGACTCGTCCAGTCCCCCGCCAGCGAGCTCGGTCCTTCTCCTCTGAAGCCCTCACACTTCGACATCAACCGTCCGCCCCGGCTCAGTCCACCGCCCTCGCCCACCACTTTCGCCCTGCCGGTGCCGCCCGCGCGCCCGTCACATCCGGCCCCGATCCCCGTCCTCGCCACCCTCCTGCCCATCCTCGCCGCGGGCGGCATGGCCGTTCTCCTGCACTCGACGTCACTCCTGCTGTTCGCGGCCCTCGGCCCGCTGAGTCTGGTGGCTTCCGTCCTCAGCACTCGGCGACGGGACCGCCGCACGCTGAGGTCCGATCAATCACGCTATGAGCAGGCTCGCGCTGCGATCGAGTGGGATGCCCGTAAGGCGCTGCAGAGCGAACGCCGGGGTCGTCACGCCACACACCCGGACCCCGCGGGCCTTTTCGCCATCGCCTGGCAGCGACACGCCGGGCTTTGGCGCAGGCGGCTCGGCGACGGGGACTACCTGCGACTGCGGCTGGGTACAGCGATCCAGCCCAGCACGATCGCGCTGTCCTCAATGGAGCGAACAGGACCCGTCAGGCGCCTTGTCGCGCGACTTCCCGCCGTGATCGACATCGCCGAGTTCGGGGTGGCCGGTGTGGCCGCACCATCGGAGGGAGCACGCACGCTCGGATCATGGCTCGTCGCGCAGGCAGCGGTCCTGCACAGCCCGACAGAGCTCGGCATTCGGGTGCTGGTGGCCGATCCGCGTGACGCTGACGCCTGGCGTTGGATCCGCTGGCTGCCCCACTGCCGCCGCGAGATCGCGGACGCGAGGACGGTGTCCTTCGCCGCCGACCTCACCAGCTGCGCCACACAGGTCGCCGAAGTGCTGTCGCTCATCGACGAGCGCCGGGCGCGTTCAGCTGCCGGCCGCCCACGCGACCGCGGCGAACTGGTGGTGATCGATGGGGCACGGGTCATCCGCGCCGTGCCCAGAATGATCGAGGTCCTACGGGCAGGGCCTGCATTCGGTGTTCACGTTCTGTGTCTGGACACGGATGTTCAGCACCTTCCCGTCGAGTGCCGTGCTGTCGCCGAGGCGACGGGAGACCATCTCATGATCCGAGAGGATCACAGGCCTCCTGTCCGCCGGATCCAGCCGGACATCGTGGGCCCAGCCGGCGTGCGGCGTAGCCCGTCCGGTCTCACCGGCACCGCCCGGTGGTGCGAGTCGGTCGCCCGAGCACTCGCACCACTACGCGACCTCGGCGACGACGACGCGGCCCTCCCAGCCTCCATCCGTCTCTCGGAAACCCTGTCCGCCTACGGCACGACCTCTCCCGCCATTGCCGCGCAATGGGCCTCGGTCCAGCGTGGGCATCCATTTCCCGGCGGTCGTTCCGTCCCTATCGGAGTCTCTGGTACAGGCTCGTTCACGCTGAACCTTCCGGCCGACGGTCCGCACGGCCTGGTGGCAGGAACGACGGGCTCGGGCAAGTCGGAGCTACTCCAGACGATCATTGCCGCGCATGCGGCGATCTATCGGCCTGACGAGCTGACGTTCGTGCTCATCGACTACAAAGGCGGAAGCGCCTTCGCCGAGTGCGCAGGGCTACCCCACACAGGCGGCATCGTCACCGATCTCGACCCGCACCTGGTGCGGCGGGCCCTGCTTTCACTGTCGGCCGAAATCCGTCGACGCGAGACCCTGCTGGCTCGGCATGGCGCCAAGGACCTCGAATCTCTCGGCCGGCTACCCGCGCGGCAGGGGCCAATGGTAATCCCACCACGGCTCGTCATAGTGGTAGACGAGTTCGCGACGCTCGCCCGCGAACTTCCCGACTTCGTCACTGGTCTGGTTGGACTCGCTCAGCGCGGGCGTTCCCTCGGGCTTCACCTCCTTCTCGCGACGCAGCGACCGAGCGGCGTCATCTCGCCAGAAATCAGGGCGAACACCAATCTGCGGATCGCCCTGAGGGTCACCGACAGTGCCGAGAGCGAGGACGTCGTGGGTCGTCCCGACGCAGCCCTGATCAACGCGTCCACCCCGGGACGCGCGATCGTGCGCCGTGGTCCTGACCGCGTAGCCGTGGTGCAGACAGGTTGGGCCGGCGCCACCGTACTCGGCAACGCGGTGAAATCACCCCTTCCCGACATCACGCGGCTTCCCTGGCCGCTCCCTCGCGCGTCGGCGGACAGCGGGGAACGGCGGGAAACGGAAACCGGCTCGGAGACCGAACTCACCGCGCTCGTTCGTGCGATCCGTGAGGCAACCACCGCGCTGCGCATCGGCTCGCAGCCGCCTCCCTGGCTCCCGCCCCTGCCCCTGTGCCTGACGCTGTCGTCCGTTCCACTCCCGACGACGGGCGGCTCTCAGGAGGGTCTCCGGCCGGCGGCCATCGGGCTTGTCGACGACTGCGATCACCAGCGGCAGGACACCTACACGATCGACCTCGAGCACGGTGGGCACCTGCTGATCGCTGGAAGTGCGCGGTCCGGCCGGTCCACGGCGTTGCGAACCGCGGCCGGCGCGATCGCTCGTACCCACTCCCCCCGGGACGTGCATTTCTACGGTCTTGACTGTGGGGGCGGCGCCCTGTCCGCCTTGACCGCGCTGCCGCACACAGGAGCGCTCGTGGGACGAGACGACCCCGAACGCGTCGGTCGTCTGCTCGCCCGCCTGGCCACCGCGGTCGAGCAACGACGCCGCCAGTTCGCGGCCGACGGTGTCGCCGATCTGGCTGAGGCCAGGCGGGCGGGATCTGCAGCGATCGCCCCCGCATACCTCGTCCTGTTCCTCGATGGCTTCGAGGGCTTTCTCGCGGAGTTCGAGGATCTGAACGGAGGGACCCTCGTCGAGGACCTCCTGTGCCTCCTTCGGGAGGGCCCCGCAGCCGGTCTGCGGGTAGTGCTGTCCACGGACCGGCGTGGCCTGACCGGGCGTCTCGCGTCCCTCGCCGATGAACGCCTGATCCTGCGTATGGCTGACCCGGCGGACTACGCCCTGGCTGGGATCGCCGCATCGGTCCTACCTGACCAGATGCCGCCCGGTCGCGCTCTGGCGGTCGGAAGGCGCTTCCCCGTTCCGGTCGAAATGCAGGTGGGCCTGCTTGGTGGCGATGACACTGGGCGCGCCCAGGTGGCGGCGCTTCGATCGATAGGAGTTCAGGCCGCGCTCGATGCCCATGCGGAAAGACGGACCCCGGCAGACCTTCGCCCCTTTCGCGTGGACCCTCTGCCCACGCTCGTGACTCGGGCCGCCGTGGCCACAGCTGTGCGCACGCGCCGTAGCCCACCGGACAGCACCGGACGGCGGGTACCACTGGGTATCGGCGGTGACGACCTTTCTCCCGTAGAGATCGATCTCGCCGGTGGGCCCGGCTTCGTAATAGGGGGGCCACCTCGCACCGGGCGCAGCTCAGCCCTGCTCACCATCGCGCTGGCCCTTCTCGGTCAAGGCGCCGTACTGATCGGCGTGACGCCGCGTCCCTCGATCCTGCGCGACCTGATCGATCATCCGGGCATGGCGGCCCTGCTCGACTCCGAACTGCGCCCTCTTCCCGACTCCCGCCCTGCATGGGAGCAGGCCAGAAATGACGACAGCGTCGCGGACCTGCTGTGGCCTCCTCCTGGGTCGAACATGTCCGCGCCCGTCGATGCGCGTGGCAGACCGCTGATCGTGCTCGTGGACGATGCCGAGCTGGTCAGGGAGCCGGCCTCCAGCACGCTGGCTGACTTCTGGAGACACTCACGCGATCTCGGCGGAGCGCTGATCGTCGCCGGCTCCACAGAGCAGCTGCTCCTGCAGTACCAGGGCTTCACCGTCGACGTGCGCCGGGGCGAGCACGGGCTGCTGCTGTCTCCGAAGCGAGCCACCGACGGTGATCTCCTGGGAACGCGGCTTCCGCACCCGAGCAGTGGACCTGTGCCACCGGGGCGAGGAGTCGTTGTCAGCCGTGGCCATGTCCTGCCCGTGCAGGTCGCCCTTCCCTCGTCATCCCTGTCCCATCCAACCCCGTCACTGCCAGGAGAGATCGCCTCATGAGAACAGTCACCACGCCGGCGGCCGCGCAGGCCGCGGCCCGCATGACCCAGATGCTGCCCAGTCTGCGGCAAACCGCCACAAACCTCGTCCAGCACGGCAACACGTTGGCTGACCCACGCAACTGGGAGGGCCCCAAGGCGCAGCTCTTCCGCGGCCAGATCTGGCCTGAGGTGGACCGCGCCCTCACCAATCTGCACTCCGATCTCACGGAGCTCGCCCATGGCATCGCGGACATCAACAGGCGGACCGTAGCCGCCGGAAGCTGACAGCGCTGCCCATTCCCACCGGCCAGAAGGAACGCTATGACCTCCTCAGATGTCACCGTCCGCAGCACTCCAGAGGCCATGTCCGCGGTCTCGGACCTCGCCTCGATCGTCAACGGAACGCTCCTGCAGAACTTCGACGAGCTGCGCTCGATCGCCAGGGTGCTCACGGACCCTGAGAGCTGGGACGGACGAGGCGCGACCGACTTCCGGACCAATGTCTGGCCCAGCTACGAACGGACACTGACCGATCTACACACCCAGCTCGACCATCTGCGGGCCAGGCTCGCCGACATCCAGAGCGAAATCCAGCAGGCGGGATGACGTGCGGCCGCCGCTCTGCGGCTACCCATGCCCGCGGCCATCAGCCAGCAGCGCGATCGCCTCATCCGTGCCCAGCTGTGCACACGTCCGATCAGTACGTATCACCGCTTCGGCGATCTCCATACGCAGCATCACCCAGTCCGCATCAAGATCAAACAATTCGGGGTCGGATGCCGCTCCGCGAACCGCACCGCCGGCCCCTGACTCGCCTCGGCCGGCAACGCGGCCACCCAGCCACCGAGCGCGACGGAAACCCAACGACTGGAGCCGGGCGCGGATCCGGAAAGGTTCAGCCGCGCGGCCAGATCATCGATCTGGGGCCACTGCCCGGCGGCAGTCGGAGCCAGCAGCAGAAGGTGGACGCTTGCGGGCACCCGTGCGCCATCAACCACCGGCGACACCGGCACCGGCTCGGACGCCGTCGTCGAGCCCGCTGTCGGATGTGCCGGTGGCACTCCGGGGTGACGTCCACGTACAACCATCGGCCCGGCCGAGGAGGCGTCGGGAACCGATTCCGCCGCCGTCGAGAAGCGCACACCGTGCACGACTCGCCCGCCCCACAGGGCCGGGCTCGCGTAGGGAGCGGCCGCGATCAGTGCCCGCGCCGACCCGATCGAGGCGCTGTCGAC
>Ga0157379_10004967_pt1 | contig 11412 bp, 12 predicted proteins | sample S25metaG_FD_121802 | JGI IMG/M metagenome (GOLD analysis project Ga0157379, IMG submission 121802) | Switchgrass rhizosphere microbial communities from Kellogg Biological Station, Michigan, USA - S2-5 metaG | ecosystem: Host-associated > Plants > Roots > Rhizosphere > Soil | place: USA... | reverse complement strand
TTAAAGTTTTGACACCCGCCATGGCATCAGGTATGTTCTTGAGGATGAGTTTTCTTTCCCATTTCCGCCATCACCATCATGTGCACAACGTGTTGGCGGGGGTGTCCTGAGATAGGGTAGAACTCAATCACCAAGATTCGGCCCGCTGACGCGAGATGCGACAGCGGGCTTTTTGTTTGTTGCCACAGAGTTGGAGAATCCATGCCTAAACAAACCATTTCTAAACAAACCAAGCCCCAGGAAATTGACTTCGACAAGATGCAGGGCCTGTTGCCCGCCATTGTGCAGGACGCGGCCAGCGGCGACGTGCTGATGCTGGGATTCATGAATCGGGAAGCGTTTGAGCAGACGATGCGGGTCGGCTATGTCACGTTCTTCAGCCGCAGCCGCAACCAGCTTTGGACCAAGGGCGAGACATCCGGCAACCGGCTCGAAGTAATCTCAGCTTCGACCGACTGCGATCGCGACACGGTTCTGCTACAGGTGCGGGTGCAGGGAGAAGGCCTGGTCTGTCATAACGGAACGCGTTCCTGCTTCACCGAGAGCCTGCCGGTGACAAAGCAACCAGTCCAGGCAGAAGGATCCCTGCCATGAAGCTGCGTATTGGTATTCCCAAAGGAAGCTTGCAGGAGGCGACACTACAGCTGTTTGCGCGTGCCGGACTCAACGTCTACACCAACGGCCGGTCGTACTCCGCGAGCACCGCTGATCCCGATGTCGAGTGCATGCTCATTCGTGCCCAGGAAATGGCTCGCTACGTGGAGCACGGCGTGCTTGATGCGGGACTCACCGGGCTCGACTGGGTGATGGAGAGCGGGCTCGAGGTTGTGACCGTGGCCGACCTGGTCTACGCCAAGCAGAGTCGAGGCAAAGTACGTTGGGTTTTGGCTGTGCCCGAGGTTTCCGAGTACCAGCGCGCAGAAGATCTTACAAGCTGCATTGTCGCCACTGAACTTGTGAACGTGACGCGAAATTATTTTGACAAGAAAGGTGTCAGCGTACGCGTTGAGTTTTCCTGGGGAGCGACCGAGGTGAAGCCTCCGACGCTGGCCGATGCCATCGTAGAAGTCACCGAAACTGGCAGTTCGCTGCGAGCCAACCATCTCCGCATTATTGACACCCTGCTCGAATCCAATACCCAGGTCATTGCCAACACTTCTGCCTGGAAAGATGCTGGCAAGCGCCGCAAGCTCGAGAACCTGGCAGTGATGCTGCGCGGTGCGATGGAGGCCCAGGGCCGTGTCGGCCTGATGCTGAACGTCCGCAAGTCGGACCTGGCCGCGGTGCTCGGCGTTCTGCCGGCATTGCAGAAGCCAACCGTGGCCACGCTGAGCGATGACGCCTGGGTCGCGGTGAACACCATCATCGAAGAGTCGGCGGCTTGGGAGATTATTCCCCGGCTGAAAGCCGCAAACGCTGAAGGCATTGTCGAATATCCGCTGAACAAGGTGGTCATGTGATGCGGATTCTCGAACGTCGTGCTGCGGAAAATTATGTGCGGAAACTGGAGCGACGCGGACAGAAGCTCGACGCCCTGGAGCCGCGCGTCCGCCGCATCGTGCAGAATGTGCGCCGCGACGGGGACGGGGCTTTGCGGCGATACGCGCAAACGTGGGATGGTCTGGGCGTTGGCGATCCATTGCGCGTTTCGGAACACGAGATGCAAGCCGCGCTGACGGCTTCATCGCCGGAGTTGCGAGTGGCGCTCGAAACCGCAGCAGAAAATATTCGGACTTTCTGCGAGTGGCAAAAACCTGCGAACTGGGAACACGTAAGGCAGGGACGAAAGTTGGGGCAATTGGTCCGGCCGCTCAGCTCAATCGGATGTTATGTGCCTGGCGGACGCTATCCTCTGCCTTCAACTTTGTTGATGACGGTGATTCCGGCGCAGGTCGCGGGAGTGAAAGATATTCGAGTGGTCTCGCCTCGTCCTGCTCCGGCGACTCTGGCGGCAGCAGCGCTGTTGGGAGTGTGTGAGTTCTATCGTATCGGCGGCGCGCAGGCGATTGCGGCGCTGGCTTACGGGACGAAAAGCGTTCCCCGAGTCAACAAGATCGTGGGGCCGGGGAATTTGTTCGTGACCACGGCCAAGAAAATTGTGGCCTTTGATTGCGCCATCGACTTTCTGGCAGGCCCGACCGAGGGCTTGATTCTTTGTGACGAAGGCGAGCCCGCGTTCATCGCGTCGGATTTGGTCGCACAAGCGGAGCACGATCCGGATGCCATCGTACTGCTGGTCACGAAATCGCGGAAATTCGCCGACACGGTTTCGCGATCGGTGGTTGCGTTGGCCCGTGGAAATCCGATTGCCCAACAGTCTCTCCGAAAACATGGCGCAGTGCTCCTGGCCGCGTCTTCACCCCAGGCGATTGAGTGGACAAACCGCATTGCACCCGAACACCTGACGACCACTCGCGAAAGGCTGCCTGGCATCGTTAGTGCCGGGTCAATTTTTCTCGGAGGGTATTCGGCGCAGGCCGCGGGGGACTATGGATCCGGGCCAAATCACGTATTGCCGACCGGAGGCATCGCACGCTTCCGCGGGGGATTGAGCGTGCTCGACTTCGTCAAGGTGATGACAGTCCAGGAAATCTCACGCACGGGCTTGCGAAAGATTGCTCCGTCTATTCTGGCTCTGGCACGGGCCGAGGGGCTTCGTGCTCATGCTCGCTCCACAGAGTTGAGGTGCGGCCATGCTTGAAGCGCGCCCGGCAGTACGAAAATTGAAGCAGTACCAGCCGCCCTTGGGCGATCGATCTGGACTACGCCTGGATTTCAACGAGAACACCGGTGGTTGTTCTCCGCGAGTGGTGGAGCGCTTGCGCCAGCTGCAGCCGGAGCAGATGGCATGTTATCCGGAGCGCGAGCCGGTGGAACGCGAAGTCGCAGCGTTTCTGGGATTGCAGCCCGAGCAGGTATTGCTGACTAATGGCGTGGACGAAGCAATTCACCTGGTCTGCGACGCTTATTTGGAAGCGGAGGACGACGTGTTGATCGTGGTCCCGACCTTCGCGATGTATCAGATCTGCGCGGGCGCGACCGGAGCTCGGGTTATCTCGATTGCTGCCGACCGGGACTTCAGCTTTCCCACTGCGAAGATAATGGCGCACACGACGGCGCCGAAGACGCGCCTGATCGCGATTGCGAATCCGAACAATCCGACTGGCGCGGTAGCCTCCGCGGAGGATTTGTTGCGCATTGCCCGAAGCGCTCCCCAGGCCGCGATTCTGGTGGATGAGGCTTACTTCGAATTTTATGGCGAGTCGCTTCTGGAATACGCCGGCCAGGTGGACAATCTTTTCATTGCGCGAACATTTTCCAAGGCCTACGGTATGGCCAGTTTTAGGGTGGGCATACTGGCGGGCGCGGCTCAGCAGCTGCAGAGTCTGCGGCGGGCCTGCTCGCCCTACAACGTGAACGGAATCGCACTGGCATGCCTGCCGGCGGCGCTGGCCGATGAGGATTATGTTCGCCGGTATGTGGGCGAAGTCAAGACCAGCCGGAACCGATTGGAAGAGGAATTCCGCGTCCTCGGAATTCCTTTCTGGCCGAGCCAGGCAAATTTTGTCTTGGCGCGGATCGGGTCCAACCACGCAGAGTTTGTCCAAGGGATGAGAAAGCGTGGAATTCTGGTGCGCGACCGGTCGTCCGATTTCGGTTGTGAGGGATGCGTTCGTATTACAGCGGGCTGGCAGGCGCACACCGAACGCCTGCTAGTCGCGCTGCATGAAACGCTGAAGGAAATCGGCTGGGGAGAAAGGACGCCGGCATGAGACGGGCTGTGATCGAGCGTAAGACGCAGGAGACCGCGATTCGGGCGGTCCTCAACATCGACGGGCGGGGCCAGTACAGGGTCTCGACCGGCATCCGGTTCTTGGATCACATGCTGGAACTATTTGCCCGGCACGGCGGATTCGATCTTGAGTTGCGGGCGCAAGGCGACCTTGATGTCGACCAGCACCACACGGTGGAGGACGTCGGCATCGTTCTGGGCGAGGCATTTCACAAGGCGCTGGGGTCGAAGCGCGGAGTTTTGCGGGCCGGATATTTTGTCATGCCCATGGACGAAACCCTCGGCCTCGCGGCCGTCGACTTCGGCGGGCGCGCATCCAGCGTCGTGGATACGAAAGTGCGGCAGCGCCTGGTAGGCGACCTGCAGGCTGAACTCGTTTATGACTTCTTCGAGGGCTTTTCGCGGGGAGCGCGAGCCAACGTTCACGCCCGTGTGCTGTACGGGCGCTCCAGCCATCACAAGATCGAATCTCTGTTCAAAGCTTTCTCGCGGGCGCTTCGGGCGGCCTGCTGGCGTGACCGGCGGATGGCCCGCCTGTTGCCCAGCACCAAGGGACTCCTGTGATTGCAATCGTTGACTATCAAGCGGGAAATCTTGCTTCAGTAAAGAAAGCCTTCGACCATCTCGGACATGAGTCGGTAGTCACTTCCAATCACGCCGAGATAGCGCGGGCCAGCAAGATCGTTCTCCCGGGCGTAGGGAATTTCGAAGCCACTACTGCCTTGTCAGGGGCGCTGCAAGACGCGGTCGTGAAGGCGATCGACCGGCAGATTCCTCTGCTCGGGATTTGTCTGGGTATGCAGTGGATGTTTGAGTCCAGCCGTGAAGCTCCCCAGCTTCGCGGCCTGGGTCTGTTCGCGGGTGAATGTGAGAAGTTTCCTGTCGCCGTGAAATCTCCGCACGTGGGCTGGAACCAGCTGCAGCTGGCTGGCGCTTCACGATTGTTGCGCGGACTTCCTGAGAATTCGTTTGTCTACTTCACCCACTCCTACCGGGCTCCTGTAGTCGAAGCTACCGTGGGCAAGTGTGAGTATGGCGGATCGTTTTCCGCGGTGGTGGAGCGTCGTGGTCTTTTCGGCGTGCAGTTTCACCCTGAGAAATCGGGGACGGCCGGGCTTCATCTACTACGCAATTTTTGTGAACTGTAGGAACTTGTATCGCAATGTTGACTAAACGCATTATCGCCTGCCTCGATGTCGACGCGGGACGCGTGGTGAAAGGCGTTCAATTTTCTGCTCTGCGCGATGCGGGCGATCCCGCCGAACTGGCGCTGACCCACGGCCGTGCCGGAGCCGATGAAGTCGTGCTGCTGGATATTTCCGCCACCTACGAGAATCGCTCTACCTTGCTCGACGTGGTGCGGCGCACGGCGCGGGAGTTGTTCATTCCGTTCACGGTGGGCGGCGGCATCCGTTCGCTCGACGATGCCGCAGCGGTGTTCGACGCCGGCGCGGACAAGGTCGCGGTCAATTCCGCGGCTCTGGCAGATCCGAGTCTGATTGGCCGAATCGCACACCGCTATGGTTCGCAGGCGGTGATCGTCGCCATTGATGCTCTGCGCATCAGCAACGGAAAGGGTATGTCGTTTGCAGTGAAGGCAACCGGGGGCCGGCACTCTACCGGACGCGACACGCTGGAATGGGCCCGTGAGGCCGAACAGGCTGGTGCCGGCGAAATCCTGCTTACCTCGATTGATCGTGACGGAATGCGCGACGGATTCGATTGCGAATTGACGAGGACAGTAGTGAACGCGGTCAACATCCCCGTAATTGCTTCCGGCGGCGCGGGAGCGGAGGAACACTTCGTGGAGGTTTTCCGGGACGGGCGGGCTGACGCGGCGTTGGCCGCGTCAATCTTTCACCAGGGCATCACGCCAATTGGTGAGCTTAAGCAGGAGTTGCAAGCCGCCGGAATTCCCATGAGGTGGCCATGCTGATCCCTTCGATTGATCTGATGGGAGGCAAGATCGTCCAGTTGGTACAGGGTGAAAAGAAGGCACTGGAGTTTGACGACTTCGAACCCTGGATCGAACGCTTCGCGCATTATCCGCTAATTCAGATTATTGATCTCGATGCCGCCATCGGACAGGGGGACAACCGCGCTCTGGTGCGATCACTGTTTCGGCGGCTGCCCTGCCAGGTAGGGGGCGGGATTCGTACCGCCGAGCGGGCACGGGAAATGCTGGCGGACGGCGCTTTGCGGGTGATCATCGGGTCGTCTCTGATCCAGGACGGAAGTATTCAACGTGCTTTTGCCGAGCAAATTGCAAGCGAAGTGGGCGCCGATAACCTGATCTTCGCCGTGGATTCGAAAGGCGGCAAAGTCGCAATCCGCGGATGGCGGCAGGTCACGGAGATTTCCGCGGCGCAAATGATTCGTGCTCTCGAACCCTGGTCCAACGGCTTTCTCTACACCCACATTGATACGGAAGGACTGTTGCTGGGAATGCCTCTCGCTGTGGTTTCCGAACTGCGGAGTCTGACCTCCAAACGACTGATTGTCGCAGGTGGAATCAGGACACAACAAGAGGTGGATCGCCTGGACGCAATGGGGGTCGATGCGGTGGTCGGAATGGCGATCTATCTCGAACTGCTGAAAGTCTGACCTTCTGGACGTCCCTTCTCTCCCGCTTGTTTATAATCGCTGTTCACCAGTTGCGACTGTGGTGTGTCGTTCGTTGGCGATCCCCAAGACAAGGAACCCTTTGGCACTCGACGAAAAAATATACGAATTGCGGCGGGAGAAGCTGAAACAGATCGAAGCTCTAGGACAGCAGGTCTATCCCCGCAAGTACGAGTTTACCCATGCGATTCCGCAGATTTTGGCGGAGCACTCGGACAAAACCGCCGAGCAGCTGGAGGATCCGCGACTGAACGTACGGGTCGCGGGCCGCATCATGGCCATCCGGTTGATGGGGAAGGCTGGGTTCGCGCACCTGCAGCAGGACGGCCAGCGGCTGCAGATTTATGTCAAGAAAGATGCAGTCGGAGAAAAAGGTTTCGAGTTATACAAGCTGCTCGATCTCGGTGATCACATCGGAGTCAGCGGGTATCTGTTTCGTACCCGCACCGGGGAATTATCGGTGCATGTGGAGGAAATTACATTTCTCTCCAAAGACCTGTTACCGCTGCCGGAGAAGTGGCATGGGCTGACCGACGTTGAACTGCGCTATCGGCAACGCTACGTTGACCTGGTGATGAACCCCGAAGTGCGCGAGGTATTTCTCAAACGCAGCAAGCTGGTGCAGTCGCTGCGGCGTTTTATGGACGCCAAGGGATTTGTCGAAGTGGAGACACCCATGATGCAGCCGATCGCGGGCGGAGCGGTCGCGAGGCCGTTTGTCACACACCACAACACCCTGGACATGGATTTGTTTCTGCGCATCGCGCCGGAGCTCTATCTGAAGAGACTGACGGTGGGTGGATTCGATCGGGTATACGAAATCAATCGCAATTTTCGAAACGAGGGACTGGGCTGGCGTTGGAATCCTGAGTTCACCATGCTCGAGTTCTACCAGGCCTATACCGACTATCGCGGCGTGATGGATTTGACCCAGCAGCTGATTGAGCAGGCCACAATCGACGTAACCGGCGGCACCAAGACCAAGTGGGGTGAACATGAGATCGATTGGACTGGATCGAACTGGCGCCGGCTGACGATGCGCGAAGCCATCATTCAGTATTGGCCGGAGGCCGCGGGCGAAGCGCCTGAGATCTCGGACTTCGGTTCATCCCAAGGAGTAGACGCGTTGGTGAAGCGCTTCAACTCGGCGCACGCACATGTCGCTTACGATCCCAAGGAGCCGACCGGGAAAACTATTGCTGCGTTGTTCGAGGCGGCGGCTGAAGAGCATCTGATTCAACCGACGATTATTTATGAGTTCCCGACAGCCGTTTCGCCGCTGTCCAAACAGAAGGCGGACGAGCCAGATTGGACTGAACGCTGGGAAATCTTTGCCGGAAAGATGGAAATTGCCAACGGCTTCAGCGAATTGAATGATCCCGAAGACCAGCGCCGCCGTTTCGAACAACAGTTGCAGGAGCGAGAGCGCGGCGACGATGAAGCCCATCAAATGGATGAAGATTACATCCGGGCGCTATCGTATGGGATGCCCCCCGCAGGGGGAGTTGGCGTCGGAGTGGACCGTCTGGCCATGCTGCTGACCGACTCGCATACCATACGGGACGTGATCTTGTTTCCACTTCTCCGGCCGGAGAAAAACTCAACCACAGAGGACACTGAAGACACGGAGAAGTAGGGCTTATGTAAAAGCCAGCTGCCCCACCCTCCTTCACGTACTTCGTACTTTGTGAAAAGGGTGGCTGCTGGCGGCACCGCCGCTACCCTGCAAAATACGAAAAATGGGCGCCCGCAAATTGTTAAAATAGAGCGCATGTGCAGAAATATTAAGACCCTTTTCAACTTCGATCCGCCAGTCACGGATGAAGAGGTTCGGGCCGCTTCCCTACAATTCGTTAGAAAAATCAGCGGCTTTAGCAAACCGTCGAAAGCCAACGAAGACGCATTTTTAAGTGCAATCGAAGAAATAGCGGGCATCTCCAGTCGGCTGCTCCGGTCGCTCGAAACCAATGCTCCGCCGAAGAATCGGGAAGAAGAAGCTGCCAAGGCGAAGGCTCGGGCCGCCGAGAGATTCGGGACTTAAGGTTTCTCTGCCGAGCTTGGTTGTGTTCGTTCCGCTGCCCATTTGTTCGAGTTGTTATTCTCTGTCCTGTCTGCGGACGCAATCTTTCGTCTCGGTCGCTCCCGGCGATGCGGCTAAAATCGGGATCTATGCGCTTCGATTTCGACTCTGAAACCCGGCGGCGGCTGGGCTACCGGCTGATTGACCAGATCGACTCCTTCTTTTCTTCGCTGCCCGATCGCCCGGTGCAACTGCCCCTTGATCAGCGAACCTACGGGCCGCTTCATGATGCGCTCCCAGAGCACGGAGAAGATGCGGAGCAAGTGCTTGACCAACTCTGTCGTGAAATGGTGGAGAAGGGCTTCCACGTTCCCAGCGCCAACTATTTCGGGCTGATGAACCCCACTCCCACTTATATGGGAGTGTTGGCCGAGGCCTGGGTGGCGGGGCTTAATCCGCAACTGGCAACCCTGGCACGTTCGCAGCTGGCGTCGAAAATCGAACTTCAGACCATGCGCTGGATTGGCGAGCGCGTCGGCTGGCCCGGAGAATTCAACGGAACCTTTACCAGTGGAGGCAACGAAGCCAATTTCAGTGGACTGGCCTTGGCGCTGGCATCCAAATTTCCCGAGGCGGTGGAAGAAGGCGTTGCCGTGATCGGCGGCCAGCCCGTTTTGTACGCATCGGCCGAGTCGCATCATTCGCTCGATAAATCTGCTGGATTGCTGGGGATCGGACGCAAAGCGCTGCGCCGGATCGCAGTAAACGACGCAGCGCAACTCGATGCTGAGAACCTGGCGGCGGCCATTGCTCAAGATATTGCGGCGGGACGAAAACCGTTCTGTGTCGTCTCCACTGCGGGAACCACGAACTCAGGGACGGTGGATGACCTGATCGCGATATCGGAAATCTGCCGGAAGCACCAGTTGTGGTTACACGTGGACGGCGCCTACGGGGGGGTGGCGATCTTTTCCAACCGGCACCGCGATCTGGTAAGGGGAATCGAGCGGGCGGATTCGCTTACTGTGGATCCGCACAAGTGGATGGCGATGCCGTTTGCCGCGGGGGTGATCCTGACCAGCCATCCGGAGACTCTGGAGCGCGCGTTCTCCGTGTCTGCCCCTTACATGCCCAAAGCCGCAGGCGCACAGTTGCCGGACAACTCCCGCATCAGCACCCAATGGACGCGACGCATGAACTCCCTGAAACTGTGGCTCACCCTGCGAGTACATGGGCGGCAGGCCTATGAGGAGTTGATCGATTGTCAGCTCAAGCTAGCGAAGAGTTTCGTCGCCTGGGTAAAGGCCTCCGAAGACTTCGAGTTAGCGGTTCCGCCGATGCTTCCGATCGTCACCTTTCGGCTCAAGCCGGCTGGCCGCAGCCCGCAGCAGTTGACCGCCGACCACGACGCGATAGTCGATGAGGTCACACGTGATGGTGGCCGCTGGATCTCAGAGACCAAGGTCCGGGGAGAGAGCGTGCTGCGCATGATGGTAATCAGCTATTTGACTGAGGAGCGGCACTTACAGGGTTTAGAGTTTGCATTAACAAAGGCAGGTAAGCGACTGACAAATCGAGAAAAATTGAAGTCCTAGTTGGAATGGAAGCGGGCTCGACGTACCCGACAATGCACTAGAAATGGTGCAATCTCCAGCCTAAACTCTTTCTCAGTTCGGGCCCATTACAGGCAGCGCTATCGTAGTGTCCTTCTGCCTCCTGGACACTGGGTCGATAGCGCTTTGCTTTTTGCGCGCACAGCGTATGCCTGACTTATTTATCCCTTCACTTCCCTGCACTCCGCACGTGTTCATCCCATTTCCACGCTGTGGCCACAATTTCGTCGAGCGACCGCTTGGCCTTCCACTTCAGCAGCTTTTCGGCACGCGTCGGATCGGCCACTAGCTCCGGCGGATCTCCCGGGCGCGGCGGCGCCGTACGGCTGGGCACCTCGCGGCCAGTCACACGCTTGATGGTCGAGAGGATATCGCGCACGGAATGGCCGCGGCCGGTTCCCAGATTGACGGCCTGCGAGGTGCCACCAGACAGATAATCGAGAGCCAGAACGTGGGCTTCCGCCAGATCGCTGACGTGGATGTAATCGCGTACACAGGTGCCGTCGGGTGTGGGGTACTTGTCGCCAAAAATTTCGAGTGCCGGACGCTGGCCTCGAATGGCCTCGAACGCCGACGGGATCAGGTGAGTTTCAGGACTATGCATCTCCCCGATGGTTCCGGATTCATCGGCCCCTGCAGCGTTGAAGTAGCGAAGACACACATAGCCTAGCTTGTAGGCGGGACCGTAGGCCTCGAGAGCCTGCTCGAAAATTAATTTCGTAACGCCATAGGGATTCACCGGGACGCGCGGCAGATCCTCCGATATTGGGACTCTTGCGGGAGTGCCGTAAACCGCGCAACTGGAGGAGAAAATAAACTTGCGGACTTTCGAATCCAGGACAGCATTCAGCAGCGAAACGCCGCCGAGCACGTTGTTTTGAAAATATTTCCTGGGATTGACCACCGATTCGCCCACGTAGGCGTGGGCAGCGAAGTGCATGACGGCGTCAACGCGCTTCAGGAGCGGCGCCAGCTTGGCCGTGTCCGAAACGTCTCCCACCACCAGCTCGAAGCCTTGGGCAAGCGAAGCGTGGCCGGCACTCAGATTGTCGTAAATGATGGGTTCGTAACTGCGGCGTTTGAGCGCCAGCGCGGCGTGACTGCCGATGTATCCTGCTCCTCCGACGACTAGAACGGCCAAAGTTTTGCTCTCCCTTGTTTTTGTGTTTTGGATGGTCCGCGGTTGGATTCTAGCAGAGACTGGTGGAGAGATCTGACTGGCTAAGCCCGAACCCGGGGACTTGGAAATCGAAAAGGCGCCGACTCTCGCCGGCGCCCTGCGGGTGTCAGAATGAGTAGATCAGGTCAAATTGCATCCGCTTGAGGTAAGGCTCCTGCTGCCCCGCGGTAACTCCCGTTGCCAG
>Ga0157379_10004965_pt1 | contig 11413 bp, 10 predicted proteins | sample S25metaG_FD_121802 | JGI IMG/M metagenome (GOLD analysis project Ga0157379, IMG submission 121802) | Switchgrass rhizosphere microbial communities from Kellogg Biological Station, Michigan, USA - S2-5 metaG | ecosystem: Host-associated > Plants > Roots > Rhizosphere > Soil | place: USA... | reverse complement strand
CGCGCTACAGCGGCAGCGACGTCCGGTAGAGCAGGAAGCGGCCGAGCATCTCGCCGACCACGGTCGTGAGCACGGCGACGTAGAAGAGCCCGGTCGCCGCCATCGTCTGCGGAATGGCGAGGGTGCGCCAGATCATCCAGGCGATCGCCAGCGCCGGAATGGGGCCGAGCCCGAGGCGGGTCCACAGCAACTCGCGATGCTCGGTCCACAGCGCGTGCACGGCGGTGCTCGTCGCCGCGCCGCCGCCGAATTGCAGCAGCACGAGCGACAGCGCCAGGGTCGCGAGCTGGAGCAGCAAGCTCGCGCGATAGAGCCGCCAGATGCGGACGAACGGCGCGAGCGGCATCCCGACGTCGATGAGATACCAGTGGCCGAGCAGCATGCCGCAGGCGGTCGCGCCGAGGAGCAGCGCGGAAACGAGAAAGCTCAGCGGGTAGAGCACGGTCTCGAGCGACCACGGTGGCGCCGGCGAGAAATGGAGGGCGCTCGCGATCAGGGCGAGGAGGCCGCTCGCCAGGGTGGCGGCGTAGGCGACGGCGCGGCGGCGGTACGGATCGCCCCAGAGCGAGGCCACGTAGACGCTCGCGACGAGCGCGAAGATCGACCAGCCGACGACCTCGAGGAGCGGCGCCCCTTCCGCGACGCCGTTCGGCCGCCAGACCAGCGTCAGCTCGCCGAGCGCGATGCACAGCGCGCTCGCGAGGAAGACGGCGGCGCTCGACTTGTAGAAGCCGCGCTCGATGTCGTGGAAGGGAAGCTGTCCGAGCGCGAAAAACCCCCCGACCGCGAGCTGTCCGAACACCAGGAGGAAGCAGTGGGCGAACATCGGCACGCGCGGCGACAGTAAACGACGCCTGGCGGGGAGACAACGACGCGGTGGCGATGCGTGCCGACGCCCGTCCGTGTCCGGACAGCGGTGCGGGTGCGGCGGCGCGCCGGCGGGTGCCCCGCGCTGTTGAAAATGCCTCAGGCCTGTAATAAGCCTCGATACTTAGATGGAGGACCGGGCGCGGATCCTTGAGGATCGAGTCGAGGACCTGACGCGCGCAATCGCGACGACGATCAACGAAGCCGAGGTGCCGGAGCGGCCGGAGATCCGTTCCGAGCTGCGGGACTTTGCGATCACATTGCTGAAGGAGTCGATCGTCCTCCCGGAGGCGACGACGGGGGTGGCGGAGGGAGCCGGGAACGCGTTCAATCCCTTGGCGATGGGTATCCCGCTCTTCTTCGCGGGTGTGGTGCTGTTCTTCTTGTTTCCGCCGGTCGGGATGATGTTGTTCGTGGCTTCGGTGCTGATGATGGTGTGGGGGTTGGTGGCTTCGATGGTAACGCGAGGGCGGTGAGGGGCGCACGGCTCGTTGCGGGCGGGGACGACGAGCCCTTGTCCGGTCCTTCCACGACATAGCAACGACACAGCGGAGACGCGTCGGTATGGCCAAGGCCGAGAAGCAGCTCACGGAAGCGGATCTCAAGGCGATCGAGGAACGGCGTCGCGCCGAGCAGGTTCGTGAGCGCGCCAAGCGCGAGCGCGAAAAGGCGCAGCTCGGGAGCTTGTGGTCGCGCCGCGACTTCATGGGCCGCGCCGGCTGGGGCGTGTTCACCGCGTTCACCGGCATCACCCTGCTGGGCTTCATGCGCTCGGCGTTCCCGCGCATCCTCTTCCAGCCCCCGACGAGCTTCAAGGCGGGCTTCCCGAAGGACTTCACGGTCGGCGAGATCAGCGAGAAGTTCAAGAAGGACTTCCGCGTCTGGATCATCCGCACGGAAGAGGGCTTCTACGCGCTGTTCGCCAAGTGCACCCACCTCGGCTGCACGCCGCGTTGGCTGGCGGCGGAGACCAAGTTCAAGTGCCCGTGCCACGGCAGCGGCTTCTACAAGACGGGCATCAACTTCGAGGGGCCCGCGCCGCGCCCCCTCGAGCGCCTGCGCATCACCCTTGCCGAGGACGGGCAGATCGTCGTCGACAAAGGCGTGAAGTACCTCTACGAGAAGGGCGATTGGACCAAGCCCGGCGCGTTTCTCAAGTTCTCGGCCTAGGGAGCCACGGACATGGCATGGGATGACATCAAGCGGCAGATCACCGAGTCGGACGTCTGGCAGTCGATGTTCCGCCACGGATACGAGGACACGCCCCGCAACCGCATCCTGATGGTGTCGGGCAACGTCTGGCTGCACCTCCATCCGTCGAAGGTCCGGCGCCACGCCGTCCGCATGCGCTTCACCTGGTGCATGGGCGGCATCACGTTCTTGATGTTCCTGGTGACGACGGTCACCGGCATCTACCTCATGTTCTACTACCGGCCCACGGCCGAGTACGCCTACGCCGACATGAAGTATCTCGAGTTCGACATGCCGTTCGGGATGCTCATGCGCAACATGCATCGCTGGGCAGCCCACGCCATGGTCATCGCGGTGTGGTTGCACATGTTCCGGGTCTTTCTCACCGGCTCGTACAAGCCACCACGCGAGTTCAACTGGGTGGTCGGCGTCATCCTGCTGGTGCTGACTCTGCTGCTCAGCTTCACGGGCTATCTGCTGCCGTGGGACCAGCTCTCGATCTGGGCCGTGACGGTCGGATCGAACATGGCGCGCGCCACACCCTTCCTCGGTCACGAAGGTCCCGGTCACGAGCTGATGGGCGTCAACCCGATCTACGACGCACGCGCCTTTCTCTTCGGCGGCGGCGAGATCGGGCCGCACACCTTGCTGCGCTTCTACATCCTGCACTGCATCTTCTTCCCCCTGGTGACGAGCCTCTTCCTCGCCGTGCACTTCTGGCGCATTCGCCGTGACGGCTTCTCGGGGCCGCCTCTCTAAGGGAATCCGATGCGCGTCCTCGTACTGCCCATCGTGTTCGGCCTCATCCTCTGGCTGATGTACATCGCTGCGAAGCCGCGCGGAGAGTGAGCATGGCGGAAGAGCAAGCCGCGTTACAGGTCGTTCCCGGCGCCGGGAAGCGCATCGAGGTTCCGATCCGCAAGGCGCAAGGCCCGGGCGACGACAAGGTCCACACCTGGCCCTACCTGGTGCGGTCGGAGTTCATCTGCGCGATCCTCGTCACGGTCCTCCTGATCGTGTGGTCGTTGCTCTCCGACGCGCCGCTCGAGGAGCCCGCCAACCCGACGAAGACACCGAACCCGTCGAAGGCGCCGTGGTACTTCCTCGGCCTGCAGGAGATGCTGGTCTTCTTCGACCCGTGGCACGCCGGCGTCACTCTGCCGAGCCTCATCATCGTCGGCTTGATGGTGCTGCCGTTCATCGACATCAACCCCAAGGGGAACGGCTACTACTGCTTCAACGACCGCAAGTACGAGATCATGACGTTCTTCCTCGGCTTCCACATCCTGTGGGTGTCGCTGATCATCATCGGCACGTTCCTGCGCGGGCCGGGCTGGAACTGGTTCTGGTTCTGGGAGCCGTGGGACGTGCACAAGGTCGAGGCGATGACGGCGGTGAACCTGCCGTACCTCATGGGCGTGCGGAACCCGACGCTCGACTTCATCGTCGGCGGAGCGTTGGTCATCGGCTTCTTCGCCCTCGGGACTGCGGCCATGTACTGGTGGGTCGTCCGCCTGAAAGGCCGCGAGTTCATGAAGCGGTGGGGCGGGGTGCGCTTCGGGATCACCGCGTTCCTCTTCCTCAACATGTGGGGCGTCGTGTTGAAGATGCTGATGCGCCATCTGTTCGCGATCAAGTACATATGGGTCACGCCGTGGATCAACATTTGACGTGACGGCTCCGGGTGGTCTTCTACTTCGCCAAGCTGCTCGAGCTGATTGGGTTCGCGCACGTGGGGTATGCGCTGTTCGTGGGGCTCACGCAGGACAACGCGATGGGCCCCGAGATGAAGCTGTTGATGCTGGGGGCGCTGCTCTTCACTCTCGGACGACTTCTCGAACGCAAGGCGGCGACGTGAAGGATCTACATGGCACGGCTTAAGACGGACATCGACGAGGAGAAGAAGTCCCGCAGCGTGCTGTTCCTGCTGTCGGCGATCGCCTTGCTCGTCACGGGCATCTGGGCGGTCTGGAACGACAACATCTCACGCCGCCCGTGGAAGCTCTTCCAGCACGAGTTCCGCGACATCGAGTACCAGCGGGCGCAGGATGCGCTGGCCGACGCCGACAAGAAACTCGAGGCCGATCCGCAGTATCAGGACCTCGAGAAGCAGCTCGTGGTGGCGCGCCAGAGCCTCACCCAGGGCGAGGTCGCGAAGCAGATCGCCGACCGCCAGGAGCAGCTCCAGGTGCTGGGCAAGAAATTCAACGTGGCCGACCTCAACCTGCGATTCGTGAAGAGCGAGCTGGAAGAGGCCTGGTACGAGCTCGATCACGCCCACGAGAACAACCTGCCCGAGGAGCCGCGGCGCGCCCGCATCAACGCGCTCGAGGCGACGCGCGTCGAGCGCAAGAAGCTCTTCGACGATCTGACCGCACAGAAAGACAAGCTGGACAACGAGATCAAAGAGCTGCAGACGGGCGTGAAGACGATCGAGGACAAGATCGCGGACGTCTCCGCCGAGAAGATCAAGGCCGAGCAGAAGGTCGACGGCATGGTCGTGCTGCATGTCGGCCCGATCAAGATGCTGCAGGTGCCGCGCATCGAGCAGACGGTCATCGAGGAGTTCGATCGCAACGCCTACAACCAGCCGATCGCGCGCGTCGATCGTTGCGTGTCGTGCCATATCGGCATCGACAAGCCGGGATTCGAGGACCAGCCGAATCCCTTCAAGACGCACCCGGACCGCGAGCACCTGCTCGCCAAGCACCCGACCGACAAGTTCGGCTGCACGCCGTGCCACGACGGCCAGGGCGCCAGCGTCAACAGCGTCGCGCAGGCGCATGGCGACGTCCCGTTCTGGGAGCATCCGCTACTGCGCGGCCCGAAGGTGCAGGCGCGCTGCGCCAAGTGCCACATGGACGTGGCCGACATCGACCACACGGACCACATCGCGGCCGGCCAGAAGCTCTTCGAGAATCTCGGCTGCACCGGCTGCCATCTGGTCGAGGGTCTGGAGGATCTTCCCAAGGTCGGGCCGTACCTGCGGCGCATCGGTGCCAAGGTCGATCCGTCGTGGCTGGAGCGCTGGGTCACCAATCCGCACGAGTTCCGCCCCAGCACGAAGATGCCGAATTTCCTGCTGACGCCGGAGCAGGGTACCGCGGTCGCCGCGTATCTCCTCAAGGCCTCGGCCAAGGAATCGGAGGATTGGCTCGCGCAGTACCCCGAGCCGACCGGTGTCGACCCGTCCAACGCCGCGCTGGTGACGCACGGTCGCGAGCTCACGGAGTCGATCGGCTGCAAGGGCTGCCATGCCTTCAGCGAGACCGAGCACGGCCCGCGTCTCGGCAACGGCGAGGACGAGAACGATCCGACGGTGCCGGCCGGCCAGGGCTCGCAGACGCGGACGAGCAAGGACATCGCCCCCAACCTCGCCAACGTCGCCGAGAAGACGGGCGGCCGCTGGATCTACCACTGGCTGAAGAACCCGCGGCACTTCTCACCCGTCTCGCGCATGCCGAGCCTGCGTCTCAGCGACGACGAAGCCGCGGCGCTCACCTCGTACCTGCTCACCCTCGGCAAGAAGAAGCCGGAGCCCGCAGAGCGCCTGGCGGCACTCTCCAAGGCGGAGACGATCGCCGACGGCGAGAAGCTGGTACGCAAGTACGGCTGCGCCGGCTGCCATGACGTTCCCGGCATGGAGAACGAGTCGCGCATCGGCGTCGAGCTCTCCGCGTTCGGCGGGAAGTCGGTCGAGGAGCTCTTCTTCGGCGAGCGCTACGACGTCCCGCGCACGTGGGACGATTGGACGTTCAACAAGATCAAGACGCCGCGCACCTACGCCACCGAGCGCATCGAGCAGGTCATGCCGCAGTTCGACCTGCCCGCCGACGACATCAAGGAGCTGCGCGTGTACCTGACCAGCCGGAACGAGCACGTCGTCCCGGTCAAGTACCGCTACAAGCCGAGCGACAGCGCGCAGAAGGAAATCGTCGACGGGGAGCGGCTGGTCACCAAGTACAACTGCACCGGTTGCCACCAGATCGAAGGGAAGGGCGGCTTCATCCGCGCCTTCTACCAGGACAATCTGCAGCTCGCGCCGCCGGTGCTGCACGGCGAGGGCGCCAAGGTGCAGTCGGACTGGCTGTTCAGCTTCCTGAAGAGCCCGGTGCCGATCCGGCCGTGGCTCAAGCTCCGCATGCCGACGTTCAATCTCTCGGACGAGGATGCGGCGGCGATCGTCGCGTACTTCACGGCACGCGCCCGCAAGGACATCCCGTTCGTCTACGTGGACAGCGGCGCGATCCCGCCCGAGAACATCGCGGCCGGGAAGCAGCTGATGTCGCCCGACTACTTCAATTGTTTCTCGTGCCACGTGCAGGGCGACAAGAACCCCGAAGGTCCCCCCGAGGGCTGGGCGCCGAACCTGGCGATGGCGAAGCATCGGCTGAACCCCGAATGGATCATCCAGTGGCTGCACGATCCGCAGAAGGTCCAGCCGGGAACGAAGATGCCGACCTTCTATCCGGGCGGCCCGGACGACGTCTTCGGCGGCGATGAAGAGCACCAGATCCGCGCCATCCGCGACTATCTCATGGTGCTCGGTTTGCCCGAGGGTGGCGGCAGCCGCACCCAGATGGCGCAGCAGTAGATCCCCTAAACAGCAACACCCAAAACGGAGGAAGAGACCATGCAGAGATTGATGCTGGGTGCGGTGGCAACGCTCGCGGCCATGACACTCGCGGCCGGAGTGTCGGCGTACGAAGGCGGCGCGGTGGCGGACGGCGGCTCGATCAGCGGTGACGTCAAGTTCCAGGGCGACCCGCCGGCGCCGGCCAAGATTGCCGTGACCAAGGACAACGACGTGTGCGGCAAGGAGAAGACCTCGCCGGACCTCCTCGTCGGTGCGGACAAGGGCATCGCGAACGTCGTCGTCCGCATCAGCAACATCACCAAGGGCAAGGCGCTCGCGGTGCCGACCACCAACCCGGTGTTCGATCAGAAAGGCTGCGAGTACACGCCGCACGTGCTGGCGTTCCCCGCCGGCTCGACCGTGAGCATCCAGAACAGCGACGGCATCCTGCACAACGTGCACACCACCTCGACCGCGAACCCGTCGTTCAATCAAGCGCAGCCGAAGTTCAAGAAGGTCATCGAGGCCAAGATCGAGAAGCCCGAGATGCCGATCAAGGTGCAGTGCGATGCCCACGGCTGGATGCACGCCTGGTGGATCTCCGAGGATCACCCCTACTATGCCGTGACGGACGAGAAGGGTGCCTTCAAGATCGCCGACGTGCCTCCGGGTGACTACGAGCTCGAGTTCTGGCACGAGACGCTCGGCAAGCAGACGCAGAAGGTCAGCGTGAAGGCGAAGGAAGACAGCAAGGTCAGCGTGACGATGGCCAAGAAGTAGTCTCCGGCTCGCACACGCAGCCTCACGAAGGGCGCCGGCGGCTCGTGCCGCGGCGCCCTTCGCTTTTCGGATCAGTCGGCGACGGCCGGATGCTCGACCGTGAGATCGAGCCAGCCGGGGGCGGCCCCGGTGCCGCGGCAGATCGCGAAGAAGGTCTCGATGACGGCGCCCTCGCGTCCGGGGCGCCGGACCGGAATGCGGCGCTCGAGGGCGCTCCCGAGCGTGTGGTGCGTCCGCTCGGCGGTCTCGAGGTGCAGTCGCACGTCCACAGGAGGCAGGCCGCGAATCTCCACCGTGCCGTGGACGGTGTTCATCGTCTCGCGGTTGCAGGCCGTCCCCTCGACCGGCAGGCGCAGCAGGCCGTCGTCTGCCGGGTCGCCGCTGCCCGCGTCGGTCGCGGCCGTCGCGGCGTGCGACCACAGATCCAGGTGGCCGAGGCTCGTCTCCGGCAGCACCAGATGCGCCGAGGGGAGCGGACCCGGCCACGGTATGCCCTCGGCGGCGTGCGCGCGCCCGTGGACGCGATGGCGTGCGCGCCCGAGCCGAATGGTGCCCTCGACCGACCCGAAGCGCGCCGCGCCGTTCGGAATTGCGACCAGCGAGTCGGGGGTGAAGCGCAGCGCGAGCCGGGCGTCGACGACCGTGCCGGCGGCGAGCCCGCGCTCGAGATCGGAGAAGGGCGTGAGCATGGGGAACGCCAGCATCGCCCCGGCGAAGCGCACATCGAAGGCGTGGTGGCCGCGCGCGACGATGCGGAGCGGCGGTACGTGCAGCGCGGACGACGGCCGCTCGGACAGCTCGCCGGTGAAGAGGCTCAGCCGATCGGGAGCGTCGCTGATCAGCAGGCGCCCGGCTGCCGCTCCGGAGGCGGTGACGTCGATGCTGGTGAGGACTGCGAGGGAGTCGGTCGCCATCTGCATCCCGACCCGTGTGATGGGCCGACCACCGCAGGTGAGAGGCGCGCGGCGCGCCACGAGGGCGTGTGCCGGGCGGGCGGTTTTCGGCGGTGAGAAGACCTCGATCAGCCGGCGCAGGAAAGCGCCGCGGCGATGGCCGGGCCAGCGCAGGGGAATCCCGAGCTCGAGCTGCGTTGCCTCGACCGTCTCCGCCATGTCCGCCAGCCGCCGAACCAGCGGATCAGGGTCGTCGGTGCGGGTCGGGGTGAGGAGCTGCATGACGTTGCTCGGATGGGCAGCGGGATAGCGCGCGCCGATCGTCACCGTGGTGCCGTCCTCGGCGGCCAGCCGTTGCAGATCGCGGAGCGGCCCCTCGAGGAAGGCGGACGACACGGTCGGGGCGCCGCGCGCGGCGCGACGGCAGCCGCCGCTGCTCTCCTCGATCAGGCCGACGCCGAGATCGCAGACGGATTGTCCGACGTTCCAACCGTGGATGGCCAGCAGCACGGCGTAGCCGTGCCGCCGCGCCGCGGCCTCGAGCGTGGCGGCGAGGAGGTCGAGCAGCCAGGGGGCGCGGCGCTGCAGCTGCTCGGTCCGGTTCAGGTCGAGCTCGTTCCGGTCGCGTACCGGATTCACGATCCAGGTGGCGTCACAGGCGGTACCGAGCTCCCGGGTGAGGTCGGCGGTGTGCAGGTCGTTGACGTTGTCGCGGCCGGGACGGCGCGGCGCGCTCCGGCTGCCGCCATGCGGCGCGAAAAGGACGAGGGGGGCGCCGCCGTGGCGCACCTCGATCCAGTCCGGCAGTGGGAGTGCCTCCGGGCCGCTCATGGCGTCTTTGTAACGGTCCCGCAACGTTGCCGCCATGAGAATGTCACACGCGTGCAACAAAACTGTGCGCTGGTGGTACGCGCGAGCTTTTCTTCTTGGCGCCGGCCGGCGTACAGTGCCGGTGTGGCGCACGTTACGGGTCGCCCGGGGGCTGTGGGGAGGGTCGCATGAAGGTTGCGGCGATCGACATCGGCAGCAATTCCATTCACATGGTGGTCGCCCGCATCGATGCCGACGGGCATTTCACCCTGCTCGACCGTGCCAAGGAGATGGTCCGCCTCGGCAAGGGCACCCTCGCGGCGCGGGCGCTCTCGCGCGAGTCCATGCAGGCGGGCATGCAGGCGCTCGCGACGTTCAAGCGCCTCGCCGACACGCAGCAGATCGACAAGACGCTGGCGGTCGCGACCAGCGCCGTGCGCGAGGCCAAGAACGGCGGCGACTTCATCGCCCAGATCGGCCGCGAGCTCGGCATCCACGTCGACCTGATCACCGGTCGCGAGGAGGCGCGCCTGATCCACCTGGCGGTCGCCAACGCCCTCGACCTGCGCGACGCCTCGACCGTGCTGGTCGACATCGGCGGCGGCAGCGTCGAGCTGGTGCTGGCGGAGAAGGGCGTCGTGAAGGCGCAGGAGAGCCTGAAGCTCGGCGTGCTGCGACTCGCGGAGCGCTTCATCGAGCACGATCCGCCGGCGCGCGACGAGATCGACGCCCTGGAGGAGTACCTCGACCGGCAGCTCGGCGCGTTCTTCAAGCGTGCCCGCGCCGTCGAGCTGACGCGTTTGATCGGCACCTCGGGAACGGTGCTGAACCTCGCGGCGGTCGCGCTGCAGATGGAGGGCGGCGCGGCACCCGAACGCCTGCACGGCATCACCTTGCGCGCCAAGGACGTCCAACGCGCCCGCAAGCTCCTCGTGCGCAGCGACCGGGAGGAGCGTCAGGGCCTCGCCGGGCTCGACCGGCGCCGCGTCGATACGATCGTGCCGGGTGCCGTCCTGATCGACCTCCTCATGCGGCGGCTCGAGATCAACGAGCTCACTACGTGCGAGTGGGCGCTGCGCGAGGGCGTGCTGCTCGACTTCATCCGCGGCCATCGGCGCGAGATCGAGGAGAACGAGACCATTCCCGATCCGCGGCGGCGGAGCGTCGTCCATCTCGGCCGGCGGCTCAATTTCGAGGAGGGGCACGGGCAACAAGTGGCGCGCCTGGCGCTCGCGCTCTTCGATCAAACGATCGAGCGCCACGGCCTCGGGCAGCGCGAGCGCGAGTGGCTCGAGTTCGCCGCCTTGCTGCATGACGTCGGCAATCACATCGCCCATGCCCGGCATCAGCGGCATTCGTACTACCTGATCGTGCACGGCGAGCTGCTCGGCTTCGATCCCAAGGAGATCCTCCTGATCGCCGCGCTCGCCCGCTATCATCGCAAAGCGGGGCCGAAGGACGAGGACGAGGAGCTGCAGTCCCTGCCGAACGGCATGCGCGCCGCGGTGGCGCCGCTCGCGGCACTGCTGCGGGTCGCCGACGCCCTCGACCGCAGCCACTTCAGCGTCGTGCGCGAGGTCGCGGTGGGTGGCCGCGGCAAGGACATGATCATCACCGTGCGTACGGCGGGTGGCGACGCGGAGCTCGAGCTCTGGGCCGCGCGGCGCAAGGGCGATCTCCTGGAGCAGGTCTTCGGGGTGCGTCTGACGATGCAGGTGGAGGAGTGACGTGATCAACGGCCCCCTGACGCCGCATCCGTACCCCGGAAAGCTCGTGATCGTCGAGGGCATCGACGGGTCGGGAAAGTCCACGCAGATCTCGCTGCTGCACCGCTGGCTGCTGGCGCTCGGCCACAAGGTGTTCTTCACCGAGTGGAACTCGTCGGCGCTCGTCCGCCGCGCGGTCCGGCGCGGCAAGAAGAAGGACCTGCTCACGCCGACGACGTTCAGCATCCTGCACGCCGTCGATTTCGCGGATCGGCTGACCTACAAGATCATCCCCCCGCTCAAGGCGGGGATGACCGTCCTCGCCGATCGCTACGTCTACACTGCCTTCGGGCGCGACGTGGCCCGCGGCGTCGACAGCGAATGGGTACGCGCCGTGTACAGCTTCGCGCCGAAGCCGGATCTCGCCCTGTATTTCCGCGTCCCGATCGAGGTGTCGCTGCAACGCATCCTGATCGGACGCACCAAGCTCAAATATCACGAGGCTGGGATGGATCTCGGGCTCAGCCGCGATCCGGCCGAGAGCTTCCGGCTCTTCCAGAGCCAGGTGCTCGGCATCTACGACGATCTCG
>Ga0157379_10004964_pt1 | contig 11414 bp, 15 predicted proteins | sample S25metaG_FD_121802 | JGI IMG/M metagenome (GOLD analysis project Ga0157379, IMG submission 121802) | Switchgrass rhizosphere microbial communities from Kellogg Biological Station, Michigan, USA - S2-5 metaG | ecosystem: Host-associated > Plants > Roots > Rhizosphere > Soil | place: USA... | reverse complement strand
TGCGATGCATCCATCGTAAACTCACGCAAACCACATAATAGCAGAACTTGTCTCTGCATCTCGGGTGAGTTCGCATGCCAACTCCAGACTGATAGGCAGTAATGTCAAGGACGTAATACCGATGATAGCCATTACACCGAATATCCCTCCAGAGTTATTGGCGCGGACTGACAATTCGAATTTAAGCGTACTGCGCATATCGATAAGTACCTTACTCACTGTCCCAAATTAGACTAAGCCTTTTACAAATAACGCATTCAGTTTTTTAGTAAACCAAAAAGACTTTCTCCACAATTATGTCAACATACCATCCTAAAGCAAGGATTGGGGTAAAGATCCTGAGAGAAAGTGTAATACGCCGCGTGAAAACGCGATCGTATAAAGGAGCCGAAATGATTGCAGCTACCAGACCCGACTAATTCCAAGTAAATCATTCACATTCAGATCAAGAATGAAAATCATGTCCTACCAGAATAAGAACTCCTCCCTAATAATTCAGATATGAGAGGCCAAGTCATTATGAGAGAAATGATTCTTACGAAGAGCCCCGAATCCGTCGCGGAGTAACCAAATGGACCAAATATTTGAGCCGTCAATATTGAGAATGCGTTTGCGCTGTGCTTAGGTTAATAACATAGGTACTGATAACCACCATGACCATACTCACGCAGCTACAAACGCGGAGAAGGCGAATGTAATGATGATGAAATCCAGCCTTGATTGTAACGGGAATATTTTGTCCCCAGGTGCTCGATAATTAATTAATGAACGTAAGGTGGACATCGACGGGGGTGATGGGAGCGATCCAGAGAAAGCTAGCAAGAGGTCAATTAGGAGCATTTTTTAGGTGAATTTTAAGTGCTCACTGGGAGGACTAGGCGGCTTTGAGCGAACCAGGATAGTAAATGGTGCAGCAGCAGTGCAAATAATTGCAAGGATTAAAATCTACCCAGAAAGCATAAACTTGAAAGCTCATGTGAGATGGTACATGAATTAAATACCGAATGTCGGGTACTACCGAGAAGGGAGGGTAAAAGTTGGCCTAGAGCTGAGCCAACCGGGTTGGCTGAAATATTTCGTTAAACTATAGAACCAACCAAGGATCTGTCCAGGACAGACACACCAATAGATATCACCATAGTAGCAGTCGTCCGACCATTAAAATCGAACCACGCTTCCGAAAACTTCGGTGCGACAACTTGAAATATAGGTTGCGATAGTCCTGAAAATAACTGGAAACTTTCAATAAAAGAAACCGAAAAGACGCATCAACATGAACGCACCTGTCCAATGAGCAAAAGAGCGTAGGCCCTATGTGGGCTAAGACTCTCCGCGGTACCAGCGTATCGAATCCATGCTGCTAGAATCAAGAATATTGATCCAACAACGCAGCACCCCCGGACGCCATAACGCTTGCAAATGTACGGCGTGGCAACGGATCCTGGAAGAAACATGATATTTGCCATATTTCCTAACCAGTTGACCTGTGTTACGGATATCTGGAAATCTGTGGATGCTGTTGGTCTATTCAGCATTATGCCCTCAAGTAGAATAACTAGTATGTACTTTCGGCCGAGATAGACCCAAACCATGGCCAATTCATTCCTGCAACAACATTCAACACCACCAATCCGAATATCCCAGGAAACCTCCACTTGTGGAGGACGTATTTTTGGTCTGACGATAATGCATCTACATTGGCGACTTCTTCTTTAACTTCAGGCTGTACCTCCATAGACTTCTTGTCCAGAGACCTAGATTCACCTTTCTCCATCTTATGAGGCGCGTTTCCGTTGACCAGGACTCTCGAGCTAGGAATCAGGAGAGCTGGAGAAGTCAACGGGCTCGCGGAGAGGGAGGAAAGAGTAAAAGGGGTATGTGCATGAGCAGGGGTTGGGTAGGCGTGGCATGTATAGTGATATTGGATGCTGGTGGCGCTTAGCTGTATCTGGAAGGAATCCGCCCGATCTAAACTAAAACTTACTCTTTTGGGAAATGATGGACATGATGCTTAGAATCCTTGGAAGACACCTTATCACTTATGCCTCATCCATGCCAGATGAATGAGATGCAATTCTCACCAATATGAGTGCGGAAGCAGAAGAAGCCCTACTAACACATGAATCAACAGATGACATGTGCTCAGCAGGTGACCTGTCCCAATTCTAGCAATTTTGGTACGAAGTAATTGCGGTTGTGTACAACTATTCGCTATAATCCAATACAACAATAATTTCTTGGAAGCTCTTTTAAGGACCTTACCATCCAAATCAAGCTGATAATGCAGGAGCAATTTGATGACCCCAGTCATGATTGGACTATAAAATTAACACTGTGGGATCGCCGTAATACAGGCCACACCGAAACCAAATATGTCAGGATAAACCCAGGTTATGTACTCTGCTGCACAAGACTGGTAAAGAACGTTGCCTCTCGCTTATCCCGGTCTATAAGTATCGGCCAACGTCGTAGAAGCGTACTAGTCAACTGGTCCCACTTCTGTCTGACTGCTCACGCCCCCAGTCCCCCCTAATGGCCAATACACCCATCCCCGAAACCCAATACTATCATCACGGTACCTTCCATTTCGAAGGGGGAAGTCTCCCTGATGCAGTGACTGCCTATCGTGCTCACGGTGACCCTACAAATCCTTGTATTGTGTCCGTCATCTATCTTATCCGTTCCCGACTTAAATAAGTTGACTGCCTCCCAATTGTAGCTTTCCAACTTGCTATGGCGGTAGGTTGGATTCCATGTATTATCTGGTTGGGGACGGGAAAACGTTGGATACTTCAAAGTACTTTGTGGTAACATTCGCCATGTTTTCCAATGGAGAGGTGAGCTGCCTCAATCCAAACCTTCTAAACTGCTTTATCTGAAGCAGCAAGTCTTCTTCGCCCTCAAACACGGTGAGATTACAGTAACTGTCCTATGAATATGAATTCCAATCCTGCCCAGCCTGCCCCCTTTAACGGGCCGTATTTCCCTAAGGTCTCCTACGCCGATAACATGTATACTCAATTCTGATTCTCAGCAGAATTTTTCTAATTGGTTTTATTAGCCGCGCACAACAGGCAGTATTGACAAAGAAGCTTGGAATTAAGACGATCCATTGTGTCGTTGGGTTTTCTATGGGTGGACAGCAGGTGCATACCTTCCCCTTTCTATCTCTCGATAGATAATTGACATCGACATATCACCGAAGACGTATTACTGGGCCAAAATGTTTCCAGATATGGTGGAAAGGTAAGTCCAGTCGATACTTTAGTCTCGTCTGGACAAATCCACATTCCTCCGCAGATTTGTCTGCATTTGTGGATCTGCTCGTACAAGTCCACACAACAGATGGTGGGGCCATTTCTTATCCGTGTTCAGTTTTCCTGTATTCATGCATTTCTCTTTTAAGCTTTATCGAAGGTCCCAAGGCTGCTCTTGTGTCCTCCAGAGACTTCGAATTCGGTCATTATACTCGTCAGCCAGAAGTCGGAAAGCGAGCATTCGGACGGGTTTACTGTGAGCGTACTAGGCATAATTCGCTACAATACAATTATTTACCTCGTATTATAGGTGCTTGGGCTTACGGCCAGACTGTCAGTTCCCTCGCTATACTTTCTGCGAATATTAAATGATGAGTTTGTTACGATAGTGGTTCCGCGAACATGGCTACCGCCTCGACGGTAAATATCCAGATTTGGACTCCTTTATGAAAGGCGAATGGGAGAAGCGATGGTTGACATGGGATGCAAATGACATGCTTACACTTTACAGCACTTGGTTCAACGGAGACATCTCAGTGTTGGAGGATGGCGGCGATTACGAGAAGGCGCTGAAGAGCATCAAAGCTAAAGCCCTCATAATGCCTTCTAAGACTGATCTTTATTTCCCTGTGAGTACATCTAAAGCCTTTTCCAATTTAGTGTATTTACCGTGATGTTATACTAGCCCGAAGATAGCGAATTCGAAGTGTCTTACCTTTCGAACGCGAAGCTCGTGGTGATGCCCACAGTCTGGGGTCATATGGCTGGTGGAGGAGCATCTGAAGCCGATGTTAAATTTTTGATGGAGCACATCACTCCATTTTTGCTCTCTTGACGGTGGGTCAGCGGAAGTTTGCTTTAGCCGTCATAGCCAGTTTCGAATTGACTCTGTATAATGACACACTGCTCACCTTCAAGAGTAGTATCAGATATTGCTTTCTTTACAGAATTATTACCCCAAGGTATCAATGCAAAACCCAAGGAAATAAAGGTGTGACCGAGCGTGACAATGGAAGATTCACGCATCAAAGTATCTTTGAATGACGCCGCCATGTCTACCTTTTCCCGCTCGTCGCATCTAGACTGCGATCCCGAACACCCTCAAATCACAGTATGACGTAAATCCCTCATCGCCAGATCTTCCATAGTAATAATTTTCCTGTAGGGAGGGTAACTCAATCAGACTTTTCTTACTGAAACATCCTTCCTTAATTATCTTTGAACGCGCAAAATCTCCTCAGGCATACTATATTCGACGTTTAAAAAGCAAATTTCGTAAAAACTATGTGGGACAAATAGGGTATTCTTCGTGGAAAGGATTTCCCCCGGCCTTCGCTCCAAGCATAATCAATTCGTCCAGTTCACTTCTCACCCCCCGTCGCTACTCCGTCTCTAGCCTCCGATGGCGCTGCTGTTCACCCACCCAGGTTTATAAACTGCTCTTATTCTAGACAGACCCACACAGCTCTCTGGCGCGCTCGGAGGACCTGTACATATCGAGTCTCTAAACTACCTCTCTTTTCGAACCCATGAAATTCTCTACTTTCTTTACCGCGTTAGTTACGACGGCCGTTCTTTCACAAGCTGTTCCCCAACAGCGCTCGGCCTATGAGGCGTTCATTCCGCATATCCTTGAGCCTAACTCAAAAACTGTGTGGAAAATTGGAGAATATGTGAAGGTGTGTTTTTCTTTGTGAAGCTCTTGGTGGAGTCTCACATACGGGTCATATTTTGTTACATTGGGAATGTAGGTCACATGGTAGGTCTAATCGTTTGTTTTCCGCCCTTGTCGTGCTTAAGATTACTCTTATCAGGGACATCTCCGACATTCCTGAACACATAACCAATGATGCGGCCATTGAGCTTCGGAATAGGCACAATCACGACCTTTGTAAGTCTACTTGCATTGTTCTGCTTCGTTTATTTATTCAGCCTGCCTGTCAGCCATCATACTGGCAAAAAGCTTCGACTTTCATGTAGGCTATATAATCGTTCGTATCCCTGATAGTGGAGAGGTTTGTTCGGGGAATGATTGGGAGATCATTCGTAAGTCATAGCAATCCTTTTGTATTCTGCCAAAATGACTCAATTCTATTCATGTATGCAGTATATGGTGATTCGGATAATGTCAGCGATGACTTTATTATTTGGGAATCCGATAAAGATGCCAAGCCACCGCCACCTCCACCCACCGCCACTGCAACGCGTACAAGCAACCCTGCTTCAACTCATTCTGTCTGTCCTTTTGAGAAGAGAAGTCAAGTTAAAGACGCACCTTGTCTCCTCCTCAAACCCAGTCAGCAACAGGAATCCAGCCACCAGCATGGGTCCAGCCACCAGCAAGGACACAACCAGCCTGACAAACAGCCCCATCCTGACCAGGGACCCAACCAGCATCCTGACAAACAACAGCCGCGTCCCGACCATGACGGCAAACCAACACCCTGGTGATGTCTATCTAATGGTGGGGAAGTCGGAGCTGAACGTTTCCAGAGTTGGCGAGCCACTGACGATATGTCGATCCACTAGAAAAGAAACTATCCTATCAAATGTTAAGTAAACCATTTTTCCAAGTTAAAGTTGTAATACGATGGTTATTGATGATAACCGCGTGAGCCTTTGAGATTTCGTGACGCGAATCACAAAAAAAAACGAAGGGGAAAAACAGTTCTTGGGGTATCCCGAGAGACACACTTTCGGGGGGCTTTGAATACTTCTCTGAACAATGGGGGCTCTATCTGAGAAAAAAAAATAGGAGTATTCCGAGACTCTATAATTCATAGTCTCCAAAGATGCATCTATTAGAGCACTAGTTTAGAACTTTATGATTTAAAAAAAACATCTACATAAGCATGGGGACGACTGGCCGTCTAATCGGCGTATTTTTAGCACTTCCGCGGACAGGGTGAGACATAGAATTGCTTAACCTCTGTCCATTGGTCGACGAGCTCCCTTGTCACCGTAACGTGGAAAATGACCCTCATGGTCTGATAAGAGCCCAATGAAGGTTCTTATAACTGTGTTATCGAAGGGCTGATTGATTGCTTGCTTTCTATCGAACCACTTCACCAAGGCTTGTCCAAATGGCAGAAACACAGTACTATCACCATGGAACGTTTCATTTCGATTCAGGAACATTGCCTGACGCTATAACGGCTTACAGAGTGCATGGAAATCCCGCTAATCCCTGTATTGTGTCAGTATAATTGAATACTTTGTATTAATTCATCTGAACATCTACCCCAGTTTCCCCACATGCTATGGTGGACGGTTGGATTCCCAATATTATTTCGTCGGAGAAGGAAAGACGTTAGATACCTCTAAGTATTTTGTAGTGACCTTTGCCATGTTTTCAAATGGAGAAGTAAGTAGATTTCCTTCCTGGCTATCAACCAGCTCACCAGTTATGAGCACAGTCTTCGTCTCCATCAAATACTGTTAGTTTCTCGTCTTCGTTTATTCGAAAGATTGCCAGTTATTATCTTTGAAAATAGCCTGCTCCTCACAATGGCCCGCATTTCCCTAGAGTTTCCTATGCAGATAATATGTGTGTTATCCATCAAAGTGTTGACTTGTTTACAAGCAATTTACCCTCTAGCCGGGCCCATCATGAGGTGTTAACGAAGCATCTGGGAGTCAAGAAGGTTTATTGTGCAATTGGTTTTTCTATGGGCGGACAGCAGGTGCGATATTTAAATTCAAGCAGAGAAAAAGGGAACAATTCTTACATTTATCATGAAGGCGTTTTACTGGCCGTTGATGTACCCAAATTTGGTTGAAAGGTTCGCTTCCTTCGTGATATCTCCAGGCACTGAGCGTCTGTCGATAGATTTGTCGCTATCTGTGGTTCCGCAAGAACTAGCCCACATAATAAATGGTGAGGAAAGGAACCACAAATGGTTGTTTTCCATCATTTACGGAGGAATTTGTAGTTTCATTGAAGGTCCTAAATCGGCTTTACTAGCCTCTAGGGATTTCCACGCGGGCGAATATGTGGTTAACCCAGATGCTGGGCGCAGAGCATTTGGAAGGGCGTATTGTGAGTCCTATGGTTGATTGTGATACATCGAAACCGACACTTGTTGATTGTTTGTTGCAGCTGCCTGGGCCTATGGACAAACGGTTGCTTATCTTTCTTACAGAATAAAAATGAAATTTACTCACTAATTTTCGTCCAGTGGTTCCGTCAACATGGCTACCTATATGACGGAAAATACAAAGACATGGAATCCTGGCTGAAGGCTGATTGGGAAGCGGGCTTTCTTGATTGGGATGCTAATGATCTTATCACTCTAATCAATACCTGGTCTGCAGGAGACATATCACTTGTCCGAGATAGTGGAGACTATGAAAAGGCATTGAAGAGCATTCGCGCTAAAGGTTTAGTCATGCCTTGCAAGACGGACCTTTATTTTCCGGTTGGTCCTCTCTAAACATAATCCAAACGCTTGCTTATTGGATCTCCTAGCCCGAAGACAGTGAAATAGAAGTCTCTCACCTTCCCAATGCAACCTTAGTCGTGATTGATAGCGTTTGGGGGCACATGGCGGGAGGAGCTGCGAATAATAAGGATGCCCAATTTATGCACGAACATGTAACCGCTTTCTTAGGTTCCTAAGGATGTCTCCTATCGTCTGTAGCTTCAGATGACTTCTCTGGCAATCACTAAAACATTGACACTTATTAAATTTTATTGACCTCTCCGAAGAATATAAACATTGATGATTTATTTGGGAGCACTTATCGTATATAGATACATTAAGCTCAAAGCAAAAGATCAGTAGTAATATTATTTTGAAGCCTCGGCAGTGTTTTGGACGCCGAAGAGTGCAACCAAATCTAACACACAAGTCAAGCAAGAGATATTAATCAAGGAGTTAAATGTTACCTTGTAGGCGTGCTTCTTTCCTCTGACGTTGTGACTCGGTCGTTTTGATACCAGAAAACGCCTGGAAGGCGTCGAGTTATATGGGAATATTAAGAACCGAAATATGCTCACCTGTTTAATCAGATTCTTCTTCTTCTCCTGGATATCAAGCACCTGGGGGAGGATTTTTGAACCGAGCCAAAGCTTTAATCGACAAGTTTGACAAACCCTGGCCTCTACTGTATTCTCCGCAACAAGCTGATAGACACGAACATTCTTGGTTTGACCAATTCTGTTGCATCGGTCAATGGCTTGGCTTTCGATTCCCTCCTCTACACAAAATTTGGTCAGAAATGAGATTTGAAGAATCCGGGAATTAACGTACGCCACCATGGGTCCATCCTAACAATATGAGTTTACATCGATTATAAGCGACCGCTGAAGGTCAATAACAATACTCACAGATAAACCTGAAGAATTTTTCAATGAGTTAAGATAAACTAGAGGCCAGATCATGCGGTACGCACATTATTAGCAACGGTAAGATTAAGACCCAAAGCTCCTGCTTTGAGGGAAATTAGCATTACGGTAGGATTTTCGGAATTATCATCAGGAACACCGAAAGACTTGACAGGATTTTTGCCATTCGACTTCGGTTTCATCTTCCCTTTCCCCTTGCCTTCGGACGTCCGTGGAGATTCATCGTCGGAACTGTCAATGAATGAATAGTCTCCGTCGCTTTCTTCAGCTTCGAAACCAGAAGCATCAGATATGATTTTCTTCAGGGAACGAAGGTTTCGTTTTGCAGGAAGAGGACTATCAAGATTGGACGATTCTTGGATGTCATTTAGTAACGGTCTCGAAAACCTTTCGAGGACTTCCTGTCGTTTGCGTGCTGACATCTGTCCATCAAAGCGAACATACGGAATTCTGGGAAACGACAAAATTATTGTCAAATTGTGGGGAGACATTAGACTAGATCTACCCATTTTTCTCCAACGCCTCAGCGATCTAAAAATACATCGGCTTGGATTAATGGGGTGGGATGTTGGAGAGAAAATGCAACAGACCTTATCAAGAAAGCCAACAAACTGCGAAAACACCAAGGACTTTTCGTTCTTCGGAGTCAGCTGTAGAAGCTGAATCATTTGATCTATCTTCGCAGAAGATCCAGAGCACATGTCGTTCAAGCCTTCCTCTGCTTCGGCTGGAGGAGGGGCTTGAGTGAGGTCCGTAGGAGCGGGAGGTTCAATGAGATCAGATATATTGATTATTCGACGATCCTAAGTGTACTGATCAATGCATATTAGTTAAGAAATTAGAAATTGAACATACCATAGGACATTTCGGATCCCGTGAGATAACTTCAGATATACAGACCAAACAAAATATATGAGCGCAAGATGTGATCCTGGGATCATTCACTGATAGCATATTCATATAAGCATTACTCGAGTATGCAACACTAAAAGATCGGGTGAACGAACGAATATCAAAGCACACAGGACATTCCTCGCGCTCTTCAATTGCTCGAGCTAGAATGGCCTGCAATCTAATGCGATCTGCTGGTGTCACAGGGATGGCAGGAAGAGGAGGCTTGTCAGAATCTTCGCCCATTGCCCGGAGCTGTTCCAGATAGCTACGAGGGATAAGCCCTGGGTGGAGAGCGATTTGTCTCATGCGTGTGAGAAGAGACAAAACATTGGCAGGCATCTATCGAGAAGTCAGCCACGGCAATCCAGGATACGTGTGCTACTTACTGCATGGCTTCCAGATCTCTTGCTGCTCGCCATGAAAGATTCGAACTTTTGTTGAGTCAAAGCCTCGACCTCGTCGTAAAGTGCCTGAAAAATATAAGAAAACAGTAAACCGAGTAAAATGGTATAGAACTGACTCTCGTGACAGGATCAAGAGCCACAGGAACTATTATCATTTCAACAGGTGGAAGCGGAACAATAGCTTCTCCCCTTTCATTTTGCATTTCTTTCGTGCGACGAATGCAGATATGAGACATGAGTACCTATACCTCCGTCAGAAATGACACAGTAAAGTAGCTGTCATAGCACCTACACGAAGGCGTTCAGATCCTTCAGGTGATCCTTGAGCTAAGGGACGAAGCAATAGACGTTTATAATACTCTTCATTATCCAGGGGACGACATATTCTAAGGAATTGAACAAGGGTGCCGAGATCCTTTGTTACAGATAATTGGTTAACGAAGCTAATTTTAGAAGAGGTCACCTACTTTGGGAGAGTTTATAATAGGGGTTCCCGAGACAGCCTATAACGAGAAATCACCGTCAGGCTAATCCATAATAAGTTTTTGAGTAGCTGACCCATCGACGTTCAGCTTCCAGGGCGATTATAGCTTTGGCCATTTTGGTCTTAGGATTCCTTATCGTATGAGCCTCGTCCAATATTATACGCTGAGTTCGATGCATTTAATCAGTCGAGGATCCCATCAGACAGAGCCTTACTTACCTTCCATGTAATATCGAACAAACCTCCGTTAGCCTTCTGCTTCTTTTTCACCTTGCCTTCATTATCCCTTTGAGTGTATGCCCCCTCTTTGGCCGCAAAATCTTGAACGACCGTTTGATATGTTGTTACAATAATGTTGTAGCTGGTGAGCTCCCTCGGGGTGACATTTCGGCCACTCTCGTAGTATACGTGGTAACTTAACGTCTCCGAAGTGACATGATCAGAAATCTGAGTGCGCCAGTTCGACAAGACAGAAACAGGCACAACTATAATTTTGTTTTAGTTTCTTTAACCTTAGGAAAATAAGAAATTCAGACCAATTAGAGTCGTTTTAGATATTCCGGGTGTGTTGTCTTTCTGAGTTGCGATGATCAAAGACAGCATAGTAAGGGTTTTACCTACGAAACCTAGATCAGAAAAAGGGAGAGAGAAGTAATACTAAATAACAAACCGAGTCCCATGGCATCGGCCATTAGTCCGCCTCTTCCTAAAACAGGCGGAGCTTCTTGAGGGCTGTTGGTGAGCAAATTCCAGTAATAGCCCTACACAATATTATAAGCGTCCAGCCCTCCATCGAAAGTTTTTCACTCACCTTATCTTTCCCGCTACCATTTTTAAACTGCCAGAACTGAACGGGTCTATCTGTTTCTTTAGATGGAAGTTCTGGGGTCTCACGCTTGATGCACCATAACAAAGCCTGACTCTAGAGGCGGACAAGCTGTTGGTCCTAGGAGTTTCGGAAAACTTTTAAAATTACCTGATGGCGCAAAAGATCTATTTTAAGTTCTCCAGATGCCTTGCTTGGGGGT
>Ga0157379_10004962_pt1 | contig 11415 bp, 10 predicted proteins | sample S25metaG_FD_121802 | JGI IMG/M metagenome (GOLD analysis project Ga0157379, IMG submission 121802) | Switchgrass rhizosphere microbial communities from Kellogg Biological Station, Michigan, USA - S2-5 metaG | ecosystem: Host-associated > Plants > Roots > Rhizosphere > Soil | place: USA... | reverse complement strand
GCACAGCCCAATCAGTTCGCGCAAGAGAGTGCTGGCGTCGCAAATAAAAATTTATTTTGCTCGTCTAGTCGTGACGAAGAGGCTTAGACTTGACGTTCTTCCATACGATTTAACAAATAGGGATTGACGGAGACTACATAGACATGCCACGATATCAGGATAATCCATTAGGAATATCCTTTTTTTGTATAGAGATGTAGCTCTCGGCATTGTCGGCTCAGCTCCTCATTGAATATTTGAGGGGGATGGGTCATGTTAGCTTTTACTTTTTCAAACCCCAGCTGGAAGAGCAAATGCAGACATACGATTGCCGTGTTATTCTGATATTTACATCGTCATCGAAGAGCAACGGACGCCGACGGGTCCTTCCCCGAAACCAATAGTAATATTTGTTGGAAATAGTGGACCTGGGCAGCACAACCTCGGGTTGGCACATGGTGCATCTGTCGTTTGCGCACTGCAAAGGGAACAACCAACTTCACGTCAAGTAAGTAATCAAGCGGATGAGTAAATAAAAATAGATGAACATACCCCCTATAAAGCCGCTACCAATAGGCTGGTGGGGTATTTCGAAGTCGTCGAGGGCGGATGTCTGGTCAGGCGTAAAATCTGTAACGGCAATAAGCTCCAGTCATTGGTCATAAAGTGCGAGACCGTACTAAGAACGCAGCAAACGGGTATATCTCCCCCAGCAACACACTCTTGAATTTGCATATTCCAGTATTGACAAGGCCTAGTTGACCAGTACTTGTTAGTCTATAGCAACATGAATGGTATTACCGTTGACTTACGCGTCATCGACTGATGCTGGAACTTGACCTGGAGCCGTCGCTAAATCTTCACGGAATGAGGAGGAACACATCCGTTGAAGATTAGCTTGGGACTTCATGGGGAGAAATTCGGCAGACAGTTTTCCCTGGGGCAAGGCGGGGGGAATAGGAATGAGGTCCGAACAATCAACGAGATCGGCCGGATTCTGGCCTACAACCGAAAGTTTCGCCATAGCTCCTTTAAATGCCTCGCTCATTTTCTGTTGCTCGTTTATGAATCCTTCCCATGCACATGTAGTTCTGGAATCGCGCGCCAGAGCAAAATCAGATTGGAGGCGGATCCCGTTATTGATTGGTGAGGGAACAAAAAGCTCTCCTTCCGAAGCAATTCTTATGGGAGGCGTTAACAGAATATTGTGAGATAAAGGCCGGAAGGGAGTTGTAATTACCCAACCGTCGCTGATCCTCTCAATAAGACCTCTAAAAAGAACTGTGTATCGAACGTTCGCGGTGTAGAGTCTAGAGGCTTGCTGCTACATTTGTTAGTCTCTTTAGTATAATTTAAAGACAAATCCCAACCCTTACCCGCTATTCATTCCGCCTCCTACGACATGTCCAGCAGCAATTGAGTGTGATGCCATGAGGGCGACCACTTCGTCAGGAGAAATATTGATATCAGTAAATCGATCCAATATTTGGGATACGCTCTCTAAAAGGAAACTGGGTAGCCGTTCTTTGAACAGGTTAATGTTATTTACCTGCACTCTGAGGGATAGTTCCATTGGGGGCGGGAGAGGTGGGAGGAGGTCGACCCATCATGAAGTTAAGCTGGGGGGCACCAGGACAAGTGCTTAGCCCCACTGCGGCAGCAAAATGTAATCTTTTATTATTTATTTATAACAATATGAGATTTATTCAAGAAATAAACTCACAGATCTCCGGTAGAAACGTTATGTTTAGCTCTCAGTGGATCGAATAGGGACACAGTTGCACCAAAGCGCGAATTCTCGATGAAATTCACCTCTGTATCAATGAAGGTAAGGATGGATCCGTCAGCACCTCCCCCAGATGGTTCCCCCCGGTCCCTTAAAGATTGGGAAAATCCCATGGCATCGTGAAAAGCTAGCCTGAGCACGCTTCGAGCCTACATTTGATTAAGACAATAGGCTAGTATTTAAAAAGGTAAATAGTGTTACCATTGGAGGACAGGTTTCGGTTCCAAACATTTTGGTCTGTAAATCCTCCCGTAACGATACAAACGGGCAGCATGCGGTATTGGACACTGTTGTTCCGTCAGGACAAACAGCTACATATCTTCAAAACGATATCCATTTAGAAATAGTAGACTGCTAACCTCCTTGAATCAAATGTATATAATAAAGCGCTGACAGACAGATAGTGAGGACGCTGGTTCTGCGGGCCATATCTGAGATTCTTGATCCAACTAGTGAAATCTCTCCCAGTTTTATACCTTGAAGAAGGGATAAATATGAGAAATTACACTGGACGATCTTGTTAATGGTTAGGACTTTCCTCGTTGCCTCACGCCACCGTACTGCATGGTTAAAGATGTTCTCCTATCTCTTTGTTGCCTAATTACTGACGGCCAGGAATCAAAGAAGGCATGATCAATGCATTCAGTGACAGGCCAGTTGCCAGGGTCAATGACTAGCAAGAAGAAAAACTGATTAGCGAAAAGGAAGAATATCACACCTTTCTGTCAGCGTCGGCATTGTGGATCAAAGACGAGTGAGAACCTACCTTAATCTTCGTATATTTATATCCTACCAGTTTCAGGCCATATTGTAGGAATACATCAGGCCAATATGAATCGAAGGAAGCGTATCGTGTCGACTGGAAGTTGACCAGGAAGCTCACCTTGGGAGTCATCAGTCAGCCTATAACCAGAAAGAAGACCGATGCCGCGGCAAGGGAAACGGGAAACATCGAGCTGTCTTTTCCATGTCACTGGAATCTGTGGCGAAATTGTTTCTTATATTTCTGGAAGAGGATGAGCAGCATTAATCAACATGTTTCCGATAAAATAGTTACGATACTGAAGTGAATGCTCACCAGCTCTTGTGTATTTCATACCCGTTTCAAGGATATCTCAAGATAAGTAATAAAGAAACAATAGGTGTCTAGTTAGATCCGCAATACAGCCCATTTTGTCGAAATTAGGCATTTACCATACTGGAACCTCGCCCTTAGCGCTCCCTTAGTGCTTTGAATCGTAAGCGCGTATGGGTGCCTGTAGACGCGACTGCTTCATCACATCAACCATCTCCTAATACGTTATATTTTAATTATTCCGAATATCCTACACTGAAGAACTTCTAATGGCCTCAATATCTCTTCGAGCTTCTCGACCAACACGCGCTTCTATCGATGGAAGCGACATTACCGCGGTTGACTATACTTTTCTACCATACCAACCTGGACCCTACACGGAAGGACGCGTCCCACACCATCTTTTGCCTCCCAATCCGCGGCCATATATCCCTCCTTTGGAGTTTTATATCATTCAATCTCTGATTAAACACGTCGACTCAATTGACATGGGGGTTGTTCCACGACGACCTTACGATCCGGAGCGGAACACGCTCCTAATGAAGGCGCTTTTTCCAACCTTCGACCAAGATGTTCCTTTCGAGGATATGCGACATGTCGATCCTCGTATATGGGCTACTGTCATTCAACTTTACGCAAACTTGCCGCCCTCGTTTGACATTTATACTCTGCCCCTCTCTGATATCCATCTTACGCAACTTCAGAATATCCGATGCACCCCAAATTTTACTCTAATTACGGTCCTCGATTTATCTGGCCGCAGAGAATTTTCGGATCAATCTATCGACAGACTCGGCGGATTGACTGGATTAGCCGCTTTGGATTTGAGCCAGACTGACGTGTCCAGCTGGGGCATCAAAAAGCTAGCGATGTGTGTTGGAGAAGATGATGAACGTTTTTTGAGAGGCCCTGCCGGCTTGAGGATCTTGAGCTTGAGAGGATGCACCAATGTCGGTGAAGATGTGAAAGAGGCGTTAATCAGATTTCCTCTTCTTAGTGGAGTGGGTAAGTGTACAGGTTTTGCAATTCAAAGCGTTTGACCGACGACTTGTCTAGATCTGCGAGGAACTGGTGCTAAAGTTGTATCGTTTGCCAAATTCCAGCCCAGTGAACAAGCCTTTCATGCCGCACTCTTCTTTCCACACCCTGCTCTCACTTGGATAGACGCTTTACTCGACGTATTCCCCTCGTCTAAGGTATTCCCCTCATCGAATACTCCTCATATAATCCATATCGATTCTCTTGCCCATCCATATATTCCCGTTGCGAGGATGAAATCAACATCTGTCGTCGATGAGACATCAATAGCTCTTTTCCCCGACGGAAAACAAGAAGTCCGACCCTCATATTCCTTTCTGAAGCGCGAAGCCGAAAATGGCGCACCTAAGAGAGAGAAAGGACCATCCCAGGATTGGAATCGAGGGGGCGAGATTATGGAGCAATTAGCAAGTGTTATTGCTGTGCTCCTTTCCTCCTTTTCATTTTTCCTTACCTTGCCTATTAGCAAATGCTTGCTGCCCAGTTAGTGCAGGAGACACACAATGCTGCGGCTCGTGCTCAAGATTTCTATGCAGCCGGAAATCCACCGAGACCCCATAAACCCCGACCGCATCAACGGTGTGACTTTGACGGGATGCTATATAATGCAGGGAGCGGCATATCGCCGTCGGTAGACGGTGGTAAAATGACGTTTGTCCGGATCCCGCCTTCATTTGATACACTTCCCAAACCAAGGAGAACAAGGGTTACCTCTCGCTCCAAGCTCAAAAGAGACGAAGAAGTTGTGACGAAGAGGATCAAAACACGCGGAAATGCCGATGAAGTAAATCGTAAGAAAATCGCTCTGAAAATAATTGGGATGCGATCCGGCGACCCAGTGGCATCGGCTGGAACTAATCCTAAGGGACAGCAGATAGATGGAATCTTGGATGGCCCTTCTCCCCAATTGAGTTTATTGGCCGCCGATGTTGCTCTTCCGGCGAGGAATCCATTCGCTGCTAAGTTGAGCAAACTTGGCGCAATGCGGAAATTACCCATGGAGCCACCCTCATCGCAACAAAACTCTTCACGGCCCATTTCTCATCTGTCGACATTGCATTTTCAAGCCCTACCACAAATATCCCGTTCGAAACCATCCCCCAATATGGATACCGACTTGGGATCTGAGCCGGATTCTTCCTCAGACGCACAAAAGAGGTTGAAAAAGGCATCCAGCAATCGACAATCCCTGTCAAAGGAGAAGACCCAGTCCAAAGGATTTGATATGAAAATGTGGGCGAGCAAAGCGAAATAACTGCACCTCTCCCTCGGAGAAATTCTGATGACTGCAACCCAGCTTTATCGCGTCTATTTTTATGCTTAACATTTTGTCAATAATTATTTCCCAGCTGGCGTCTCGAATGCTTTATTACAAAATAAACATTGTCCTTGTGCTATGCCATAGTCAGCGTCTGTCATAGACGAGAAAGATTTCCCTACTTCGGATTGAGTCCGAACTCTCGAGGCTGCCATTGTTCCTCAACTCTGCCACTGCTTTGGGAAATTCATATGCCCACGACGTCGTAATAACTTCCAGCATAAGAGTACGTCATTTTTCAATCAAGTTCCCTATTCCTTTCCTCACTCAACTGGGCTTTAACTCGAAGATGTCTGCCTTCGTCGCTCGCCGTTTGACTCCCGCCCCCACCTTTACCTCCTTCCTCTTCTCTTGGACAAGTTTTGGGAAAGAAAAAGAACTTGAAGTCCCTTACAAAACACCCGGGGAATATAGGTTTTTTTCAAACCCTCGTCATCCTTTGTACTTGACTGACCAGCCTATCGGTATTTCTGGTTCGCAAAAAGAACCCCCCTGCGATTTCCTTCCGTAGGCGATTGGGCTGTTGAAGTTTTTCTTTCCATTCAGAAAAGAGCTAGCAGAGAAAGGCTATATGGACCAGTGCATGCATATTCGTCGTGAAGCTTTGGTACCAACACTATATTCCAAAGGAGAGAATACACGACAATAGGAACCCTCTAGCGGAACCTCTAATCCCTGATCGAATTGCAGTTAACCACTCAAAGGTACTTAGGGAGTCGAGGGAAACGTCCTTCGTGAGCGAAACTCTAATTCAAGTGCGATTCGACTGCTGATGTGTATCATAGGTACAGGAGTAGCCTAGGTTCGAGAGCCGGGAGTATTTCGAACTTTCTACCATAATTACCTTTCTAAAATGTAGATTACAGCTTTATTAAGAGGTTCATGCATTCTAAACTATTCTGTAAGTAATCGCCTGTGCATTTGTAGGGAAGCGGAATTTGAAACTATGGTTAACCTGCACTTGAGTCACCACCTGACGCCGCGGTAACAGCCATTCGAACAGGAATGTAATGGGAGCTGCCTGGAGGTATTTCAAAAGAAATATCCAAGTTGAACCCATCAAATGCACCCAGTTGCGGCGGTGAAAATTTAATTTCAAAATTGTGACTCAAGTACCGGTCGAAAGCTGTACTGTAATCAGCCTTGAGGATACTCTACAAAAGTAGAACCATATACGAACGTATTTCTGTACCCATTAATACTGTGCTTATTCTTCCATGAATGTATAAAGTTTAGGTTACCTAGTAGAAGAACGCCCTATTCAGCCACCACATAAGCATTCTCCTTGGTCAGAAACAGAAAATTACTCCATCTCTGTCAAAGAGTAGGTTACTAACTGCGATAAAAAGAGCTAATAGGACTCCATATCTATACTCAAGTTAACAGGATAATTTTTGTAGTGAGTCAGAATCCAGCCAAGTAAGTAGTATCTTTGTGAGTCGGTAAGAAACACAGTGCAAAGGGGAAATGAAGCAGCTTCCGTCGCTATATAGATCTTCGTGATATGTCTTCTCCTTTTTTGTACTCTTTGAGCTACTGGATGCACTACGGAAAAGAAACCCACAGGATTTCCGTGGAAAATCCACTTAAATTTCCCAATTCAGTGGAAAATCCACGGAAAGGTGATCCACGGATATCACCACGGAAAATTTCCGTGGATCTGTTCCATGGAAATTTCAGTGGGTTTTCCCCTGAAATTTCCTGTGATCGGTTTCCTTTGAAATTTTCAGTGGAAAACCCACTGAGAAAATTCTGTGGTTATTCCAATGAAAAAGGCCGGGGGTTTTCCACGGAAAACCCGGGGATATCACACTGAATTTTGGTGGAATGTCCGCAGAAACATCTGGATACGGTTTAATAATATAATGATGCAATTAATTACATTCTCATTAATCCAACATCTCATCTATAAGCTCTGGATCCTCATTTCTTTCTGGATCCAATAAGTCGGCACTACGGTCGATGATACCCCATTCCTTCCCTAACCCAAGTTTTACCCTTCCAACCACACCTTTGATCGCAGCGAGATCAATAATGCGTGGCGTCAATGTATTTTTGTAAGAAACTAAAGAAATATTAGCATCCTCGCCGTTGGTATCACAGGGTTCAACCAAGGCCATGATTCGTCGGTGAGGCTTATTATGACCGAATGCTTCATGTACAGGCAGGATACATACGAATATCATTTGAAGTTGGCCGTAGCACCATTGGGGAGCCATTTGTTCATCGGCATTGGAGTCCTCACTGTTTTGGTCCAGGTATTGACGATACTATTCCATAATAAATAAATGGTTGCACTCCAGACTACAGATAGATACTCACTTTGATAAAAGATTGATCTCTTCCCGTCTTGTTTACTCGAACTCCAGTGGTGCGTATACAGTCCCCGCCGTCCTTGATTCGGAGCTTACCCCACGTCTCCACAACTTCAGGGACTAAAGGCAACATTTGACGGACTGGTCGCTTGAAGACTGTCCCGAGATGAACTGCAATTTGCTTGCGGATATGTTTGGGAGCAGTGTATGTGAGCCTCCGTGGAAAACGCAGGATATCATGCGGATCTACAAAATATAGGTTATATTAATAATAAAAACCGGTTCAAAACTTACATTCTGGATAAAGGAATTCCATACTGCTTATTTCCCCCAGTGATTCAAACTCTAGCTCTTTCTCCAACCCATATCTGAGGCGAATCTGAGATATCTGGGCTTTGTGAAGCATGTAATTGCTCATGGCAGCATAAGGAAGCGACCGTGATTTAACAGCAGGAAGGAGGCTTCCACAGTATCGTTCAGTTCCAAAGGCCCAATTAATCCAAACAGGTCCAGTCTGCCGAACATCTTCAGGGACATGGAGAAGAGCATGAACACAAGATGTGCAAACAGAGAGGCGTTCCTTTTTGAACTGGAAATAGAACCTGTAGCAAAGTGAGATATTTACATTTAAACTGGTAAAAGAAATACGTACTCCTCATACCCTTGCACCCAAGCAATAATCATTTGTTCCAATGCATCAATGTCCTTTGGTTTTAGTGTGAATTGAAGACAGATCTTGATGATGTCAACCAATAATATGGCATGATCATAATACTTGTCTGGGAGACGACCTTTCAGAAGATGTGGCGCCAAGTAGAGCAACCAAAACGACCATGTCTCTGCCTTGAATAGATGGCGGTCACTTGCTATGTTGGGAAGTGCAGAGACAAAGCAAGCAGGTATTGTTACAGATGCAGCAGCGGTCTCCTCACCAATGGTCTCCCATATTTTCTGCGGCAGTTGGTAATCTTCATCTCCTTCATCCAGGCCTTTGAAACGACCGCTCCACAGCTCCACCAAGCCAGGGATTATATTCTCAAACATGAGATGCATGAAGTCATGTGGAAGACTCTGAATGCGACTAAAGCCAGGTAGGTCAACCAGAATAGATTGGCCATTGATGCCATAGACTGTTTGAAGCCGACTCTGCTCTTTCTTTGTCCCAGCTGATGTGATGCATTTCAGAGCTTTCTTGAAACCTTGTTCAGTTCGCAATGGTAAACTGTAAGGGTCCCAGTCCTTGGCAAGTGAGTAATCAAGGCGTACTGCATCAGCAGGGGCAGTTAATGGAAAATAATAATGACTTTGGCGATGGCTTGGATCACAGCATCCTTGGATACGGCATCGGCGACAAGGCGAGAAACCATTTGGACCCTTGAGATACTGGTTTGATTTGATATCAATCATGTCACCGATCTTGACCAGTAAGTATCCCCTTAGTAAGAAAAGATTATTGGTCCGACAATTAAAGGTTTGAACGCCATGAGCAAGTTTTTTCATTTCAGAGTGGAATGGCTCCAGGAAGGAATTGTGATCCTTGACGCCATGAGGACCTGGAGCAAGACCAAGCGGTAATAGATATTGAAGGTGAGTCCGAATTTCAGGTGGTAATGAATAAAGCTGAATGATGAAGGGTGTTGCTGTTGCAGAAGATTTATGGCCACCCTTGAAGATTCGTATACCATCTGAGAGCAGAGCAAAAACCAGATCGTATTCTCCAGAAAATAAATAGCAATTGCGATCTTTGCCGTCTATGATCAATGGGGTCTGGCAGAGATCTCGATAGTAGTCACCGTCAAAGATATCGGAATAGTTGCCGTCTCTGGTATATTCAGATCTGTAGGCAAGTAGCCGCACAATTTCTGGATTCTGAAACAGGCCTTGCAGTCGAGGGATGAGGGGAAGATAATCAAAGTGCTGTCTTGCTTTTCCTGATTCATTGTACCGAGCTTGTTGACAGAAGGGGCACATGCTGAGATCGCTCTTTTCACCTACAAACATACAGCATGTGTTAATACAACAATCATATCTTTCTGGGATTATTCCAGCAATTCTGGAAATTCGACGATGCATAAGATAAAAGGTGTCGAGGGAGATTTTGTTCTGGAATGCATTTCTGAATTTTCGAGAAGCCAACCTTGAGATTTTGGAGTCGATTCGTAGAGAAAACATTTTGATATTGTCAATGTCTTCTGTAGTAAGAACTTTTGATTCTAGAACATAGATGTAAGCCACCATCTACAGAAGCTGCAGGAAAACAGGATGAGACGTACTGGCAGCATGTATCTCCGAGTCAAATTGCTTTTGTAGGTCAGACTCAAATTCTTCATATATTTGCTCAACAGTAAGTCCTGAGCAAGGGAATTCCTCTCCACTGTCCCAATCAGTAGCAGAATTTGAGACAGGAAGATCAGAAGGTTGGATGGTGTCTAACAAGACATCACTGCTTGAAGAAACATAGACAGATTGACTTGGATCAGGATCAATAACAGAGTTCATTTCAATATCTTTTGAGGGGTTAAGAGGGGAGGGTTGAGAAGGTAGTGGAGAAATTGATGAAGGTAAAGCACATGTTTTCTTCGGTTTACAGCAAGGAGGGGACAGTTGGCTCGAAGACAACAGGCTGGTGGGGGTAGTTATTTCTGATAAATGCTTAATCACAATAGAAAACTAAATTTGTGAGATTATATACCTGATCTGTTTCTGATGATCTTGTCTTGGTTGTTCAACTCTAACAGCATGGTCTCTGCCAACGAAGTCGGATGATGATCACTAGAATGAACTTGAAGAGCAACCTGATCACGTAGATTACAGCGATCCTTTTTATGTTTGCTAATTTGTGTTCTAGAGCGAGATTTACCACAGAGTGGACAGACTGGCATATGGGGAGGATAGGAACTGTGACTGCAGTGTGACGACTCCGAGTCATGGTGTCAAGCTTACCCGCTACTGTTTTCTCTCACAACTCATAACTGTTTCAACCTTGGGCTATGTCTAAGGGAAAATCAAAAGCTGCTATTGCTATGTCAACAACTCTCAATGGTGATAAGAAGAAGAAGAAGAAGAAATCCAGTATGAAAGTGTCGAACATGTTGCTGGACAAGACCAAGAAGAAGCAGAACACTGTTCAACTTGGTCAACTATCTGTCTATGATCAGCTTAAAAAAATGCGTAAACAAAATAAACGCTTAACTAAAGAAAACACTGCATTAAAACAAGCTGCTGAGTCTGCTACTGTAGCTGTTGTGTCGACCGATAATTTGATCCCAAAACCTCGCGGAGAAGTTGGACGTGTCAGTAAAACAGGAAGACCTGGAAAGAAGAACAAAGAAGGATATTGCTTACAGGATGAGCTGGGTTTACGCTCTAAGCGTGGCCTCTACTTGAGAATTCGTGTACGCCCTCTATTTATTGTCCCGAAGTATACTGAATTGTTCTCTAGTCATTTGTCAGGAAATCCTTGTATTCATTCCCACTTAAGAGCACTAAAATGAAGAAAATCGGCACTGCTGTTATTGGTGGAGTTGTCTTGCGGGTGTGTACATATTATCCTAGGTCTAATAACTGATTCTATGCGTTCTTCCAGACCGAAACACAATTCCCGTGGCTGAAGGAGTTTGAAGGGGGCTGGCCCATATATGACATGATAAAGAAGATTTTGCAAAATAAGAACGATTACCAGAGAAAGAAAGAAGGGTGTTCAGATGTTATGAAGGCGATTACAGCAACAGAAGAAGAAGACCGATCCCATAATCCTGGTAGAGAACGTAGGAAGTACATGCGAAAACAACGACAAGAAGAATTGGATGATGCCACAGATGGAGAAGGGTCAGTGGAGGGAGAAGAGAGTGTCAACAGTGCAGACGAAGAGACAGAGATATCGTCGAGGAAGAGAAAGAGGAAG
>Ga0157379_10004957_pt1 | contig 11419 bp, 15 predicted proteins | sample S25metaG_FD_121802 | JGI IMG/M metagenome (GOLD analysis project Ga0157379, IMG submission 121802) | Switchgrass rhizosphere microbial communities from Kellogg Biological Station, Michigan, USA - S2-5 metaG | ecosystem: Host-associated > Plants > Roots > Rhizosphere > Soil | place: USA... | reverse complement strand
GACAGTCCATTAACGGGACCATACGCTAATCAAAAGGTAAGCAAGGCCAGGAATTCACAGGAAATAGGCAAACCTGAAGGAGGCGGCGTACTGCGTGAAAGAAACGTAAGAAGCGTGCGTAGAATAGAGTGAGATAAGGAACTCACCCATTAGCAGAAGATCCAGAGTAGGGCACAAAGCCTTGAGGAGCTGGAGGAGCTACATCTGGGTTTATCCCCTCCCGCAATAGAATATTATCAAGGTCGTCAAGGTTGAAATCGCTGTAATGTCGTTTGAGCAACAGTTCGCACTGTGCGAGTCTCCGCTCTATTGCTTCAGTATGTCCACGGGGAGTAAGTGTCTGACGGTGGCGATCTTCCTGATGACAGGCAGTTCCAGCGTTTTGGCAAGCAGTGCATTTCGGATGTTTTGAATCACACTAGAAAAGAACGGGAGATGAGCAAAAAGTGAAATACATCACAGAGAGGTAAATACCTTGATCTTCTTCGATCGACAGCGAGCGCAAGCCTCATGTGAACGCCTGAGACGCCTGGGCTCTGGGCCGGTCGTTTCCCCGTCCCCTTCAGTTTTCGCTTTTCGCTTTCTTGTGGGCACGGGGAGTGCCGGCGGAGTCGGTTCAGACATAGAAGGGGGGGCGCCTTGCACTGCAGACATGTCAGGATGATGTGCAAGAATGTGTGTCATGACCGTAGACGACGATGGCGACAACGACACTGACGACGACGAGCAGGGGGTGACAGCAGGGGCCTAAATGCACCAAGTGTGTGTTTACGCTCAGGGTCGGAGTTCCAAAGCGTTGCGGCCCGGCAATTTCCGAGCACTGTCCTAAATCAACGCCTCGCAAAGGAACTCTGGCCAACAACTCCGTCTTGCGCAGAGTAAAATAATTTCCGCAGTCCTGGCGAACCTCCATGAGGCCGATAAGAAGAACATATGTTCAGAGTCTCCAGACGTCGTTCTCGACGTTGAAAGTCAATACAGTCTTGTTACTTGCCTTACTTCACCTTAGGTTCCCCTATCCAATTTTCTCACAGATCTACATGCCTTATGTGTTTCTTATCGCCCTAGATTTAGCGCATATATCTCTCGAAGAAGCTTCAGAAGATCCTTCTGTACGTGGCAACATAGACGGACGCACCATCTCTCTATTATAAGCAGAGCATAACCAGGTCGCGATAGCCAGCGTGCTACGAGAATATTTAATAGGTTAAGAGTATCTACAGTAAGCATAATACTACATATAATAGGCTAAGAGAAAAGTACATCGATTATTGCTACTTGCGCGATTATCTCTTCGCAAGGACCTCGTCGTCTTCCTCGGAACTATCACCATCCCCAGTGAATTCAGCAGACTCATCCATACCGTCATCCTGTATGAGAACTAATCGAGCATCATTCCCCAGGCCATCACCAAGGACAGCTGCGACTTGCTTCCCCTTGTTAACGACCATTGGTCCAGTTTGAAGAAGAACGTCCTCTTCTTCGTCTTCTTCAACGTAACCGTACAACGGACCTTGCACTTCCATGGCGCCTTCGCCTTCCTCTTCAATCCCAGCATCAGCTTGTGCTACGCTTTGCAGTTCCTTTTTCCAGACAAAACGAAGACCAACGGGGATAAGAACCGCAACAACAATGATGGCCAGACCAAAGAAATTTCGCCAGGAGATAAGATGGAAGTCATCAGCCGAGGTCATTTCGTCCAGACCACTGCCTATTGTTGTATGGATAATTGTTACTCCGAGGATGCCGAGCCAAGTGGATACCCAGAAGATAGGAATACCAATTCCTACATGGGGGCAGATAACGTTTACGACCCAATGGGGAGGCAGTGGCGCAATTCTGGACGTTTAAAATCAGTAACAAATTCGGCGTAATTTTAACAGCTCTCCCCCCATGCGGGCACTTACCGCAATACGATCAAAAAACTAATAAGATTCGCCCGTTGTCCGTCGACTTTTTCGGCCCAACGATCCAGACGCTCTTTCCACTTTGGCATCGATAAAAGTGCCGGGCCTAGCGCAGCACTGATCAGGTAACATAACGTTGCCCCTGTTGCAACGGCCTATATAAAACGACCATGAGCGCGCTGTTGATGTCCATCTTTTGAATTCAAAATATCCTTACGCTGCATGCTAGTGGGATCGCTCGGGCAACTCCCCAAACTGCACCACCTAGAATAGACAAATACATGGAACCAGGGAGAGAAAATGCTTGCAAGCTAGGAGAACGAGTGTGAGTGGACAACAAAGAAGACTGTGAATGATACAACCCACAATAAATATGTCGTAACCCAGCAAATTACAATGCGGTAAGGATAAATATCTCTGTATTTCTTAAGGAGAGTGTTAAGCGCTTGGAGCTGTTCGAAAGATTTGGGAATGCGAAGTAGCGGGCGGTCCTCTCTATTAGGCAATTTAGCCGAGAAATGCAGAGACGGAAAAGAGTAGGAACTAACTCCTCTAGTCTAGGCAACGCAAGCCATAATGTTCCTCCGAGGACTAGACACGAAATTACAAACAACGCAGCCATCTTAATTGCTGCATTTAAGAGCGGTCGTCTCGATGATGGAACTCCTGGGGAACGAGGAAGAAACGGGGACGTCGCGCCATAATTCGGACTTGTAGCTGAGCGCAGGGGGGTATTAAGGTCGACGGTGCTTGGTGACTGGTTGTCAGAGTCATCCATGGGAATGCTACGAAGAGTATAGGAGGAGGTGTTTGCGTGCTGGAACGGGTTGGAGAAAGGAAGACCTTTGGCAGCGGCCTTGGACTGTGCACGCGTGAGAGGCTCTGCAGGCGGGCTATAAGGAGGGAGGGAACTTGAGGACGATGGAGACATTGGGGACAAGTGGCCGATGTGGCCTGTGTGGTGGTCTAAAGTAGTCTTAGCTAATTGTGGGCGTCTGTGGTAGGACAGCCACAAGCATGGTTAACCTTGACACACCGCCTCCAAAAAACATCTGGATTGCTGCTGGGGAGGGCGATCTGGAGAGAGTAAAAGTGAGTGGGCTCATGGATGTCCTTGTTTGTGTGAAATTTACACGATTTGCCAAGTAGCATCTTGTGGAAGTTGAATGCACGTCTTCTCGTTGACTTATTGTTGTCGCACATCATAACGCGCCCTTTAGCCCTGTCTCCGAATGTTCCCGATGAGTACACCTACACACCCATGCATGCTGCCGCCTCCTACGGTCAGATACAAGTCCTGGAATACCTCATGAGCAAAGGTGTGAATATAACTGCACAAGGACTGATGAAGAGAACATAATGCTCCTTAGGTGGCGATGTTAATGTTCTGGACGAGGACCATGAGACTCCCTTGTTTGCAATTGAGAGCGTGGATGTTGCAAAATGGCTAGTAGATCATGGAGCAGACATTCACATCCGTAACACCGAAGGCAGTATTGTGAGTTCAGGAGATATCTTTATTCTCGATAACAGTTGACCGTCTGCGATTTCCAGGCTGCAGAATATTTGGCAGAGGATTTCCCTGCAGTCTCCCAATATTTATACTCCTTAGACCCTTCCGCCGTTCCTCTTCAGCAACCCACTCCGCTTCCCCGTCCTTCGAATTACACAACCGACCAAGCTGCGAATGAGCTAACCCAGTCAATTCTAACAGACGCCCAGGCTATCATGCAACGTGCAGAAGCGGAGGGCCGTGATCCAGAAGCCGAACTACGTGAAATGGTTGGAAGAGCTGTATTGGGCGGTGTCATGACTGGCGCAACATGGGCTCAGGAAAGTGCCACTGAGGAAGTCGCGGGTCCGAATGGTCGAAGACACGGGGATGACAGCGAAAATTCAGAGAATAAGAGGCAACGTTTTGACGATGCTGGCAGATGATTTTCTTGGTCAGGTCTTGGTCATAGACTGTACTATATCCTCTTGATCGCTTTCACTCCAGAATTTGCTTTCTAAAACTATTGAAACGATAATTACCTGGTTAAGTACAGGATACAACAAAAAGGGAGAAAGAAGTGGAAAGCAAAGCAATGGGTTGATACATAAATAGTGTGTGCTGTGCTCTGTTATGTACGCAGTCAGCAAAAAAGCCCAAATAGATACTTCTACCAACATGATTATTAGGCTTCGCTAATACGGTCCCAATCTTCGTCACTGAGTCGCGTAGAAACCGACCCCGGGGATCGAATACCATCCAAAGGAGAGTGATGATTTAAAAAGTCGTCCGAACCTGTATGCAGGGAAGAGGTGGAAGTAGAAGTGTGTGATGGAATAATGAAACTAGATCCAATGGGGAGAGTATGGTCATCATGTTCAAAATCCTCCGATGCAAAAGATGACTCTGAGCGAGCAACGTCAGAGAAAGACATCGCGGACCTAAGGTCAGCGAATGAATGATTGGAGGCGGCGTCTGTGAAAGGGCTGGTAGAGCGTGAGACGTCGGCGCTGGTGAATGGAGTTGATGTAGCGGGATCATAAGTAGGTGTCATTCGTGGCTGTGAGATGGAAGAGAGTGATACCGGACTGGGTGGGACGACGGCTATATTACTAGTGCCAGATTCGACTCCACGGGCAGCACGATTATCCAGTTGACTCGTCGGCTGCGAGTGCGCGCCTTCGCTAGAAGATGGAGAAAGCATGCCTAATGGGTCTGTAGGATCATAGAATGGGTTGGAAGTCGGAGAAGATGAAGAACTCGGGGACAGTGTGGAGAATAGAATATTTGGGTTGGGCTGCGGCCGCAGGTCAACCGCGAGCTCTAGGGTAGGCATAATACCAGACTTACGTTGTCCAAAATAGAGGATTCTACCTTGTCTCCAGTACCAACGTTGCGCTTTCGTAGCGTACCGTTTCCAATGCTGTTATGCAACTCCCGTTCGACCATGTTCTCTAGTTCCACTGCGGTCTTCCCGTCGTCAGAAGTCGCTGCATCGTCCTTTGACCTTTCGGACATGGATGTATGTGGTGAAGTACGCATTTTCCTCTTCTCTCTTCTATAAGCCGCGTAAGCCTCAGTCCACTGTTCGATCTTGGGAGCGACGTGCGGATCATAAACAAACTAAACAACAATTCATGAGATAAGGAAATGTGACATTAGATAGATAACATACCTCTTTGAAGGCAATCCCTGCGGCTACCGCACCTACAACGCCGACCACGATGTAAATGGCAGGACCAGGCATGGTAGTTACTTGGTGAGAAGCAGTGTGGCCCCGGGTTAATGAGGATGCTGCCGTGTTGCCGAATGCAATGATCTGAAAATCTCTCTCACGTGTGGCGGTCACGACGTCACATCGCCTCGGTTTCGCTTGCGCCAATGACCGAGTTAGACTAAACAGCCTCCCTCTACAAGGAATGAACGTATTCAAGAAACGACGAAGCCGTGTCTTGGATTTTCATCGACCACAGGAGTTAGGATTATCGAGACCTCTCAAGCCAGAGTCGTTGCAGTGAGTATTCATCCTCGCAGGCGTTTGTGAGGCGAACAAGCCTCCTAATTAACTGAATTGTTCGTTTACAACGCGTTGTTTCACAACGAAACAATATTTCTGACATGCTAAGTTAGACAGGTGTCTTCGTAACCTATCCAAATATCATCGCCCCAAAGCAAAAGCTCGATTTCCGAGGACACGAAGTGCTGCAGTCTTGGTCGCGCTTTTTATTGGAAGAGAAGGAGATATATACGTTTTATTGAGCAGGTGTGATCGTTAATTAGTATTCCAAAGTGCATCTCATCTTTATTCGCAGACGTTCTGATGGATTGCGAAGTTATCCTGGGGACACGTCCTTACCAGGAGGCAAGCGAGAGCGTGCAGATCGCTCAGTGGAAAACGCAGCTGTAATTAGATTTCATTTTGATTGTCATTTAATTTATCGACTGTTTGATTTTCTAGCGCCGAGAAGCATTCGAAGAAGTGCGCAGTATTTTACCAACAAAAGTGCTTCCATACTAATAATTTTCTAGATTGGATTGACCCTGGACAAATCTAAAGTACCGTTACTTTGCATTTTAGAACCTTTTCTAGCTGGGAACCATATTATTGTTACTCCGTACGATTATTCTTTTGAAATTCCGGATTTAATTAATATATCCCAGAGTTGTCGTCCTTATTCTTGACCCAACGCTTCGTGTAAGTTATGCAATGTTCTCTATCCAAAATTCCAATTTATTTTACCTCAGCCAATTTTAAACCGAGTCGAAGTTCAAAGTCTCTTTTCCCATCCCTTGATGGGCTTTCTCACCGAAGAACCTGTCCGGGAACCCCAACCTCATTCATGGCAAGCTGAAGAGGCCAATGTTGATCAAGATAATGTTTCGTCTTCCGTTTCATCATCCGGAAATTCTCGTCAGTCAATTTTCATTTTTATTCTATGTATCTAAAGCTATAGATTAGGATCACCATCAAGTGTTACCTCCTTAATGTCAACATACAAGTTCTCAACTCCCAAGAGACCATACCATACATCTCGTGATATCCCCTGGCATGACCATCCCGTTCGAATGCACAGTTTCTTGACAGGACGTGAATCCGAGGGCGTAAAACCCGTCTTTGGTCTCACCGCGTATGTTTGCATGCTCTCCGACAATTTTCAAATACTCATGAACAGAATTATAGTGCGATCCTAATTCGCGTCGCTGAAATCGGGTATGGACGTGTGCCAGATTTCGAAGTCTATGCTCCAGGACAGCTGCCTTTGGAAGATAGGATCGCGTCTGCCATGCGACAGGATGGAGCATTACGCGACGCATGTCGAGCTGAAGGTATTGAGAAGGATTGGGGTATACCACCTGCACCGAAAGCGAAGGATACGGCGCGAAGTCGCCTGTGAATTGCTCCATTTCTATTATTTTCGGTCTGTTATGTATTATAAATTTGGAATTTATTCATGTATTTCGTATAACTATATCATATATATCCTTCCATTTGTAAATCCCGTTTCTTCAATATAATGGACTTCTGCATTTGACCCATGTCGTCACTGTAATATGAGTCATTACCTCGAGAGTCACGAAGTGACAAGAAGCCGAACAACCTGAACCCTACTATTTCCTTGCACCACAATCTTCAACCAAACCTCTCATTTCTTCGCAGTCATGTCTACAGAAGCCGATTCCCTACACTCAACCCTTGTTGACAAGGATCTCGACGCGAGATCTGAAGCCACAGATGACTTTACCGTGGTAGAACACTCTGAAGCAGACACATCGCCGAAAGAAGTGGCAGATGGACCATCGATGGAACGCAAAACAGCTCACGTTGTATTGCCTACAGCAGATAGTGATGAAGATGATGAACCCGAGGAAGAGATACCCGAGGACAAGGAAGAGGATTTCTTAGCTGATTATCCAGACGATACTGAGGCAAGTGAACAATACTGTTATACATCTCGCTCCTTCTTATTTATAGTAATACTTAGGATCTTGAACTCGTACATTCTCGAATTGTATCTCTAACACCTTTGAACCTCTCCCGGTTTGGGAAACACCTGAAACGATTATGTCTGCGCCAGAATTTCATCTCCAAGCTGGAACCGGAAGACTTCCATCCTTTAACAGAGTTGGAGGATCTTGATTTCTACGATAATAAGATCAAGCATGTTGGTCATGCTTTGGATGATATGAAGAAATTGAGGTAAATAACTCTCGTCTTCGCTTCCGTTAGATGCCAAGTTTACGTACTCTTCAGAGTATTAGACTTGTCATTTAATCTTCTCAAGCATGTCCCGGAGGCCATCTCGCATCTCAAGTCTATTGACACGCTATACTTTGTCCAAAACAAGATTTCGGCGATTTCGCATTTGGATGCTGTTGGCGAGACTCTTCGAAGCCTCGAACTGGGGGGGAATAGGATTCGGGTGAATTTTTTCCTTTTCATATATGTTCTTTGCTTACTGTGAATATAGACCATCGAAAATCTTGATGCACTCGGGAACTTGCAAGAGCTTTGGTTAGGGAAGAATAAAATAACGAAATTACAGGTAGGAACCTTAGCATCTACGTATCCTCCTGCTTTTAATAAACTATCACAGGGTTTGCAAGGCTTAAAACGGCTACGAATTCTCTCGGCTCAGTCAAATCGCCTGATCCGAATAGAAGGACTTGAAGATCTGACCGACCTAGAGGAATTATATCTTAGTCATAATGGTATTGAACAACTGGAGGGCCTGGAGAAGAATGTGCGGTTTTCATTTATAATGACGTCTTTGCGATATCAATGTCAAACCTAGACGAAACTACGAACGCTCGATGTTGGAAACAATCGTATACAGATCTTAGAGAATGTCTCCCACCTAACAAATCTCGAAGAACTGTGGGTGCGTCCTCTCATACATATTTGACAACATCGCATCCTAATGGCGCATCTTCAGATAAATGACAATGCAATTCCGAATCTCAACGATGTTACCCCTCAACTCGCTCACCTCAAGAATCTCCAAACAGTATATCTGGAAGGAAATCCCTGTCAAAAGAGTGACATGGCGAATTACCGGCGCAAATTAATAATAGCCCTTCCCCAAGTCTCCCAAATCGATGCCACGTGTGTGAAATCTTTCGGTCTTGATAACCATCCAACTGATAGCATCGTGCTTCCACATAGATTTGTCAAACTATAGGCACTACTTGGATGAATGGAGGAGAAACAGAATAAGGTACTACACGGCGTCTTTCAGCCTCGAAGTCAAGCGGGAGAGGGGGTTTGGCAGTTAGTGTTAGTTAGCTACTACGATATAATCTACAGGTCTTCGACTCAATAATACAAGTAGCACGCAGATGCTTGCATAAATAATACGAGAACGGGGTAAGCAGGAGACCTGGATTGGGAGAACGCGAAAAAAAAGGTAAAAGGGAAAAAGAGGTTCTTATAAAAGGCACAACGTGATACCAAGGACAGAGTAGTATGGAATTGAAGAAGGGAGAGAGAGAAAACACAACTCGTAGTACATCCTAAATTATAGCCAAGACACGGAAAGAGGAAACAATGGAAGGAGCGTTATGATTTTGAGTCATAGTGGGCTTCTGCGAGAGAGACGAAATAACAAGTTGATAGACAACAACGGGAGGATAGATCTGAAGGATAGGATAGGAGGTGCAAAGCCAAGAAAATTGCTCATTGCAAGAAGTAGCTGGAAAGGCTCCTAAAACAGACTCAGTCAAATAAAATAGGATAAGACTGATAGACAACTCACACTGCGCCCATTCCGATGGCGAAGGCAAAGGCACCCCAAGCCGCAGCTTTCTGTTGAGGTAGCAAACGCCTCCTCTGGATAATTTCACGCTCACCGATTTCAGGCTCCTTAGGGGTGAAAGTCGTCGGTGGAGGAGAATCAACCTCTGTCCGCTTTCGTGGGTTGTGGGGTATTACAGCTGCACTGGCTGCGTTTCGCTTCGCCTTCAAGTCAGCAATAAGAGCCCTCTGCTCTTGAATATCTTGTTCAGGATCGGGACCAGGAACTTCAGGTTCGTCATCGTGCTCTTCAACGGCGGTTTCGTCGGATCCTCCTCCAGGCGTGTTAGCAAGAGGGGTGGTCGAACGAGGAGCAGGACTTTGGCGGGCCTTTCTAGGAGAGGAACGATTAGGGAGTGGTTTACTCTCAGTGACTGTGGGCAAGGTGGCCGGGGACATGCCCCTGCGACGCTTAGGCGCCGAAGGTGTACCAGCTTCACTAGTAGCAGGAGTGGCAGTCGCCGCAGACTTGCTAGATTTGCGATATTCTAGCTTGGGGTCAGGACGAGCAGTAATGAGAGGCTTAAGAATCTCCTCGAGACCATATTCGGGCGCGATGTGTTGAGCGAGAGCGACGCTGACCCAAGTTCCATTTAACCGCAGCTTGGGGACGCCATCGGTGCCAGCACTTCCATTGGCTCCGGCGACATCATAGTTTGCGCGAATCCATGCAGATTCAGTTTTCTCGGATTCCTCTGGCGCAGTGGGGAATGCAGCCTTGAACATGGTGGTGAGGCTGATCGCGCCAGTATCATATCGACGAAGGATGAACGCGTGTCCAGGAGCGACAGGCTATTGGAAAGGGGTTAGGATCATGCTGGGGGCGCGTTTGGGGTATGGTGGACTCACTGTAGTAATCTTGAGCCGGCCAACCTTGGTTTCCACGTGTCAGTAAAAGCCTCTCCTAAAAGCCAAAGGAGAGATGGAAACATACTACTATGGTTTGACCTTCACGCAAAATTTCCTGAAATTTTACAGCAGGAAGCTTTGGAACGACTAAAAGAATGCACGGATGAGTTGTTCAGGTCTGATCCCGGCTCGAAAGCCAAATGGTTTGCTTACTGTCTGGGAAGTTGGGGTTGATATGGCGCGTCGGCAACACGGGACGAGGTGCGCTCGTCAATGGAACAAAGCTGTTTGCGGGATGCAAGACCATCTTGACGGGATCGAGAGCGCAACGATGGACAGATAGTCTTGGGGGTTGAAAGCGCGTGGGACGGAATTGTTTGAGCGCGAGCAGTTTCAAGCTCCGATCAGGAATACAACCCAAATGGGAAACTGCACTTCATTTAACAGTGGCTTTCTTGAGTAACAAACCGCCGCTGAGATAGGCATGGCGTATCCGGAAGCAGTCCAGGCAAGCCAAGGACTCCACAGAATTTATTTCGAACTATCACGCTGCTCGACGTTCGATAAGAACCCCGAAACGTAAATCGTCCTTTTGGCTAAAAGAAAAAACACAACTTTGTTCTGCTTGACAACTTTATTCTACATTATAGTCTGTGATCCTTTCGTCTGAGTCTTGGAGCAAGGTTACGAATTGAAATAATGCGCAGCGAGATCCAATGTACCATGGAGTGAGGAAGGAAACGCCACCACATGCTATCCGAAGGATATCTCGTGTCACCTAAGCAACTCCCTCGGTCTGTTTAAATTGTTGGATGTACATAGCACACCCTCCTAAATGTCCAACGAGTCACATCCTCGTCGTTCGATATTCCTGCCTCAATCTTGATGGTGTCTGACACAGAAGAAAAAGTGCGGTGATATTCTAACCTTCGATATTAATCCTGACCCAAAAAGACACCCCAAAGGCCAGCTACAATAATGCGAACATGGTCCGTCATTTCCCGTCGTCGTTCTCGTCCAAATCAAGGACCTGAGTTCAATGTGGCTGAGCCCTTTTACATAATCGGATCCAAAGAATACCAGGTCCCTCCACTCCCTCATAGGCGTTGCTTATGTGCCTCACTCCGTCACTGTCATGTCCACAAAGCTCGCAAAATTTGCGACGGTCGTGTTTCTTATCTTAAATTGTATTCTGTGGACCCTGATAAGAGGGAGGTTCACACCACGGAGCAGTGGCCTTCAGTCTCCGCTTTCTATACAGGGATTGTTGGGCAAAAGGTCTGAATTGCCAAACGTCACCGCAATCGAAGTGAGTTCCTGTATCGTCAAGTTGTTCCAATTTGGCTGATCCATTCCAGTGCTCACCATTGTCTTATCCAG
>Ga0157379_10004956_pt1 | contig 11421 bp, 16 predicted proteins | sample S25metaG_FD_121802 | JGI IMG/M metagenome (GOLD analysis project Ga0157379, IMG submission 121802) | Switchgrass rhizosphere microbial communities from Kellogg Biological Station, Michigan, USA - S2-5 metaG | ecosystem: Host-associated > Plants > Roots > Rhizosphere > Soil | place: USA... | reverse complement strand
GCGTGACCTGCTCGACTTCTGTGAAGTTGGCGTAGACCTTTCGCGTGGCCTGTACGTCGACGGTGAGCGCGATGTTCGACGAGTCGAGATCGCGCCGGCGGAGCTGCACCACTTCGCTCACGACGTCGCCGAGATTGACCAGCGTCGGCGGCCCGGCCTGTTGGCTGCTGAAGCGGGACAGGTTGCGGATGATCTCGCGCGCGCGGCCGCTTTGCGTTTTCACGAACGCTATCTCTTCGAGAACCGTAGGCGAGATGCCGCGATCGCGCTCGAGGAGCTCCAGCGTTCCGAGAATGGCCTGCAGCGGGTTGTTCAGCTCGTGAGCGACGCCGGACACGAGCACGCCGACGGCCGCGAGGCGCTCCTGACGGACGACTTGCCGCTGCAGCGACTGCAGCGTCTCCCGCATCTTTCGCTCCTGCTCCACGCGGTGGTCGAGTGCAGCGTGTGTTTCGCGCAGGCTCGCCGCCATTCTGCTGAACGCATCCTGGAGCTCGGCCAGCTCGCGGTTCGGCGCGGGCGTCTGTACCGGCGGTGACAGGTCGCCGCCGGCGATCAGCTGGACGGCCGATCGAAGGTTGTTCATGCCGCGCGACATGGCCGTCGACAGGCCGAGCGACAGGAGAAAGATGGCGCCGATGCTGATCGCCACAATCATGAAGTTGCGCCGGAGCAGCGGCGCAACGCGCGCCATCGCAACGTTGGTGGGAATGCCGACGCTCAGCAGCCAGGGGCCGCGCTCGATCACGGCGTTGCCGTAGGAGCGCTCGATGTTGTCCAGCCCCGTCCGCACCTGGGTTCGCGGCACATCTCGCGGCGGAATGGGATGCGGATCCGCCGGCTTGCCGATGTACAGCTCCGCATCGCGGCTTCGAGCCAGCACCCGGCTCTCCTTGTCCGACAGCGTCACGACCGATCCCTCCGGCAGAGGGATGTCGCGGAACAACGTCTGAAAGCGCGTCAGATTGAGGCCAAAGCCAAGCACGCCGACGAGCGTGCCCTGAACGTTGCGGACGGGATACGACAGCACGATCGTCGGCTGGTTCGAGATCCGTCCGGTCATGATCTCGCTGACCTGCGGCTTGCCGGTACGGACCACCTCGTTCACGTACGGCATCGCCGTCGGCGACAGGTGCGCGGCGATCGACGGCAGCGCCGATCCATCGACGACGCCGACGAGGTCACTGACCACGATGTTGAGGAGCAGCGGCTGATCGCGGAGAACGGCTTCGAAGAGCTGGTCGCACTGGTGCCGATCCAGCGACATCACCGCCGGGTGTCGCGCAAGCGCGGACGCCATCGAGTCGAGGCCGCCGAGATACGTCGTGAGATAGTTGCCAGCCGTCACCGCGACCGACGCCGCTTCGTCTCGCAGCTGATCCGCGTGTTCGCTCCGCGACCGGCTCGCCGTCCAACCCGCGGCGACGATGAACGCCACGAGCAGCGTGCTGGTGATGACGAGTACCTGTCGACGGATGGGCTGGTCTGTAAGGATGCGCAAGGAGATCGCGCGATCTTAGCCCATGAGGACCGGGTCGGCGACGCCGGCTTCGCGGAAGCCCCTGGCGCGCAGCACGCAGCTGTCGCATGCGCCGCAGGGACGGCCATCCGGTGATGGATCGTAGCAGCTGTGGGTCAGTCCGTAGTCGAGACCCAGCTCGAGGCCGCGCCTGATGATGTCGGCCTTGCCCAGCGTGAGCAGCGGCGCGTGCACGCGGAACCGGGCGCCTTCGACGCCCGCCTTTGTCGCCAGATCCGCGAGCCGCTCGAACGCACCGATGAACTCCGGGCGACAGTCCGGATAACCCGAGTAGTCGAGCGCGTTGACGCCGATGACGATGTCTCGCGCCTCGAGGACCTCGGCCCAACCAAGCGCGAGCGAAAGGAAGATCGTGTTGCGTGCCGGCACGTACGTCGAGGGAATATCCGTCGCCTGAAGATCTCTGTCGCGCGGAACCGCCGCTTCCGAGGTGAGCGACGATCCGCCGATCGCGCGGAGGTCTACTTCCAATTCGAGATGCCGTTCGGCTCCAAGCGCCCGCGCGACGGCGCGCGCCGCCTCGATCTCCCGCGCGTGGCGCTGGCCGTAATGAATCGTCAGCGCGAACAAGGTGAAGCGCTGCGCCTTTGCGATCGCCGCGGCGGTGTAGGAATCCAGTCCACCGCTCAGCAACACTACAGCTCTCATTGGGTAATTGGATAATCGGGTAATTGGGTTATGGGATTGGCTAACCTATTCGATCGATTACTAGATTGCCCGATTAACCGATTACCCAATTCAGACTCCCCTCGTGGTTGGCGACCAGATGTACTTGTGGAGCTGGAGCTGCAGGCGCGCCGGAAGCCGATCCGAGAGCATCCACTCCGACAGGGATTTCGGATCGAGCACACCGTGCACGGGCGACATCAGCACCGCGGCGACTTTCGACGGCAGATCGTACCGGGCGATCACGTCGCAGGCGAAATCGTAGTCGGCGCGATCCTGAATGACGAACTTGACCTCGTCGTGGGGCTGGAGGCGCTCGAGGTTGCTCCAGTCGTTCCGGGCAGACTCGCCGCTCGCCGGGCACTTGACGTCCACGATCTTCAACACTGACGCGGGCACACGGGTAGTCGGCCGGTGTCCGCCGGTCTCCAGCATCACTGTACGCCCGGCAGCCAGCAGCCGGTCCATCAATGGGTACACGTCGTCCTGAAGCAGCGGCTCGCCGCCCGTGATTTCGACCAGCGGCGACCCGAACGCCTCGACCGCGGCAACAACCTCGTCGACCGACATCTTGCGCCCTTCGTGGAACGCGTAAGGTGTGTCGCACCAGGTGCAGCGGAGGTCGCACGCGGTCAGCCGGACGAACACGCAGAGCTGTCCCGCGTGCGTCGATTCGCCCTGAATCGAATGAAAAATCTCGTTGATCGTCAACATCGACGGTTTCTATTATCCTACCGCTATGGCGAAGCCGACGTTCTATACCAAGCCCACGTGAACGACCTGCAAGAATGCCAGAAGTTTTCTGGATACGGCGGGCATCGACGTGGATCAGATCGACATCAACAAGGAGCCGCCGTCGCGCGAGTTCCTCGAGAAGCACATCGACGCGGATCGCTTTCTTGATTTCGTGAGCACGCGAAGCCCGGTGTTCAAGGAGCGGCCGCTGCCGAAATCGAAAAAGGAAGCCATCGCGATGATGATGGAGAACCCCAACCTGATCCGGCGGCCGATCATGATCAAAGGGTCGAAGGTAGTCTTCGGATTCGACAAGGATCAATACGGCAAGCTCTAGCCTGCGGATCGGGACGTCGGGGTGGAACTATCCGACCGGCAAGGGCACCTGGAACGGCGTGTTCTATCCGCCGGCCCGAGGCCGTCCGAAAACGTTCGACGAGCTCGCGTTCTATGCGGAGCACTTCGACACGGTCGAGGTGAACTCCACCTTCTACGGTCAGCCGCGCGCCGAGGTGACGCGGGCGTGGGCGGCACGCACGCCGCCCCGCTTCGAGTTCTCGATCAAGCTCTATCAGAAATTCACGCACCCCCGGATGTTCAAAGAGCGGCTGACCAGCGCCCTGCCCGACGAGGCGGGAGGCGACGCCGCGCTCCTCGATGCGCTGGCGGAGCCGAACGGCGCAGACATCGACGCCTTTCGTCGAGGCATCGAGCCGCTGGCCTCCAGCGGCCGCCTCGGCGCGTTGCTCGCGCAGTTTCCCGCCAGCTTCAAGGACGCCCCCGCCTCCCGCGACTATCTGGCGGGTCTGCTCTCCGCGTTCAGTGACTACCAGGTGGCCGTGGAGCTGCGTCACAAGAGCTGGAGCGATCGCATCGCCGACACGCTCACGCTCCTGAACGGGTTCAACGCCGCGTGGGTGCAAATCGACGAGCCGAAGTTCCGCTTCTCGATTCGGCAGAACCATCTGCCGAACGTCCGCGGCTTCTACTACACGCGGCTGCACGGACGGAACGCCGCCCAGTGGTGGCGGCACGAGAAATCGGAAGATCGCTACAACTACTTGTACTCGTCAGACGAGCTGAAGGAATTCACCGAGTCGGCTGATGCGGCGCAGGCGCTGGTGAAGAAGCTCTACCTCTACACGAACAACCATTTCTCCGCGAAGTCCGTCGCCAACGCGGTCATGATCAAGCGTCAGCTCGGCCAGCCGCTCGAGGGCGAATATCCGCCGGAGTTTCTCGAACGTTACCCGGAGCTCGCAGGCGACGTGAAAGCGTCCGCCCCGTCACTCTTTCACGGACATCTTCACGATTAGATCGCCGCGCTCGAGTCGCGCCGGGACATCGTCTCCCTGAGTGACGTGGCCGAACACGGTGTAGCGGTTGTTGAGGTCTGGACGATTCGCGAGCGTCACGTACATCTGACTGTCGGCGAGCGCCGGGTTCCCCTGGTGAGCCATCGCGACGGCGCCGCGTGTGTGCAGATGCTTGCGTTGAATCTCCGCGGCGCCGATCGGATTGCCGCTCGACGCATTCTGCCCGTGGCCCCACTCGGGTTCCAGGGATAGATCCTTCGATCGCGGATCGCCCCACTGCACGAGAAACCCCGGCAGGGCGCGATGCACGCGCTGTCCGTCATAGAAGCCGCGTTTGACGAGCTCCACGACGTGCGCCACGGTCTTGGGCGCGTCTGCCGGATAGGTTTCGAACTCGAACGTGCCTTTCGACGTCTCGACGACGATGACCGGCCCCGCCGTCTGCGCGAAGACCGGCGACGATAAGAAGGAACCGCCGAGAACGCAGAGGCCGCAGAACACGTACAAGAAGAACTTCTTCGCGGTCTTTGCGGTCTCCGCGGTTTCTTCTGGTCGTCTCATTCCTTTGCCACGCGCGTCACGCCGATCTGCGGGCAGTACGGACGGATCACGCATGTGCCGCAGCGCGGATACACCGGGCGGCACACGTTCTGTCCCCACGTCACGAGATACAGGTTGATGTAGGGCCACCAGCGCGCGCTCGTGTTCTTGTAAAGCGCCTGCTCGGTTTCGTCCGGCGTCCGCGTCTGTACCCACCCGAGCCTGTTCGAGATGCGATGGACGTGCGTGTCGACGCAGATGTTCTTCAGGCTGCGAAACGACAGGATCATCACCAGGTTGGCCGTCTTCCGCCCCACGCCCGGCAGCGTCAGCAGCTCCTCCATCGTCGACGGCACGCGGCCGTTGAATCGCTCGACGAGGATCCGGCACGTCTGCCTGACGTGCGCGGCCTTGTTGCGGTAGAAGCTCACCGGGAAAATCAGCTTGATGATCTGACGCTCGGTGAGCTTCGCGAGAGTCCTCGGCGTCCGCGCCACCTTGAACAGACGCGCCGAGGCGGCCGCGGTGACGGCGTCGCGTGTCTGCGCCGAGAGCATCGTGGCGATCAGCACCTCGAATGGATCTTCCTGGCTGCTCTCGGCGATCTTTTCGACGGCTGGAAGGTCCAGGTTGTCGATCGCGCGAGCGAGCGCACGCATGACGGCGTGAACGGTCCGCGAAGAGGGTTTGGGCATGCTAGACCGGCGTGAGCGCAGGCCGTCCGGCGAGCACGGCCAGCACGTTCTCGACCGCCAGATCCGCCATCGCCGTCCGCGTTTCGGTGGTGCCGCTTCCCAGGTGCGGGACGAGCAGCACGTTTTCCAGCGTCAACAGATCCGGGTGCACCGCCGGTTCGTTCTCGTACACGTCGAGCGCGGCACCGGCGAGCAGATGATGATGCAGCGCCCAGGCCAGCGCTTCTTCGTCCACCACGGGTCCGCGCGCAGTGTTGATCAGATACGCCGACCGCTTCATCCTCGCCAGCGCACGTTTGTCGATCAGCGATCGTGTATCGGGCGTCAGCGGGACGTGCAGCGACACGATGTCCGAGGTGAGGAGCAGACGATCGAGGGGCATCGCTTCGGCGCCGGACAGCGCGGTTTCGCTGCGCGCGGTGTAGGCGACGCGCATGCCGAAGGCTCCGGCTCGTGCCGCCACGGCGCGGCCGATGCGGCCGACGCCGACCAGGCCGAGCTGCTTGCCTCGCAGTTCGGTCCCGAGCAGCAGGTCGAGCGCCCAGCCTTTCCATTCGCCGCGGCGAACCAGCCGCTCGCCTTCCGACAGACGCCGTGTGATGGCGAGAATGAGCGCCCACGTGAAGTCGGCCACCGACTCGGTGAGCACGTCTGGGGTATTGGTAACGACGATCCCGCGCGATTTGGCGTACGCGACGTCGATGTTGTTGTACCCCACCGCGACGTTCGCGATGGCCTTCAGCGCCGGCGCCGCGTCGATCACCGATCGATCGACGGTGTCGGTCAGCAGGCAGACGAGCGCGTCCTTGTCGGCGATGCGCGCCCGCAGTTCGTCCGGAGGAATCGCCGCCTCGCCGGTGTACAGATCGATCTCCGCCGCCGCCTTGAGCTTGGCGATGACCGACGACGGCAGCCGGCGCGTGACGAGAATCTTGGTCATGGGCACAGTGGGCTGGTTGGGCAGGATGGGCAGGGATAGGCAGGACGGGCTGGATGGGCTATCAAATATCTGCAGGCTTTTTTCCTGCCGTTCCCGCCTATCCAGCCCCTCCCGCCCTTATGTCTCCTGCCTAGTGTCCGTAAGACAGACAAAAGCCGCAGTGGTTGCACCGCACCGCCGGCTCGATGATGCACGCGCCATCGTCGTCGGCGCCGCGGAGGAGCGGAAGGCGCAGATGACTGACATGCGCGCCGAACGCGGAGGCGGCGGCCGGGCCTCCGTGCGATGCCCGTTGATGGCCCGGTGCGGCGCCATGCCGGGCAATCGACTCGCGAATCATCGCGCGCAGCTCGTCGTCAGTCATCGATCGTCACCGTGTCGATAATGCCGACGATCGCCGCGTCGACGGGCGCGGCCTTCTTGCCAAGCGCTTCGCCGGCGGCACGCCCTTCAAGCACGACCAGGACCTTCTCATCCACGCCCGCGCCGACGCCGTCGATCGCCAGCAACGCGTTGCCGCGCGGCGTGTCGTCGATGTTGAGCGGCTGCACGAGCATCAGCTTGGCACCTTCGAACTTCTTGTGCTTCTGCGTCGAGACGAGCGTGCCGACGACTCTACAGATTTGCATACCTACATTGCAGGATGGGGGAATTGCAGGATTGCAGAAAGGGAAGGTCGAAGGGCGTACTTCCCGTCTGCTCTTCCTCCTTCCCTTTTGCAATCCTGCAATCCGGCAATCCTTACTTTCATCCGACATCCCAATGGTCGACGATTCCGACGATGCCGGCGTCGACTGGCGGTTCGGCCGGATAGAACGGGAAGCTGGCTTCCTTGCCGCGGACGAAGAACACCGTCTCACCGACTCCGGCGCCGACTGAATCCACGGCGACGAGCGGCCTTCCCGCCGGTTCGTTCTCTGGGGTGAGCGGCTGCACGATCAGGAGCTTGATGCCGTGCAGGTTCTCGTCCTTGCGAGTCATCACCACATCGCCGATCACCCTGGCTAGTTGCATAGGCAAATCGAGTAATCGAGTAATTGGGTCATCGAGTAATCGGATTGGACGACGGAGCAACAAGGCAATCAATACCCGATTACCGATTACCCGATTACCCTGTTACCAGATCATCCAATTCTCTATTCACTGAGATCCACGCTGTCGATGATGCCCACCACCGCGGCATCGACCGGACAGTCTTTCAGGCCGGCCGCCATTCGCGCCGAGCTGCCGCTGACGACGAGCACGGTCTCGCCAACGCCTGCGTCGACCGTGTCGATGGCCACCAGATAGTTGCCTTCGGCCTTGCCTCGCGGATCCGTCGGGCGGACAACGAGCAGCTTGCAGCTGACCAGGCGGGGATCCTTGCGGGTCGCGACAACGGTTCCGACAATTTTCCCGACGATCATTTCGTCAACGGGTTCTGGTCATCAGCGGGTTCTGGGTTCGGCGTTCAAGGTTCAGCGTGCCGGTTCAGGGTTCCGCGTCCGGAGTTCGGCGTTGGACCCTGAACCTGGAACGATGAACCATGAACCCGGTGATTACGCTTTGGAGGTGGTCGCCTTGCCGATCGGCAGCGCGTCCTCGAGGTTGGCGTGCGGCCGTGGAATGACGTGCACCGATACCAGTTCGCCCACGCGTCGTGCCGCGGCCGCGCCCGCGTCGGTCGCGGCTTTGACGGCCGCCACGTCCCCGCGCACGATCGCCGTCACATAACCGGCGCCGATTTTTTCCCAGCCAACGAGCGTGACCTTCGCGGCCTTCACCATCGCGTCGGCCGCTTCGATCATCGCGACCAGACCCTTGGTTTCGATCATGCCTAACGCTTCACCCATAACATGTCTCCTCGAAGGGCGGAGGGCCGAGTGCTGAGGCACCGGAGCCCTGCGCCCTGAGCCCTAAGCCCTGTCACCGTAAGCTTTTGATCGCATCCTCGATGAGGGCCGAAAGCTCCCGGTATGTTAGCCGAATTTCTCCCTCGCCACCCGCCTCCGCAGCCTGTTTCACAAGCTCCGGCACGAGGCGGCGGCCGCCGCCCGCGGGCGCCTGAACGACCTGGCACGACTCGTCTTCCCCGGTGTCCGCACAGATCGGCGCCGGCGCCTTGATGCCATACGAGCCGCGGAGATCCTGCAGCCGTGTCACCTCTTCGCGCGAGAGCAGGTTTTCGCGGCCGAGCATCCGCGCGACCAGGCTGATTTTGGCGAAGTGTTCGATCGTCTCCATCTTGTAGTACGCGCCGAAGAGATCGCCGCCGACGGTCAGCGCGCCGTGGTTCGCGAGCAGCATGCCATCGTGCGCGCGGATGTACTTTCGAACCGCTTCCGGCAATTCCTTCGTCGACGGTGTCGCATATTCCGCAATCGGGATGCTGCCGAGCGTGGTCAGGACTTCCGCCAGCACCGCACGGTCGAGCGGAATGCCCGCGACGGCAAAGCCGGTCGCGGTTGGCGGGTGCGCGTGCACGACCGCCTGCACATCCGGACGCTGACGGTACACCTCGAGGTGCATCAACGTCTCCGACGAGGGATCGCGATCGCCCTGCAGCTTGCGGCCTTCGAGATCGGTGATGCACATCATGTCCGGCGTCATGAATCCCTTGCAGACGCTCTTGGGGGTCATGAGCAGGCGGCTCGCGTCGAGCCTGACGCTGATGTTGCCGTCGTTGGAGGCGGTATAGCCGCGCGCGTACATCCGCCGGCCGACTTCGACGATGTCGGCGCGCAGCGACGATTCAGAGGTCAAGCGATCCGCCCTTCGGCCCGTGAGCCTGCCGAAGGTCGCGCCTGATACTTGGCGCGACAGGCATCGGAGCAGAAGAACAGACGCGCGCGCCCGTCGACGAGGGTCAAAGCATGATCGGGCAGGACGAATGTACCGCAGACAGGATCGCGGACCATCTGCACGCCGCGCGTCGGCACCTGCCCGCGAGGCGGACGCCCGCCGATGCCTTCGACGATCCCGTCAACGAGTCGCCAGAATCCGCGCGCGAAGACGATGGCGAACACGATGAAGAGCGCGAGGCGCAGCAGCATCAGGCACCTGGCTTCCGGGCCACGCCGACGTGCGCGGACTGCAGGCTGTCGAGCGCGCGCTTGGCCGCCTGTCCCTCGGGGCTGTCGGGCGCAATCGCCAGGACCTGCTTCCAGGCCGCCTCGGCGCCGTCGAGGTCCTGCTTGCCGAAGGCCTTGACGATGCCGACGTTCAGGAGCGTCTTCGCGTGCCTGGGATCGAGTTTCAGCGACTTATCGAACTGCGCGAGCGCCTTGTCCGCCTGATTCGAGTAGTAGTACGACACACCCAGGTCCGTACTGACGTTCACGTCGTTCGGCGCGAGCTTCAGCGCGTCCGCGTACCACTTGATCGCATCGTCGTAGCGTTCGGCGTCGAAGTAGAGGTTGCCGAGCTGCACGCGCGGCGTGGCGTTCGAGGTCTCCTTTTCGGCGACCGTCTTGAGCGCGTTGACCTGGGTTTCGTCGAGGACCGCGGCGCGCGACGTGGAGCCGCTGCCTGCCGTAGACGCCTGCTGCTGTGCGGGCGCCGCCGCTGGCGGCCGCGTGGCGGCCTGCTGCGATCCGATGATCCAGCCGGCGATCAGACCGAACAGGATTCCGGCGATTCCAAAGGCGATGGCGTCCGATTTCATGAAGAAGTACTGCTGATCATATCGCACCGCCCCTCGCACCGCCGAGCAGCGCCAGGTACTCGCGGACGACGGTCGAGAGGCCGACGTACAGCGCCCGGGACATGATGGCGTGCCCGATCGACACCTCGTCGAGAAACGGCAACCCGCGGAAGACGGTCAGGTTGGCGAGATCCAGATCGTGGCCGGCGTTCACACCAAGCCCAAGCGAGTGTGCGAGCTCGGCAGACTCGACGTACGATGCGAACGAACGGCGGCCCTCATCCGGCCCGCGTTCGTACGCTCGCGCGAACGGCTCGGTGTAGAGCTCGACGCGATCGGCGCCGGTGGACGCCGCCCAACGGATCGGGTCCGGCAACGCGTCGACGAACAGGCTGACGCGCACGCCAGCCGCGTGCAGGCGCGCGATGACGGCGGGAAGGCGTTCGCTCTCGCCGCCGCGCTGCCACCCGGCCTGGCTCGTGATTTCGCCGGGCATCACCGGCACCAGGGTGCACTGATCGGGCCGGACCTCTTCGACCAGATCGAGCAGCTCGCCGCGCGGATCGCCCTCGATGTTGTATTCGAGCCCCTGGTGGTTGCGCACGGTCCGCACGATCGCTCGCACATCGTCGGGCGTGATGTGGCGGCGGTCGGCGCGAGGGTGCACCGTAATGCCAGGGGCACCGGCCGCGATGCACACCTCCACGGCTTCGACGACGTTCGGCTCGCGCCCGCCGCGCGAGTTGCGCAGGGTCGCGACCTTGTTCACGTTCACACTCAGCTTCGCCATGCAGGGCTCAGGGCTTGGGGCTCAGGGCTCGGGCTTCCTTCGACAGCCCTCAGCTCTCAGCCTTCGACCCTATCCGAGGTGCTCCTTGACGACATCGACGATCTCCTGCGCCCAGCTGCGGATTTCGTCCTGCTGCTGCCCTTCGAGCATGACGCGCAGCAGCGGTTCCGTCCCCGAGTACCGGATGAGCAGCCTGCCCTGCCCGGCGACGCGCGCTTCGACGCGTGCGATGGCATCGGCCACCGCAGGCACGGCCTGGAGCGCCACCTTTTCGCGTACGCGGACGTTGAGCAGCACCTGCGGATAGGTCGTCAGGTCAGAGGCCAGGTCGGCGAGCGTTCTGCCCGTGAGCGTCACCGTGCGCAGCACGTTCAGCGCCGTGCACAATCCATCGCCGGTGAAGAGGTAGTCCGAAAAAATGATGTGGCCGGACTGCTCGCCGCCGAGGGAGAGGTTCTGCTTGAGCATCTCCTCCATCACGTACTTGTCGCCCACCGACGTTCGCACCAGGTTGATGCCCAGCGGCTTCAACGCCAGCTCGAGTCCGATGTTGCTCATCACGGTCGCGACGATGGCG
>Ga0157379_10004953_pt1 | contig 11423 bp, 12 predicted proteins | sample S25metaG_FD_121802 | JGI IMG/M metagenome (GOLD analysis project Ga0157379, IMG submission 121802) | Switchgrass rhizosphere microbial communities from Kellogg Biological Station, Michigan, USA - S2-5 metaG | ecosystem: Host-associated > Plants > Roots > Rhizosphere > Soil | place: USA... | reverse complement strand
GTCGGCTGCGGTGAAATCACCAGTCGTTAACCAACTCGGGTGTTCAATCGGTGTGGTGTCGGACATCTGCTGGGGTGCTTCACGTGGCCGGGACTAGGACCCGTCAAATCCGTGGCCTTTATAGTGGATGGGCGTGGCTGCGCCTATGCCGGGGGGTGGCTATCGCCGCCGCACTCGCAACTCCCCTCGGGGCATGCAGCCTGTCCGGCCAGTTGGATTCGTTCTTTCCCTCGAGCGACAAATCAGACCGCACCGGCTCCGTCGCGGCATCGACTGCTAAAGAAGAGGCGCGGTTGCCGCCGCCTGCCGATCTGGCCTATGCGCGAGCCGCAGCGAACGCCGTGCTCAGCCGCGGGGAAAAAGACTCAAGCATGCCCTGGGAAAATCCGCGCACCGGCACGCGCGGCACGGTGACCCCGATTGCCTCAGCCTATATGCAGGACGGACAGACGTGCCGTGATTTTCTGGCGAGCTTTGTCTCCGGCAGCTCGCAAGCCTGGGTGCAGGGTGAAGCCTGCAAACAGCAGCAGGGTGACTGGCAGGTCCGCTCGTTCAAGCCCTGGAAGCGGTCGTAATTACGCGCCGGATGTCTGCGCGTTGCATCTGCGCTTGTGGAACCCCACATTGATATGCTGAAACGCAGGCGTTCGGCCGGCGGGCAGGGGAATTTACGGGAGTTTGGATCAGATGCGCGACCCCTATGACGTTCTGGGGGTTTCAAAGAGTGCGGGTGAAGGCGACATCAAGAGCGCCTATCGCCGGCTGGCGAAAAAATTGCATCCGGACGCCAACAAGCACGATCCCAAGGCGGCCTCGCGTTTCGCCGAGCTCAACGCCGCCTACGAAATCGTCGGCGATGCCGACAAGCGCAAGGCGTTTGACCGTGGCGAGATCGATGCCGAGGGCAAGCCGCGCTTCCAGGGCTTTGAGGGTTTCGGCGCGCAACCGGGCGGTGGGTTCAATCCGGGCGGCGGCGCGCATTTCGAGAGCTTCAGCTTTGGGCCCGATGGTTTTCGCCGCTCCGGTGGTGGTGGTGCTGGCGGGATCGACGAGCTTTTGCGTGGAATGTTTGGTGGTGCCGCGCGTGGTGGCGCGCGGCCCGGATCGGGCACACCGTTCGAGGGCGAAGATTTCGGTGCGGGCACCGGTGCGGGGCAGGATTTGCATGCCTCTCTCACCATCACGCTCAACGACGCAGCCAAGGGGACAAAGACCCGCGTCCATTTGCCGACCGGAAAAGATATCGAGGTCAAGATCCCGGCCGGGATTGCAAGCGGTCAGCAAATCCGGTTGAAAGGGCAGGGCTGGCCAAGCGCGACCGGACGGGCAGGCGATGCGCTCATAACCGTCAATGTCGCGCCCCATCCTCTGTTCAAGCCGGATGGCAGCGACCTGCGTCTCGAATTGCCGATCACCCTCTACGAGGCAACACTCGGTGGCAAAGTCCGCGTTCCCACCTTGGATGGCGCGGTCGAATTGGCAATTCCCGCTGGGACGAATTCGGGCCGCACCTTTCGTCTCAAGGGCAAGGGACTGAAAGCCAAAGGCGGCAGCGGTGACCTGCTCGCAACTGTGCGCATCGTCCTGCCCGAACGCACCGACGATGCGTTCAAGGAGATGATGCAATCCTGGCGCGACACGAAACCCTACGATCCACGCGGCGACATGGAATAGACCCGCTAGGACCTCTTTGCGTCGTCCCTTTCCATCTGCTCGTAGGCAGCCTTCGCCACCTTCTCAAGCCGCTCGCGATCCGCCGGCCCGCTCACCACATAGGCGACCTTGCCGTCGGCCCAGTAAACAGCGGCGGCGCGCTCACCTGTCGTGTAACGGAACGCGGTTGGCGGTGCGCTGGCTTTCGCGCAATAGATTGTAAACCGCTCGCCTGACGCGCCCTCGTACATATAGAACGCAGCGGCACCGGTCGGTCCTGGCAACAGACGACCGCCGACGAGCTTAAGCCCGATCGACTGAAGGTCTGGCACGCGCAGGTCTTCTCCAACGCGCCTCGAGAGCCACTGCGTCATGTGCTGGCGCTCGGTGCCCGGTACTTCGACGGGATGCCGTACCTCAACAACGTAGAGCCTGTAAGCATCGAGTGCGCCGTTCGCGACAGCAACTGAATTGGGGCGAGTGCCGATGGAAGTGCCATGCGCAAACCAGCCGCTTGCGCCGCCGGCGAGGAATGCGACAACCGCAGCGGCAGCCGCCCACGCAATGCGCGACTTTCCATTGGCGCGATCATTGCGGATGACTTGATCGAGAGTGAGTCGTTCCGGCACTACTTCCTCGAGCACGGCGCTGTAACGTGCGCGAATTCGTTCGGACTGCGCCCGCCAGGAGGCGACCGTTACTGCCTGTTCCGGATGAGCGGCAAGCCAGGCGGTGACGGCCTCCATGCGGTCGGCCGGCAATTCGCCGTCGATGTAAGCGTGCAGTTCATCCTCGGTCACGGGTGAATCGCGATCGATCATGGGTTCACCTTTTTTCTCATTTCACGCGGCGCAGCGCCGGGCGCCCGCCGTCGAGATAAGTTTTGATCTGTACGCGCGCACGCGCCAAACGCGACATGACGGTACCGATCGGTACGCCCTGTACTTCGGCGACTTCGCGGTAGCTCAGCCCTTCGAGCACCACGAGCAACAACGCGTTGCGCTGGTCGTCGACCAGCGTTGCAAGCGCACGCTCAATGTCGCGCCCGCCTGCTTCCGGACCGGCCAGGTCGGGAGCGTCATTATCCTCAATCGGCGACAACACTGGCCGCCTGGCCAGCGAACGCAACCGGTTGCGGTTGAGATTGGTCAGGATCGTGTACAGCCAGCTGCGCACATCGCCGCCGTGAAACAGGTGCTCGGAGCGAAGTGCGCGCACAAGCGTGTCCTGCACCAGGTCATCGGCGATGTCGGCATCCCGCGTCAGCGCACGCGCATAACGGCGCAGGGCAGGGATGGTTGCTTCGACGTTTTGCCGAAACGCGGGCAAACCGGGCCTCCGTTGACTTTCGTCGCATGCTGACCAAGCGCCCTTGTGGGCCACTTGTCTGCCACGCCGCCGACATCACGTAGAACCAGCCGATATCGGATAAATCCGACATCGACGCGGTACGGATCAGTGTCAGAAAAACCCCGCCCGTCCAATCATATTCCCAAAATCGAATTGAATTAAGAGTACAAATGTTGTCACAAGTGCTTTGCTTGCTGGCCTAAAACGCCTGTGCCATAGGAAATCGCCGGTGGTCGCCGGCAAACGGGAAGAATCATGCCGGAAATCTCGGGTCTGATGCGCGGCAAGCGCGGGCTGATCATGGGCGTGGCCAATAATCGCTCGATCGCCTGGGGTATCGCTCGCGCCTGCCGCGATCACGGTGCCGATCTCGCATTCACATATCAGGGTGACCCGCTGAAGAAGCGGGTCGAACCGCTGGCCGAGGAAGTCGACGGCCTGGTCGTCGGTCAGTGCGATGTCACGGATCCTGCGTCCATGGACGCCATTTTCGCCAATGTGAAATCGGCATGGGGCTCGCTCGATTTCCTGCTCCATGCCATTGCCTTCTCGGACAAAGATCAACTTGACGGGCGCTACGTCGATACGACCGAAGACAATTTTATCAAGACCATGGTCGTAAGCTGCTACTCGTTCACCGCGCTCGCCCAGCGCGCGGAGAAATTGATGACGGACGGCGGCTCATTGCTGACCATGAGTTACTACGGCGCAGAAAAGTGGATGCCGCATTACAACGTGATGGGGCTTGCCAAGTCGGCACTGGAATCGTCGGTGCGATATCTTGCAGCCGATCTGGGTGTCAAAAATATCCGCGTGAACGCGATATCCGCTGGCCCCCTCAAAACGCTTGCCGCATCGGGCATCGGCGATTTCCGGTACATCCTGAAGTGGAACGAATACAACACGCCGCTGCGCCGCAATTTGACGCTGGAAGAAGTCGGCAAGGCGGGCGTCTACTTCCTCTCCGACATGTCGAGTGGTGTGACGGGCGAGATCCACCATGTCGATGCGGGATATCATATCGTCGGCATCAAACATCCTGACGCGCCGGACATCGCCGTCGGCAAGACCGACTGATGGGTCAGGTCGAAAAGTCGCGACCGGTCGTCTTTTATATCCGCCATGGTGAGACCGACTGGAATGTAACCGGCCGACTGCAGGGCCGGCGCGACGTCCCGCTCAATGCACGCGGCCGCGCGCAGGCCATGCATTGCGGCGAAATCCTCCACGAACTCTTTTCGCGCGACGGCCGGAACGTGGCTGAACTGGACTTCGTCTCGAGTCCGCTCGGCCGCGCCCGCACGACCATGGAACTGGCGCGCGCGCCGCTCGGGCTTCCTGCCGACGGCTATCGCATCGAGCCGCAGCTTGCCGAAATTGCCTTCGGCGAATGGGAGGGCTTCACGATCGCGCAATTGCATTCGCGCGATCCGCAGCGCATTGCTGCGCGTGAGCAGGACAAGTGGCATTTTGTTCCGCCCGGGGGTGAAAGTTATCAGGCGGTATCCGCGCGGATGAGCGAATGGTACGAAGGGCTTGCGCGTGACACCGTCGCTGTCGCGCACGGCGGTACCGCGCGCGGGCTCATCGCCTATCTCGGCATCGCGAAGCCGGCCGCGGCGCCCCTGCTCGATATTGCGCAAGGCGTGGTCTATGTATTCGAAGGCGATCGGTTGACGCGTTATGCGTAGCGCAAAACGCAAAAATTCATTATTTTCTGTAGCTTGAGGCCATTCAGCTTGCCGTTAATCGCCATTCAACGGAGTGAATATCCATTCGGTGCCGGCGCAAACGGGTTTATCCGTATTGCATCCGGTTCGCCGCGTACGCTTATTTGACCGCCGCAGAGGCGCGGGCTACCAAACCGCGAAACCGCAGAAATCCATGTCATTCAATACTTTCGGTCATCTCTTCCGGTTCACCAGCTTCGGCGAAAGCCACGGAGCGGCGATCGGCTGCGTGGTCGATGGCTGCCCGCCCCGGATTCCGCTCAGCATTGAGGACATTCAGCGGGAGCTCGACCGGCGGCGGCCGGGCCAGTCGCGCTTCACGACCCAGCGCCAGGAACCTGATGCGGTCAAGATCATGTCGGGTGTGTTCAGCGACGAAAAAACCGGCCGGCAGGTGACGACCGGGACGCCGATCATGCTGATGATCGAGAACGTCGACCAGCGCTCGAAGGACTATTCGGAGATCAAGGACAAGTACCGCCCGGGCCATGCCGGTTACACCTATGATGTGAAATACGGCATTCATGACTACCGCGGCGGCGGCCGGGCATCCGCGCGCGAAACGGCCGCGCGGGTTGCCGCAGGCGCAATCGCGCGCAAGATCGTGCCTGGGCTGACGGTGCGGGGGGCGCTGGTGCAGATGGGCCCGCACAAGGTCGACCGGTCGCGCTGGGACTGGAACGAGGTCGGCCGGAATCCGTTTTTCTGCCCCGACGCCAAGCAGGCGAAATTCTTCGAGGGCTATCTCGACGGCGTCCGCAAGGAAGGCTCGTCCTGCGGCGCGGTCATCGAGATCGTGGCCGAAGGCGTTCAGGCGGGGCTCGGCGCACCGGTCTACGCCAAGCTTGACGGCGACCTGGCCTCCGCGCTCATGGGGATCAACGCAGTCAAGGGCGTTGAGATCGGCGATGGTTTTGCCACTGCGGCGATGAGCGGTGTCGAGAATGGCGACGAGATGCGCATGGGCAGCGACGGAAGGCCGGTTTTCCTCTCGAATCACGCCGGCGGGATTCTCGGCGGAATCTCGACCGGACAAGCCATCGTCGCGCGGTTTGCGGTGAAGCCGACATCCTCGATCCTGACCCCGCGGAAGACGGTCGACCGCTATGGTCGTGAAACCGAGGTCGTCACCAAAGGCCGGCACGACCCCTGTGTCGGCATCCGCGCAGTGCCGATTGGCGAGGCGATGATGGCGTGCGTGCTGGCCGATCACTATCTGATGCATCGCGGGCAAGTCGGCGAGGGGACGGCGTGGCCGTTCAAGCCCTGACGTCGACTTCGAGGTAAGACAGTGTCGGACAATCATCAACGCGTCGAAGCCGCGATCAAAGCCTTCGCCAGGGGCGAAATTGTCGTCGTGACTGACGATGATGACCGCGAGAATGAGGGCGATCTCTTCGTTGCGGCTTCACACTGCACGCCTGACAAGATGGCGTTCATCATCCGCAACACGTCGGGGATCGTGTGCGCTCCGCTTGGTGCCGAGCAGGCCCGTCGCCTGCACCTGGACCCGATGGTGGCGGACAATGAGGCTCCGCTCGGCACGGCATTCACTGTGTCCGTTGACGTCCGCCATGGACTGACCACGGGAATTTCAGCCGAGGAGCGCTGCAATACGGTGCGAGCTTTGGCCAATGATAATAACGGCGCCGCTGATTTCGTGCGGCCGGGCCACGTGTTTCCTCTGGTTGCACGGCAGGGCGGGGTGCTGATGCGATCAGGACATACCGAAGCCTGCGTCGATCTCTGCCGTCTTGCTTCGCTGCCGCCGGTTGGGGTGCTGGCCGAGCTCATGAACGACAACGGTTCGGTGATGCGGGGGCCGGAGGTTGCGGCCTTCGCGAAAAAACACAAGTTGGCGCACCTTTCGATCGCGGACCTGATTGCCTACCGGCAAAACCGGGACAAGCTGGTCGAGCGCGTCGGTAACTTCCAGGTGGCGTCCGAGATCGGCACCCTTCAGGGTTATGCCTATGTCACGCCATTTGACCGCGTGCATCATATGGCTTTCGTCTACGGCAATATTGCAGACGGAACGAATATCCCGGCCAGGTTGCATCGTGCCGATGTGATTGGCGACGTCTTCGGTGGGGCCAAATCAATTCGGGCGTCTTTGGCAATCTTCAAAAAGGCAGGGCGCGGGGTGATCGTGTACCTGCGCGACGGCACGGCCGGGGTCCCCGTTGCCGAGATCCCGCATGGCGATACGGGAGCGGATGCGGCCCGCTCCCAGCAGTGGCGCGAGATCGGGCTGGGAGCACAAATCCTCAAGGATCTCGGCATTTCCTCGATCCGACTGCTGACGTCGAGCAAGCGTACTTATGTGGGGCTGGGTGGTTTCGGCATCGAAATCGTGACGACGGAAATGCTGGAAAGCTGAACGACCGGCCTTTTTTTCGTTGGTACCGCGTGCCAGCATTCCGGACATGGGGCGGTTACATCGTAATCTCGCAGCCGTTGCTGCCTTCGCGGCAGCCGGCCTCGTACTCGGGGCATCGGCAGCGCCGACAAAATTTGCGGATACGCGCGCAAACGCCATTCCCGTCGATGTCGAGCTGGTGATCGCCGTCGACGTTTCATATTCCATGGATCCGGACGAACAGGCCTTGCAGCGCGAAGGATATATGCTCGCGCTTACGTCGAAGGAATTTCTGCAGGCGCTGCGCCAGGGCGCACACGGCAAGATCGCGATCACCTATTTTGAATGGGCAGGGCAATCCGACCAGAAGATTCTGATGCCGTGGCGGCTGATCGACGGCCCTGAATCGGCCGATGCCGTCGCAGCCGAAATCGCGCGCGCGCCGTATCGACGTGCCTCGCGGACTTCGATTTCCGGAGGCCTGGGTTTTGCCAAGCCGCTGTTCGATAATAGCGGCTACAAAGGCCTGCGGCGCGTGATCGATGTGTCCGGCGATGGGGCCAACAATGCCGGGCCGCTCGTTGAACTCACGCGCGACGATGTCCTCGCGGCCGGTATCACGATCAACGGACTGCCCATCATGCTGAAGCGCCCATATACCGGCACGATGGATATCGAGAATCTCGATGAGTACTACGAGGACTGCGTGATCGGCGGACCCGGTGCATTCGTTATCCCGATCCGGGAGCGTGAAAAATTCATCGAAGCGACACGCACTAAACTCGTTCTGGAAGTTGCGGGACGGCAGCCTGAGCCACAAATTGTGCCCGCTGCGTCCCGCGCGCGCGTTTCCTGCACGATCGGCGAGAGATTGTGGCAGGAGCGTTGGGGCGGCTACCAGTAGCTACCGGGTGAATTTCGCTACGACTTCCACGTGGTGCGAATAGCGGAATTGATCAATCGGCGTAACGGCCTCGAGCCGGTAGCCGGCATTGACCAGGATTTTTGCATCGCGCGCAAATGTGTTTGCGTCGCAGGATACCGCGACGACGATGGGCACGACGCTTTGCCCGAGCTCGCGTGCCTGCGCTTCGGCGCCCTGCCGCGGCGGATCGAACACCACGGCATCGAAATCCTTCAATTCCGCGGCCATCAGCGGGCGCCGGAAAAGGTCGCGAACCTGGGCGTCGACGGGCTTGAGGCCGCCTGTTTTGCCGGCGGCCTGCTGTAACGCCTTGATCGCGGCCGGCTCGCTGTCAGAAGCTGCGACGCGCGCGTTTTCGGCCAGACGAAGAGCGAAAGTGCCGATGCCGGTAAAAAGATCGGCGATGCGCCGCGAATTTTCGACGTGCCTTGTCACGAGGCGCGCCAAGGTTTCCTCGCCTTCGGCGGTCGCTTGAAGGAAGACACCCGGAGACAACGGCACATCGGCGCGTCCGACGCGCAACAAAGGTTGTGTGCGCTGCGCCACCAGCTCGCCGTGACGCGTGAGCCGCGCGAGCTTGTGTGTCTCGGCGACGTTCGCGAGCGCCGTGAGCCGGTCGGTTGCGACCGTCCCAGATCCACGCACATCAGTACCGAGTCCGCTATCGGTTGCGGTTACCTGGATATCGAGCGGTTTTCCCGCGCTCTTGAGCACTTCAGCGATCGCCCAAGCGGCACGCACGGCGCCAGCCAATCCGGGCGCGAGAATGGGGCAATTGTCGATCGGGATAATGTGGTGCGCGCGCGGGGCTGTGAAACCGACCTCCAGAAGATCATGGGTCCCACGCCGCGCATGAAATACCGCACGGCGCCGACCCGCGCCGTGCGCGTCAATCAGGTCTGCGACCGGCGCGACGATATTCGCCTGCGCCAATGCCTCGGCCACAAGCGAACGCTTCCAGAGGTGGTATTCGGCAAGAGACCAGTGTTGCAAAGCGCAGCCACCACAGCTGCCGAAATGCTTGCAGACCGGACTAGCGCGTTCGTGGCTGGGTTTATCGACATGCAAGAGATGACGCCGGTCCGGATGGCCCGCGATGTGCCCCACCGTGACGGTTTCACCGGGAAGGGCATAGGGCACGTAGACCACGCCATCGGAAGTATCGGCGACGCCGTCGCCGCGATGGCCAAGCCGCGCGATTGTGAGCTGTTCAGTCACGCACAGCTCCAAGCAGGAATTCGATGTTTCCGTCGCCGCCGGTGATCGGCGATTCGATCGTTTCCACGACACGCCAGCCAAGCGCTGTGACAAATTTCTCTATATCGCCGCAGACGGCAGCATGGATGGCGCGGTCGCGAACGATACCTTTTTTCGATGCGCCGCGACCGGCCTCAAATTGCGGTTTGATCAAAGCAATAAGTCGGGCGGGTCCTTTGGCGAGTGCGAGCGCCGAGGGCAGCACGTTCTTAAGAGACGTGAAGCTGACATCGATGGTGACAAAATCCGGTGTTTCGTCCAGCAGGCGGGGGGAAAGCGAACGGATATCGGTCTCCTCAAGTGAAGTGATGTCGGGACGGCCTCGCAGGGACTCGTGCAGCTGGCCGTGCCCGACGTCGACCGCAAAGACACGCCTTGCCCCGTGCTCGAGCAGGACCTGCGTAAATCCACCAGTGGAGGCGCCGACGTCGAGACAGACGTGCCTTCTGGGATCAAAGCGGAAATGCTCAAGTGCAGCCACGAGCTTGATGCCGCCTCGTGAGACATAAGGGTGCGCGGCGCTCGCGCGGATGACAGAATCGGTCGCCAGTTCCTCCGACGCCTTACGCACCGGCCGGTCATCGGCAAAAACAAGCCCGGCTTCGATTGCCGCCCGGGCCTTGGCGCGGCTTTCAAAGATGTCGCGCTCGACCAGAAGGCGGTCGGCACGCTGGCGTGGCGTGTTCACACAGTGCTCCCTTGGATGCTCCGCGTGCTTGGGTGAGGAACCATGTTTCATGTATGACGGTTAGCAGTTTTGGGCGGTAAATGTTTCGTCGCTGCCACATACATTTTGATCGAGGAGAAACGGTATGGCACGGAGATATTCACGAAGCGCTTCAAAGGATGTCGAGCGCGTTATGAAGAAACGCAACAAGGGCACGCTGAGAAGCGGCCGCAGCGGCAAGAAGGTTACAAGCCGCAAGCAGGCAATAGCGATCGGCCTGTCCGAGGCGCGCGCGAAAGGAAAGACGGTGCCGCGAAGGAAGAAGAAGCAGTAGAGCCTAAGCGAGTCGCACCGTTTCCTTTGCGGCATCCTTGCCGAGCGCCTCGAAGACCTTCGCGACGATCCCTTTTGCATCGAGCCCGGCCTGGGCATACATTGCGTTCGGGCTGTCCTGATCGATGAACCGGTCGGGCAGCACCATGCAGCGCACGCGCAGGCCACGCTCGATCAGCCCATGTTCGGCCAGGGCCTGAAGGACGTAGGCGCCAAAACCACCGATGGCGCCTTCCTCAATCGTCACCAGCACTTCGTGGTCCCGCACGAGCCGCGTCAATAGTTCGACGTCGAGGGGCTTGGCGAAACGGGCGTCCGCGACCGTGGTCGATAGCCCGAGGGCCTTGAGCTCCTTGGCCGCCGCCAGGCATTCGCCGAGCCGGCCGCCATATGACAAGAGCGCCACTTTATGGCCTTCCTGCACGATGCGGCCCTTGCCGATCTCGAGCGGTTTTCCCTCATCGGGCATCGGCACGCCGAGACCTTCGCCGCGCGGATTGCGCAGCGCCGAGGGACGATCGTCAATCGCCACCTGTGTGGCGACCATGTGCACGAGCTCGGCCTCGTCGGCGGCCGCCATCAGCACGAACCCGGGCAGGCAGCCGAGATAGGCAAGATCGAACGCCCCGGCATGAGTCGGGCCGTCTGCGCCGACGAGGCCGGCGCGATCGAGCGCGAAACGCACGGGCAGCCGCTGGATCGCGACGTCGTGCACCACCTGATCGTAGCCGCGTTGCAAGAAGGTCGAGTAGATCGCGGCGAACGGCTTGTAGCCTTCCGACGCAAGACCGGCCGCGAAGGTCACGCCGTGCTGCTCCGCGATGCCGACATCGAACGTGCGCTCGGGAAAGGCCTTCTGGAAAATATCGACGCCGGTGCCGCCCGGCATCGCCGCAGTGATCGCGACGATCTTGTCGTCCTTGCGTGCCTCTTTGATCAGACTCTCCGCGAACACCTTGGTGTATTGCGGCGTCCCCGCCTTCGACTTGGCCTGCGCCCCGGTTGCGACGTCAAACTTGACGACGCCATGGTACTTGTCAGCCGAGGTTTCGGCCGGCGCGTAGCCCTTGCCTTTTTGCGTCACCACATGGACGAGGATCGGTCCGATTTGCGCATCGCGCACGTTGCGCAACACCGGCAGAAGATGAT
>Ga0157379_10004952_pt1 | contig 11427 bp, 15 predicted proteins | sample S25metaG_FD_121802 | JGI IMG/M metagenome (GOLD analysis project Ga0157379, IMG submission 121802) | Switchgrass rhizosphere microbial communities from Kellogg Biological Station, Michigan, USA - S2-5 metaG | ecosystem: Host-associated > Plants > Roots > Rhizosphere > Soil | place: USA... | reverse complement strand
CCCCGATACCTGCGCCTGGCGCTGATCGCCTTCGTCGGCTTCTACCTGTTCCACTCCCCCCGCGGCGCCGCACACCCCTCATCCACCGGGGACTGTCCGGCCTCAGCCACGCCGGCGACTCCATGAGCACCCTCGTCAACTCCATCTGACCGCCCCGGCACGACACCGCCCCCCACCGGATCATCCGGTGGGGGGCGGCTTGTTTGTGGCGTCATAACGTCACGGCGTCGTGACGTCACGATGTGCCTGTCTTGCGCACCACGGCCTGCGAAAATGGCTACCGTGACCCGGCATGAGCCACGCTGCGTCTCCATCACAGGCGCCACCCGCAGAGTCACGGATCGTCCCGGATATCGCCGCCCCCTCGGCCCGGTGGAGTGATCCGTGGGTGGTGGCGATCGCCAACCAGAAGGGCGGTGTCGGCAAGAGCCTGCTGTCCATGGGCCTGGCCGCCGTCACCGCAGACGCGAACGGCCGAGCGTTCCTCGTCGACATCGACCCGCAATCGACCACAGCCGAAGTCGCTGACCGCGCCGAGCGCGCCGGCACGCAGCTGCCGTTCGATCACACCGCCGACACCGACCCGGCCCACCTGTCCGAGCTCCGAAATATCCGCAGCGTCGACATGATCCTCGTGGACTGCCCAGGCAGCCTGGAAGGACAAGACGTCCTGCGTGAGGTGCTACGGCAAGCCGACTTCGTCGTCATCCCCTACATCCATGACCCGTTCCTGATCACACCCACGCGCAGGACCGTGCAGCTGTGCGCGGAACAAGGCGTGCCATGCAAGGTCTTGATCAACCGAGTCGACGGCCGGAGGGGAGCAGGACCACTCGAAGACGCGATCACCGCGCTCGATCGGCTCGGCCTCCCCCGCTTCCGCTCGTTCGTCCGTGAATACGCCGCGCACAGCCAAGCCCACGTCGAAGGACTCATGATCACCCAGTACCGGGGCGACCGTAACGCCGTCCACGCCTGCGAAGACATCCGGCGCGTCCATACCGAGCTCCTGATGCAGCTGACACCCCGGCAAGGGACCTGACCGGCCATGGCGCGCAAGAACATCACCGACATGATCCCCGGCGACGAAGACCTGATCACCACCCCGAAACAGGACCCACAACCAGCCGCGATGCCTCACACACCAGAAATCGTGACGCCACGAGCTAACGACGTCGTGACGTCACGAGACCACGAGACCACGACGCCACGAGCTCAAGAAATCACGACGCCACGACGCCAAGACCGCATGAAGCCAGGACGGCGCACCGCGCCGTCAGCCGCCGACTCCGTCGCGTTCACCATCCGGTTCGACGCCGCAGAGGCAATCGAAATCGACGCTTGGGTCCTTAGCCTCCGCCAGGAACTCGGCCGCGGCCGCCTCGACAAGTCCGAGGTCCTCCGAGCGCTCATCACCATCGCCCGCAAGCAGACCAGCGTGCAGCGGGCACTGATCAGATCCCTCAAATGAGGACCGATTTTTGAAACCGGCCGCGCGGGACTGGCCACCCGATGACGCCGAAGGAACCAGCCAGTGACCGGTAACCGTGTCCTCGCCGACCAGGCCCGCACCCTGACGGACTGAACGGTCCGGGCCGTAGGTTCGTCCCGTGACCACTCCAGACGATCACCACGGCGGGGTTTCCACCCGGCAAGTGCGAATCGCGGCCGTGGCCGGTGGCGGGGTCGAGGAACCCAGGAACAGCCGTTAGCGGTACCTGTCAGTAACAAGGCGTTCCGGAAGCTGTGGCCGTACGCCGCTCCGGGACGTCAGGTTGCGGAACGACTTCCGGAACGCAGAATGTCCAGCCGTGTCCGTTTCTCGCTACTGGCTGGGTGCACGGGCTCGGCCCGTTCCACTTCCTTAGAAGTGGAACGCCATCGAGTTGTGCCGCCGCAGGTCAAACCGAAGTTACTGGCCGGTACAGCTAACGGCTGTTCCTGGGTTCCTCAACCCCGGGTGGGGCGCCCGCCCGCCCGCCCGCCCGTACGGGCCCCGACCCTCACTCACTCCTCTGGCGGGCGGGTGGGTGCGTGCCGCGGCTCGCGGGGTGCGGGGTGGCGGAGCCCTTTCCGGCTTACCTTGTCTGCCCCCCAATCCGGGCCGGCGACAGCCCTTCCGAACCCCGGCGTATCGGGTGGAAAAGGGGCCTAGGTTTTCCTTCGTGACCATGTCAGGAGAGCAGAGACACGACGACGGGGGTTTGCCGACTCGGTACGTACGGATCGCGGCGGTGGTTGGTGGCGTGATCCTCATCGTCGGAGTGGCGATCGCGGTGGGGAGTGCGGGCGGGAAGAAAGCCGCTCCCGTGAAGGCCACCGCGTCCTCGGTGCCAGCTGTCAGCGCGCCCGGTGCCCCTCCACCGGTGGCGTCCTCACCGTCGACCCAGCCCAGTGTCTCGCCGACGCCAGCGCATCCGGTCGTGCGGTGGCACGGCACGGTGACCGTGAGTGGCCCGGACTCCCACAAGGATCTCGACAGCATCCCGCCCCGTACATACGAGCGCGATTCCGATGTCCGCGGGAGTTGGCTGTACACCTCAATCACCTCGGACTCAGACGGTGTGCAGATCGCGCTGGTGCAGAGCGGGGATCGTCTGGGCTTCACGCAGTGCCGAGACGAGGTGTACACCAACGGGACTGACCAGGACACCGACTCACTACAGCGTGGCGACGTGCTGTGTGTCCTCACCTCGCAGGGACGTATCGCGCGCCTGACGACGGTGAGCGCCGGGCGCCCCCATCTGTCTACTCCGGTCGTGAGATTCGACGTCACGGTCTGGGATCCGCCGCAGACCGGTGCGGGATGAGGCGCCGTGGATGAGCTGGCGGTGTTGGGTATCGATCCGGGCCGGCGGTGGACGGCGGGCGTGGTGCGGGTCGGGGCGGCGGCGGCGCATGGGTGGACGATCGGGCCGGTGGATGAGGCGGGGGACCCGTCGCCGGCGGCGGTCGACAACGTCCACGATCTGGCGGCGTGGGCCCGGTACATGGCGCGGCTGATCGACGTGATCGAGGCCACCGTCGAGCGACATCGGGTGGCGGGCGGCGGGCGGTTGCATCTGGCGTGTGAGGTGGTCATCCCGCCGGGTCCATCGACGCGCCTCAGGCTGGCCGACTGGCTGATCCCCCGCCAGATCGTGGCGGGCCTGCTGGCCTTCGACCCGGCCGTGATCCTGGTCGGGCCTGATGACCACGGCAAGGCGCATTACGACCGGGACAGCAGCCACCGGCTGGTGCGGGCCCGCCCGGTGAGCGAGCACTACCCGCCGGAGCTGTGGCCGGCCAAGGGTCCCGTGGGCGGCCGACCGGCGTCCTGGGGGCCGAATGAGGCCCGCCGCGGCGAACGTGACCACGAACGCGCGGCCTACGACGTTGCGGGCGCGGCGGCCGAGCTGCTCGCACGAGGCGCGGCATGAGAGCCGCGACGCTGCTGGCGACCCGGGCCGAACGCAACGTGTGGTGGCGTGAGGCGGTCTACGCCGTCCAGGACGGCGCGTACTGGGCGTGGCTGGTCGCGGTGGTCGCCGCGGTCACGGTCTGGGCCGCGCGGGGGCTGCCCTCCCCGACCACCGCCGGCGCGGCCGCGGTTGTGGCCCCGATCGGGGCGGGGGCTGGTGCATGGCGGGCCTGGCGCCGGTACGCCAGGAACGATCCCGCCGAGCGGACCGTGGCCGCGCGCGGCGCGTGGCGGCGCTGGCTGACGCTGTACGCGACGGCGGCCGCGCTCATCCCGGCCGTCATGGTCGGCGCCGTGCTGCCGGTGGGCCTGGCGGTGGTGGCACTGGCCGAGCTGGCGATCCTCACGATCCCGGTGCGGGGCCGGCGGCGGCTGCTCGCCCGGATCCGGATCGGCGCGGCCGCAGTCGCCGGGGAGGAGGACGTGCGGGTGGGGCGGGCGCTGTGGTCGGGCCGCCACCTGGACCAGATCTACATCTGGGTGCCGGTGGACTGGGCGACCCACCGGCAGGGGCGGCGTGACGAACTGGTGGAGCGGAGCATGTGGGATGTGTGCGGGCCGCCGCCGCGTACGCCGGCTGAGGCGATCGCGCGGCCGGATTACCTGAGCACGTGGTCCCATGTTCACTCCCGGCTGGAGATCCAGCGGGTGCCCTCGCTGCCGCGGCTGCTTCCCGCGCGGGACTGGGGGCCGCGTGATGTGATCGTGTTGGGGCAGACCACGCCGGACCTGGCCGACATCGCGGTGGACGGCGTCCCGCTGGCGACCTACTTCCCGCAGGCGCACGCGCTGATCGTGGGCGCCACCCAGCACGGCAAATCCAGCGGCGTGCGGGCCTGGGCGGTCGACGGCCTGACACACGGGATCTGGCCGGGGGAATGTGGGGGATCGACGGCAAGGGCTCCGGGAGCCTGGCGCCGCTGATAGGCCGCAAGGGCGTGCACGCGATCGGGCACAGCCCGCAGGAGTGGCGGCTGATCATCCTGGAAGACGTGGTGCCGACCGTGGCACGGCGGTACGAGGAGATCCTCGCGTGGCGCTCCGGGCAGTCGACCACCCGCCCGCATCACCCGCTCGCGCTGCTCGTGCTCGATGAGATCCAGCAGGTGTTGCTCGTCTGTCCGGACCTGGCCGACGCCCTCAACACCCTCGCCAGGCAGGCCCTCGAAGCGGGTGTCATCATCTGGGTGCTCACCCAGCGCCCGGACGCGGCCGACGCCGTACCGGGCGCGCTGCGAGACCAGCTCGTCGACAGGATCACGTTCGGGCCGCTGTCCGGATCGGGCGCCAAGATGAGCTTCGACATCTCCGGCGACTGGCATCGCGCGCTGGGCGTCGCGCCGATCCAGGGCCGCGCCCTCACATGGACCGGCGGCGCCTGGAGGTCCGTACAGGCGCCATGGCTGCCGATCCCGGCCGATCACCCCGAAGTCGAGCCGCTGTACCCGCAGCGGGCCTCTCACGGCTCCACCGGACCGGCGGCGCAACCACCGCCGCCGTCAACGACCTCCGGCGCGTCCCTGCCGCCGATTCCTCAGGTGGAGGAGATCCTGCGCGACTACGGCGACCCGCCACCCACACCCCGGGCCTACGACCCGGCCGCCCCCTACGCCCACCGCCGGCGACGGCGCCGCGACTGACCCGAAAGAGCAGCCGCGCGGCGATCACGATGGGTGACCGAATTTTTCTGATCATGGCCAGGGAGCCGACTCGCGTGTATGCTCCGGAGTCGCCGAAGGCGACTCCGGAGTTACGACCTCGCGGTTCGCTCAACCGCCTGTGCTCATCCCGATCTCTTCCTTCTCCACTCCCCGTAATCTCCCCTGAACTCGTCCGGCCCCGCCGGACAGCGGGCAATGATTGGGGGCGGGAGGTGGGAACACGTGAGTGACGCCGTGTGGGGCGGGATCTCGGCCGCCGTGATCGGGTGCGTGGTCCTGGTCGGGTTCCCGCTCCTGATACGCGGGGGGCGCCGGCGGGGACGCGCGGCGCGCGGCGGTGGCCGGGTGCGGGTCGGCCCGGGCGCACCCGTCATGCTGGCGGCCGCGCTGCTACGCCACCTCGACACGATCCTGCTAATCGTGTCGAGCGCTGCGATTGTCGTGCTGATCGTGCTGAACGCGCGAGCCTGAGCTCAGCCGCTGCCGCTCTTGAGGCCGAGCGCGGTCGCGACCCCGTGCGCGATCTGCGCGATGATGCCGGGGTAGTAGAAGATCACCGCGACCGCGACCGCGAGCACCATGAACTGCACGAATCGCGTGACCTCACGGGTGAACAGGAAAAACAGCGCGATGATCCCGACGGCGGCCAAAAAAAGCGGCCCGAAGATACCGCGCAGCCATTTCGCCAGGTCAGTGGTGTTCGGGTCACCAGCCGCCGCCAGCAGAAGCGTGTGTGCCGTTGTCATCGTCGGGACCTTTCTCCAGCCACCCAGGTCGACTTGATGACCTCCGTGACGGCCAGGATTGACAGGCCGAGCCCGTAGGTCATCCGCACGGTCATCCGCACGGTCGCATCGTTACTCACCATGACCGTGATGACGGTCGCAACCGCACCCAGCACCGCCAGCACCCAGCCAACAGATCTCACCAGGCTCGCCAAGCCGAAACCGCACGCCAGCACCGCAGTCATTTGCACGGTCGCATCACCGCTAATCACCGCTAACGCGGCGACGGTCGCAACCGCACCCAGCACCGCCAGCACCCAGCCAACAGATCTCACCGACACCCCTCCCCTCGCCGCGCCCTTGCCCACCAAGGCGCCACCATTGTCCCGGACGCCCATACCCCACCCCCCGGAGTCCTCTTCGTCCTGTGCGGGGGAGGTACGTCGTGCACACGCCCGATACCTGGTGACTGCTTCTCGTTGCTGCCGCTTTTCACCGCCACCTCAGCCGACCGGTCACGTGGCCGCTTCCACAGGCCGGTCGGCTTTACGGCGTAAAGGTCGCTGCCCATCAGACGGCAAGAGTGGTCTGATGGGGCCAAGACGAGCAGCGTCGAGGGGGGGCGTCGTGGTCGTCGTCTTCGAGCCATCCCCCGCGGCAGCGGTGGTCGCCGCAGTGCGGAGGCAGTTTCGGCTTGGCGGCCTCGGCCGCGATGGCGGCCGGGTCGTGGTCGGCCCACTTGGTGTTCCGGGCGCGGGAGGTGACGACGGCGACGGGGTTGCGTGCGGTCTCCAGGTCTCGTGTCAGGCCGTGGATGATTCCGGCGGGTGTCGCCCCGTCTGCGAGCGCCTGGGCGACGAGGCCGGCGATCCTGGCGCGCTCCTCGTCGGTCGGTCGCCGAGTCCAGCGTGCGGCGGCTTGGTCCACGAGCGCTAGCGCCTCGCTGTCTGTCGATTTCGTAGACGAAGCCTCCTCCTCCCGTTCTTGGCCGCGCTCGCCGTCGCGCTCGCTGAGGCTCGGTGCGGAGGAGGTAGGAGGAGGAGGTTGTTCTGCGGATTCAAATACGGGTTCCCCTGAGGGGTTCCCCTGAGGGTTAGGGCGACATCCTGCCGGGGGGGTGGCGACATTTTGTCGTATCAGCAGGTCAGACTGGGTGTCGTCCTTGTGGATAGCCCCGTTCTCAGGGAACGTGATCTCCTCGATGAGGTCGTCGTCGTAGACCTCGTCGGGACGGCGCATTGATGCCAGCAGCGGCAGGTTCACCCTGGTGAGGTTGGTGATCGGGTCCCCGGTCCGAGGGTTGACGCGGCGGATCGAATTGATCAGATTCTTCTTCTTAAGCGACGCGTTGGTGCGTTGCACGGTGCGCGGATTCATGCCGGTCTTGTGCGCCAGGCGCTTGATACCGGGCCAGCAGTAGCCGTGGGCGTCGGTGTGGTCGCAGTAGGCGCTGAGGAGATGCTTCTCGCTGGCGGTCATGCCGTCGGCTGCGAACACCATGGCGATGTGTTCGATCACTGCGCACCTCCGCCCAGCTGCGGGGGCGCTGGACGGGTGGGGGGGGCGCCGTAAGGCCCGTTGGGTACTCTCAACGGATAGATCCTTCCCTTGCTGTGGGTGGGGACTTGAGAGGCCGGGGTTCGTGAAGGCTCCCCGGTCTCTCCCCATTTCTGGGTTGTGTCGCTGCCAGTCCTGGATGGCGTCCGGCCGCTCCCCGGGGTCTCATCGGCTCGATCGAGTTGGGCTATCGGGCGGGGCGCTTCTTGGGGCGAGTCTCGATTCCCGCACCCTCAAGCCACTTGTAGAACGTCGGCGCGCCGACCTGGGCCAAGTCCTGTGTGCGCCGTCGCGGCGCGTCTAGACGCACGGCTTCAATCACGGCTGCACTTAGAGCGTCCTGTGCCGCCTTGGTTTGCCGCCGAAGTTCGGCCCGCAGCTCTCCGAGCTCGGCGACCTTCCGCATCGCGGCCGCCTGCCGCTCCTCCTTCAGCACGTACTGGTCGTCGTGTGTCACGGGAGGATGGTAGCCCAAAGGACTAAGATATGCGCAATGCTTGCGCACTCCTTAGTCTCCGTGTCATGGTGGTGCCCGGCCCCGAAAGCGGGGCGGCCCCGCTCGGTGGCGTAAACACCGAAACGGGGCCTAGGGACGACCTGGTTGAAGGCAGGTGATCCCGTGGGCGTTAAGCCTACGGCGCTGCCCGCATTGCGGGTGGCCACAGACCCGGAGTTGTGGGTCCGACGCATTCCCGGCGAGTCGCTCCTTGAGCGGCGTGCGCGTCGTGATGCGGCGCGGGACATCGCTGTCGAGCTGGCGGCGGAGGCCGCTGCTTGGGCGGTGGCGGCATGACGACCTGGATCAAGTCGAGTCACTCGGGCAGTGACCCGTACGGCAACTGTGTGCAGGTCGGTGCCGTCTCCGGTGTGAGCCTCGCCGAGCTTGGCGAGATCGACGCCGAGATCGCCCAGCTCGATCGGGTGAAGCCGCGTCTGCGGGACCTGGGCGACGTCGCGGCGGCGGATCGGCGGCTGGCGGGTCTGCGGGCTCGCCGCGCGGGGGTGGTCGCGTGAGCGCGCCGATCGCCGCGGCTGACATCTGGTCACACGTCATGGACCAGGCGAGGGACCGCTGCCAGTGCCCGGCCAAGCATCACTCCTCGCACCGGTACTGCCCGTGCGAGACCGACACCCGCGCGGCCGCTCTGATCGCTGGCCCGGTCATCCCTGGCCCGCACCCGGAGCGGCGCCCGGTCGCTGTGCCGGTCACCGAGCTGATCGCCTGGTGCCCGCGCTGCTGGGACGAGACCGTCCGCGACGCCCGCCGTCAGGCACGTGCGGCCGAGCGGACCGCCCGCCGGGACGGCCTGATGGCCGGCCTGTTCGACCTGGCGGAGGTGTCGGCGTGAGGCGCCGTAAGGACATGACCACCCCGGATGTGGTCGCGTCGGTGGCCCGCCAAAGTGAGCAGGCGGCTGCGCTGGCCGGCATCGCGGGCCAGGGGCGGCTTGCCGACCCGAGCACCAACCCGGCTGTGCGGGAGCACGCGGACCGGCTCCGCAACGAGCGGCAGCGTAAGGAGTTGGACGCCCGGCAGTCCCGGGCGCTGCGGCGCGATCGTGTCGCCGACAAGCGGGCCGGGCACGCGGAGAAGACCCTGGAGGTCTTGCAGTCCGCCAAGCAGATGTCGTCGCCGGCCCGGTCGGTGATGGCCCTGCACGCGGGCCGCAAGCGTTTCTTGGGCCTGTCGCTGGCGTGCTCACTGACCCTGTCGGCCGGGTCGGCGACCGGGCTCGGGGACCTGGCGAACCGTTTCCACGCGCATCAGGCGGTCGGGTGGGTCGCGGAGGTCGGCCTGACCGGGCTGTCCACGATGGCGGTGCTGTACCGCTCCCACCTCGGTGAGCACGGCGGCCGCCAGGCCAAGACCAAGGACGGCAAGCTGTCCTGGCAGGAAAAGGTGTTGTGGCTGCTGATGGTGGTGCCGGTGGCGGCCAGCATCGTCGCCAACGCGGTCTCTCATGGCACGGTCGGGGTGTTCTGCTCGATCGGCGCCGCCGCCTTCAGCCTCTTCTCCTACGTGATTTCGGATCAGTCCGGTACCGCGCTGGCCGACCGCGCGGGGAAGGTCACCGGCGCCGCTGAGGCCGAGCTGTACGCGGTGGCGATGGGCGAGGAGTCCTTCACCGCCGTACAGGCCGGCGAGTCGGCCGAGGCCGAACGTGACGCCGAGGCGCTGTTCACCACCGAGGCGCTCGCCGCGTGGCTCAGTGAGCCGCCAGAGGACGGTGTCACATCGGTGATGTGCACCCCCGACGCTGACGGCCCCCAAGGCGCCGTACGGGACGTCCCCGCGCCGACCGAGGCGGCCACGATGCGACCAGCTCAAATCGACGGCGACCAGCGCCAGGCCGATGACGGCTCAGATGCCGCTCAGGGGCTCACGTTGGCGACGCGGGCTCGGCGCGCGGCAGGGCAGCAGACCCGCCAGCGCATCGCGGAGTACATGGCCCAACACCCGGCCGCGACGGTCGAGCGGATCGCTGAGGCGGTCGGTGTGAGCCCCGCGACCGTCAAGCGCCACCGCCGCGACATCAACCGCACGACCCGAATGGAGGCCGAGTGATGATGACCGACCTGCTGATCGCCGCCGGACTGGTGGCCACGTCCGGGGGCCTGACGCTCCTGTTCTGCCTGTGGCCCGCGATCTCCTCCCCCGGCCGTGTTCGCCGCTACCCGGCCTCGGCGGGGGAGCCCTATATGCCCGAGCCCAAGCGCCGTGACGACTTCACGCTGGGGGCCTGAGGATGAGCGAGAACGAGCAGACTCCCCCCACAACCCCCACTCCGGCTGAGGTCGAGGCTCCGGACGGCGAGACCGCCCAGGAGACGCAGCAGCAGACCCCGGAGGCGCCCGAGGCGGAGGCCGCGTTCCACGAGACGGCGCCCCTGGAGGAGGAGGCGCAGACCCGGCAGGAAAGCGCCGGCGACGAGGGCGAGGACGGTCAGGGCGACGGTGTGCGTGGTGTCCCGGCTGGTGGTGTGGTCGCGGGCGGGGCGACGGGCGCGGGTGTTTTGGGGGAGGTCGGTTACAGCCTGGGCGGGGTGGTGGGCCTTGCGGCGGGTGCGGTGGTCGCGGCCGGTGGCGTGGCCGCCTACGTCGGCTACCGGGTCCGCGGCAAGGGCCGCCGGTCCTCCCTGCTGGGCCGGTCCCGTGGCCGCTCCAGCAGCCGGATGCTCGGCGGCAAGTCCGGGAAGCTGCTGGGCGGTAAGGGCGCCAAGCTCGGCGGTAAGGGCGGTCTTGGCCTGGGTAAACGCGGCCGGGGCGCGGGCCTGGGCGGCAAGCTGGGCCGTAAGGGCGCCGGCGGGAAGCTGCTCGGGGGCAAGGGCGCCAAGCTCGGCAAGGGCGGCGGCAAACTCGGCGGTGGCCGGGGCTCTCGTCTGGGCATGACCGGCGGCGGCAAGGGCCGGGGGCTGCTCGGTAAGGGCGGCAAGGCCGGCCTGGGCCTGGGCGGGCGCGGCGGCAAGCTGCTGGGCGGCAAGGGCAAGGCGGGGTTCGGCCGGTGGGGGAAATCCACCGGTGCCGGCGCCGGGATCGTTGGCAAGGGCCTGGGGAAGGCCGCCCGTAAGGGCGGGCTGGGTGTGGCGAAGCTGGCCGGTAAGACCAAGGCCGGTCAGCAGGCCGCGAAGGGCTTCAAGGCCGCCAAGGTCGCGCTGATGTCCTCGACCCCGGGCAAGGGCCGCTGGAAGAACGCCTACCGTGCCGCGCGGTCCAGAGTGGCCACCCCGAAGAACCGGTACTCGGCCTGGGCTGCGTCGATGGCCGCCGCGATCCTCGCGCTGGCGGCGATGGCGCACGCCAAGCACAAGGCCCGCCAGGCCAAGAAGAACCCGCAGACCACGACGACCACCACGACCACGACGACGTCGGGGCCTGCCGGCACCACCACGACCACGACCACGACGACGGCTGGCGGCCCGCGGGCTGTCGCGCCGTTCGCGGCGCCCCGGGCGATCGGCCCGGGCACCCGCACTACTCACACAACCCGTACGGCAACGCAAGGGAGCACGCGCATGGATGGTGG
>Ga0157379_10004948_pt1 | contig 11434 bp, 8 predicted proteins | sample S25metaG_FD_121802 | JGI IMG/M metagenome (GOLD analysis project Ga0157379, IMG submission 121802) | Switchgrass rhizosphere microbial communities from Kellogg Biological Station, Michigan, USA - S2-5 metaG | ecosystem: Host-associated > Plants > Roots > Rhizosphere > Soil | place: USA: Michigan... | reverse complement strand
TGTCTTCGAAATCGGCTTCGGAGCGTTGGCGCTGGGGCTGGAAGGCCGTCTTTACGATAAATTTCATGCCCACGGGCCTGCGATTCAGTGGTTGCTGGCCTCGATCCCCATCACCATGATGGCCGTCCTGTTCCTGCCAGAACCGGCGGGGAAGAGTCTGGAGGAAATGAGCGGTGCATAAATTCCTGCTTGCGGTGGCCATGCTCGTTCCGGTCACAGCGTCCGCCGCAGAAATGACCTGCAAGAGAAGCCCGGCCCTGACCGGGAAATGCTCGATCGTGAAAGGCAGCCTGGGGCTCACCTCCGGCATCGGCGTGACGATTAACGCCGAAGACGGGCGGCGGATCATCATCAAGGCGCCGCCGGATTCGAATGCCGACATCGCCCCGACCGTGATGCAGAATTGGCTCTATTGGCAGAGCAAGACCGGCAAGATCAGCACCCGCATCAATGGCGCCTTTGACGTCTGCCCCCTGCCCCCCGCCGCCAACAGCGCCGGCATCGCTGATTTCGGCTGCATTAACGGTGCCACACGCATTACTGAGGATAAGGGCGGTTCTTGAGGAGAGCCATCTTGCGGCGGGCGGATTAGCTATCTATAAGCCCCACTTTAATGACATCGCCAGGCGCCGCACCGATCCTTCCCTCCAAGCATCTTCTGGGGATCGACGGGCTTTCTCCCTCCAACATCATCGCCCTGCTCGACCTGGCCGAAACCTATGTCGTGCAGGGCCGCGCCACCGACAAGAAGACCGCCCTGCTTCGCGGCCGCACCCTGATCAACCTGTTCTTCGAAGCCTCCACCCGCACCCAGTCCTCCTTCGAACTGGCGGGCAAGCGGCTGGGCGCCGATGTGATGAACATGTCGGTCAGGACCTCTTCGGTCTCCAAGGGCGAGACCCTGCTGGATACGGCATCCACCTTGAACGCCATGCGCCCCGATATCCTGGTGGTGCGCCATCAGGATGCCGGCGCGGCCGAACTTCTGTCGCGCAAGCTGGACTGCAGCGTGGTCAATGCCGGCGACGGCGCCCATGAACATCCCACCCAGGCGCTGCTGGATGCGCTGACCATCCGCCGCCATCGCGGCAGCTTCGAAGGCCTGGTGGTGGCGATCTGCGGTGACGTGCTGCACAGCCGGGTGGCGCGTTCCAACCTCAGGCTGCTCTCCATGATGGGCGCGCGGGTGCGGCTGGTGGCGCCGCGCACGCTTCTGCCCTGCGAGGCCGACCGCTTCGGGGTGGAGATCTATACCGATATGGCCAAGGGCCTGGCCGGCGCCGACATCGTGATGATGCTGCGCTTGCAGTTGGAGCGCATGGCGGGGGCCTTTGTGCCGTCCGCGCGCGAATATTTCCGCTTCTATGGCCTGGACCGCGAGAAGCTGGCCTACGCCAAGCCCGGCGCCTTGGTGATGCATCCCGGCCCGATGAACCGCGGGGTGGAGATCGCCTCCGACATCGCCGATGACGTTCAGATCAGCCTGATCTCCGAACAGGTGGAAATGGGCGTCGCCCTGCGCATGGCGATCCTGGATGCGCTCGCCCGAGGTATGTCAGGAGGCGTGGCATGAAGCGCATCGCCTTCAAGAATGCGCACCTGATCGATCCGGCCAGCGGGTTGGACGTCAAAGGCGGCTTGCTGGTCGAGAATGGCCGCATTGCCGATATCGGCCCGCGCCTCTTCAACGATGCCGAACCGCGCGATCCGGAAGTGATCGACTGCCGCGGCCTGGTACTGGCGCCCGGCCTGATCGATTGCCGCGTCTTCACCGGCGAACCCGGCGCCGAGCATCGCGAAAGCCTCCAATCCGCCAGCGCTGCGGCGGCGGTGGGCGGCGTCACCTCCATGATCGTGATGCCCAACACCGATCCGGTGATCGATGAACCATCGCTGGTGGATTTCATCCTGCGCCGCGCCCAGGCCACCGCCAAAGTCCGCGTGCTGCCCTGCGCCGCCCTGACCAAGGGCCTGGCCGGCGAGACCATGACCGAGATCGGGCTGTTGAAAGAAGCGGGCGCCATCGCCTTCACCGATGGCGACCGTTCGGTGTCCAATGCCCGGGTGTTCCGCCGGGCGCTGTCCTATGCCGCCACCTTCGATGCGCTGGTGATCGTCCATGCCGAGGATCCGGAACTGGTCAAAGGCGCCAGCGCCACCGAAAGCGAATTCGCCACCCGCCTGGGGCTTCCCGCCGCGCCCGCCATCGCCGAAGCCATGATGGTGGAGCGTGACATCCGCCTGGTGGAGTTGACCGGCGCACGTCTGCATTTCGGCCAGATCTCCACCCGCGCCAGCCTGGATGTGATCGCCGCCGCCAAGGCCCGCGGCGTGCCGGTGACCTGCGGCGTCGCCGCCCATCACCTGACATTGAACGAACTGGATGTGGGCGCCTACTACACCTTCCGCAAAGTCAGCCCGCCCTTGCGCAGCGAAGCCGATCGCGCCGCCATGGCTGAAGGCGTGGCGTCCGGCGTGATCGACGTGATCGTCTCCAGCCATGAGCCGCAAGGCGCCGATACCAAGCGCCAGCCCTTTGCCGCCGCCGCCGCCGGCACGGTGGGATTGGAAACGCTTTTGCCCGCCGCCCTGTCCCTGGTGCATGAGGGCCGCGCCACCCTGCCCCATCTGCTCAAGACCATGACGGCAACACCGGCCCGGCTGTTCGGCATACCGGGCGGGACCTTGGCCAAGGGCGCGCCCGCCGATCTGGCCCTGATGGATCCGGATGAGCCGGTGGTGGTGGATGCGGAAAAACTCCACTCCCGCGCCCGCAACACGGCGTTCGACGGCCGTAAATTCCAAGGCCGTGTGCGCGCCACTTATGTGGGCGGCGTCTGCGTGTTTGACGCGATGAGCAAATAAAAGATCATAAGGGGGACCCGCGAGGAGACTTGAATGCCCCAGCCTGCTCTGTTCACGCCCCTTCGTATCCGCAATGTCGAGTTCCGCAACCGGATCGTGATCGCGCCCATGTGCCAGTATTCGGCACAGGACGGCTGCGTGACCGACTGGCACCTGATCCATCTGGGACATTTGGCCCTGTCGGGCGCAGCACTTCTGACCATCGAAGCGACGGCGGTGGTGCCGGAAGGACGCATCACCTATGCCGATACCGGCCTTTATGACGATGCCACGGAAGCGGCCATGGCCAAGGTGCTGGAGAGTGTGCGGCGCTGGTCGGACATTCCGGTCGGACTGCAATTGGCCCATGCCGGGCGCAAGGCCTCGACCGAAGTCCCGTGGAAAGGCGGCAAGCAGCTTCCGCCCGCGGACGCACATGGCTGGCAGACCGTCTCGGCCTCCAGCGCGCCCTTCATGCATGGCGATGTGCCGCCCGCGGCTCTGGACCGCGAGGGCCTGAAACGGGTGCGCGACGGCTTTGCCGCCGCCGCGAAACGGGCGGCGCGGCTGGGCATAGACCTGGTGCAGATCCATGGCGCGCATGGCTACCTGCTGCACCAGTTCCTGTCGCCCCTCTCCAACAAGCGCACGGACGACTATGGCGGATCGCTGGAAAACCGCCTGCGCTTTCCGCTGGAAGTGTTCGAGACGGTGCGCGAAGCTTTCCCGTCCGGCAAAAGCGTCAGCATCCGGGTATCGGGCACCGACTGGGTCGAAGGTGGCTGGGACATTGACCAGACGGTGGAATTTGCCAAGGCACTGGAGGCCCGCGGTTGCGACGCCATCCATGTTTCCAGTGGCGGCCTCTCGCCCGCCCAGAAGATCGCGCTGTCGCCGGGCTATCAGGTGCCATTGGCGCGGCGGGTCAAACAGGCCGTGAAGATGCCGGTGATCGCGGTGGGCATGATCACCGATTTCATCCAGGCCGAGCAGATCATCGCCACCGGCGATGCCGACATGATCGCGCTGGCGCGCGGCGTGCTCTATGACCCGCGCTGGCCCTGGCATGCGGCGGCGGCGCTGGGCGCCACGGTGAAGGCGCCGAACCAGTATCTGCGCAGCGAACCCGCGAGCGCGAAGGGGCTGTTCGACTAGCGCCTCCTCTTGTCATAGCCGGTCATGACAAAGAGAAAAAAGACTGGCAGTGTCGCGCCATGCTGGGTGTTCCTTCCGATCTGACCGCGCTTGTGCTGGGCTATCTGCTGGGCAGCATTCCCTTTGGGCTGTTCTTCACCTGGGTGTCCGGCGCCGGGGATGTGCGCAAGATCGGCTCCGGCAATATCGGCGCCACCAATGTGCTGCGCACCGGCAAGAAATGGGCGGCCGCGGCGACACTTCTCTGCGACGGCGCCAAGGGTGCGGCGGCAGTGCTGCTGGCGCGGCATTTCTGGGCGGGTTCGGAGATTTTCGCCGGCCTGGGCGCGGTGCTAGGCCATCTCTTTCCCATCTGGCTGGGCTTCAAGGGCGGCAAAGGCGTGGCCACGTTCTTGGGAATCTGCTTTGCGCTCTTTTGGCCGGTGGGCGCGCTGGTCGCGGCCACATGGCTGGGCGCGGCCTTCATATGGCGCATCTCCTCGCTTTCCGCCTTGATCGCCATCGCCCTATCGTCTGCGTATTTTCTGCTCTTCCATCGCGAGAGTTATGCAGCCCTGGCGCTGCCGCTGTCGCTACTGATCTATTATATGCATCGTGAAAACATCCGCCGGCTGCTGCGCGGAGAAGAACCGCGCATCGGAGCCAAAAAGAGTGCATGAACACGAACGCCGCGCCTGGCTGAGGCTGGCGCGCACCGAGAATGTCGGCCCCATCACCTTCCGCAACCTGATCGCGCGCTTCGGCTCGGCATCCGCCGCGCTGGAAGAATTGCCGCGACTGGCGGCGCGGGGCGGCAAGAAAAATTTCGTCTTGGCCGGCGAAGACGAGGTGGCGCGCGAGCTGGAAGCCTTGGCGAAACTGGGCGGACGCATGATCGCGGCGTGCGAGGCGGAATATCCACCAAGTCTCAAGGCCCTGGAGGCGCCGCCGCCAGTGATCAGCGTATTGGGCCATCCCCATCTGCTGCAGAAGGAGATGATCGCCGTTGTCGGCGCCCGCAACGCCAGCGCTCTGGCGCGCAAATTCGCCGACACCCTGTCGCGCGAACTGGGCTTTGCCGGAATGGTTGTGGTGTCTGGCCTGGCCCGCGGCATCGATGCAGCCGCCCATGAGGCCGCATTGGCGGTTGGCACGGTCGCGGTGGTGGCCGGCGGCGTGGACATGATCTATCCGCCCGAGAATGAAAAACTTTATGCCGCGATCAGGAACCGGGGCGTGGTGTTGTCCGAGATGCGGCTGGGAGAAGCGCCCCAGGCGCGGCATTTCCCCCGCCGCAACCGCATCATTTCAGGACTGGCGCGCGGCGTGGTGGTGGTCGAGGCGGCGGAAAAATCCGGATCGCTGATCACCGCCCAATGCGCGCTGGACCAGGGGCGCGAGATCTTCGCCGTGCCGGGCTCGCCGCTGGACCCGCGTGCGCGTGGCGCCAACCGGCTGATCAAGGAAGGCGCTGTCCTGACCGAAAGCGCCGAAGACATATTGTCGGTCCTGTCACCCATGTTGGGCAGTGGTTTTCGCGAGCCCGAGGCGCCGCCGCTGTCGCCGCCCGAAACTGACGCCGAAGCCGATCGCATTCGCGCCGCGGTCGAGGAAGCGCTCGGCCCCGCGCCGGTGGAGATAGACGAGCTGATCCGTCAGCTCCGCGCGCCCGCCGCCGCCGTCCTCACCGTGATCCTGGAGCTGGAATTGGCGGGGCGCTGTGTCCGCCAGCCCGGGAATCGAGTGTGCTGGCGCTGATTTCGCCCTAAGCTCAGCCCCGCCTCCCCTTGCGTAGCGCGTAAGCGCACAAGAAGGGGAGGTGGCCGTAGCATCGCTTGCGATGCGAAGGCCGGAGAGGTTCAAAAAAATAACTTTGGGAGGGTTCATTGGCTGATACCGCAAATCCGGCGCCGCTTGGACTGATGGGCTTCGGACTTACCACCGTTCTCTTGAGCAGCATAAATGCCGGACTGTTGCCCCCCGCGGGCGAGCCGGTGGTGATCCCGCTGGCCATGGCCTTTGGCGGCACGGCCCAGATCATCGCCGGCATCATGGAGTTCAAGACCGGCAATGTGTTCGGCGCCACCGCCTTCACCAGCTATGGCGCTTTCTGGTGGTGGTTCGCGCTGCTGATCCTGTTGGGCGGCAACCATGTCTTGGATCTGTCGGGTGCCGGACCCACTATCGGCGTCTGCCTGCTGTTGTGGGGCGTGTTCACCCTGGGGCTCTGGGTCTCGACCTTCCGGCTCTCCCGCCTGTTGTTCCTGATCTTCCTGACCCTGTGGCTTGCCTTCTTCCTATTGGGCGGCGGCGCGGTGATGGCAAACCCGACCCTGCATATGCTGGGCGGCTGGGTCGGGTTGGTCTGCGGGGCGCTCGCCATGTATGGCAGCTTCGCCCTGGTGACCAACGCCACTTTCGGTCGGGAAGCGGTACCCATCGGCAGCCGTTAGCCCGGCTGCGAGAAAACACCTTTCAAGGGTCTTTCAGCTAATTTCTTAGCGAAACCAGTTGGATAGGATGACTTCACCCCCGTGCGGCGCGATTTCGTGCCGCGCCGGCCTCATCATTTTGTAAGGGTTCCACGCTTAACCATAGGAACAGGGCTGGAAAATATACAACCTATGGTTATATCACATGGGGAATGAGGCCAGAATTACAACCATAGGTAATGATCACCGGCATCACCCGGCGTTGACAGGGGGGCGCGGCTTCGACCAGTGTCCCGCCCCGTTTGCCGGACCGGCCGAGCCTCCAACCTTGCAGATCGCCCGAACCACCCCAGATAAGCCCCTCCTCACCCCATATTAGGTTCCGTTTCCTAGATGAATGTTCTGATCGTTGAGTCCCCCGGCAAGGTCAAAGCCATCAACAAGTATCTGGGCAGCAATTATAAGGTGCTGGCCAGTTTCGGGCATATCCGCGACCTGCCGTCCAAGGACGGTTCGGTAAAGCCGGACGACGATTTCGCCATGACCTGGGACGTCGACGCCCGGGCTGCCTCCAAGATCAAGGACATCGCCGCTGCCGTCAAAGACGCCGACAAGCTGATCCTGGCCACCGACCCGGACCGCGAGGGTGAAGCCATCAGCTGGCATATCCTGGAAGTGCTCAAGGAAAAGAAGCTGCTCAAGGACCTGCCGGTGGAGCGGGTGGCGTTCAACGCCATCACCAAGTCGGCAGTGCTCGAAGCAATTGCTCATCCCCGCAAGATCGACAAGGAACTGGTCGAGGCTTACCTGGCCCGCCGCGCCCTGGACTATCTGGTGGGCTTCACCCTGTCGCCGGTGTTGTGGCGCAAGCTGCCGGGCGCGCGTTCCGCCGGTCGGGTGCAAAGCGTGGCGCTGCGTCTGGTGGTTGAGCGCGAGCAGGAAATCGAGGCCTTCAGGGCCCAGGAATATTGGAGCATCGACGCCGATCTCGCCGCGGCCAGCGGCAATTTCGCCGCCCGGCTGATCCAATTGGACGGCAAGAAGATCGACAAGCTGTCGCTGGCCAATCAGGCCGATGCCGACCGTGCCGTCGCCGCCATCAAGGCCCAGAAATTCAGCGTCGCCAGTGTCGAAGCCAAGCCGGTCAAGCGCAATCCCTCGCCACCCTTCAAGACTTCCACTCTGCAGCAGGAAGCGGCCCGCAAACTGGGCTTCAATGCCAAGCGCACCATGCAGGTCGCGCAGGGTCTATATGAGGGCGTGGAGATCGGTGGCGACACCACCGGCCTGATCACCTATATGCGTACCGACGGTATCACCATGGTGCCGGAGGCCATCACCGAAGCCCGCGACATGATCGGCAAGAAGTATGGCGCGCGTTATGTGCCCTCTTCCGCCCGCGTCTATGCCAACAACAACACCACCGCCCAGGAAGCCCATGAAGCGGTGCGTCCCACGAGTTTCACGCGTACGCCGGAAGAAGTGGCGCGCTATCTCGATGGCGATGCCGCCAAGCTTTACGAACTGATCTGGAAGCGCGCTGTCGCCAGCCAGATGGAATCGGCGGAGCAGGAACGCACCACGGTCGATGTGGTCTCGGCCGACAAGCAGATCACCCTGCGCGCCACCGGCACCGTCACCTTGTTCGACGGCTTCCTCACCCTTTATCTCGAAGGCCAGGACGACGAGGCTGACGAAGACGGCTCACGCCTGCCCAAGCTGGCTGCCGGGGACGCCACCAAGGTCGAGAAGATCAACCCGGCGCAGCATTTCACCGAGCCGCCGCCGCGTTATTCCGAGGCCAGCCTGGTCAAAAAGCTGGAAGAGCTGGGCATCGGACGGCCCTCCACCTATGCCTCCATCATCTCCACCCTGCGGGACCGCGCCTATGTGCGGATGGACCGCCAGCGCTTCATCCCCGAAGACAAGGGCCGGCTGGTCACCACCTTCCTCAACAGCTTCTTCCACCGTTATGTGGCCTACGACTTCACCGCTGACCTGGAAGAGAAGCTGGACGAAGTCTCCGACGGCAAGCTGGACTGGAAACAATTGCTGCGCGATTTCTGGAAGGACTTCTCGGCCGCGGTGGGCGAGACCAAGGACCTGAAGATCTCCCAGGTCATCGACGAGCTCGACCATGTGCTGTCGCCCCACATCTTCCCGGAAGGCGAACCGGGCGTGGACCCGCGCAAATGCCCCTCCTGCGAAGGCGGGCGGCTGAATCTCAAGCTGGGACGGTTCGGCGCTTTCGTCGGCTGCTCCAACTATCCGGAATGCAAATTCACCCGCCAGTTGGGCGCCAAGCCCGGCGAAGGCGATGCGGGTCCGGTGGAGATCGGGCTGTTCCCCGATACCGACCAGATGATCACTTTGCGCACCGGCCGCTTCGGTCCCTATGTGCAGTTGGGCGATGGCGACAAGCCCAAGCGCACCGGCCTTCCCAAAGGCACCGACAAGAGCGACGTGGACCTGGAGATGGCGGTCAAGCTGCTGTCGCTGCCGCGCGAAGTCGGACTGCATCCCGAAGACGGCAAGAAGATCAGCGCCAATTTCGGACGCTTCGGGCCTTATGTCGCCCATAACGGCATCTATGCGTCGCTGGAGTCGCCGGAAGATGTGTTCGACATCGGGCTGAACCACGCGGTCACGCTCCTGGCGGAAAAGAAGGCCAAGGGCCCCGGCCGGCGCGGCGCACAGACCCTCAAGGATCTCGGCGCCACCCCCGACGGCAAACCGATCAAAGTGTTCAAGGGCAAGTTCGGACCCTATGTCAGCGATGGCGAAACCAACGCCACCCTGCCGGAAGGAACCGAGCCCGACGCCGTGACCATGGAACAAGCGCTGGCCTTGATCGCCGAACGCGCGGCGAAGGGCGGCAAGAAGAAAAAGGCCAAAGCCGCACCCAAGGCCAAGGCGGAGCCGAAAGCCAAGGCGGAGAAATCCGCCGACAAACCTAATGGCGCGGAGAAAAAGACCGCCGCCAAAAAGACAACCTCAAACAAGAAGAAAGCTGCCAAGCCCGCAGCCAAGGCCGCGTCCAAGACGCAAGCCAAACCGCCGGGCAAGTCTCAGGGCAAATCGAAAGCGCCCGAGATGGCAGGCGAATAGGACAATTGAAGAAAGACAAACGACCCCAGAACACGCCCGCCTTGGACAAGGCGCGCGTGCTCGACCTGCTGGCGCAAGGCGCCAACAAACGCGATCTGGCCAGGAAACTGGGCCTCAAAGGCTCCGACCGCATCCAGCTCAAGCGCATACTCAAGGAACTGCAAGCCGAAGGTGTGATCGAAGGATCACCCCGCAAAGGGTTCATCCGTCAGGGCGAACTGCCGGACACCGGCCTGATCCAGGTCACTGGACTGGATGACGATGGCGAGATGCTGGCCCGGCCCCTGAACTGGGACAGCAACGAAGAGCCGCCGCCGATCTATGTGATGCCGCCGAAAGACGGTACCGCACCGGGCCTGGGCGACCGGCTGCTGGCGCGGCTGGAGCGGCATGGTGAGGCCTATGAAGCCCGTATCATCCGCCGGCTGGAGCGTGAAACCCCGACCCGGCTGATCGGTGTGCTGCGCGATGCGCCCTCCACCGGATGGCGGCTGGTGCCGATCGACAAGAAGGCACGCACCGAATATGCGCTGGACAAGGGCGATCTCGGCGGCGCCAAGCACAATGAATTGGTGGCGGCCGAACCCAAGCCGGGCCGCATCGCCGGTTTCTCGCGTGTCAAAGTTGTCGAACGTATCGGCAGCATGGATTCGCCCAAGACCATCAGTCTGATCGCCATCCACGATCACGGCATTCCCACCGACTTTCCAAAATCGGTGATCGAAGAGGCCAAGGCGGCCAAACCGGTCGATCCACGAGGCCGTACCGATCTGCGTGCCGTACCGCTGGTCACCATTGATCCGCCGGATGCGCGCGATCACGACGATGCCGTATGGGCGGGAGCGGATGACGACCCCGCCAATCCCGGCGGGCATATTGTGCTGGTCGCCATCGCCGATGTCGCCCATTACGTCACGCCAGGCTCGGCGCTGGACAAGGAAGCCCTCAACCGGGGCAACAGCGCCTATTTCCCCGACCGCGTCGTGCCGATGCTGCCGGAGGAATTATCCGCCGATCTCTGTTCTCTGAAGGAAGGCGTGGACCGACCCTGCCTGGTGGCGCGCATGGTGTTCGACCGCCACGGCCGCAAGAAAAGCTATGTCTTCCAGCGCGCGGTGATGCGCTCGGCGGCGCGGCTCACCTATGCCCAGGCGCAAGCCGCCTTTGACGGCAAGCCGGACGCCGGCATGAACGCAACCGTGCGCAAGACCTTGGCGGATGTGTGGGAGGCTTACAAATCCCTCACCGTGGCGCGCAACCTGCGCGATCCTTTGAATCTGGACCTGCCGGAGCGCCGCGTGGTGCTGGGCGCGGACGGCCATGTCGCCTCCATCGCCTATCGCGAGCGGCTGGAATCCATGAAGCTGATCGAGGAATTCATGGTGCTGGCCAATGTCGCGGCCGCCGAGGCGCTGGAGAAAGCCCGCACGCCTCTGATCTATCGCGTCCATGACACGCCGTCGAAGGAAAAGCTTTATGCTTTTTCCGACTTCCTGCGCACCCTCAATATCAGCTTCGCCAAGGGCCAGGTGATCCAGCCCGGCGCCTTCAACCGCATCCTCAGCGCGTCCAAGGGCAAACCGCACGAAGCGGTGATGAATGATGTGGTGCTGCGTTCCCAGGCGCAGGCGATCTATGATCCCGCCAATATCGGTCATTTCGGCTTGAACCTGGCCAAGTATGCCCACTTCACCTCACCCATCCGCCGTTACGCCGACCTGATCGTGCATCGCGCCTTGATCCGCGCCTTTAAGCTGGGCGATGACGGTCTCACCGATCGCGAGATGGCGACCTTGGGTTCGGTGGCCGAACACATCACCATGACCGAGCGCCGCGCCATGGCGGCGGAACGGGATTCCACCGACCGCTATGTCGCCGCCTATATGGAAGACCGCATCGGCCAGACTTTCCTGGCG
>Ga0157379_10004947_pt1 | contig 11436 bp, 12 predicted proteins | sample S25metaG_FD_121802 | JGI IMG/M metagenome (GOLD analysis project Ga0157379, IMG submission 121802) | Switchgrass rhizosphere microbial communities from Kellogg Biological Station, Michigan, USA - S2-5 metaG | ecosystem: Host-associated > Plants > Roots > Rhizosphere > Soil | place: USA... | reverse complement strand
TCCCAGATCTGGCCGCGGGCCAGGGGAGTACCCGGCTCGGCCAGCTCGTTACCGGTCGCGACGACCGCTACCCGGGGCCGCGGCCGGGCCGGCACCGTGGCGTGCCCGGCCGCCGCCAGCAGGCCGAGCTCGACCGGCCCGATCCTGGTCCCGGCGGTCAGCAGCAGGTCGCCCGGCCTGACGTCGCTGCCGGTCAGCCGGACCGACCCGCCCGGCTCGACGGGCGTCCGGAACGTCACCTGGCCGTCGCCGCTCTCGGTCAGCTCGACCGGCACGACCGCGTCGGCCCCGGCCGGCAGCGGCGCGCCGGTCATGATGCGGAGGCAGTGGCCCGGCTCCAGCCGGTGCTCGCGGGTGTCGCCGGCCGGGACCTCCCCGGTCACCGGCAGCGTCACCGGGCGCTCCGTGCTCGCCCCGGCCAGGTCCGCGGCCAGCACGGCGAACCCGTCCATCGCCGAGTTGTCGAACGGCGGCAGCGCGTACCCCGCGGTGATGTCCGCGGCGGCCCTGGCGCCCTCCGCGTCGGCCAGGCTCAGCTCGCGCGGCGCGAGCGGCGTGATCGCCGCGCTGATCTCGGCCAGGTACTCATCGACGCTCTGCAGGTCGCCGGCTGGCGGGTGCGAGTGCATTGCGCCCGTCACAGGGTGGCGAGGTAGCTGCGCAGCCAGGGCACGAACTCGCCGGCCAGGTCCGGCCGCTCGCAGCCGAACTGGACCAGCGTGCGCAGGTAGTCGACCTTGTTCCCGGTGTCGAACCGGCGGCCGCGGAACAGCACGCCATGAACACCGCCGCCGTGCTGTCCTGCGCTGCGGTCCGCGAGCACCCGCAGGGCGTCGGTGAGCTGGATCTCCCCGCCGCGGCCGGGCTCGGTCTGGCGCAGCACGCCGAACACCGCCGGGTCGCACACGTACCGGCCGATGATGATCCAGTTGGACGGGGACTGGTCCGGGGACGGCTTCTCCACCATGTCGGTGATCTCGACCACGTCCTCCTCGCTGGTCGGCTTCATCGCGACCACGCCGTAGGAGGACACCTGGTCGGGCTCGACCTCCATCAGCGCGACCACGCTGCCGCCGCGCTGCTGCCGGACCTCGAGCATCCGCCGCAGCAGCGGGTCGCCCGGGTCGATCAGGTCGTCGCCGAGCAGCACCGCGAACGGCTCCTGGCCGACGTGCTCGGCGGCGCACAGCACGGCGTGGCCGAGGCCCTTCGGGGCGTCCTGCCGGACGTAGTGCATCGACGCCATCTCGGTCGACGCGCGGACCAGGGCCAGCCCGTCCTTGTCGCCCTTGGCCGTCAGCGCCTCTTCCAGCTCGTGCGCCCGGTCGAAGTGGTCCTCGATCGACGGCTTGCCGCGCCGGGTGACCATCAGCACGTCGGTCAGGCCCGCGCTGGCCGCTTCCTGCACGATCATCTCGATGACCGGGGTGTCGATGACGGGCAGCATTTCCTTCGGCGTGGCCTTGGTGGCCGGCAGGAACCGGGTGCCCAGTCCCGCGGCCGGTATAACGGCCTTGGTGAGGGCCCCGGAGAGGCTCTCAGTGCGGGCCGCCCCGGGGGCGGCCGTGGTCAGGTCGGAGCTGTCGGCCATGCTGAGAACCCTAGCTATCGGCATTGGGGAGGTCGTGCACGGCATGCTGCCCGGTGCGGACGGGGCGAAACCCGGCCCCGGCGATCCTGCGCTGGCCGCAGACAGGCTGGCCGCGGCCAAGGCTGAGCTGCGGCGGCGGCTGGTCGCCGGGCGGCGGGCGATGACCGAGGCGGACCGGGCCGCGGCCGGGCGCCGGCTCCGCGACGCCGTGCTCGGCCTGCCGGAGATCCAGATGGCCGGCACGATCGCCGCGTACTGCTCAGTCGGCAGCGAGCCCGACACCCGCGGGCTGCTGTTCGCGCTGTGGAAGCGCGGCAGCTACGTGCTGCTGCCGGTGCTGCTGCCCGACGGCGACCTGGACTGGGCGTCCTACGAGGGGCCGGACTCGCTGACCGCCGGCCCGCGCGGTCTGCTGGAGCCGGGGCCCGCCGAGCCGCGCCGCGGGCCCGGCGCGATCGCCCGCGCCGACCTGGTCCTCGTGCCCGCGCTGGCGGCCGACCGGCGCGGGAACCGGCTGGGCAAGGGCGGCGGCTCGTATGACCGGGCGCTGGCCCGGGTCGGCGGGCTGGTGCCCACCGTGGCCCTGCTGTTTGACGGGGAGCTGCTCGACGAGGTCCCGGCTGGCCCGCATGACGTGCGGGTACGGCTCGCCGCGCAGCCGCAGGAAGGAATCATCAGACTGGCCTAGTGGTTGCTACCATTTGGCAGTCAGACGCGGCGAGTGCTAAGCGCCCACAAGGAGGGACCGTGCCGACCTATCAGTATTCCTGCACGGAATGCGGGGAGCGGATTGAGGCGGTGCAGAAGTTCACCGACGAGCCGCTGCAGGTCTGCAGCGCGTGCGGCGGCAAGCTGCGCAAGGTGTTCTCCCCGGTGGGCATCGTGTTCAAGGGCTCAGGCTTCTACCGGAACGACTCCCGGTCCAGCAGCAAGGACAAGGCGCTGAACGGCTCGGGCTCCTCCTCTGACGCTAAGAAGGACGGCGCCTCGGCGGACTCCGGGTCGTCCGACAGCAAGAAGACCGAGAAGGCCGACGCGGGGTCCTCGTCCTCCTCGTCGTCCTCGAACGGATCGTCGTCGTCCGCGTCGGCCGGGTCATCGTCCAGCTCCGGTTCGAAGGTCGCCTGACCCGCGTGGCCGGCCAGGCCGAGATCGGGGTCATCGGCGGATCAGGCTTCTACACGTTCCTCGACGACGCGACCGAGGTAGTTGTCGAGACCCCGTTCGGCCCGCCCAGCGACCCGATCGTGCTCGGCGAGGTCGCCGGGCGCAAGGTCGCGTTCGTTCCCCGGCACGGCCGTGACCACCGGTTTCCCCCGCACCGCATCCCGTACCGGGCCAACTTGTGGGCGCTGCGCGCACTTGGCGTCCGGCAGGTGCTGGCGCCCAGCGCGGTCGGGTCGCTGACCTCGTCGTACGGCCCAGGCACGCTGGCCGTGCCGGACCAGGTCGTGGACCGGACCCGCAGCCGCCCGTCGACCTTCTACGACCAGGGCGCGGTGCACGTGCCGTTCGCGGACCCCTACTGCCCGTCCGGCCGGTCCGCGGTGATCTCCGCCGCGCGCTCGTCGGGCTGGATACCGGCCGACTCGGGGACGCTGGTCGTGATCGAGGGGCCGCGGTTCTCCAGCCGGGCCGAGTCGCAGTGGTTCGCCGCCCAGGGCTGGACGCTGATCGGGATGACCGGCCTGCCCGAGGCGGCCCTGGCCCGTGAGCTGGCGCTGTGCTACACGACGATCGCGCTGGTGACCGACACCGACGCGGGCGTCGAGGAGGGTGAAGGCGTCACGCACGCCGAGGTGTTCCGGGTGTTCGGCGAGAACGTGGACCGGCTCCGCGGCGTGGTCGCCGCGGCGATCGAGCGTCTCCCGGCCGAGCGGAACTGCCCGTGCCCGGCATCACTCGACGGTATCGAGCTGCCTCTCAGCCTTCCGTAATCCTAAAATTTGAGAGGTCTGGTCGGCGCGTCAGTCAAGGTCGCCGTGCTCGATCCGGGCCAGCCTTCGCTGCCGGACGAGCGCGTCAAACTCGTGCTCCACAGTGATGCGGCCGGGGGCGAGCGCCCCGAAGACGCCGGTCACGTCGCGCATGCTGACCACGCCGAGCACCCGGCCGCCTGCCATCACCGGAAGGTGCCGGATCCAGCGCACGGCCATCTCCCTGGCCGCCTGCTGCAAGGGCATGTGCGGCGGCACGGTGAACACGTCGGCGGTCATGATCTCGTCCACCGTGGTGCGGTCCGGGTCGGCCGCGAGCGCGACGGCGCGGAGGATGTCGCGCTCGGTGATGATGCCGGTGAGGTGTCCCTGTTCGGTGACCAGCAGCGATCCGGTTTGCTGGCGCCACATGCGCTCCGCCGCCGCCCGCAGGCTGTCGGTGGCCGACTCGGTCACGGTCGGCTCGGTCATCACATCGCGAACCTGCACGCCGCCGCTCCCTTACCTCCGGCCGACCGTCCCACCCTATGCTGGCCGCCGGCGGCCGCTAAGCTGGAACCGTTCCACGCCGCGTCAGCCCCGGTAGCTCAGTGGATAGAGCAACTGCCTCCTAAGCAGTAGGTCGCGCGTTCGACTCGCGCCCGGGGCGCCCTGTTTCCGGAGCCCGTCAGCCCAGGTCATGCCGTTGCCGCTGGCCCGGCGTTAGCACCCGGGCTCAGTGTTGAGGACGCCCGCCCGGGCGCACGCCGGGCCATATCTCGCCGGGCACGCAGATCAAGACAGCCCACACGTCACGCAGGACCGGTACAGCACGTAGCCGTCTTTCCTCGGCCAACATTGTCCAGCTCGCAGCCGCCGCGTCAATGGCGCCCCTACGGGCCGTCGCACGTGGTCAAGGCCCCCCGTGTCAGAGCGCATATGATCCTGCCTGCGATTGTGTCCTCGTTGCTGTTCCTAGTGATCTTGCTCTCCGGCGGGGGGTGCTGGCCGTCGGCCTACCGGTGAGGCTGGAAATACTGGGCGAGAACCCCGGCCCGGTAAGGGCTGGTGCCGATCGCGAGGCTGCCCGCGTACGGATAGTTGTAGGCGATGAGGACGACGAGGGAGAAGCCGACCACCAGGGCTATCGCGCCGGCACCGGCGGCGTGGAAGACGGCGCTGCGCGAGCCGACAAGGACGGCGTAGCCGAGGATGACGACCGAACCGAGCACAATCAGCCCAACGATCGGGGCCGACAGGCCGCCGGCGGCATCGGCGAGCCGGTTCCGGCGGGCGGAAACGACGTCGTTGAGGCGCCCGACGGCGTCCTGGTAGAACGCCGAGGCCGCGGCCGTTGCTGGTTTCACCGCTTGCAACGCCCGGTAGAGGTCGTCGACCGCTGCCGCCGCGCGGGCGCTGCTGCCGCCATCGCGCAGTCGCGGCCATTCGTCGTAGACCACAGCGCGGACATAGGTCGCGCAGGCGGCGCTCACGGCTGCCTGGTCAGCGGGTGAGAATGCCCGACTGTCGCGCACGATCTGGGCGATGCCGGCGGCTTCTTGCCGCGAATTGGCCCCCGCGTCACCGTAGGCCTGGAAGGTGAGAACGACCACGAATGCCAGCAGCAAGCCGAACAGGGTGGCCACCACGCCGAGCAGCTGGGAAGACACCTCAGCGTCGAAGCCGTCCCTGGTCGCGGGAACGATTCGCCGGGCGAGCCGGACACCGAGCAAGGTGAGGCCCACGACCAGGGCCACGACGATCACCGCCAGCGCGCCTATCGGCAACGCGTTGACCAGTGACAGGAACATACCGGCAGATCCCTCCCCCCACTCCATTGTCCCGGCGACGGGGCCCGGCTGGCCTAACGGTAGGCGGTCAGAAGTGCTTGCCTGCGGTGATGCGGTCAGGCGTCATAGCCCACGGACTCGGGGTCAAGCACAATTTAGTTGGCGTTAGTTGGCGCACGCCACCTCGCCAGCCGGGCCGACACCGCACCAAGCCTCGCCGGGGGGCCGGTAGGCCCTCTCACAGACTGACCGGACAGTACCGGACTTGGCTCAGTGGCTATCGCCCTGCGCCACCCGGCGCCGCTTAGCTGTAACAGCTTGTTCTATTGTTGCCGGCCGGTCTCTGGAATATGGTTCACTGGGCGGTCCAGCAACAATGGCTGTGGCAGGAATTTCTTGCCAGCCTGATCCAGGAAAGTGAACTTGGCGATCACTCACTACTCTGGGCCGGAATTCAGAATTCAATTCTAGCCGGGCGGCCTCCGAGCGTCGGCCGTCGGCTCGCACGAGTGCCCGGCTGCATGCCCCGCCTGAAGATCGTTTGGGCAGCGACTGCCTGTAGTGGTTTCGCTTGCTGGCGACGTGCGTCTTCGCTGGTGTGCGCAGCGCTGGGGCCGGTGTGCCTCCTAAGCAGTAGGTCGCGCGTTCGACTCGCGCCCGGGGCGCCGGGGCGCAGATCGGAGCCCGGACCCCAAGGACGATCGCCTGACACGGGACAGGATCGACCGGCAACTCACGATGACGACGATGCAGTCGGCTTTCAAGACTGCTAACGGCCGGGCTGGTCCAGCAGCCGGTTGTGCAGCTCGGTAGTGAGCGTATGGATCTCGCGTGTCAGCTGCGTGTTGGTTTTGAGCTCCAGCTCCTCTTCGTTGAAGTCGTGATCCGCCTTGGCCTGCTGGAAGTCTGCCTGCCGGTTCTGGCCGATCATGACAAACGTGGACAGGAAGATCGCCTCCAGCGACACAATCAGCGTCAGCGTCGGCCACGGCCTGTGCTCGATGAACAGAATCCAGACAGCGAACACGACGATGTGAATGTAGACGAACTGCATCGATCCCGCGTAAGCGGTGATCCAGTCAGCGATCCGCAGCTGAATGTCCCTGGCCCGTTTCGCCTGCTGCTCCAGGACGACCGGGTGATGGTGCGTCTGGTCTGGCGGCCTGTGCTGGGCCGGTGAACTATCCGTGCCCTCTGGGCCCGGGTTGGGTCTAGCCATCGTGGCGCCTCCGTACGTGTTGCTGCCAGCGGCGAGCGCGCCGAGCCGGTGTGATCGTGACAGCGCGCAGGAGCCGTCCGGGATTATTGTCCGAAACGGCTGCCGTGGTGGCTACCTGCCCGGTCCTGGCACAGGCCGCTTCGCCCAATGGCGGCTGCGCCGGGTGCGTGCTCAGCTGGGCGGCGACGCTGCCGCTCGCGCGTCGGCCCATGCGCGAGCATCGGCGGCGTCAAGCACCGCCACTTCTGCCTGGTCCAGGGCCCAGGCAGCGTAATCCAGCGCGTCGGACGCATTGTCCTCCGCCCACTCGGCGTCACTCTCGGCTGCCTTCACATCGCGCTGGTCGCGTTGGCGGTCGATGCGCCCTTGCAGCTCCTGCATCTTGGCCGAAGCGTCGGCCTTGAACGACTGCCACTGGCTGTGCGCGTGGTCAGCGGCCTGGTCCGCCTGGCCGTGAACGGTATCCCGCGCGGCCGCGGCCTTGGCCTTGGCGCTGGCCACCCGCGCCTTGATCTGCTCGTTCGTTTCGTGCCGGGAGGCGTCCAGTGACCTCTTGAGGTCAGCCACCTTGGCCTGCAGGGCATCAATCTGCTCGGAAACAGTCATGCCGTCCTCCTTACGCGGCAGTTCGGCCGGCCCTGCATCGGCAGGTAACCCGGCCACCCTGCAGCCAACGTCCCACTGCGCAAGAACGACCGTCAATCCCTTACGCACCGAGGATGCGCCCTGGTGGTACGGGGTCCCGGCAAGGATCTCCCGATGCTCGCCGTGTGAGCCGTAGGCCCGGCTTGGACGGCACATTCTGGTGACTGGGTGCGTGGGCACGTGACAAACGGCTCCTGGCCGGGCGCGATTTCTCCGGCACGGGCGCTTCTCCCTGGGGCCGGCTTGGGGGTTGGGGGCTTGGGCCGCAGCGTCAGCTTCCGGCGTTGCCGAGGCCGAGCCGCTGGCGGACGATCTGGCGGGCGAGGTCCAGGACTGCCGGGTCGTCGAGCAGGATGAATTTGGTGTCGGCGGCCAGGAGGATCGCGTGCAGCTCGAAGGCGAGCCGGTCGGGGTCCTCGCGGGCGGGCAGCTCGTGCTGTTCCAGCGCGGTGGCCGCGAAGGACCGCAGCAGCGCCGTGAACCCGGACTGGATGGCGGCGACTCGGTCCCTGACCGGCCCTGGGCGGGTGCCCATCTCCAGCGCCGTGGCCGCGAAGAAGCAGCCGCCGGGGAAGACGCGGCGCTCCAGGTAGCTGAAGTACGCCTCGCACGCGGCGGCTAGCTGGGCCCGGCCGGGACGGGCGGCGAGCGCGGGCTGCACAACTTCGCCGTCGAAGATCCGCTCTGCTTCCTCCACGGTGGCCAGCTGCAGTTCCTGCTTGGAGCCGAAGTGGGCGTACAGGCCGCTCTTGCTCATGCCGATCGCGGCGGCCAGGTGCCCGACTGACAGGCCATCCAGTCCCTCGACGGTGGCCAGCGACGTGGCAGCGCGCAAGATCGCGGCGCGGGTGCGTTCCCCGTCGGCACGCGCGTGCCGGGGTTCGCGGGGGCGCTGGTGGGTCGTGCCGGTATCCATGTTGACATGATAGCACGATCGGTCGTACTTTCTAGACTTAGTGCGAACGGTCGTGCTATCTAGGCACGCCGAAGGAGGAGCGGATGACCGTCACGGAGATTGCGGGCTTTGCCGGCGCGGGGCTGGCCGGGGCGGCCTACGTGCCGCAGATCCGCCACCTGGTCAGGGCCCACTGCTCGGCTGGCATCAGCCCGCCGGCCTTTGAGGCATGGCTCCTGGCGGCCCTTCTGACCACAGCACATGCCATCGCCATCCACGCCGGTGTCTTCATCGTGCTCGGCGGGATACAGATTGTGGCGACGGCGCTCATCATGTTCTACGCGGCCCAGTACAAGGACACAGCCTGCCTCAGGCATTTCCCCGGTCAGCCCGTGGCCAAGGCAGCCACGGGGACGTGCACCCCGGGAAGCGAGCCTGGTGCCGGGTGTCCGGCCGGCCGCTCCATTGCTGGATCAGCCGCCTCTGCCGAGCAAGGTGGGGCACTGCCCGTGCTCCCAGCCCGGCACCCGCAGGCCCATGTGGCCACCGAATCCAAGTGACCCACCTCAAGGGGGCGACATGAGTGCATCGGCACGGGCGGCCATCGTCATCGTGAGCCAGGAATCTGGCACCCGGGAGATCCTGCACCGGGAGATGTCCAAGCGGTACAGCGCGGATTATCAGATCGTGGCCTGCGGCCAGCCGGCCGAACTGGCGGCCCGGATGCGGGACCTGCGGGCCGCTGGGCTGCCCGTGGCGCTGGTCATCGGCGGGGTCGGTGCACACGACCCCGATGGCATCGAAGCACTGGCCGCGGTCCGCGACATCGACCCGGCGGCCCTGCGGGTTGCCGCGGTGGGCTGGGGTGACTGGCAATCGGTACGGTCGGTCTTCAACGCAGTCACGCTGGGCACCCTCGATCATTGGGTGACCTGTCCGGCGCAGGCTCCGGCTGAGGAGTTCCACCGGTCGATTACCGAGTTCTTGCGGGAGTGGGGCAGCCAGCGCGGCGGCGGCTTCGAGGCGGCGCAGGTGATCGGCGAACAGTGGTCGGCACGGTCGCAGGAGTTGCGTGACCTGTTCTCCCGCCACCGGGTTCCGGCAGGCTTTTATGACGCCGCCTCTGGGCACGGCCGGCAGATGCTGTCCGACCTGGGCCTGGAGTCGGCGGACCTGCCGGTTGTCGTGCTCCGGTTCGCAGCGAAGCGGTCAGCCTTGGTCAACCCTTCCAACCAGCAGATCGCTGATGCCTTCGGCGTCATGACACCGATCCCGCCCGGGGAGGTCTTCGATGTGGCGGTGGTCGGCGGAGGCCCGGCCGGGCTGGCTGCCGCGGTTGGCGCGTCGTCGGAGGGCCTTTCGACTGTGGTGGTCGAGCATGAAGCCGTCGGCGGCCAGGCCGGGACCAGTTCGATGATCCGCAACTACCCAGGCTTCTCCCAAGGGATCAGCGGCGCCATGCTGGCGCAAGAGGCCTGGCGGCAGGCCTGGACCTTCGGCACCACGTTCGTGTACATGCGCCAGGTGACGAGCCTGTCCGGAAACGGCGGCCACTACCAGCTGCGGCTCTCCGACGGCGGCGTCCTGGCCGCGCGCAGTGTGATCATCGCAACCGGCGTCACTTACCGGCGGCTGAGCATCCCAGCATTGGAAGAACTGCAGGGCCGGGGGGTGTTCTACGGCACCGCAGCCAGCGAGGCGCCGGCCATGCGCGGGCGGAAGGTGTTTGTCGCCGGAGGCGGCAACTCCGCCGGGCAGGCCGCGCTGCACCTGGCCAAATGGGCCCGCCAGGTAACCATCCTGGTGCGGGGACCATCGCTGACCGCCAGCATGTCCGATTACCTCATCCGCCAGATTGGCGCGGTCCCGAACATCGAGGTCCGCTACCGCGTACAAGTCGCCGGCGGTACGGGCACCAGCACCGGCCATCTCCAATCGCTGGTGCTGCATGACACCGCCTCCGGGCGGCGGCGGACAGTCCCCGCGGACGCCTTGTTCGTCCTCATCGGCGCCCAGCCGCGGACCCAATGGCTCGGCCGAGCCGCCGCCCGCGACCGGTGGGGGTTCATCCTCACCGGCCCAGACCTGCCCACCAGCGTCCACGCCCGCGGGCCAGCCAGCCGGCCGCCGTTGCCACTGGAGACCAGCTTGCCCGGGGTGTTCGCCGCCGGTGACGTGCGCCGGGGATCAGTTAAACGGGTCGCTTCCGCGGTCGGCGAAGGCGCCGCCACCATTCCCCTCGTGCACCGCTACCTAGCACGAGCCGCCGCGGCCACACCCAGCCGCCGCGGGCCGGTAACCCCCGCGCGGCCAGCAACCCCAGAACCACGCACCCCGCAGCCCCTGCCGGACGAGCTTGGAACTCAGCTAGCAGCCTGCTGAACGCGCCTACGCCCGCCGAACACAACGTGATCACCATTCAGTAGTCAGGAGACCAGAAGTGAAGCAGAACATCACAGGCGTCATGCGGCCACCGCTGACGACGGCCGGACAGTACGACCACGTGGCTGCGGCCGCATACCTGATGAAGCACACAGGGACGACAGCCCTCATGGTCATGAACGAGCAAACCGGCCAGCCGGCCGGCATCATCACCCAAGCAGACGTCGCGCGCACAATCGCGGACGGGAAGGACCCCAACGACGTCCGGGTCCATGCCGCGATGATCAGCCGCCCGGCCATCAGCACCACGACAAGCCTCCGTGACGCGGCCGAAATCATGACGGCCAAGCATTTCCGTCACCTGCCGGTCGCCGGCGACGCCGGCCTCCTCGGAGTGATCGATGTCACCGACGTGTGCCTGGCGCTGAGCAAGCTGGAGACCGCTGGCTAGGGCCCGGCCGTATGCGTGGCGAGCCAGCTGAGCAGGGGGCGCAGTCGCTCGCAGATGCGGTAAACCGGCTCGGCGCCACGAACGGCGCTGGTCTCTAGCTCGCGGGCGGCAGTGAGTGAGCGGTGCTTGAGCAGGCTGGCCCGGGGGTGATCGGCCGGGTAGCCGCGCGGGATTCGCTTCATCACGTCGCCGCCGATCTCGTGCCCGTTCATCTCCAGCGTTCGAACGAGATCCGCCAGCATGTGCCCGCTCTGCTCCTCTGCCACCGCCGCCCGGAACAGCGCGATCTGCTCGGGGCCGGCGTACCACCAGGCGGCCGTGACCTTCAGGCCGTCCAGACTGAAGCGGAACGTGATGTCGACGTGGCGGGCTACCCGCACCACGGCGCACTGGTTCTGCCACCAGTACGCGGTGCTTGCGTAGCGCCAGACGGAGAAGTCCTCGTACCAGGGGTCCGCGTCGGCCAGGTCGTTGAGCAGGTCGATCATCGGCTGGCGCACGTGCTGTTCGCGGTCCCGCCGGACCCGTTCCCGCGTGGCCCGCGACG
>Ga0157379_10004946_pt1 | contig 11436 bp, 15 predicted proteins | sample S25metaG_FD_121802 | JGI IMG/M metagenome (GOLD analysis project Ga0157379, IMG submission 121802) | Switchgrass rhizosphere microbial communities from Kellogg Biological Station, Michigan, USA - S2-5 metaG | ecosystem: Host-associated > Plants > Roots > Rhizosphere > Soil | place: USA... | reverse complement strand
GGAAGGGGCGGCGAAGCTGGAACTGCCTTCGGAGATGCGGATTTGGGTGCAGCTAGGAAAGATTTCGGGCGTGGCAGTATGAAGAGCGATGATCTCGGCGCGGAGGAGGTAGTCACCCTGAGCGAGGTTCGATGGCAGTTGGAACTTTAGAGGGTTGCCATTGACTAGGGGAAATTTTAAATTATGGATGGAGAATGATGTACGATGAGACTTACAGACAACCTTTTGGAACCAAGTTCCGGCCTTCTGGTCGGAATATCCCAGTTGACCAATCTTGAACCAGTTGGCTTGAGAAGCTTGCTCTGCTGAGAAATTGTCGCAGGTCGTATCGCATTTGGCGATGTACAATGTAACGGGGCCTTCTTCGTGAATCCACTACCAAAAATGACGTTAGTTTCTACGTGGAGTGAAACACTTGAGAGGCACGCACATTGCCAGTTAACGACAGCGGATTCTTCCACAAGAACGACATAACACTGCCCGGTTTCGCGTCGATCACTTCCTCCGCAATCTTCGCCTTAATTCCGCACGTTAAATCGGAGCTCGACATGTCGGTAACAGGACCATTTGACTCGATTTGACGAATTGGACTGCTGGTGACGCCAGATTGCTCCAACTGGAACGGTGTCTTGCCCAAATACGTCTTGCCATCTACAACTATGCTCTGGATCCAACCGTGGCCGTGAACGACAGGCACGATGGTTGCTGCCAGAGCAACGAAAAGAGTAGAAGTGACAAATTTCATGGCCTGGGTGTAAAGAATGACGATGGTAAGGACAAAGGAGAGTTGAGGGCGGCCGTGGCCTTGGGAGGATGGAGGGGAGGGAGGGAGGAAGCTGCAAATGCCAAGCTAACGACCACAGGCAAACCACCAACGGGGTTATATATAAGACTCCGCATCAGCAGTGGTCGGCAAACCAATCAGGTGGAGTAGTTCTGACAGAAACGGATAACAGGGGCAACAGAAGTTTGATCGAGACATCATGGCCATCTGTTGTTGGCATTTTCTAACAGAGATGTCTTTTTAAAGTTGAAATATAAGGCTAAAACTGTGAAGTCATTTGGCAGTGAATTTTGAAGGTGGTCGTAGAAGGCGAAAAAGCGCAAGTTGACTGGTGACAGACGCCGAGGCGGAACCAAGACCGCTCGATCAAATGGGGACAAAGTCAACCCTTTCAAAGGATATTTTGTTTTTGGCATTCTTCGAAAGAATTTAAACTTGGAGTCACATACTCTGTTCACCCTTCGCACGCCCTCATTTCGAACTCTTCAATTAAGAATTAAATACAAATACATACTATGGGATACAACAAATCCACTACAAAATACAGGAAGGTCCACGTATCCTCATCTATATATGAAAAGTAGGATTAATTACCGGCCAGCTCGCGAGTCCCAACGGCCCTATAGAACGTCGAATCGCGCTTGGCCCGATTCAATGCGCGACGCTTCTTGCTACTCTGGCAGGACGACGAGCTGGTGGTTTTGCTCGACGGAGTATTTGTTGTAGGCGCAGCGGCGGAATCTTTGGTTGGGGCGCCATTCTTGGTAGCCACAGTGGAGAACTTGGCGGTCGGCTTTCCGGTAACGACGTTGGAGAGGCCTGGGCCAGGAATGATATAGTCGGACCCATTGTTAGGAAAGACAAAGTTAATACCGCCGTTGTTACCATCAAACAGCTGAGTAGAGTTTTATTTATGCGTTGGAATTGAGAGAAGAATATAACTTACAGTTGGCATGAAAAGACCGGGGTCACTATCCTTGTAGGCACCAGGGAAGGCGACAAACGAATCAGGTTCGACAACGTTGCCTGCCGTATTCGTCACATTTAACTGCATGCAACCCATATAGAACTCTTCACGGCCTAGCTTAACAGCATTATGGATCGCAATCAATTCGTGGCGCATTATATAGCTCCCCGTTTTGAGTGTGCCGGGGAGATTGAAGTTCGCTGTCTTTCCAACACCTATTTGCAGAAACGAACGGAAATCGTTAATGAAAATCAACAAAAATGAACTTAGCACTCACCAATATCTTGCAGAGCCCAGACATTGGATCCATTGTCCGCCTTGGCTTGTTCTGCGATCTTGAAGTATTTTCCCTTGGAGGCATCGAATGTGGTGCAGTCGTCATTATCGCACCTGGCAAGGTATGCACTATGCATACCACCAACATGCTTCCACTAAGTGAGTTGCATATTCTAAGTTAAAAATATTGGGTAACAAAATAGAAAACTGGACTCACGGTATCTCCCAATCCATCAACCCAAAAGACTTTCACTGGATCACCAGCCTTCGCAGCAGCAACAAGCTTTGCAGGCTGGGCCCCAATACCACAAGGCAGACTGGGGTCAGTCGCACCGGTAACGACACGATCTAGAGTCTTGATTTCTCGGATGGTGCTTGTGGTGCCACTGTTCGGAACAGGTCCAGGAAATACTTTGTCCCCTATCGTGACGTTTGAAACGAATCCATGCCCAAAAACACCGGATGTAAAAAGACTTGTTACCAGAACAAGTGTCGTGGAAAACTGAGAGTGTTTCATAATCGTAAGTGAACGTATGTATTAGTCGTAGAAGACCGAGCTTCGACGTTGGATAATGAGAGGAGCGGCACGGACGAGGGAATTATGTGAAGGGGAAGATCTACATTCTCTGCATTATATACGCATCGAATCCACAATAAGGAATCCGCATTCGACACAATAGCTTGTGGTCATTGTTGACATTCTGACTCAACCACAAAACCATTATTGTTCCTCGGCTACCTTCGCGCGGGCGCTACATGGCATAACCGAGCCACCATCGGCCACCACAAAGGGCTGGCCAATGAGAAGACGTCTCTGGGTCTTCAGGTCAATAAAACAATTTGGGTTATGAAAGAGCAACGTGGATATTAAAACTTTGGCTAATTTGTATACCTGGAAATCAGGGAATAAATTATTGACACAAAACATGCTGAAAATTGAAGCATTCCGTACTATCATCTGACAAGTCCTTCTAATACCCTATCTGTCCGAAATAATTTAAAGCCTTGGCTTAAATCCGCCCAGAACAGCGGCAGGATATGGATAATACGACGCCCTGCTATGCAGTTCACCGCCGTCCACAGCAATAGCCTGTCCCGTAATGTAATTGGCAGCATCACTGAACAAGAACACGGCGGTATTGGCGATGTCAGCTTTGAAGCCCATGCGTTGAAGGGCGATCTTCCCAGAGCTGTGAATGGATGCAGATTAGCCACGTAAAAGTTGGGAGATATGAATGTGGTGACGAACATGGGCGATTCTATCGCTCCTTCGGGTGCGAGACGGGACATTCCTTCAGTGTCGGCAATGGCTCCAGGGGCGATAACGTTCGAACGAACACCTCGAGGGCCTTCTTCGACGGCGATGACGTTACTCAGGGCGTCGACACCGGCCTTTGCGGCGGAGACATGGGCTTGTAGCGGAGAACCTGAAGGAGGTGATGTTAGGTCTGTGGGTGTGGCCAGGGATTGGTATGCATACCTTGATAATGGAGGGTGGCACTGACGTGGATATAGGATCCTCTGGATTCACGAATGTAAGGGAGAGTAGCCTTGACGGTGTTGTAGGTGCCTAACTGTGTGTAGAGGATTATGAAGGCTGGTATAGCAAAGGGTGAAAGATAGAGTTGCATACGACATCGATGCTTATAACAGACTTGAAAGCATTCTCTGAAAGACCCTCAATAGGAGCCAGGAAGTTTCCAGCAGCACCTATGCATATGTTAGAGAGACGTTCGGAACTATCTAGCATAGTACTTACCACAAATAACAAAGTCGATCCGTCCAAACTTCTCAATCATCTTCTTGACTGCCTCTTGAAGCTGCTTCGTCTCTCTCACATCAGCCTGAGCATAAATCACAGTCCGTCCTGTTGCATCGGATAGTTCCTTCACTGACTTGGCAAGTCTCTCGACGCTGCAATGAACAGTCAGTACCGTCCATTCTTCCTCATACCCCTATGACGTACTTGCGCCCAACAATCGTAGCGTTAGCACCATGTCTAAGCTGAACAAAATTTCATTAAAGTCTTCTAGGATATGGAAGCGTATATAGCTCACCACTGCCTCTGTCATCTCCTTGCAGATGCCTGAACCACCTCCGGTACAGAAGAGGACCTTGCCATTGAAGATACCTTCTTTGAAGATCGATGTAGAAGGCGCTGGAGGTGGTGTAGCGAATGCTTTAACAGAGGCCATATTATTGTGAATAGATTGATGTGGCGAAGCCCCAAAATATAGGGAAAACACGTGAATGTGTGAGCCAGTTACCCGGACTGCCGAAATACTAGATGCAGATATGTGCAACACCTTCTGGTCGCCTTGGAGCGGATCCACCGCACTCGTAAGGTTTGCGTACACGAAGTACGGCACAAGTGCAATGGGCACACGTTTCGCTGTTTATGAATACTCCTGGGAGGCAAATAAACTCTAGCTCCAACCTGATCGAGAGTTGAAGGTGCCATTGTCTTATCAGTAAGTCTGATTCCCTCCATTGCTAGCGAGGACTATTTCACAGACAGTGTCCAGGATTAAGATTCGTGCGGGAGTGCCAGGCATATTCTCAGCATTGTATTTAATATTTCATGGTTTCGCAACTCGAGTGCTTCTCCATCGAAAGGCTTGAGGTCTGTATATCATATGTTTTATATTATTATTCACGAACAAAAGTATACTAGGAGTTGAAAAACATCACGAAATGAGATTGAGAATAAAATAAAAGTGTCGTGTCATGAAAGTGGTCATGAAAATGGTCATCCAAAGTACAAACATCACAAGTCAAAACAAAAGTCACAATCGCAGTACGATGTAAACATCATACTCCACAAAGATACAAGAGGGAAGAAAAGAAGACAACGGATAAACGAAATGATAAGTAAACATGCCTTCCACTTCAAGGCTCATCCTCAATAAAAATCCTCTCCACATTCGTCCACCCCTTTTCCCCATTGGTATAATAAACCTTCTCCCTCTCCTCCCAATACTGCACACGGTCCCCATTGCGTATTGGTGTCCACACACGGTCACCCGTGTCACCGTCTGTTCTCGCCTCGAACCATCTAGGTTTATGAGGAGGCAACTGACCAACCTCCCGCTTCTTCCTCGTGGCGCGTTGGAAATCTTCCTGCTTCGATTTGAGCAAATTCGCGCGGTCGTAGCGTCCTAATTCAAATGCTCGTTGATCCGGACGAAGACGACAGTCGGTATACGGAAGAAAAGGCTCCAAGTCGTCCGGACAATCATTCAGCGTGACCGCGAATGGTGTGAGGTTGAACGGTGCTTTCGGCTTCTCGGTGTTACGCCAAAGGAGAATATATTGGGGAGCACTAGGCGAGACAGGATCATTGATATTGACGTTGGGATGGACGTTAGGTTGGGTGTGTCCTACTTCGTCTTTGCGCGCGACGAGTTGGCTGTCCCATCTTCCTGCGATGTGGTATGTGATTTGACCAGCGGCGTTGAAGACATGGCCGCTGATCTCGAAGGCGTTGGCTCCGCGCCATGTGCGAGGTTTGAATGTTAAGATGCAAGAGTCTTTCGTGCGATGGTTAATAATCTGGACGTCCTCCCGTTAGTGAGCCTTCTGGGTGACTAAGATGACTCTCACCTTCATCTCCCCATAATGATCAATAGTGGTGTTTCCCAAAATGAAGCCAGACACATTCGTTGTGACCTTCTTCCATGTATAATGCTCATACACATCTTCGCCTTTGTCACCTCCACCACGAATCTTCAATTCGGCATGTGCGATACCAGTTGGTCTGATCTCAAAGGACTTGCCCATGAATTTATTCTGTGCATCAACCTAGAGCAGAATCCGTCAGATCTGGAAGCACACGAAGAATGCATTATAGAACGTACCTCGCCATAGTACCTCCAATCTTGCCCCTCTGCCCAACATGCACTAATTGGTGGATGGTGAGATACCTGTTCCGAGTAATATCGGTAGCTTTTGTCGAGGCGAACATATTCAAAGGTTTCTCCCTGGAACAGATTTAGAAACCAATAGAGCATTCGAAACGACGAACATACCAGCATAGGATTGAAGGGCTTGGCGATACGACCTATTGTACTGGAATAGTTGGACATGGCGAAGGCTGCGACATACGCAATGCGAAGTTGATCATCGACTTCAGCGATCGCAGCATCCACTGGGAAAGGATTAGTGGTGAACGATACATAACCGTTACAGACAAAACTCACGACATTCAGAGAACTCCATATCCTCCGCCTAATCATAACATGTCAGAGGATATCCAGCATCATATAGAAGCCCAACTCACCATCCTCTGCAACATACTCGTCGGCTCATTAAAATATACCGGGAACGAAATCTTCGTCAAATCCTTCCCAATACTCCCCTTCAACACCTGCCACAAACTCGTGCTCGGCCTGTCATCGCTCTTAATCGGCAGTCGGTCCCTTAAATGCGAATATCCAGCGTATGGCTTTGTATCCTCAGGTACTTGAGCAACGCGGAGAGTGGATGCGATAGATTTTGTGGTAGGTGATTTGAGGGTGTCACTGACAACCAGGTTAGGGAGGTCACCTGCTTCGAGGGCATCAAAGAATTCGTCTTCTTCGTCGGATTCGGAGTCATCGGTTGGGGAGAGGGAGCTCATGGGCACGACGGGAATGGATGTACCTTGATGAAGGACAACGATCGGGGGTGGGATAGGTGTTTGGTTAACGGTGGTCAGGGTATCTACGATTGGGGGGAGAGGAGGGAGGTCGCGTGTGGGTTTTCGAACGGTGCTAGATGTTGTTGGGGTTTGATCTGAGGGAACGAAAAGCATACTACGTCGTTTGGCACGTGCTCTTCCGCGTTTACGCAATTCGTTCTCGAGGAGCTCGCCTTCACGAACCACCACGCTGAGACTTTCCTCCCAGGCAGAATTACGTTCCTGTTCTTTATCCAACTGCTCCTTATACCACTGTTCCCGCTCCTTCGTCATACGGATATACTCGTTTGTAACCTGCTGCGCTTGCTTAATGGAATCCTTTAACGCCGCCTCGATATCCCTAAGTTGTTGAGGTACAGAAGAAGGCAGGTTGAACGATGCAACAAGATTGGTGGTCAGTTCAAGCTGCGCAGCCGCCGTGTTGGCCTGCAGGTCAACGGTCCCGTTATGAGGCGGGACAGGTGGACCGCTCGACGTGGATGACGGAGCGATGGAGCGTGTTTCATTCTGGTCAGCCATGGCTTGTCCTTCCTGATCACCGTCCATACGCGCATGCATATCGAATCCACCCTCTCCACTGGATGCCGCACTCATTGATCTCTTCTTGCTTTTATGGGATCTCACGCTAATCAGGTCTGCGACAGACACACTTCCATTACGCATCAAAAGCTCCGCCGCAACACCGATCTGGGTAGGAGTCTGCGGGTTCGACTGGTACCATTCGATGCATTTCCGGATGGCTTGAGTCCAGCGAGCCGCTTCGGCGGGGTGGTTGGCTTTCATGTACCATTTTTGGCCCACAGAGTTGGAGGCCGGTTGGCCGTTGGCGTGGTGGTGGGGCGAACGGTTCGTCGCGACGGCGTGGACTTCAAAGCGGAGCTTGTCGCTGTTGGAGACTTTGAGAGAGACTGATGTCATTGATATGGATCCGCGACAGGTGAGGTTTTCGTCGTCTTGGTTGCGGTAATCTTGAGAGAGGATTAATACAAAAATAAAATGGGGATAGACGGAAGTACATACAGGATAGCATGCCGTCTTTCAAAACAAACCATCTGGTATTATATCCACGAGCAACATTGGTATACTTATTAAGGTAACCTTTGAGCAATGGCGGTTCTGTAGTCGAAGAAGCATCGATGAGAGTCTGATCACGATTGGTATCTATGAGAAAGTTAGTGACACATCATACATAACATAAATAAATTGAGAAATACTCACATTGCCTGAGATACGCCTTGACACGATCATCTTTACCAGCAGCATCCGAGACGGGACGGCCTCGACGATCGCGTACGAAGACGTCAGCCCCTGCACGGATGGCCAGCTCAATAAGTACCAGGTCCTTGCGTCTAGCAGCCTCGTGCAGGAGAGTGGTTCCAGAAGAATCATCGACATAGGATAAATCCAATAAATTTGAGCGCGGAGAGGACAGCATCTCCATTAGCGCGGGTGGGGCGGCCGCTTCTCGTGGAGAGAATATATATGTTCGAAGCAATGAAATAAAAGACGCGCGATAGATGGACTGTGAGTCTGAAGCGTAATAAAGTTGGTTATGGCACAGGGTGGTGAGTGAGAAGATATACCTTCGAGAATCTCTCGGACCTCTTTGCTTCTGGTAACATCTTTAGGGGTTCTGCCCTTAGCGTCTCGAAGGGTATCGTCTATTCCCTCTTGCTCCAGGAGCAAGGATACCACATCGGCTCTCCCTAAAGAGGCCGCTAGGTGTAAGGCGGATGTCTTGGATTCGGGTGGGTGTGCAGCATTGGGTGAAATCGAGCGGTTTTGAAGTAATAGTTGAACAGTTTCATCTAATAACGATAAAAAAGTGGAGACAAGTAATCTGTGGGAAATGGGCTTACAAGATGCACATCGAATTGCGAGGTGAAGAGCTGCGGCTCCTAAATCGACACTGCCGTCCAGCGACTTGCCACGATCTCGACTGATTTCAGTAAGGATTGGTTGAATTAAAGCAGGATCCCCTGAGCATACAATATCAGCAACGAATTCGAAATCTCCTTGTTAGCCGCAACTCACCGCTTCGAAGTGCAGCTAATAGTTTCACTTGATATAACGGTTCTGGAGCTAATTATATAGTCAAATTAACATCATATACGACGAGAAAATAAAAAATACTTGCCAGAACTTCTGTTTGAGCCACTGGAAGACGCTACAGGGGAGGGCATCGTTGACGTGGTCCAGCTCGATGCAGAGGGGCGGCTGTGATGCGGGCGTCTGGACATTGCCTTTTATGTGATGAACAATAGACGCTAGCTGACCCTCCCCCATCGAACCGTGCCGTGGAGTCCAACCTATCGTGGTTATTTTGGAAGAGATAGAGCCCACCAGAATGCTATCATGTCATTTGTGAACAGTTTTTGGAATAAAATGAGGGATTATCCATATTTTCAACGAAATCACCAAATCTCCTATACCGGTTTACGAGTGGAATGCTCTGATTCTAAATCAAGTGTGGACCAAATATACTTCTGGCATCTTGCCCAACAGCGTCGTCAACGCGTCTTGAAACTCGTCACTACCGTCGGCATAGACCGGAAAATGTTGGAACTCTGGTGCCTGGTAAAATCTGTAGCCATTGGTTGTCCAACCGTCGGAGACAGCTTGTCAACCACGCGTCGCCCCCTGGCAGGGGTCGTCATTAAAAGAACGGTTTTGAGAAAAGAAACGCACAGTAGTGGACCTCCCCTTTCCCAATGGCCTCCTTAATGGGTTATCTTCAACGTGCAAATTCTCTAGATATCATCCTGGGACTCTCTGCGGTCTCTCTGGCGATCTCAGCTCTCCGTAAATTATTTCGCCGCCGCACGACGAAACTACGAGGTCCGCCCGCGGAAAGCTGGATCTTTGGAAACAGCAGGAAGCTGTTCGAGGCGGACGATGTTGCTACTTTGCAAGCCGAGTGGGTCGAGAAATACGGCCTTGTCTATCAAGTACCATTGGCAATGCGACACAACCGAATTGTACTATCTGACCCCAAGGCTGCAACATATTTTTATTCCAAGGAGACAACTACCTTCGTGCAGAATAAGTTTGCCAAGGCTTTCATTGAACTTCTTGTATGAGATATACCAATCGTTCGGCGTTGAGACTTACTCTTTCGACCCAGTTAGGGAAAGGCCTTTTGATCGCAGACGGCGACAGCCACAAGAGGTGAGTGCTAATATTCGATGAAAGGTTTGTTATGCCTAAATAATATATTAACAGGCAGAGAAAAGCCCTCACCCCTGCCTTTAGTAATCAAGCCATCAGAGCTTTAACAACCGTCTTCTATGATTCTTTTTATAAAGTGGGTAGATGATTTGCGTCTCTGACCGTTTCTTTTCCTGAATACCATCCAGCTCAAATTTGCCTGGGATACATCCATCGACGCCGCAGGAGGAGAGGCAGAAATTGACGTACAGGCCTGGTACGTTACGACTTATATCCATCAGAAATTAACTCACCCAACCTTAGGATGAATAAGGTTTCGTAAGTTCGCTGTTCTCACTCCCAAGTCCTCGTCCCATATCTTCCCAGGCTTGATACCATCGGCATTGCGGGCTTCTCCCATGACTTTGGGACTCTCCACGGCCACTACTCCACCGTCGCCGAAACCTTTGACTCTTTCGCCAAGCAAAGCCAAGGCCCTCCTTCGTGGCGCTCACTGATCTTCATGGGATTCGCACCCATCCTGCCTTTCTTACTGAAAATCGTCGGTACCAAGAGAATCGAAAATATTGCGAAGTTGAATGAGGTCATGGGCAAAGTCTCAGATGACCTATTGGCGAAGATGAGAAAGGAGAAGGCCGGAACCACTGTGGAAGCGAAGGGTCCGAAATCTTTGATTGAGACGTTGAGTAAGTATTGAATTTGAAGGATTTTAGATGATGATGATTCTTATTTCGGGCAGTCTTGGCAGAGGAATCGAATGGGCAGCTTAGTCTTTCACAGGATGAAGTCTTCGCTCAGGTTTGTTAATGAAACCCTCTATCATAAAATCATACTCATTTAGAACAGATGAAAACTTTGATTTTGGCGGGATACGAAACCACATCCAGTAAGCATTCTAGTAATAAAAACTACTCAGTCGCGTTGCTAATATCTTCCACAGTTAGCCTCACTGTACGCGCATATCTAGCCACATTCTATTCTGGTATCTCATATCTTTCTAGTGGGCTCTCATAAGCCTCGCAACGCACAAGGATATTCAAGATGCACTTCGCGCTGAAGTTTCGGCATCTGCAGTCGACCCAACTTACGACCAACTTCAAGTCGGATATAGTTTCCCACTATTGGACGCTGTGGTAAAGGAGACATTAAGATTGAATCCTCCTCTGATGAATACTATCCGTGAAGTATGTGATTACCACAGGATGCACATGTATTATTCATTACATTTCTCTTGGGCAGGCTGCACATGACGACATGATCCCCCTCGGTACCCCCATTAAAACCGCCTCCGGACAAACCGTCGACAGCATATTCGTTGCAAAAGGCAGTTCCATCCTCGTCCCCATTCGATACATGAACAGATCCAAATTCCTTTGGGGTGACGACGCGCTAGAGTTCAAACCTTCAAGATGGCTTTCTTCAGAGAGTGGAATACCTGATAAGGCGAAGGAAGTACATGGATGGGCACATATGTTGACGTTTTCTGATGGACCGAGGACGTGTTTGGGGAGGCAGTTTGCTCTGACGGAGTTTAAGGTGAGGGTTGGGTGCTCAGTTTTCTTG
>Ga0157379_10004945_pt1 | contig 11437 bp, 8 predicted proteins | sample S25metaG_FD_121802 | JGI IMG/M metagenome (GOLD analysis project Ga0157379, IMG submission 121802) | Switchgrass rhizosphere microbial communities from Kellogg Biological Station, Michigan, USA - S2-5 metaG | ecosystem: Host-associated > Plants > Roots > Rhizosphere > Soil | place: USA: Michigan... | reverse complement strand
GAAATAAAACAGGAACAAGATCCTCATCTGATTGCCGGTGCAGCCGGTTTGGCAAATGCGCTTGGTGCTGATTTTGTGAAAATCAAACAGCCCAAAGCAAAAAAAGATGCGGACAATTATAAGATGCTCAATGTTGCCGTCCAGAGTGCGGGCAACACCAAGGTGCTGTGTGCTGGTGGCTCGCGTATTGATCGCCATGCTTTCTTGCATGATCTTTATGAACAGATTCACACCGGAGGCACCGCTGGTTGCGCAGTAGGACGAAATATTTTTCAGCACTCACGTCAGGAAGCGATCGCCCTGAGTCAGGCAATTGCGGCGATTGTATATGATAATGCAAAGCCAAAGGATGCGATCGAACTGCACAAATCACTCATGCTTTTTGCATTCTGACGCCATTTTTTTCATCAGATGGCGAATGCCTGAATCAACCGGTATACGATCAACAAATCCTGTTTCATTCATAAATTTTTCGTCACTCTCCTGAGGATCGTCGCTACACCGCAATCCTTTTCGCTCATCAGCAATGGCTTCTTTCAAAATTGTTTGCCAAATTGGGGAGCATTGTTGAAAGGTGATTGAGTCTTTAATAGCCTGAAGATATTTCCGTTTTGTTTTAAGCAATGTTGCAAGATCTTTAAAATTCTTATTTGGATGTCCAAAAGATTGCGCACATTGAACCAGCAATGGGTGCACACAGACTTGCTGCATGGCTTTCAACACAAGGAGTACTTTAAAATCTATCGGCAGCAGCAATTGTTCTTTCGTTTTATAAGAGACACTGCTCTTTTTTTCAGGTATCCGTTCAGATGAAACGTGTATAATGCCATCACTGAGCATCGTAACTTTAAATGCGGGCCCTGCAGGATTCACCTGCTCTAAATCAAGATGCTCCGCTAAATTTTCCGTGTGCTGTTCTGTAGTTAAATCCACTACGTAGAGATTGCGATTGTCACCCTTCTGCCCATCTTTCTTTATTCCCGCAACCGCTAAAGAATTCCCATCTGGGGAGAAACTAAATTGATGTGGCCTAATAGGAAGCGCAACTGTTCTATTCCAAGCAAATTCCCGTGCAGAGTTATACCGAACAAAATGCACATGCGATTGAGTTAGTAACGCAAAATCTGCTTTTTGGGGAATAAGAACAACATCTAAAATTGGCTCATTGCCAATATTCTCATCTCGCGTTTCGGCCACTTTTAACTTTTGTGACAGTACTTTTTTTTCATACTCACAAATTCTAATTTTGTTTTCTCCTACCGCCACGACCGTTACAGGCTTTGGAACTCTTCTCCACACAAAAGGAAAATTCGCCTCTTTTGGATGTATCTCTTCATCAAAAACTTCTCCCTCATCTGACTGCCAAATTTTTAACCGCAATCGAGATTTTTCATCGAGGGCTGTCCATGCCACTGAACCGATATCAACGGCGACACGCAAGACTGGTTTTGGACCTTTTATTTTAAGCGGATGCTCTAATCGCTCATAGGGATGCGCTACCTTAAACACATATTCTTTTTCGTCTCCATCAGGAAGAGAAGAAACAACTCTACACTGCGTACCGGGAATCACTTTTGCATATAAGACCTCTTGATCATAGTTAGCAAACCCAGCAGCCCAGGAATGAGGAGAGCGAGGACCAATTTTGCGGATAGTATCAGGAAAGCAATAGATCTCCTCCAACCCATATCCTATAAACTGAACAATTCTTGAGCCCATGAATACTTCTTTTGGTTGAAGCACTATCGCAGTGGCTAATTCAGCCCTGCGTATATCGTGCGCCCTAAATAAAACAGGATTGGCCCAACAAAAATTTTGCATGCACATCAAACGTTGCATTGTGTCACCGCCTTGATGCTGCTCAATCTCTTTCTCTAATTCTTCCCTTCGCTCATCAATCATTAAGCGCCATGATTTGTATGGAACTACGCGAGAATAATCATTAACCATAGCGGCCTCATCATCCCCAAGAAGCCACTTCGATTTGGGTGCATCCTCATAATCATCCAAAATAACAACCTGACTGTTGCCAAGGAGCATTGGTTGTGGCTCAGGCTGAATCTTCTCAATTCCTTTTTTTATTTTTTTAGTCTCCACCTTTTGCCACACATTAAAATCGCGCATTCTTTTGACCAGCTCTTCTATTGAAGGGGATGCTTTCTCCGGTTCCATCGCACCGAGACTGCTCGGCATCAAACCATGAAGCGCCATACACATCACCAAAAGATAGCTTTTCATCTCTCCATCCTTTTGCTATAAAAAAACTAAAAAAGAGGATACCGTTTTAAATTAAAGATACCAAGGAACACCTCGGAACTAACCCCCCAGTCTTCGCACTCATGAAAATCTGTTGCGTTTAACACGAAGCTATCCTAATCTTAGTGGGTCCATTGCAGACAGAAAAAAAGGACGTATCTAATGAAAAAATTACTGCTGGTTATTGCACTCTTCGGTGTATCAAATGCTTTGTTTTCGTATGAGGGGGAAGTGTTTGCACATTCATATATGTACACACGTCCAGCCTTCTTTCATGTAAATATGCAACAACAACTCTGGCACAGCGTTGCCTACTCCAAAAAGGGTGATGTTCTTGGTGGCATACAAGTTATTCCGTTTTACCAAAAATCAATTTCGCTTGAAAAAACAGCGCGCTACTTCTTAATGAATGGCAAAAATTGCTTGCTTGTTTCTGGTGATGCCAATATCGATGAGCTAAAAATCAGGGATATTCGCGCCGAATGGCTCGGATTGCCAAGTAATTTTCATGGCAAACTCAGCATGGCACCGAAACAAAAACAATTTGGTGCTACCATTGAATATCATCAAGACCTCAAACGTTTTGTCGATTGGTCTTTCCTCCAATCATCCTGGGTCAGCATGAGCATTCCGGTGATGGGAGTTGAAAACAATTTGCGATTCCGTCAATTTAACATTATCAATCCCGGCACTGAATTTCCGCGCAACTTGATCGAAGCCTTTAATAACCCCGAATGGCAATATGATAAATTTGGATGTTCTAAAACAAAAGTTGGCGCTGGAGAAATCCGTCTGAATTTCGGGACTACCTTTTTAAATAGCGACTATTTCCAAGTCATTTGCTATTCATCATTCACGATTCCAACCGGCAATGTGCCTAATGCTGAATTCCTCTTTTCACCCGTTGTTGGTCATGGAGGATTTCCCGGTTTTGGTGGCGGTGCAAACTTTCAAATTTTACTCAACCGCGATCCAGAAACCCTTGCATGGACATTCTTTCTGAATCTTGATGCTATGTATTTATTATCAAGAAAAATGTACCGTACTTTTGATTTGTGCGAAAAACCGTGGAGTCGCTTCCTGCTCTTCAATACTCAAAATGGCACACAATCATTTGTCCCTGGGGTGAATGTGCTCACGCACGAAGTATCGGTCAAACCGTATGTGATGGTCGATTTTTCAATGGGCTGGCGTATCATCACCAATGGATGGGAATTTGAGTTAGGTTATGATGCATGGGGACATGGCAACGAACAAATTCACTTTAAAGATCCGGAAGAGACTCCTGCCTGCATTCCGTTCTCTGAATTTGGAATAGCAGGATCCACACCGAACACCACCGCAAGCAAAAGTACCATCGCGCAACAAGCTCCCGATGATGCAACCTTCATCCCTCTTGTGGAAGAATCACTCAATTTGGCTACAGGGTTTTCAACTATAATTGATATCAAATCAGGTATGTCCACCAGCTCGCAAACGAATGCAGCACATTTTGCAGCGGGCAAAATCTTCTTCGGGGAAAAAGTGGATGCGTTCCTAGGATTTGGTCTCTATGGCGAATTCATACGAAAAAATGCTTCGCTTCAAGCGCTTGGTATATGGGGCAAGTTTGGCGCAACATTCTAACAATTAACTCTGTGCCAACATCCGCTCCAACTCATTGGTTGAGCGTAATTGGTCGGTGAGTTGCGTTTTCAAGAAGGCCATTTTTGGATCATCAAGCTTCATACCGTGATTACGGTATCCGGAAAGTTCTTTTTGATAATTCTTCAATGATTTGCGATTGGTAGCAACCAGTTTTTTCAGCCGCTTCATATGTTCAGCCGAATGGGCCACGCCATCTTGGGCAGAAAGTTGCTGCCGTTCCAATTCAGCCAACACGAACGTCAGACGAACAATTTTTTTCTGCGCAAACTGCACGATGTGATTATCATTGGGCACACCAAGCTTGCGATAATCTTGCAGATCACGAACATAACTGCGGAGCATTTTTTTATTGATAGCAATCAGTTGCTCAAGTTCTTGTTCTTCATTGGAATTTCCACGCCGACCGTAGAGAACTAAATGGCGCTTGCCAAGAGTATCGGCCCGATCTTCAAAAAGTTTTTTTCGCTCGTGCATTAAATCTATTAATTCATCATTTTCAGAAAAACCAAGGGCAACAAGCTCCCGCGCATCCTGATGAGCGTAGGCCGCTTCTTGATTGCTTTCTTTGATTAATGCCCATTTCTCAATCTGATTTAAAATAAAAAAACTGGCGACGCCTAGTACGGCGACACCAGAAACAAGACGCGCAATTCGCGCAAATGAGAAATTCATGCGACGTCCCCTTCCCCAAAACCCTTCACAGTTCCTAACTCATCGTTGAAGCTAAAAAAATGGAGCCCGCAAAGTCAAGAAATGAAAAAGTAGGTCGCAAGAAACCCCGAGCTCGTTGGCGAATAAAAAGGGCTTGCGATATTTCTACCGTAAGCCCCAGATCTCACTTTGATCAAAAATTTAATTACCGGCTGCCAACTTGCCCAAATGGTACAAAGCTTCTGACCGCACCCATTGTTCCTTCTGCCATCGCTTTCTGTTTCATGGCACTTTCATACTTACCCACTTGCGTCGAGACGTACCAACCAATGACACACAGCATAGCTACCACGATCACGAGTATCACCCATTTAAACATCTTCTGTTCCATGACCTTCTCCTTTTGTTTGGAATGAAAATAACTAAATCCTAGTCAAAATAACTATTTCGAGCCCAGAGATGGAAGAATTGAAAATGGGCCCCGATTTTCACCGCAAGCCCATAGACTTTTCTCTATCAAAAATTAATTTATTCTTCTGTTGTCCCTGCAGACATATCCGGCTCTACTTGTTCAGGCATCATCGGCATTTCTTCGACCGTCATAGTTTCAGTCACCATTTCTTGCGGCATGGAAGCTGCATAATCTTCCATTTTATTCTTCATGCGCCAGCCAATCAATCCAAGCACTACGAGTACTATTACGATCACGATACCATACTTGAGCATTCGGTTGTCCATTATTATTTCCTTTGTGTAAAAATCAAACAACTTGAATAACTTTAGTATGGGTTCATGGTAAAAATCAAGTCCACAATAACTCATTTGACTTTCCCGACCATACCCGACTATGGTGGAGAAAGAAAATTAAGAATTTTATAACCATATTTGAGGTTACCGTGAACATCTTAAAAAAAACCTCACTCATCTTCATTCTTTCTAACATTGTATATACGTGTAATGCATTCAGCACACTTTCAGAATTGCAGGAATATACAAAAAAATATAAAGAGTTGCCTGTTGCCAATCTTGATTGGATTAATCCCGACTATTCTGCATACCACGAAAAGATTAGTCGCAGACTTCCCTCGATCCTTCGCTTTTTTTCCAGCAAAACTGATATCGCCACGACCCTGCAGACAAAACTTACTCACTATCTTGCTCCCCTAAAATCATCAGGAAAAGCGGCAAGGAAAATTATCAAAATCAATTCAGACTCAGCCCGCCTTTTCGTTTGGGGAGATGTCCATTCCGCATTCTATTCACTCACTCGATGTCTAACTTTTTTGCACGAACAAAATATTATTAATGAGCAATTGGAAATCAGTCAACCAGACCATTATTTCATATTCAATGGCGATGCTATTAATCGCTCCGGCTATAATATTGAGATGCTTGTTCTCATTTTGAGCTTACTTGAAAAAAATCCCGGCAAAGTTTTTTATACATGCGGCAAGCAAGAGACTAACCTATACTGGAGAAACTTTACGCTCAAAGAGGAACTCCGCATTCGGGCAAAGCATCTTTCTAATGAACAGGTTCCTCTGGGCAAAGAAATCGATGCCTTCTTTGCCACTCTTCCTTTTGCCATCTATTTGAGCAATCCAAATCATCCAACTAACGTTATTCGCATTTCCCACTTCTCTCGCACCTCTGAGATCATCGACGAACAACAATGTGGCACCTTTTTTACCGACACCAAACCTGGCATCAGCTCTTATGACATCAGTAAAAAAGAGAAATCTCCCGAATTTATTGATGTTGAAGCTATTATTACCACAGAAGATTGGAAAGAATTGGATCTCGTTCGGGAAGGCCTTGTCCTACTTGAGCAGGATTTGGGCTCGATCACCTGGGGCATCTTTTCAGCGCCAACCAAAGTGTATCAGGTCTATATAAATTTTTTTTATGATTCTTTTGCTTCAATCCAAATGGCAACGCCCATAGAGAAAAGTACCATCAGTTTGATTAATCGCGACATACGCACAAAAGATCCTTTCACCATACATGAGCCACTCAACATCATGTCTGGCATGGCCGCACAAGATCCACGTAGCTTTTCTGGCAAACCGTGCATTTTGCTCGGATCAAGCATGTCACTCGTGCAGGGTGTTCCTATGCTGGGCAGAATGATGAAACAAGGACTAATGACACGAGTTAATAAAGAAAATAGAGAACAGGGAGGCGTTGATGGACGCGTTATTCGGGTCATAGTCAAAAATGATGATTACTATCCCCCAAAAACACGTGATAATATTCGAGAATTTATTGAACGGGGCATAGATATCACGCTCCTGTCAATAGGGACGCCAACATTAATGTCCTATCTTGATTTGGTTAAAGAAGGGAAATTAATAGCTCTCTTTCCTGTGACCGGCGCCCCCATTCTTTACACACCGGAATATGACCGAGTAATAAGTTTTCGAGCAAGTTATGACGATGAAGTGCGAGCACTCATCAACTATATCTACAGCGAAATAGGCGACCGATCCTTTGCTTTCTTGTATCAAAATGATTCATATGGCAAAGGCCCACTCGAATCTGCTCACACATCTCTAGAAAGACTCGGGATTAAAAAATGGACAGATATTTCCTATCCTCGCGGAAGTACGAATCTGAAGGAAGAGGCCACAAAAATTAAAGAGGCTTCCTACGATGCGCTTGGCCTCTTTTCCACTGCACAGCCAACTCAAGAGCTCCTTCGGTTAATAAGCGTCAACGTTCTCGCCGATAAGGATTTGTTTGGTATTAGTCCTCTTGCCGAAGAATCGTTCCGCCAATTTATTAAAAAACACAATATCCCAATCACTTTTGGTGCTGTGGTCCCAAATCCTTACACAAGCAAGCTTGAAATTGTCGAGGAATATAAAAAAGAAATGATAAAAAATGGGTATCGTGTCAGTGCTTATGCTCTAGAAGGATATCTGGCAACCACAGTATTAATTGACGCAATGAAGAAGATCAAAGGACCAATAAACCAGAATTCCGTCATAGATATGATCAAGTCTATCAAGAATCTTGATCTGCAAGGATTAAAATTAAATTATGATCCAGCGCGCGCTGACTTGGCTGAGTATGTCTATTTAGAAATGGGTGAAAATCAGGAATGGGTACGTACAGAAATCAGTTCACTGTATAAACATGAACAATAAAAATCATGATCGCCAGCATCACAACTATAGCAAGAACATTAAGTCATTTGACTTTACTCAGTGCACCCAATTATGGTGGAGAAAGTAAAATTAAGCATTTTAATGCCCGCATATGAGGTTACCGTGAATATACTAAAAAAAACCTCACTCATCCTCATCATTTTTTGTATTTCGCACAGCAGATGCGATGCCTTCGACACGCTTTCAGCGTTGCAAAAGTATGCACAAGAACACGAAGAATCGCCAGTCGGAAACATCAATTGGATAAATCCTGATTATTCTTCTTATTATGAGGCAATTAGCCATAGACACACCTCAATCCTTCGATTTTTTGCCAGTAACCATGAGATTACCGCGCATCTACAGGCAAAACTTACTCACTATCTCGCACCCCTAAAACCATCTGCTTTAACTCCAACAAAAATTGTTAAAATTAATTCCGACTCTGCACGTATTTTCATCTGGGGAGACGCCCATTCAGCATTCCATTCAGTCACTCGATGTCTCACCTTCCTACATGAGCAAAATATTATTAATGAACAGTTGGAGATCACGCAACCAGACCATTATTTCATATTTAATGGTGATGCCATAAATCGCTCTGTCTATAATATTGAAATGCTTATTCTTCTTCTGAATTTACTTGAAAAAAATCCTGGCAAAGTTTTTTATATATGTGGCAAGCAAGAATATAAAGGGTACTGGAAAAGCTTTACGCTCAAAGATGAACTGCGCATTCGAGCAAAGCATCTCTCACATGAACAGATACCTCTTGGCAAAGAAATTGATGCTTTCTTTGCAACCCTTCCCCTTGCTGCCTATCTGAGCAATCCTAATCATCCGACTAATGTTATTCGCATCTCTCACTTCTCTCGAATATTCAAGAGCATCAATGAACAAAAATGCGGTACTTTTTTTACCGACACCAAACCAGGCGTTACGTATTATGACCTGCGCAAGAAAGCGAAGTCGCCAGAATATATTGATGTTGAAGTTTTTGTTACTGCAGAGGACCGACAAGAAACAGAACTAGCAAGAGTAGGGCTTGATCTTCTTGAACAAGATTTAGGATCGATCACCTGGGGACTGTTCTCATCACCAACGCAAGTGTATCAAAAATATACCAATTTTTTTTATGACTCTTTTGCTTCAATCCAAGTAGCAACGCCCATAGAAAAGAGCACAATAAGCTTGATCAACCGCGACATACGCACAAAAGACAATTTCACCATGCATGAGCCACTCAATATCATATCTGGCATGCCTGCAAAAGATCCTCGTAGCTATTCTGGAAAACCAAGTATCTTACTTGGATCAACCATGCCCGTTATGCAGGGACTTCCCATGATAAGCAAAATCGCTAACCAAGGGCTGATGACACGAATTAATAAAGAAAATAGGGAGCAAGGGGGAGTCAACGGACAGATCATTCGAATAATAATTAAAAATGATAACTATAAAGCTTCTATGGCCCGAAAAAATATTAAACAATTTATTGAACGCGGTATCGATATCATATTCTCGCCAATAGGATCTAAAACATTATTCGCATACCTTGATTTAGTTAAAGCCGGAAAATTAATCGTCCTTTTTCCCTTGAGTGGTTCACCTCTTCTTTATACATCCGAATATGATGGAGTAATAAGCTATCGGGCCAGTTATGAGGATGAAGTCCGAGCCCTTATTGATTATATCTACACTGAAAGAGGTGCTCGAAACTTTACCTTTTTTTATCAGAACGATACATTAGGCCTTGAGCCGCTCGAGGCCGCTAACGAAGTTCTGGAACAAATTATTGCTGCCCACAACACTCTCGCCCAAGCTGCCGTCCATAAGCCGACCAAAGTTCCCTATACCTGGGGAAATCTAAACATGAAAAAACAAGCATTAAGCATTAGAGAATCCCAAACCGATGCGCTGGGCCTATTTTCCCTCGCTGAACCAACCAAAGAATTAATCCGCCAGATTGGCATTGAACAAATTGTAAATAAAAATTTGTTCAGCACGAGTCCCCTAAGCGAAGAATCATTCCATCAATATATTAACAAGCATGGGATCCCCATTATTTTTGGTGCCGCGGTGCCAAATCCCCGCATAAGCAAGCTTGAAATTGTTGAAGAATATCGCAACGAAATGAAAAAAAATAATTATACCCCTAGCACACATTCTCTAGAAACCTATATAACTGCATCTATTTTAATCGAGGCCTTCAAAAAAATTGATGGTCCAATCACCATGGAATCAGTCAAAAAAAGCATTAAATCTTTCAAGGATGTGGACATAAAGGGAATCAATCTTACCTATAATCCAAAGCGCGCTGACCTGACCAAATATGTATATTTAGAAACTGGCGATAATGATAAATGGGTACGTAAAGAAGTTAGCAGAGAAGCACACCAAACTATTCCTGCCCCGCAAACACCGCAGCCTACACCAAATCCTAATGGGCCTGAGAAAATATAAAAACTCTCCGCTCCCACTTGGAACCAGAGGCAATAGATGAACTCATTTGACTTTACAAACCATAGCCGACTATGGTGAGAAAGAGAAAAATTAAGTAGTAATGAGGATCTCCCATGACAACCAAAGCAGAAAAAAATTTAGAACAAAAAAATGTCCCTCTCGTTATCAGTCCGCTCTATCAACTCGTTTTAATACTTATAAGTTTTGCGTGCATATCCTTTGCCTTAAGTCAACAAGTTGGCATTTATCACTTCCTAGATCCAAAACCGAATATGTTTACTATAACTCCAAAGGTATATGCAGAATATGGCGGATTCGCATCGATTGTTAATGTTGGTCTTGAAATTGGCGACTTTGAATTATTCGATGTGACTAACAATACATTTACTTTTAATGGAGTTGTCTGGTTCAAATTCACACCAGGAGTCATTTCACTCGAAACATTGGAACTATTCAGATTTGCTCGTGGGGAAATTATAAAAAAATCAGATCCAGATATACAACTGATCGACGAAAAAATTTTAGTTCGCTACTTGGTCAAAGTAAAATTCACTGCCTCTCTCACTCACACGTATTTCCCTCTCGATGATCACCGTGTATATCTCATGCTCGCACATCAATTTGTTTCGATTGGGGAAATAGTCTTTGAATCAAATGTTAATGATTTTATGACAAAGAAGAATGTTGCTTCAGTTGGCTGGAATCAATTAAACCAATCGGTAGAAGCTGGCTACTCTCAAGCAGAAATTAGCGCTGACGATCCTCGCACAACGCGGACCTATCCGGTGGTACTTTTTGCACTTGAATATGAACGATTTGGCATCCGGCATTTGCTCACCATTCTCTTGCCTCTGTTGCTCATATTTTATATCAGCTTCTTTAGCTTATCGATATCACGATCTAACGTGTCACTTTCTTTGGCTGCCGCCACAGCAATTATTTCATATCGTTTCGTTATTGATCGGATGTCGCCCGACGTTGCTTATTTCATGTATTCTGATTATTACTTCTTTCTTTTTTTAGGCGGCGTGTTAGCGGTATTTTTGCTTACCATGGCAAATGAATATTCCAATTTCCTAAGTAGATGGGCTATCAAAATTATTATTGCATTAATTCATGCAGTAGTCGCAGGGTGCATTGGGTACCTGTTTCTTTCTTAAGTGCAGAGGTTACGGTGAACAAAAAAATCTCACTCCTACTCATTCTTTTTTGTATTTCACCTTTGTGTAATGCATTCAGCACCCTCTCAGAATTGCAAAAATATATAAACG
>Ga0157379_10004940_pt1 | contig 11445 bp, 13 predicted proteins | sample S25metaG_FD_121802 | JGI IMG/M metagenome (GOLD analysis project Ga0157379, IMG submission 121802) | Switchgrass rhizosphere microbial communities from Kellogg Biological Station, Michigan, USA - S2-5 metaG | ecosystem: Host-associated > Plants > Roots > Rhizosphere > Soil | place: USA... | reverse complement strand
TTCTTCTCGCCGCCGTACTTCCCGGTGCACATGCGCAACGTGCCGTCCCGGCCGACGTTCCGGGAGGTGCCGGAGGGGCCGTGGACGATCGGATCGATGACCGTGTCGGCCTCGCTCGTGAAGCACCCCGGGCCCGCGGTCGGGTATCGGATCGAAGACGGAGGCGGGGCGCTCGCTTATCTGCCGGACCACGAGCCCGGCCTCGGCACTGACCTCACGGCGGTCACCGACCGGTGGATCTCAGGCATCGGCATCGCGCGCAACGCCGACCTGCTGATCCACGACGGGCAGTACACGGTTGATGAGTACGACGAGCGCGTCGGATGGGGGCACTCGAGCACGCCCGATGCCGTGACGTTCGCCGAGCGAGCGCACGCGGGGCGGCTGGTGCTCTTCCACCACGACCCGTTGCACAGTGACGACGACCTCGAGGCGATCTTGTCCGAGGCCGAACGACTCGCGACGTCGATCACCGTCGAGCTCGGTCACGAAGGCCGCGTCTTCGACCTGTAGGTCAAGAGGCGGCCGGGGGCGAGCGCAGGAACGCGACGTCCAAACCGATGCGGTCGAACCCGAGCCGCTCGTAGAGCTTCTTCGGCCAATCATCGTCGTCGGCGACGATGAAGATCCGGGTCGCCCCCGCCGCCCGGGCCGCGTCGCACGCCGCGAGCACCACGGAGCGCGCGACGCCTCGGTTCCGGAACCGAGCGAGCGTGTCGACGTTTTCCACCTGGGCGTCCTCACCGTCCAGATAGAGCTCGCACACGCCCGCCCGTTCGCCGTCGAGCCGCGCGACGAAGAACCGCGCACCGAGCGCCTCCTCGTACTTGCGTCGATGGTCGGTGAAGGGCACGGCGAGCGCGTCCGGCAACCCCTCGTCCTCGCGATAGGTTCGCTCGATCAGGTCGCGCGCGTCCGCGAATCCGACGACCTCGACCTCGGCCGTCGCGGGCCGATCCGGCGCACGCCGAAGGAGCTGCACCACCTCGGGCGCGCGCGCATATCCGGCGGCCGTGAAACCGGGCTCGAGCCGCGCGGCGGCCGCCTCGTCCCGCAGGATCACCAGCCGGTGCTCGAACCGGCCATCGCCGAGGATCTCGTCCGCCGCGCCGATCAGGTCGTCGGCCGACACACCGGTGAGGTCCGTCTCGACCCGCAGGAGGTTGGAGTAGAACCGCGACGGAAGGTCGTCGTCCAGGTAGGCGTTCCCCCAGGCGAACGGCACCACACGGGTGCTGAGTCGCCGGAGGAGCCGGCCCTCGAAGTCGGTGTAGGCGTCGAGCGGATCCACGGGCGTCAGTCTGGCGCAGGTCTTGTCCGAAATCGCCACCCTTCGTAGGGTCGAGGGGTCGGTTCGCCCCGTACTCGAGCCAAAGGGAGGGTCCATGTTCGTCCCCCGTTCACGCGCAGGCCGGAACCTCGCCGCACTCGTCCTTGCAGCAGCCGTCGTCTTCGTCACAGCGGGCGCCGCGGCCGCGCAGGCGACCGTTCACGTCGTCGTCGCGTTCGACGAGTCGAAGGGACAGAACCCGGAAGGGCTCGCGATCGGCCGCAACGGCACGCTGTTCGTCAGCGTGTCCCCGCTCGGCGACGTCTGGCGCATCCCGGCCGGATCCACCCAACCCCAGCCCTTCGCACACGTGGACGGGATCGTCGGGGGGCGCGACTTCGGCCTGCTCGGCCTCGCGGTCGACGTGTTCGGCAACGTCTACGGCGCGGTGCAGTCGGCCAACCCCGACGCGAACGGCGTCTGGCGGTTCGACCGCACGACCGGCGCGGCGACGCGCCTGCCGGGCACGGCCGCGATCGGGCTGCCGAACGGACTCGCGTTCGACAAGCAGATGAACCTGTACGTCACGGACTCGGCCCGCGGCGCCATCTGGCGTATCCCGTGGGACGGCACCGCCTCGATCTGGCTCCAGGCCACTGCGCTGACCGGTGACGGCAGCCTGGGCCTGAACCTCGGGGCGAACGGGATCGCGATCCAGCGGGGCGTCCTCACGGTGACCAACACGGAGCGGCGCACCGTCCTGCAGATCCCGAAGGTCGGGGGCCAACCCGGCGCGATCTCCCTGCTCGCGTCGCTGCCGGCGGGCGACAACCCGGACGGCGTCACCATGGACGTCTTCGGCGACGCCTTCGTCGCGATGAACCTCGCGAACGCGATCGGTGAGGTGACGCCCTCGGGGTCGATGCACGTGGTCGCGAGCGGCGGACCGCTCGACTTCCCGTCGAGCGTCGTGTTCGGTACCGCGCGCGGGTACCGGACGTCGATCTTCGGGGTGAACTTCTCGATCAGCGAGCTGTTCGGGCTGCCGTCCGGACCGGGACCCGGCGTCTACGTGTTCAACGCCGGCGTGCCGGGGTGGCCGACGCCGTAAAGAGGAACGGCCGAGCCTCTGGTCACGCGAACGAGCCGATGGGCACGTCTCCGGCAGGCTCGTAGGTTCCGATCACGACGCCGGTCGTCGAGACCGTGCTGTCGGTGAGGCGAAGCGCGGACGGGATCGTCCCGTCCGCGAACAGCCGCTTGCCGGCGCCCAGGACGACCGGGAACGTCCACAGGCGGTACTCGTCGATCAGGCCGTTGGCCATCAGCGTCTGGATCAGGTTGCCGCTGCCGTGGACCTGCAGCTCGGGGCCGTCCTCCCCTTTCAACCGAGCCACACCCTCGGCCACGTCGCCTTCGATCTGGACCGACCGATCCCACGTGAGCGACGGCGTTCCGCGTGAGGCCACGTACTTCGTCGCGTCGTTCAGCGGCTTGGCGCCGGCCTCCTCGGGAGCGTTCGGCCAGTAGGCCGCGAAGATGTCGTACGTGCGCCGGCCGAGCACGAGGTCGAACGGCTTGCCCATCACCTGCGCCATCACTTGGCCCATCTGCTCATCCCAGAAATGGAACGACCAGCCGCCGAACGGGAACCCGCCGCTGTCGTCCTCTTCCGGCCCACCGGGCGCTTGCACCACGCCGTCGAGCGTCATGAAGGCGGTCACCATCAACCTGCGCATCCTGCTCCCTCCCACCGGTCGGCCGCGACGCCGCCATCAGCAGTATGGGAGCAGGGCGGAACTCCGGCCACCGTCCCCTTTAACCGGGGACATGCGAAGCGGCCGCATCGTGGCGACGGCGCCACGACATCGCGACGACACCGATCAACGCCACGGCGCCCGCGGCGACACCGGCCAGCAGCACGGGATCGGCGCTCGGCCCGGGAGCCGGCGGCGGCGCCGCCGCAGGGGCTGCGGAGGGCTGGGCCACGCCGAGGTCGAGGCCGGTGACGTTCTTCAGGAGCGTCGAGCCGAGCGTGAACGTGCCCCCGACCGTGCGTCTGCCCGCGTAGGGCTGACCGGGCGGGACGTACGCGAGCGGGCTCGGCCGCGCCTGCGGATACAGGTACTGGACGACGTGGCTCCGGACCATGTGGCCCTGCGCGTTCGGGAACGCGAGCACGTAGGTGGCAACGAAGCGCGGGCCGAGATCGCCGTGCGGGCGATGCGAACGACAATGTTCCTGCGGAAGGCACGCCCCGAGCGCCGACCCGAACCCCGACCGGAAGAACAGGATCCCAGCGTCGGAACTCTGGACCACGACCGGCGCGGTCAGACCAGGGCCCACGATGACGGCGCGGGTCGGGCCCTTCGCGTGCGCCGGCATCGCGAACACCATCACGAGCGACCCGACGAGGAGCGCCGCGCCGAGCGTCAGCCTGGGCATGCCCCGATGCTCCGCCCCCACGACCCGGGTGTCCAGCCCGCTATGGCTCCCAGGTGATGGCGATCGGTCCCGGGAGGCCGGGCAGCGGGAGCGACTCGGCCTCCGCCACCACGGCATCGCGTTCGGGGCCGGTGAGCCTGCGCCAGGTCTGGATCGACACCTTCTCGTTGGCTCGGCGCCACGTCCCGATGATGTCGCCGCCGATCAGCAGGGCGCCGGGCCACACGCGGGTCGTCCACAGCTCGGCGCGGCGCTTCGCATCCGGCACCAGCAGCTTCCGCTCCTCGCCCTGCAGGAGGTAGTAGGCGTCGCCGCTGGGGAGGAGCCGCGCGGGCGCGTCCGGACCGGGCGAGGCCCGCAGCGCCGCCTCATCGGCGCTCAGGATCGACCCCGCTCCGATCGGCGTGCGCACCTGGGTGAGCGACGCGGCCAACGCCTCGAACGCGTTCGCACCACCGCGCGGGGTGATACCCGCCCACCGCGCGAACGACGTCGGCGTCGTCGGACCGAACACGTGGAGGTACCGACGCGCAAGCTCCAGCCGAGCCTCTTCCGGCGTGATGTCGGGCGGTGCCACGCACCATAGCGTCGGTTGCCGTGCGCCCTCCCAGCGGATCACGAGGCGGCCGGTCGTGGTGCCGTATCGGAGCGAGTTGGCGTTCACCCCGAGCGCGGCGCCGACCTCGCCGTACCCCATCCTCTTCCTCCGTCCGAGGACCGACTCGACCCGGTCGGCTGCATCCTCGGCGCGCTTACGGCCCTTCGCGTCGTCGGGCAACCGCCCGAGCGAGAAGATCGCCAGGTCCTGCGCAGGCACGACGTAAGCGCTGTACCTCGGACCCCACAGTTGGACGAGGGACGGGTCCTCCCACGTGGTCGAGGTGGTCTTCGCGACCCGCGCGTGGATCGAGAGCGACGCCGCGCGCGGCATGCTGTCCTGGAGGCCCGCCCACGCGGCCCGTCGGAGGGATCGCGCGCCGCGCGGCAACCGGTCGTCGAGCGCGCCGACCCGACGCCGGAACGCAAGGATCTGCGCTCGGGTCAAGGAGAGCGCTGCCGGCATCCGACTCGACCGCTATCCGCGCGCGGCGAACGTCGTGCCCGGGGGCGGGTCCTCCCCCACGACGCCGTCGATGGATTCGCGGATCAGGTCGGCGTGCCCGAGATGCCGCGAGTACTCCTCGATCAGATCGACGATGAACCGGCGGATGCTCGGCGTTTCGCCGTCGCCCGTCTCGTAGGCGGCGGGCCGATCGAATCCACCGCCGGCGAGGATCTCGTTCGTGCACGCACGCGACCGGGCCACCGCCGCTTCCCAGAGCGCCACCAACTCTTCCGGCGAGTCGTCGGCAGCCGAGCGCCACTCCCAGTCGGGGTCGACGTCCCAGTCGACCCCGTCCCATGGCGGTGGGGGCGGGCGGCCGAGCATCCGGTGGGATAAGTAGTCATCCTCGACCAGCGCCAGGTGCTTCAGCAGCGAGCCGAGGGTGAGCGTGGACGCACCGACCGTCGCGCGGTAGCCGGCATCGTCCAGTCCGTCACACTTCCACCGGAAGGTCGCGCGCTCGCGTTCGAGCGCCCCGAGAAGCGTGAGGGTTTCGGGACCCGCGATCGGCGCGTCGGGTCGGCCGAGGTCGTCGAGATAGGTCATCGCGGCACGCTAACACCGTCCGGCCAACGGTCCGGCGGATCCAAGGACCTGCGGCCCTCCTCTCCGTCGCGATCGTGGGCTGGACTACGAGGGAAGGACGAAGGGAGGTCCACGATGGTCACCGACGAACGCAACGATGAAGACATCCTTCGTCAGCGGGCGGTCGGGCAGGTGAAGAAGCGCCGCGACTTCTACGGGCACCTCCTGGTCTTCGCACTCGTGAACGGAGCCGCGATCGCGATCTGGGCGACGGTCGGCGACGGGGGGTTCTTCTGGCCCATCTTCTTGCTCTTCGGCTGGGGGATCGGCCTGATCATGAACGCCTGGGACGTCTTCTACCGGAGCTATGAGGACGAAGGGCAGATCCAGCGGGAGATCGAGCGTCTGCGTCGACGAGAAGGTTGATGCCACAGCGTCATCCCGGCCCCGGGGTTCCGTGAACATCGCGGTGCGCGTTTCAGCCTTGCGCTCACGACGACACCGATGATTGAATCGATGGATGCGCGGCACCCCCGGAGATCGGCTGCGTTCCTATCGGCGCACGCTCGCGGTACTTGCGTCCGTGGCTACCCTGACGGTCCTGTCCCTGCCGCTCACGGCGTCTGCCGGCCCACGAGCACGGGCGGTCACCCTCCCCGCCCCGGTTCACTGCAACCAGTCGGTCGGGAACTGTTGGAAGCCGAACGTGAAGGCGCGTTGGCAATACCAGCTGCAAGGATCGCCGAACCCGAAGGGCGGGTGCCTGCACAAGAAGACAGGCTTCATCAACATCGGCGTGACCGGCACGTCGTTCACCACGGGCCGTACCGTCGCGCCGACGGTGTTCGACATCGACATCCTGCAAGACGGCAAGTGCTACTCCCCGCAGGACTACTCCGTCTTGAACTACGCGGCGGTGCAGGCGATCCACGTCCGAGGGGCACGGGTGATCGGCTACATCGACGCCGGCACCGCGGAGACGTGGCGCCCCGACTTCCCAGAGATGCAGTCGTTCGATCAGAGCTGTGACGGCTGCCTGTTCGGCAACCCACTCAGCAACTTCCCCGACGAGTACTGGCTGAACATCCGGACGAACGCCACGGGGACCAATCCCAACACCGGTGAGACGCAGACGACCCGCGCGTTCCTGCTCGAAGAGATGCGCACGCGCCTCACGTGGGCGAGACTGATCGGGGTCGACGCGATCGAATTCGACGACGTCGACGGCTGGCAGAGCAACAGCGGCCTCGGGATCAGCGGGAGGGCACAGCTGCAGTACAACAGCCGGCTGGCCAACCTCGCCCACCAGATGGGCTTCGCGGTCGGCCTGAAGAACGACCTCAGCCAGGCGGACACGCTGCAGCCCTACTTCGACTTCGCGATCAACGAGCAGTGCTTCCAGTACGACGAGTGCGCGGGCTTCCAGCAGTGGCCGTCGCAGTACGGCAAGGCCGTCTTCAACGTTGAGTACGACGAGCCGTCCGGGCATTTCTGTCCGAAGGCGAACTCGGCCGCGTACGACTTCAACTCGATCGGGAAGACCGACGACCTCTTCGACCTCCCCTACCGTCCCTGCCGGTAGCTACTCCCACAGGTCGATCTGCGGCAGCCCCGCTGCGCTGAGCGTTTCGTTCAGCTCGGCGCAGTGATAGACGTCGTGGCTGAAGACCCGCTGGATCACCCAGCCGCGTGTGTGCGTCCGGTCCTCACCCCACTCGGGGTGGCTGATCACCTCGTCGAGCATGTCGATCGTCCACCGGTCCAAGCAGCCGTCGACGATGCGGAACGTGTCGTCGACCGCCCGAACGAGGTCCTGTGCGCTGAGCACGTGCTCGAGGTCGTCGTCGCCGGGGCAATCGAACGCCGCGTTCGTGAAGCGCGTTGTCTCGGCGCCGGGCTCACCGGCGAAGTCGCACAGCCAGAACACCCGTTGGCACAACGCGTGGCCGATGGTCGCCCACACCGGCCACCGGTCGGGCGACGGTTGGATCGCGAGCTGTTCCTCGGTCATCGACGCGACGCTCTCGCTCAAACGCTGGTTGTAGTGCGGCCAGGTGCCGAACGCCGGCCGGATCGCTCCGCCGGTCATCGCTTGACCGGCAACGACCGCGCGTAGGTCACGCCGCGCTTCACCCAGGTCGATAGCGCGCGTTTGGTCGCGACGTCGTCGGCGGCGACCCGGAGCCACCCGTCCATCGCCTTGCCGCGCATGACCATGGGCTCTGCGGCGGTCGTCGAGACCAGCTTCGGCGACTGATCGGGATCGACCCGGACGAGGATGCCGCCCTGACCGCTCGCGGCGACCGCCATGTTGCCGCCGACCAGGAACGCGAGTCCCCCGAACATCTTCTTCTCGGTCAGACGCTTCTCGCCGGAAACGAGCTCACGGATCCGGTCGGCGAGCTCCTCGTCGTATGCCATAACCGAACAGTACCGGCCCCGGCCGACGCGCGAGATGCCGGCGACCCACGGAAGCACCGCAAGGCGTATCGTCGCTGAGGTGGGGACGATCACCGAGTGGACCAACGACACGGACGGAGACGATCGACGATGACGGGCAACGGACGGTCGAACGGTCAAGCGGCACACCTCACCCCCGAGGAACGAGCAGCGCTCGGCAAGCAGGCCCGCGGGTCGGTGCCCCGCAGCAGCAACGCCGAGTGGTCCCCCGCCCCGGACCGGCGTGACCCCGTCGAGATCCTCGAGGAGCAGGCCGTGTCCCGCGTCCAAGACCTGGTCCCGATCAGGTACGGCAGGATGCTCGTCTCCCCCTTCACCTTCTATCGAGGGGCGGCGGCGATCATGGCCGCCGACCTCGCACCCACCCCAGGGTCGGGGATCACCGTCCAGGTCTGCGGCGACGCGCACCTGTCGAACTTCGGCCTCTTCGGCACCCCGGAGCGTGAGCTCGCCTTCGACATCAACGACTTCGACGAGACGCTGCCGGGCCCGTGGGAATGGGACGTGAAGCGTCTGGTCGCGAGCCTCGCGATCGCAGGACGCAACAACGGGTTCGCCGACGCCGACCGGAACGAGGTGGCGCTCGCCGCCGTCGGCCAGTACCGGACGTCGATGTGGGAGTTCGCCGGCATGGGCAACCTCCAGGTTTGGTACTCCAAGATGGCGGTGCAGGACGGCCTCCCGCAGCTGCGCGCGGTGCTCGACCACAAGACGATGAAGTCCGCCGAGCGCATGGTCGAGAAGGCGAAGACCCGAGACAGCCTCCAGGCGTTCGAGAAGCTGACGCACGAGGTCGACGGTCAGCCACGGATCATCAGCGACCCGCCCTTGGTGGTCCCGATCGAAGAGCTCTTCCCGGCCGAGGACGCGGCGCAGTTCGCGGAGGTGTTCCACGAGCTGCTCCGGACCTACCGGCGGACGCTCCTCGGCGACCGCCGGCATCTGCTCGAGGACTTCCGGTTCGCGGACATCGCCCGCAAGGTCGTCGGGGTCGGCAGCGTCGGCACGCGTGCGTGGATCATCCTCATGCTCGGCCGTGACGGTGGCGACCCTCTCTTCCTGCAGGCGAAAGAGGCACAGGCTTCGGTGCTGGAGCCGTACGTCGCGAAGAGCAAGTACGCGAACGCCGGCCAGCGCGTGGTCGAGGGCCAGCGGTTGATGCAGGCCGCGAGCGACATCTTCCTCGGGTGGGAGCGTGTGGACGGGCTCGAGGGCGTCAAGCGTGACTTCTACGTCCGGCAGTTGCGCGACTGGAAGGGCTCGTGGCCGCCCGAGGGGATGGCACCGGCCGCGATGGCGGTCTACGGCCGCGTCTGCGCGCAGGCGCTGGCGAGGGCGCACGCTCGCTCGGGCGACCGGATCGCGATCGCCGCCTACCTCGGGAAGGGCGACCAGTTCGACCGGGCGATCGCGACGTTCGCCGAGCGGTACGCCGATCAGAACGAGCGCGATTACGAGGCGCTGCAGGCCGCGGCTGAGAAGAAGCGCATCCCGGTCGAATCAGGCATCTGACCCCCTGCGCGGGTTAGCCCACGGTGGTGTGTCTTCACTCGAACAGGGAGCGATGTTCGCGGGACCACCGTACGCGGTCGGCAAGCCCATCGAGGACGCCGCCGCGCACCCACGTTCGCTATGGCTCGAACCCTCGCGCCGCGAGCGTGCGCACCTGATGGATGTCGAGCTCCTGCCGGTCGATGACGGCATCGACGAGGCCCGCGGTTCCCGGCAGTCCGTACGCCTCCGCGAAGATCTCGATGCGCCGTCGACGGTCCGGCGGCTCGGGATAGGCGTGCCACGTAACGCACTCCTCGTCGTCGCAGAACGGCGCCGAGTACTGGAGCGCGGAGCTGATGTCCAACATCGGGTCGCCAGGACCGGCGAAGTCGAAGTCGAGCAGGCCGACGGGTTCGCAACCTCGCCAAACGACGTTCCATGGCCCGAAGTCGCCGTGGCAGATGACCTCGTTATGTCCCGCGGCGCCGCTGCGGAACGCCCACGAGGCCCCCTCGCTCGGCGGCTCGAACCCAACGGTCGCCTCGTGGTACCTGCGGAGGAACCGAGCGAACGTTCGTAGGCCGTCATCGGGGACCACCTTCGCCCAGCCGGCCGGACCCGACTCGCCGGGGATGAAGCCGAGCGTTTCCACGCCGTCGGCGATGCCGATCGGGTTGGGAACCGCGCCGAACCCCTCGGCGGTCAGATACCGCAGGAGCGCGTGGATCGTGGGCGCCCAGGGATAGGCCGGGCGAACGACCCGGTCGCCTTCCACCGAAACACGGTCGGCATCGGGAGAGAATGAGGCAGACATGCGGGTGGCAACCTACTTCTGTTCGATCGCGTTCCTGCTCGCGGCGTGCACGACGGCGTCATCCACGAGCGCGTCCCCGCCCGCTACGACCAGTGCTTCGGCGTCTATCTCGACCCCGGCAACCTCGACGCCGACGCCGACGCCATCGCCCGAAGGCGTTGCCGTCGACGTGCCAGATCCATCGAACCTCGTGGCCGGCTACGGGTCTCTGTGGGCCCGTAGCGGGAGCTCGCTCTGGGAGATCTCCCGCAGCGGACACGTCGTCTCACGCTTCAACAACGTCTTCTCGGACAAGGCTTCGGCGGTCGACCCTCAGAACCTCGCGATCGGGATGGGCTCGGTGTGGACCGTCCAACCACGCACCGTGCTCCGGATCGATCCCACGAAGGAACGGGTCGTGGCTCGCGTCGACACTCCCAGGGGATGTGATCAGATCGCGGCCGGCTCCGGAGCGATGTTCCTCGGCTGCCGTGACTCACGCCTCTTCCGGATCGATCCCGGCTCGAACCAGCCGACCCTGGTGACCACCGTCGGGGTCAGCCCGATCGGGATCGCGTACGGGCACGGATCCATGTGGTGGATCAACGCGTCGGAAGCCGGGGGGGTATCGAAGATCGACCCAGAGAGTGGGTCGATCGCCACGGTGGCCGCTCCGTACGCGAAGTTCGTCGTTCCCACCGACCACCACATCTGGTTCGTCGATGCCAACGGGCGGGCGTTCACGATCGATCCGAGTGGGAGCCGCGCGTCAGGCACGGTTCAGAAGGCGCGCGTCGCGCTCGGCGCCGCGTTCGACCACGGCACCGTGCTTATCAACGACGGCGATCTGGTCGCGTTCGACGCCGCGCACGGCGACGTTACCCAACGCACCCACGTCACGGGACGGCAGGATTACCAGGCGGTCGCCGGCATCGCGGTGCTCGGATCGCACATCTGGCTCGTCGATCCGAAGGGCGAGCAGATCGTGGCCGCGCAGCCCTGACATGCGCGCGACACACAAGCCAGACGATGCGCTCGACCTCTTCGGCGACCTCCCCGATTGGTGGATCGCGGGAGGGTGGGCGATCGACCTATGGCTCGGACGAACCACGCGCGACCACGCGGACCTGGACATCGCAACGCTCCGGCGGAGCCAGCGCGCGTTCTGGGACCGCCTCGCCGACTGGGATCTCCACCTCGGAACCGCGCCGGACGTCGTCGAGCCGTGGCTCGACCGGGACGTCGTGCCGGCGCCGCTCCATGCCGTCTGGTGCCGACCGACACCATCGAGCGAGTGGGCGTTCGAGTTCCTGCTCAACGACTCGGACGGAACGCAGTGGTTGTTCCGGCGTG
>Ga0157379_10004936_pt1 | contig 11448 bp, 8 predicted proteins | sample S25metaG_FD_121802 | JGI IMG/M metagenome (GOLD analysis project Ga0157379, IMG submission 121802) | Switchgrass rhizosphere microbial communities from Kellogg Biological Station, Michigan, USA - S2-5 metaG | ecosystem: Host-associated > Plants > Roots > Rhizosphere > Soil | place: USA: Michigan... | reverse complement strand
GGTGAGGGTCGGCGTCGGGGTCTCGGTGTCGCTCGCGGTGACGGTCGGGGTCGGGCTTTCGGTGATCGTGGCGGTGTCGGTCGGCGTCGGTGAGTCGCTCGGCGTCGGCGTCGCCGTCTCGGTCGCGGTCGGCCCCGGAGTTGCGGTCGGTGTGGGGCACGACGTCGAGAAGCTCTGCCCGGCGGACGCGAGCAGCGCCGCGGCGCGCGGCGCCTGGAAGCGCAGGAGATCCTCCGCGTGGCAGGAGTGCTGGTTCACGACGCAGCTCTCGTAGTCGGCGATGGTGTTCAAGGCAGGGACGCCGAACGCGGCGCACTCGGGCGCGAGCGCGCTCAGGTTCAAGCCCGTCGCGCCCGCGATGGTGGCGAACGGCACGGCGGCAGCGGCGCAGCGCTTGTCGACGGCGGGCGCGAGCTTGGCCGTGGCGTTGTCGATGCTGGTGCGGAGCTTGGCGCAGGTGGTCGTGGCTTTGGTGAAGCAGGCGGGGTCCTCTCCCTTGAGCTGCACGCAGGAGAACGCGGTCTGGACGCACTTCGAGAGGCCCTTCAAGCGGGCAGTCGCGAGGGAGCGCGCCGCCTTCTTGATTGCCGCGGCGCAGCTGTCCACCTTCTTGCCGACGTCGGGCGTGCCGGCAGCCGCGCCGGTGCCATTGTGATCGACGAGGCACGTCGAGGGGGCCAGCGACACGCCGACGGTGTCGAGCAGCTCGCGGCTGCGCGGCTCCTCGACGTCGAAGAGCTCGTCGGCGCGGCACTCGTGCTGGCGCGCGATGCACGTCGCGACGTCGCCGATGTCCGACAACGTCACCCCGAACGCGCCGCAGGGTCCGATGAGCTGATTCTCATCGATGCCGGCGGGATCGAAGAGATCGGGGTCGGTGACGTCGCCGCATTTCTTCTGGATCGCGGAGACGAGCTTCGCCTCGTCGTCGGCGATGCTCGCGAAGGCCTTCACGCAGTTGGCCGCGGTCTTGCCGCGGCAGGCGTCGGTGGGGGGCTTCGTCTGGACGCAGGCGAGGATGCCGTTGACGCACTTGTCGAGGCGCGACAGTTTCTTCGTAGCGAACGCCTGTCCCGCCTTCAGCATCGCCTTCTGGCAGCCGTCGGCGAGCTTCGCAGCGGCGGGATCCGCGAGATGCTGAGCCCGGGCCGTGAGCGGCGACGCGACGAAGGACGCGCCCAGAACGGCGGCGATGACAACCGGTGTGTAATTCCGCATGCGAACCCCTCCTCGACCCCGACCCACGGGGGCGGCGCTCTGACCCGAGCACCGTAGCTCTCAATTTTATGAGAAGCGGGTCGCGCCCATGTCAAGGTGAATTCGTCTCGGCGGCACGTTCGCTGTCGATCACGAGCGTGACCGGTCCGTCGTTCACGAGCTCGACGCTCATGGTGGCGCCAAAGCGTCCGCTTGCCGCCGTGCCGAGGTGAGTCGTAAGCAATCCGACGAAGCGTTGGAAAAGAGGCTCCGCGGCGTCCGGGGCCAGGGCGCCAGCGAACGACGGGCGCCGGCCGCGTCGGCAATCCGCGAGCAGGGTGAAGTTCGGCACCGCGAGCACGCCGCCCCTCACGTCCGTGACCGCGGCATTCATGAGCCCGGCCGCGTCCTCGAAGACGCGCAGGCCGGCGATCTTGCGGGCCATCCACGCGCACTCGCCCTCGCCGTCGCCGTGTCCGAAGCCGACGAGCAGCACGAGGCCGTGCTCGATCGCGCCGATGGTGACGCCGTCGACCACCACGCGTGCGCGGGAGACCCGTTGCACGACGACTCTCATCGTGCGCTCCCGAGCGCCATGCGTGGTTGCCGTCGTCCGGCCGGCGCGGTAGGAGCGCGGCGATGCTGTTGCAGTTCCGGACCACCGCCGCCAAGCAATGCATCGAGATCACGGATCCCGTGCGGGCCGTGGTGCGGGAGTCCGGCGTACAGCACGGGCTCTGTCACGTCGCGGTGCTGCACGCGACGGCCGCGATCGTCGTCAACGAGAACGACGATCCGAACATCGGCGTCGATCTCCTCACCGCGCTCGATCGTGCGATCCCGGATCATGCGGGTTGGCTGCACGACCGGGTCGACGACAACGCGCAGGCCCACATCAAGGCCGCGATCCTCGGTCCCTCGGAGACGCTCCCGATTCGCGACGGCGACCTGCTGCTCGGGACGTGGCAAGGCGTGATCCTGGTCGAGCTCGACGGCCCGCGGGCCGAGCGACGGGTGGCGATCACGATCCTCGCGAGCGCGTGAGCGGCTCATGAGCCTGCTCGGACGAGTCGTCGGGATGGTCGTCAATCGCCCGTACGTGTTCGTGTTCTTCGCCATCTACCTCTTCACTGCCGTGACCCGTCTCGGATGGCGTCGCACCACCTGGTTCACGGTGATCGCCTACTTCGTCGCGCTCGCCGCCGAGCTGTCGTCGACACGCAACGGCTTTCCGTTCGGCATGTACCACTACATCGACACCATGCGCGATCGTGAGCTGTGGATCAGCAACGTGCCGTTCTGGGACTCACTCTCGTTCACGTTTCTCTGCTACCTCGGCTGGCGCCTCGGCGTGTTGCTGTACGCGCCGCTCGCGATCGGGCCGGGAATCTTCCAGGTCGCGGAGACCCGGGCGATCGCGACCTCCTGGCGCGTCGCGATCACGGGCGCCGTGCTGATGACCTGGCTCGACGTGGTGATCGATCCGCTCACGGTCCTCGGCGACCGCTGGTTCCTCGGCAAGATGTACTACTACCCCGAGGGGGGCCTCTATTTCGGGGTGCCGCTCAGCAACTTCGCGGGCTGGTTCCTCGTCGGTGTCGCCACGATCAGCCTGTACCAGCTGGTCGAGCGGCGCCGCGGGACGGCGCTCGACGGCGCCGGCGTGCGCCGTCTGCCGCTCGGCGGCGTGCTCGAACCGATTCTCTACGCCGGCATCCTCGGCTTCAATCTGACCCTCACGTTCTGGATCGGCGAGCCCCTGCTCGGGACGATCGGCATCCTCCTCTTCATTCCGATCTTCGTTCTCGCCGCGACGCACCTGCTCAACCCGCGGCGCCGTGCCACCCCCGAGGATCTCGCGGCGCACGCGCGTGACTATCCCGTTTCGTCCGTGCCGCGCGTAGCGTCGCGGGCCGCCACACTGGGCGCGGCCGCGACCGCCGCGTCGTCGCCGCATCCGTGAGCACGCCCGCCGTCGTCACGGCGTTCCGTCTCGAGACGCGCGCCGTGCTGGCGGCGTTGACCGGCGTGCAACGCCTCCGCTCTTCGCCGCGGCCGTGCTGGAGCGGGCGCGTGGGAACGGGCTCAATGGTCGTCGTCGAGGGCGGCGTCGGACCCAACGGTGCGCGGGCGGCGCTGCCGGCCCTCCCGGCCGACGCGAGCCTGATCGCCTCGATCGGCTTCGCGGGTGCGCTGGCGCCTGGGCTCGTGCCGGGGGACGTGATCCTCGCGTCCGAGGTCGTGTGGGAAGAGGGCGCGGCGCTCCACCGCCACGCCGTACCGGCGGCGCTCGTCGCCGCGGCGGCGCGCGCCGCGGCCGCGGTCCTGACGCGGCCGCCGCGCACGGGCGCCATCCTGTCGTCGCCGGTCGTCGTCGCTGGCGTCGCGGCGAAGCGGGCGGCGTTCGACCGTCACGGCGCGCTCGCGGTCGAGATGGAGGCGGCGGTCCTGGCCGAGGAGGCGCGGGCGCGCGGCGTGCCGTTCTTCGCGCTGCGCATCGTTCTCGACCCCGCCGACCTGTCGCTGGAGGGCCTGCCGCCGAATCTCGAGCGCAGCTGGGTGGCGCGCGCCCGCCTTGCGACGACGCCCACTGTGTGGCCGCTTCTCGGAACTCTCCGCCGCCACGCGGCGACGGCGGGCGCCGAGCTCACTCACGTGTTGGGCGCCGCGCTTCCCGTCCTCATCGCCTAGGAGTCGTGGGGCACCGTGCTTGCCCCTTGTGGGTCCGGACCATATAGTTGGCGCCTGACCGACCGGTAGAGGGGTGGATCATGCGGTTTCCCGCGCACATCACGACAGACATGCTGACGTGGCAGGCCAAGAACTGGTGGCAGGGCCGCACGCGCTATCCTCTCGTGCTCATGCTTGAGCCGCTGCACACCTGCAACCTCGCGTGTCTCGGCTGCTCGCCGGAGCGCTACAATGGCGACCTGAAAGACCGGCTGGATCTCGACGAATGCTTTCGCGCCGTCGAGGAGTCGGGGGCGCCGGTCGTGTCCATCTGCGGCGGCGAGCCGACGATCTATCCCGAGATCGTCGATCTGATCGACGGCATCGTGGCACGCAAGCGGCACATCTACCTCTGCACCAACGGCATCCTGCTCGATCGCTTCTTCAAGAAGGCCAAGCCGCACAACCGCCTCTCCATCAATGTCCACCTCGACGGCATGGCCAAGACGCACGATTTCGTCGTCGATCGCCCGGGCGTGTGGGAGAAGGCGATCGAGATGATCAAGCTGGGCAAGCAGCTCGGCTACCGCGTCTGCACCAACACCACGATCTTCCGCGAAACCGACATGGACGAGATCGAGCAGATGCTGGCGTATCTCGATTCGCTCGGGGTCGACGGCATGCTGCTCTCGCCCGGCTACCATTACGAGGTCCTGCCCGAGAAGCACTTCCTCTTCCGCCACGAGGTGAACGCCAAGTTCCAGCGTGTCCTCGAGCTGTCGAAGAAGTACCGCTTCTATTCCACGCCGCTCTTCCTGGAATTCGCGGCCGGCCTGCGCGACTACCCGTGCACGCCGTGGGGCAACGTCACGCGCACGCCCGAAGGCTGGAAGGGCCCCTGCTACCTCATCGGCGAGAAATTCTTCCCGACGTTCGATGAATTCTGGAACGGCGTCGATTGGGACTACTGGGAGTCCCGTCAGGACCATCGCTGTCAGAATTGCCTGATGCACAGTGGCTTCGAGGCCTCGGTGGTGCGGAAGCTCGGCGAGCGGCCACGCGACATCCTGACGATGGCGAAGTGGAGCATGGGCTGAGCTGTCGAGTCCTGTGAGCGGACACGGTCTCCACCGCTCTAAACTCGCGTTTCTACGTCGTATCCAAGCGGGGTCTACCTTGACTCCCCGTCCACCTTTGGCAAGAATCCGCGGCGCATTCCGCCGGCGTGCCGGCTCACACCGTTTCCGAGGAGGACGCATGCGAGTTTCCCGCTGGACAGTCATGGGGTTGGTGATGATCGCGATCACGCCGGCCGCATGCACGCACACCGAGGAGAAGACGGTTGCGAACGCCACACCCGCGGTGACGCCAGCGGCTGCGCCCGCGCCTGGAGCATCGGCCGGCGCCGAGGCGCAAGACGGAGACGAGATCCTGATGGTGTGGGCGGAGGCCGACCCCGACGAGGGCGCGCCGCCACTCTCCGTGCAGCTCAAGGCCGACGTCTCGGGTGGGCAGGGTGAGCGCAAGCTCAAGTGGGATTTTGGTGACGGCTCGCCGCCGAGCTCAGAACTGAACCCGACCCACAAGTACGAGAAGGCCGGCACGTACCGCGCTTCGGTCGAGGTGTCGGATGGGACGGGCGACTCCGACTCGGACTACGTCGACATCGAAGTCGGAAGCGAGTAGGCGTTTCGGTTTGGAGCGCGGCCGCCAAGCGCGGCCGCGCGGATCGGTCGGCCGCGGTGAGCGGCGTATCCGATTCAGTGCCGTGGTCGGATGATGAAGACCTGACCTTCGCGCTGGAATTGCACGCCGGTCGGCGTGATCTGCGCGACGTTCATGCCGTTCGCCGTGTCGCCCTCGCGCACGCGCACCGACGGGGCGCCATCGATGCTGATGAACGCGAAGCGTCGCTCGGGGTCGGCCGACCACTGGAGAAACGTCAGCGAGACGCGCGGTGCGCCCGACGGTGAGCGACCGGTATCGATGATGGTCGCGGGCGGCTGCGACGGTGGTGCCGCCGCTTCCGGCTCGGGCGCAGCCTCCGGTCTCGGAGCGGCGATGACCGGTGGAGGCGGCGCCAGCGCGACGGTGTTCGGCGCCGGCGCGGGCGGCGCGGGTGCGAGCGGCGCCGCGGCAACCGGCGGCGCGGCTGCGACCGGCGGCGCGGCGGGCGCCGGCGGTGCGCCGGGCCGGTTCATGGGTCGACCGGGCGCTTTGCGGCCCCGCCCCGGAGCGGCGGGCGGCGGTGGCGCGGCTGGGGCGGCGGCCCCCGGCGCTGCGGCGCCTCCCTGGGCGGCGGCGAAGGGTGACGGCTCGAGCGCCGTGGCCTCGCGCGCGGCGGCCTCGGCCGCCGGCGGCGGTGCCGCGTTGGCGACGATCGGCGGCTGCTCCGCGATCGCCGGTTGCTCGCCGCCCGCCGGAGCCGGGTTGGCCGCGGCCGGCGCGGGTGCGGCAATCTTGGCCTCGTGCTTGGGCCTTGCCGCGGGAGGCGGCGGCGGGACTTCGACCGCGGGCGGGACGACGGCCTCCGGCGCGGATGCCCGTTCCAACGGCGCCGTGTCGCGCCAGAGGGCCAGGCCGATGCCCGCCGCGAAACCGACGCTCGCGCAGCCGAGGATCACGCGGGTCGAGATGCCGCGACGGATGCGCGGCGCCGGCAGCTCGACGTCGAGCAACTCGTCCCGCGGGACCTCGCGGTCGCGCTCGACCTTGCGTAGCGCGTCGAGAATGGTGCTCACGTGGCGTCGCTCAGACGGGGGTGATCGAATGCGCCCGTCGCCTCGTAGAGGAGGATCTTCGTCAGCGGACCGACGACACCGTCCGCGACGAGTCTCCGCGAGCGCTGGAAGCGCGCGATTGCCTCCGATGTCGGCCGATCATAACTCGATGTGAAGCTCCCGTGATACTCACCGATTCGCGCCAGTATGTGCTGCAGCTTGCTCACGTCCTCCCCCACACTCCCCGGTGCCATGTACTGCGATAGGCTGAGGAAATCCTGCCAGAACACGTGCGCCTCGCCCAGCCAGAGGTGCGCCAGCTCGTCGGCGCTGAGCGTGAGCACGTTGCCGCCGTAACGTAGGACCGCACGCTGCGCGTCGAGGCTCGTCAGTACCACGAAGCGCCGCTTTTGCGTCGGCGGCACGGCGATCTCGAGAATCGCCGGCAGATTCATCGCCTGCAGGCGCTCGATCGTTCCACTCACCGGCAGATACTGGATGCCGCGCTTGGCGGCGATCGCCCAGAGGTCGATGCTCGTCGCTTTGCGCTCGTCGGGTGAGAGCGGCGCGAGATTCCACACCGCGAGCAGCTCGTCGGTGGCGGTCAGTGCGGCGACGCGATTGTCGGCGCCGCCGATGTCGCCCCAGAACTGCGCCGGGTCCCCGGCCGTGGGGTGCGTGGTCGGCACCGCGCCGACGAGCGCGCTCTCGACGAAGTTGCGGCTCGTGACGATCGGCGTCGCGCCCGGGGCCGGGCTGGCTGCCGGGCGTCCCGGCGTCGCGCTCGCCGGCGTGCTGGTGACGAGCGCCAACGTCGCGGTCGGCACCGGATCGTTGGCGGCGAGCGGCGGCGGTATGAGCATCGGTACCACGCGTGATCCGGATCGGCTGCCGCTCGACGGCGTCGCCGTCGCCATCGGAGCACTCGCGATGCGCTCGCGCACGGGCACGACGGCGAATGCGGCCGCCAGCGCTATTCCGCCCGCGACGAGCCCGGCGCCAACCACGGGCCAGAAGAAGGGAGGCCGCGCCGCCCGCGGCCGCTCGTCGTCGCGCCGCAGCTCGCGGATCGCCTGGCGTACGGTCGCGGTCCCGATCGTCTTCTGCTCCTTGGTGAAGCCGGCGAGCAGGGCACGGTGGGCGACGATGTTGATCAGGCGCGGGACGCCGCCCGAGTAGCGGTAGATGAGACGGTGGGCGCCGGTCGTGAACAGGCTGCTCGCGGGCGAGCCGCCCGCGACGCGCAGCCGGTGGCGCACGTACTCGCCCGTCTCCTTGCGATCGAGCGGCTGGAGGTGCCAGCGCACCGTGATGCGCTGGTTCAGCTGCGCGAGATCGGGACGCGCCAGGATCGCACGCAGCTCGGGTTGTCCGACGAGCGCGATCTGCAAGAGCTTTTCGGTCTCGGTCTCGAGGTTGGAGAGCAGGCGGAGCTGCTCGAGCACCATCGGCGCGAGGTTTTGCGCCTCGTCGACGATCACGACGACGCGGGCGCCGGCGAGCTTCTTCGCGACCAGGAAGCGGTTCAGCTCGTCGATCAGCTCCTTCTTGCTGGCGCTGACGGCCGGGAGGCCGAATTCGCTGTTGATCGACTGCAGCAGCTCGAGGTCGGAGAGGACCGGATTGAAGATGTAGGCGACGATCGTGTCGGGATCGAGCTCGCGTAGCAGCGCCCGCAGGAGGGTCGTCTTGCCCGTGCCGATCTCACCGGTGACGGCGATGAAGCCGCTGCCCTCACGGATACCGAAGAGCAGATGCCCCAGGGCTTCGTGATGGTGCTTGGAGAGAAAGAGAAAGCGCGGGTCGGGCGTCAGCCGAAAGGGCGGCCCGGTCAGTCGATAGAAAGCCTCGTACATAGGGAGATCTGGGTGATCATCGGTTACGGACCGCAGCTTTGCAAGATATCACGACTTTTCGCTTGACATGTGAAGTCGTACGGTCGTCTAATCCGGCGGCCCGGGCGTGCCGTGAGCGCCCTGTCGTACCCATCATTCTTTGTTTCCCCAAGGAGGAGCTGCGATGCGCGTCCGTGTCCCCCTGATCACCTTCGTGGTCGGTCTGGTCCTACTGCTGGCGCCGGTGGCGCGGGCGACCAACGTCACCGATCTGCCGATCACGCAGACGCTCACCTTTCCGCAGCTCTCGGCTCCCGTCGACGTGGTGCGCGACACCTTCGGCATCCCGCACGTGTACGCTTCGACGCTGAACGATGCGGCCTTCGTCATGGGCTACATCCATGCCACCGACCGCCTGTTCCAGATGGACGTCTTCCGCCGCATCCCGAGCGGCACGGTGTCGGAGCTTCTCGGCTTCCCCGACTTGCAAGTCGGCGCGGGCCCCGATCCGACGGTGCCGCCGTTCCCGGGCAACATCAGCAACGTGACCCAGGACCTCTTCTTCCAGACGCTCGGCCTGCGCCGCGCCGCCCTGGACTCGTTCAACGCCATGTCGCCGACCGTGCAGAGCGCGTTGCAGTCGTACGCCGACGGCGTCAACGAGGTGATCACGTACGACAACGCGACCGGCCATCTGCCACCCGAATATACCGGTCTCAACATCACGCAGGTCGCGCTCTGGACGCCCGTCGATTCCGTCGCGTTCGGCAAGCTGCAGGCCTTCCAGCTGTCGTTCGATTTCGACGACGGGCCGACCGACGATCTCGCCAACGTCGAGGCCGGGCTCGGCGCGGTGACCGGCAAGACGGCGTACTTCGACGATCTCGCGCGCATCGAGCCGGCGGAGAACGCCTTCACCGTGCCCGATGGCAACGGCACGCCCATTCCGCTCGCCAACCTGGCGGCCCCGAAGCCGGTGCTGCTCGCGGATGCGGCCACTGCGACGAAGCCCAAGCCCGCCAAGGGCGAGCGCAAACTGACCGCGGCGCAGCGCCGCATGATCGCCGCGGCGCGCAAGGAGACGATCAAGAAGGCGCGCGCCTACATCGCGCAGCTCATGGAGCAGCCGGCGATGCGCGCCATCCGCGAGCGCGGCGTGGTCGGCTCGAACGAGTGGGCGGTCGATGGCAGCGTGACCGACACCGGTAATCCGATCCTCGCCAACGATCCGCATCTCAGCCTGAGCAGCCCGGCGACCTTCTACGAGCTGCACATCAACACCAAGGATCGCGGCGGCGACACCAACGTCACCGGCATCGGTTTCGCGGGCGCACCCGGCGTGGTGCAGGGCCACAACGAGCACATCGCGTGGGGCTCGACCACCAACCCGACCGACGTGACGGACTGGTACCTGGAGGACGTCTCGAGCGATGCCGGGGGCAATCTCTTCAGCCACTACCTGGGCAACCCCGAGCCGATCCAGCAGCTGCCGCTGCAGGTGAAGGTGAACAGCGACAACGGCAACCTCACCGGCGTCGAGCGCATCGTGGTCGCGACCGCGGCGGGCATCTCGTTCGCGAACCTGCACGGCGTGGTCGACATCACGCCGCTACTCGCCAACTTCGTGCCGCCGAAGGTGCTGGTCGTGCCGCGCCACGGGCCGATCTTCCCGCAGACGCTCACGCCGTACCCGTTCCCGGCCAACCACACGGGCGGCTCGGCGCTCGCGATTCAGTACACCGGCCTCTTCCCGACGCGCGAGCTCGAGACCTTCTTCGTGTGGAACAAGGCTACCAACCTCGCCGACTTCAAGGCGGGCTTGCAGCTCTTCGATTTCGGCTCGCAGAACTGGGCCTACAGCGACGATCAGGGCAACATCGCCTACTTCACGAGCGGCGAGTTCCCCCTGCGCGAGGACATCCAGGCGGGCAGCCTGTCGGGCAATCCGCCGTTCCTGATCCGCAACGGGACCGGCGGCAACGAGTGGATCCCGCAGCCCGTGCACCCGGCGGACCAAGCGGTGCCGTACCAGGTCGTGTCGCCCGCCGACATGCCGCAGATCGAGAACCCGCCGGCGCACTTCTTCGCCAACGCCAACAACGATCCGAACGGCAACACGGCGGACAACGATCCGCTCAACGAGGCGCTCGCCGGCACCGCGCCGTATCTCGGCGTCGGCTACGACGAGTTCCGCGCCGCGCGCATCACCGAGCTCATCAAGAGCGAGCTCAACCTGATCCCGACGCCCCCCGGCACGCCGGTCGGGGACGGGACGATCTCGTTCGCGGACATGCAGCGCATGCAGGCGGACGTGAACCAGCTCGAGGCACGGCGCCTCGCCGGGTTCTTCGTCACCGCGGTCAACGACGCACAGGCGGGTGGTGCGCCGGTCGAGCTCTCGAGCCTGCTCAACAGCCGCATCACGGACGCGCGCGATCGCCTCGCGGCGTGGACCTACAACACCCCGGCCGGATTCGACACGCCGGGTGACCCGGGCGTGCCGAGTGCCCAGGATCTCGTCGATAGCGTCGCGACGACGATCTACAACGTCGCCATCGGCCAGCTCATGACCAACACCTTCGACGCCAAGCTCGCTGCGGCCGGCGTCAGCTACCGCCAGGGCACGAGCGAATCGATCCGCGGCCTGCTGCGCCTGCTCGACAAGGTGCCGTTCACGGGCGTCGGCGTCTCCGGCATCGACTTCTTCGACGACACGAGCGTGTCGCTGGCCGCCGACGTGGAGCGCGACATGCTGCTGGTGAAGAGTCTCGGCTCGGCGCTCAACCTGCTCTCGGGGGCCGGCTTCACGGACGCCTACGCCAACTCGATGAACATCGACGACTACCTCTGGGGCAAGGTGCACTACACGATCTTCACGAGCTTCGTCGACGGGCAGCTGAACGACACGCACATCGCCGGCGCGGGCATTTTCGACATCCCGCCGCAACCGGTGGCCTCCTTCCCGCCGGGCATGCCGCGCAACGGTGCGCGCTTCACCGTCAACGTGGCGAACTATGGCATGCGGC
>Ga0157379_10004932_pt1 | contig 11450 bp, 11 predicted proteins | sample S25metaG_FD_121802 | JGI IMG/M metagenome (GOLD analysis project Ga0157379, IMG submission 121802) | Switchgrass rhizosphere microbial communities from Kellogg Biological Station, Michigan, USA - S2-5 metaG | ecosystem: Host-associated > Plants > Roots > Rhizosphere > Soil | place: USA... | reverse complement strand
TTGAGGAAGCCGCCCGGGCGGCGTACATCCACGACCGGATCATGGAGTTCTCCGACGGCTACGGCACGATCGTGGGCGAGCGGGGCTACCGCCTGTCCGGCGGCGAGAAACAGCGCCTGGCCATCGCACGGGTCCTGCTGCACGATCCCCGCATCCTGATCCTGGATGAGGCGACCTCGGCGCTGGACACGGCCAGCGAGCGCGAGGTCCAGAACGCCCTCGATGCCCTCATGGGGTCACGGACCACCATCGCCATCGCCCATCGCCTGTCCACCATCGTCAACGCCGACATCATCAACGTCATCAGCGCCGGCCGCGTGGTGGAATCCGGCACGCACCGGTCCCTGCTGCGCCAGGACGGCCTGTACGCCTCGCTGTACCAGGAGCAGTTCGAAGGCGGCAAGATCCAGTGGCGCTGCCCCGACGGCGACATCCTGGCTGACGGCACCATCCGGCACCGGCAGACGCAGCCTGCGTAGCGACCCGCCAGTACGGGCGGCGGCCGGCTTAGTACCCGGCGGCGGGGTCGACCAGGCCCTCCAGCGGCCGGCCGGCCGCGAATGCGGCCACGTTACGGCCGATGCGCCGGGAAAGCATCCGGCGGATCATCTCGGGGGTGTCGGCCGTGTGCGGGGTGATGATGGCGTTGTCCAGGTCCCACAGCGGGTGATCCTCAGGCAGCGGCTCGGGGTCGGTCACGTCCAGCGCCGCCCCGCCGATAGACCGCGAGCGCAGCGCATCGACCAGCGCACCGGTATCGACATGCCGGCCGCGCGCGACGTTCACCAGCCAGGCGTCCGGCCGCATCGCGGCCAGCTCCGCCGCGCCGATGATGTGCTCGGTTTCCGGGGTCAGCGCCAGCGCCACGAACACGACCCGCGCCCCCGGCAGGGCCTGCGCCAGCTGGCCGGTCTGCAGGGTGCGGACCGCCCCGGGCACCGGGGCGCTCTGCCGGCGGACCACCGTGACCTGCGCGCGCATCGGCGCCAGCAGCGTCGTCAGCGCGGCCGCGATGCCGCCGCCGCCCACAATCGTGACCGGCTGGTCGTACAGGCTCTCCCCCGCCGCCGTGCCCCAGGACGTGGCCCGGATCCGGCGGCGCAGGAACCGCAGCCCGGCCAGGGCCAGCATCAGCGCGTGCTCGGCGACCGGCTCGGCGTAGGCGCCCTTGGCGCAGGTCCAGGTCCGCGCCGGGTCCAGGAGGCCGGCCCCGGCGGCCAGTTCCACCCCCGCAAACGGCAGCTGCACCCACCGCGCCGCCGGCGCCGCCGCCAGAGCCCTGGCCAGCCCGTCGAGGTCGGCCGCATCCAGCCAGACCAGCGCGTCGGCATCCGGGCCGATCCCGGCCGGCTCACCGCCGGCCTCCCGCACCACCGCGGTGATCCCGTCCCAGGGCCGCGGCCCGATGGCAATACGAGGTGACGTCACAACCGTGACCTTAACGGCCCGCCTTCTGGGCTGGCCGGCTCGGTGTACCCGGCAGCGATGGCAGCTGGGTGGCGCGGACCGGGACGCTTTCGAATCCGCGCAGCACGAGCAGCGGGCGCCGGGCCGGCGGGGCGGCCAGCTCAAGCGCCGGATACCGCTGGGTCAGCTCCTCGATGGCAATGCGGGCCTCCAGCCGGGCCAGCGAGGCGCCGAGACAGTGGTGGATGCCGAGCGAGAAGGCCAGGTGCCGGCCGGGATCCGGCCGGTCGATCCGGAACTCGTCGGGCTGCTCGAAGACCGCCGGGTCGCGGTTGGCACCGCCGATGGACACGATGACGGCCCGGCCCGCAGCGATCACGCTGCCGCCGGCCTCGGCATCCTCGGTGGCTATCCGGGAGGTCAGCTGGACCGGGCTGTCGTAGCGGAGCATCTCCTCAACCGCCGCCGGTATCAGGGCCGGGTCCTGACGGAGCCGCTGCCAGCTGCCCGGCTCGCCCAGCAGGGCGACCGTGCCGTTCCCGATCAGGTTCACGGTGGTCTCGAATCCGGCGACCAGGAGCAGCAAGGCCGTGCTGACCACCTCGCCGGGGCTCAGCTTGTCGCCCTCCTCCTCAGCCGCGATGAGCGCGGACAGGATGCTGTCGTCGGGATCGGCCCGGCGCTGGCGCACCAGGTCCTGAAGGTAGCGGGTCAGCGCCAGCTCCGCGGCGCGGGTCTGCGCCTGTGCGGCCGTCTGGGGATCCAGGGAGGCGGCCACGTCATGGCCCCAGACCCGGAACTGGGCCTGATCCTCAGCGGGCACGCCGAGCAGACGGCAGATGACCGCGATCGGGAGCGGGAAGGCCAGCGCGTCAATCAGGTCGAAGCCGGCTGCGCCGTCCGCGTCCGCCAGCAGCCGGACCGTGACTTCGCGGATCCACGGCTCGAGCCCGGCAATGGCCCTCGGGGTGAACGCGCCGGACACGAGACGGCGCAGCCGGGTGTGGTCGGGCGGGTCCATCGTGAGCAGGTCCGCGGCGGGCAGCCCGGCCCGCGGGTCGTCCGGCGGGTAGGCCGGCGGCCGGTAGCCGCGCTGGTGCACGGGCGAGCTGCTGAACCGCCGGTCCCGCAGGATGCTCGCCGCCACCCCGTGGTCGGCCGTAGCGAACGGGCCGAGCGGGCTGCGTACCAGGCCGCGCCGCCGCATCGCGGCGTACAGCGGGTACGGGTCATCCTTCGTGGCCGGCCGCATCAGCCGGGCGACCGGATCGCCTCGCCACTGGAACAGCCGCAGCACGGCCGGCTCGACGACGTGGTTCCTGACTCGCTCTCCAAGGCCCATCCCGCACGCCCTTCGCATACCATAGGTATCTGAGTACCGAAGGTATCTGTATGCTGCTGGTATGTCAATGTGACAGAATGAGGCGTGGCCAGAGTGACCAGAGCGGAGTCCAAGGAGCGCACCCGGCAGCGGCTGCTGGCCGAGGCGCAGCGGCTGTTCCGCGAACGCGGCTACGCCGCGACCTCGCTGGAGCAGATCGCGGAGGCGGCGGAGGTAACCAAGGGAGCCATCTACGGGCACTTCGCCAGCAAGGAGGATCTCCTGCTCGGCGCGATCGAGGCAGGCCGCGATACGACCCCCGAGTACGTGACCATGCTGAACGACGAGTCGCGGCCGCTGCGCGAGCGCCTGGCCGAGTTCAGCCACGCGGTCGCGGTGGAACACCCCGGTGACGTGGCGGAGCTGGCGATGTTCCTGGAGTTCTTCGCCGCGCTGCTGCGCGCTCCGGACGCACTGCAGCGTTACAGCAGCGGGCTCGAGCGCCAGCTCCAGGCGATAGCGGACACCGATAGCGAAAAACCCGTCGCGGGGACCACGCCCGTCCAGGCCTGGACCATCGGGCTCGCGCTCGTGGTCGGCCTGCAGATCTACCAGCGCATGGCCCCTGGCCTCGTCACGCCGGAGGTCATCGAGCGCGCGGTAAGCCTGCTGGCCGGCCTCTACGAGGAGCAGCAGTAGGGCGACCCGGCGGCTGGCGCATTTAATCCCATGTGGGTGATGCGCCGTCAGCGCGCCGCGGCCGATCCTGGGCAGAACCAATACAGCCCAGATCGGTCCGTTGCGTGGCTTGCGCCATGGCGGCAGCGGCCCGCGGGCCGAGGGGAGGACCTCATATGGCTATCGGACCGGTGCAGCTCATCGTGCTGGGTTTCAGCCACCCCGACTTCCACGGCGAGGTGATCGCCGAACTGGAGCGGCTGCACGACAGCGGCACGGTGCGCGTGATCGACTCGATCGCCGTCTACAAGGACGCGGACGGCGGCCTGGAGATGGAGCACCTGTCGAACCTGACCGAGGACGAGGCTATCGAAGTCGGCAGCAAGATCGGCGCGCTGATCGGGCTGGGCATCGACGGTGAGGAAGGCGCGGAAGCCGGCGCGCTCGCTGGCGCCGAAGAGGCCGCCGAGGAAGGCATCAACATCTTCGGCGGGGACGAATGGGATGTGCTGGAGGACATCCCGAACGACTCGGCGGCCGCGCTGATCCTGCTCGAGCACCACTGGGCGGTGCCGCTGCGGGACGCGATCGCGCGCGCGGGCGGCTTCCGGCTCAGCGACGGGTTCATCAGCCCGCTGGACCTGGTGGCGCTCGGTCTGGTCACGGCCGAGGAAGCCCAGGACCTGCACGCCCAGGAGACCGCGAACGCGGCCAAGTCCTGACCGCGCGACCGGAGATACAGTTAGCCATCTAGATGAGGAGGAACGCAATGTTCGGAGGCCGCAGAGTTGCCCGCCGCACGGGGCGGCGCACCGCCCGCCGCGTCTCCCGGCGCCGGTAAGGGTCACCCACCGCTACCCGCCGCGGCGGGCCTGCCCGGGACGGCCTGGCCCGCCGCGCAGATTCCGTATTGCTAAATTCACAGTGGCGGGCCAGGCACAGACCAGCCCTGGACCCGTCGTGAGCGGCACCGCCAGATTTTAGTTTTACGCAGCCGCGGTGGCTGGTCTGCCCGGCACGGCCAGCCGAGCCGCACAGGGAGCACGAATATGGCTGACGCTGTGAGCTACCAGCAGATGGGAACCGCAGCCCGGGGCCAGGCACACACGCTGTTCGCCCAGACCATGGGCTACGTCGCGCTCACCGCCGCGCTGTTCGCCGCGGGCGCCTGGCTGGGCCGCGACCTGACCGGCGCCGTGGGGCTCGTGGCGTGGATCGCGGCGTTCGCCGTGCTGATCAGCATGCGGTTCGCGGCGCGGCGGTCGGTGCCGCTGACCGTCGCGCTGCTGGCCGCGTTCGGCCTGCTGATCGGCCTGGCCGTGGCGCCGACCATCGCCTACTACGGCGACATGGACCCCACCGCGGTGTACCAGGCCGGCGCCGCGACCGCCCTGTTCATCGCCGGGTTCGGCGCGGCCGGCTACGCCACCCGCCGGGACCTGGCCCCGCTCGCACGGATCTGCTTCTGGGCCCTGGTCGCGCTGATCATCTTCGGCATCGTGCTGATCTTCGTGAACATCCCGGGTGCCGGGCTGATCTACTCGATCCTGGGCCTGGTGATCTTCGCCGGGTTCGTCATGTTCGACTTCCAGCGCCTGCGCAGGAGCACCGACATCGCCGAGGCGCCGCTTCTGGCCGCGTCGATCTTCCTCGACGTGCTCAACGTGTTCCTGTTCTTCCTGCAGATCTTCTCCGGAGGCGACCGGTAGCCCGGCTTCAGGGCGTGGCCGGGGAAAGGAGCCCGGCGAGGATTCTGCTCATGGCGCTGCCGAACGCGTCCTGGGGGCTCGCCGGGCCGCCGGAAACGGAAGCCTCGGCGAGCGCAGCGGCGAGGTGCGGGTGCTGGCCCGCGGACACGATTCCGCCCAGGTAAGCGGCCAGTTCGCGCTGCCAGCCGGCGGCATCCTGGCCGGCCCGCAACTGCTCGATCTCGGTCTGGGCGGTGAGCCGGACCGCTCCGGAGAAGAGGCCGACGGTTTCCAGCCGGGCCGGTCCGGGCAGGCCGGTGCCGTCGAGGGCGGCGAGGGTGTGCTCGATGAACAGCACCGCGTTCGGACCGGGGACCGGCGCGGCCTGGACGTCAAGGAGCCACGGGTGGCGCAGGTACAGGGCGCGGCCCTCGCGGGCGATCGCGAGTAGCCGGGCGGCGGGCGGCCCGTCGGCCGCCGTCGTGTAGTCCAGTTCGCCGCGCGCCTGGTCAGCCATCAGTTCGACCAGCTCGCCGCGGTTGACCACGTACCGGTACAGCGACGCGGGGCCGGTCCCGACGGCCGCTGCGACCGAGCGCATGGTGACGGCGCCGAGGCCGTCCGCGTCGGCGATCAGGATGCCGGCCGCCGCGATCTTGGCGCGGCTGTGCTCGGGGACCGGACCGCGGGGGGCCCGCTCCGGACGGGTCCAGACGCTGCCGCCGTGTGGTTTGCCTGCGCCTTGCGGCTTGCCTGCCATCATTGCGAACACTGTACCCAGTAAGGTAGGCTGACGATATAGCGAACGATGATCGCAGTTACCGCAGGAGCGAGGAGACGGACATGACCGCAGCCGGGGGCACTGGCTCTCGGGCCAGCAGGTGGACCCCGACCCAGTACGCGCGCAACGGGACGGCCGACATCGCCTACGACACCCTGGCCGGGGCGGAGGGTGAGCCACTGCTGCTCATCATGGGCCTGGCCGTCTCCCGGTTCTGGTGGCCGGCCGGCCTGTGCCAGGAATTCGCCACCCGGGGGTTCGCCGTGGCCCGCTACGACCAGCGTGACGCGGGCGAGTCGAGCCGGATGCCCGACACCGGGAGCAGCAACCCGTTCGCCGCCGTCGCCCGCAAGCGGGGTGCCTACACCTCCGAGGACATGACCGACGACGCGATCGCCGTCCTCGACGCGCTCGGCTGGAAGCGGGCCCACCTCTTCGGCGCCTCGCTGGGCGGCATCATTGCCCAGCGCATCGCGCTCCGGCACCCGGACCGGGTGCTCAGCGTGGTGTCCGCCGCCGGGATGCCGAGCGACACCTCCGGTCTCGGGGCCGGCCGCTACGTGCGGTTCGGGATGCTGGCCAGACTGGCGCGGCTGAAGTTCCCCGAGGGCCGCGACGGCGACATTCAGATGTCGCTCGCGCTCGCCCGCGCCGTCGCGTCGCCGGCCCACCCGTTCGACGAGACCGCCACCCGGGAATGGATCGAGCGCGAGGTGGACAGCGGCCCCCGTGACACCAGGGCGCAGAGCAGGCAAGCCGGGGCCGGCTGGCACGGCCCGAAGCTGCGCGAGCTGCGCAAGCCGACCCTGGTCCTGCACGGCGACCATGACCCGCTGCTGCGCGTCAGCGCCGCCCGCGACACCGCGAAGGCCATCGCGGGCGCCCGCCTCGTGCTGCTGCCCGGCGCAGGCCACGACCTGCCCGAGCCGTTGTGGGGCACCATTGCCGACGAGGTCAGGCGCAACGCCGACCGCGCCGTGGCCCGCCAGGGCTAGTTGGCTAGCCCGGCACGTTCAGGATCACATCCGCCTTCTGAGCCGCCTGATCAAGTGCGGCCTTCGGAGTGGCCTGACCGAGGAGCACCGATGCGATGCCCGTGCCGAGGGCGTCGACGACCCGCGGCCAGGTCGGCAACGTGGGCATCGCCTCCGTGGCGTTCGCGAGGTTTGCCGCCATCGGCCCGATCCCCGGGTAATCCTGCAGGTACTTCTGGTAGCCAGGCAGCTTGAGGATGGACGGCCGGAGCGGGAGCGAACCAGACCCCTCCATCCACGTCAGCTCCTGCTGCGGCGCGGTCAGCCACTGCAGGAACTCGACCGCGGCATTCACCCGTGCGGGGTTGTGATCGAATACGACCCAGTTGTCGGGCCCGGATACGGTCTGGTGGCTGCCGTCGGCTGCCGGCAGTGGCACGTCCGCCCAGTCAACCTTCGCCTCGTTGAGCGTCGGGACCTCCCACGGGCCGCTGACGAACATCGCCAGATGCCCGCTGGTAAACAGCGGCTCGGCCTTACTCGCCGTCGGGTCCAGGTACACCGATTTGTCGACGGTTGCCATCTGCTGCCAGAGCGTCAGGTTGTCCACGCCTGCCTGCGAGTTGAACAGCGCCTTCTTGTTGTCCGGCGAGAGGATCTGCCCCCCGCGCTGCCAGAGCCCGGGGAAGAACCGCCATGACGTGTCGAGCAGGTCACCGCCGGTGGGGTAGTTCACGCCGTAGATGTGCTTCGCGGGATCGGTCAGCTTCTTCGCGACGCTGCGGAAGTCATCCCAGGTCCAGTCAGGAGACGGAGCGGGAACGCCTGCTGCGGCGAACAGCTTCTTGTTGTAGATAACCGACAGGTTGTCAATAAGGGCGGGGAACCCGATGACCTTGCCCCCCGGCGACGCGATCTGCTTGGACGCCGGGTAGAAGTCGTTCCAGTTGAATCCCGGCTGGTTGATCCGGTCCGCCAGGTTCACGGTCTTGCCGCTCTGGGCGATGTTCGCAGCGTAAGACCCGTAGATGTAGGCGATGTCAGGATAGGTCCCGGCCGCGATCGCCGTCGTGACCTTAGGAAGCAGGTCTCCCGTGGAGGTTCCCCCAGAGCTCGCCTGCACGACGATGTTCGGATGCGAGGCGTTGAATTTAGCGACGAGCTGCTGCATTACCTTCGCGTCGATCTGGGTCTGCGCGTGCCAGAACTGGATCGTCACCTTGCCCGACGAAGCCGGGCTGGGCGCCGAGGATCCTGCGCAGCCGGCCACCGCCAGGGTCAACGCCGCGATTCCCGCCAGCGCTGTTCGCTTCATACCGGCCTCCTCGTCCCGACAGCCTTGGCCGCCGCCGACGATCCCTTGACAGCCTCAGTGATCGCGTGCACGAACCAGCGTTGACGACAGGGAACATGGGCCCGGAAGCCCTCGTGATCGTTTCCCTGGTTTTCGTTCTCGCTCGGATTAGCGGATATTAGAACACACTCGTGCGTTCTGCAAGGCTGCTTCTAGTCGTTCGTATTGCTGTCCGAGCGCTTGGGACGTACATTCACGTAGATGCGCGCCATCACTAGCGAGATCGCTAGCCAGCCCGCCCTGTGGCGGAAGGCCGCGGACATGGCGCCGGCCCTCGCAGGCCTGCTCCCGGCGCCCGGCGAGCCCGCCGTCGCGATCGGCTGCGGGACCTCGCACCACATCGCGCGGGCCTACGCCGCGCTTCGTGAGGAAAGGAGCCTGGGCACCACGGACGCGGCGATCGCCTCAGAGCTATCGCCACACCGGAGCTACGGCCGCGTGGTCGCCATTTCGCGCTCGGGTACCACCACAGAGGTCCTGCGCGCGCTCGAAGGGCCCGGCAGAAGCATGGCCACGGTGGCGGTCACGGCGGTCCCCGGCTCGCCGGTCACGTCGGCCGCCGACAACACCATCGTGCTGGATTTCGCAAACGAGCAGTCGGTCGTGCAGACGCGCTTCGCGACCACGGCGCTCGCCCTGCTTCGCGCGCATACTGGCGATCGGCTCGATGCCGCGATCGCCGATGGGGAGGCCGCGCTCAGCCAAGCGCTGCCCGTGGACCCTTCAGAGTTCAGGCAGTTCGTGTTCCTGGGGCAGGGCTGGACCGTTGGCCTCGCTCACGAGGCGGCGCTCAAGCTTCGCGAGGCGGCCTCCGCGTGGACTGAGGCGTACCCGGCGATGGAGTACCGCCACGGCCCGATCAGCGTGGCCGGACCCGGAACCCTGGTATGGGCCATCGGACCGGTCGATACCAGCGTGCTCGCCGACGCGGCGGGCGCCGGGGCCACCATCGCTGGCGAAGGACTGGACCCGATGGCCGAACTCGTCCTTATCCAGAGGATGGCCGTCGATCTCGCCGAGGCCCGCGGCCTCGATCCCGATCGCCCGAAGCACCTGACTCGTTCGGTCGTGCTGCCGTGAGTCGCGACTGCGCACCCGGGAGGTACTGACCGTGGCCGAGGTCTCGTTCCACGAGATCACGAAAGTCTTCCCGAACGGGACGACGGCAGTTGATGCGCTCACCTGTACCATCGCCGATGGCGAGTTCATGGTCCTGGTCGGACCGTCCGGCTGCGGGAAGACGACCGCGCTCCGGATGATCGCGGGACTGGAAGAGCCGACCTCCGGAGCCATCGCCATAGGCGGAAAGGTCGTGAACGGCGTTTCTCCCCGGGATCGCGACATCGCGATGGTATTCCAGAACTACGCGCTATATCCGCACAAGACCGTCCTGCAGAACCTGGCCTTCGGGCTCCGGCAGCACAAGGTGCCGAACGCACAGATCGTTGAACGAGTCAGGGAGGTGAGTTCGCTCCTGACCCTCGATGAGCTTCTGGATCGCAAGCCCGCCCAGCTCTCCGGCGGTCAGCGGCAGCGCGTGGCGATGGGGCGGGCGCTCGCCCGCAGCCCCCGGGTCTTTCTTCTGGACGAACCGCTCTCGAACCTGGACGCCCAGCTTCGGACCCAGCTCAGGACCGACCTGAAACAGCTGCATCAGCGATTCCTGACCACGACGGTCTACGTCACGCACGATCAGGTCGAGGCCATGACGCTCGGTGACCGTATTGCCGTGATGTCCGACGGCAAGCTGCTTCAGCTGGGGACGCCACAGGAGATTTACCGGCGCCCGGCGAACGTCTTCGTAGCCGGCTTCATCGGGAGCCCTCCGATGAACCTGCTGAGCGCCACCGCGGCGGATGGCCGCGTGCACGCGGGCGATCTCGAACTGGCGGTGCCCGGCGTCCCCGCCGGCGAGCTGGTCATCGGCGTGCGGCCGGAGGCCCTGCGCCTGGTGACGGACGCCACCGAAGATCAGGCGATGCAGGTCCGCACGGAGGTCGTCGAGCTGCTCGGCCACGAGACGATCGTCTACGGGAGTATCCGCGGTCAGAATGTGGCGACCGCCGCCTCCGGCGCCGGCTCATCGTTGCCCTCTGGGCGAGCGAAGGTCATCGCCAGGCTCGACGCACGCCGTCAGCCCGCGGTAGGCGAGACGATCACCCTGGCGATGTCGCTGGAAGACGTGCACCTCTTCGACGCCAAGTCGGGCCAGGCTGTGGCCCGGCCCGAGCCCCTGGCCTCGCGGCCGCTTGCGGGATCCTGAGGCCGGTCCGGTGCGGCAAGCGGAGCGGCTGGAGGCGATCCTGGAGTGGCTGTCCGGGAACGGCAGCGTGAACGTCACCGGCATCTCGGACGAGCTGGGCGTATCGGCGGCCACCGTCCGCCGTGACCTCAACCTTCTCGAGCGCCAGCGCCTGCTGGCGCGGACCCACGGCGGCGCGGTCGCGCAGGGGATTCTTTACGAGCTCCCGCTCCGCTACAAGGGCGGCCGGCACAAAGAGGAGAAGTTCCTGATCGCCCGCGAGGCCGCGACGCGCGTCGCCGCAGGTCATGCGATCGGGCTCACCGGCGGGACGACCACGACAGAGGTCGCGCGGGCGCTTGTCGATCATGAGCGCCTCACGCTGGTCACGAACGCCCTGAACATCGCGTCCGAGATGGCAGTGCGCCCGAGCCTGAAGCTCGTGGTGACGGGCGGAGTGGCCAGGTCTGAGTCCTATGAGCTGGTCGGGCCCATCGCCGAGGCCAGCCTTGCGGGGCTCAACCTCGACATCGTGTTCGTGGGCGCGGACGGGGTCTCCCTGGAAGCCGGCCTGACGACGCACCACGAGGTGGAGGCCCACACGAACCGGGCGCTGATCAAGCGCGCCCGCTCGGTCGTCGTCGTCGCCGACAGCTCCAAGATCGGGCTCGTGGCCTTCGCCAGGATCTGCGAGGTCGGCGCGGTCGGCGAGCTGATCACCGACAGCGCCGCCGACCCCGGCATCCTGGCCGGGCTCACCGAGGCTGGCGTGCGGGTCACCACCGTCTGATCGCGGGTGCAGGGACAGGCACCGGCACCTTCCAGAGCTCGCGCAAGATTCGCTCCCGGGCATCGCTATTTCGCCATGTCGCCCGCCCGGACGGCGTAGCCGACGGCTGCGGACTTGTTCTCTCACACAAAGTGCTCACACTTGATCATTTCAGGCAGATATGGAACACTCCCGATCATGATCCGAATCGCGATCATCGGTGCCGGCAGCGTGGA
>Ga0157379_10004930_pt1 | contig 11456 bp, 9 predicted proteins | sample S25metaG_FD_121802 | JGI IMG/M metagenome (GOLD analysis project Ga0157379, IMG submission 121802) | Switchgrass rhizosphere microbial communities from Kellogg Biological Station, Michigan, USA - S2-5 metaG | ecosystem: Host-associated > Plants > Roots > Rhizosphere > Soil | place: USA: Michigan... | reverse complement strand
CGACCATCACTCTCGGGGCGGACGACGAGATCACGGTGGTGCAGCAGTAGCCTCCGCGGCGCGAAGCTCGCACACGCGTACCGCTCAGTTCTGCGGAATGTAGACGCCTGGGTCACCAGTGGCGGCGTGATTGTCGATATTGAACCGACTGACCCAGAGGGGGAATGGTTTGATCGATCCGGATGACGTGTAGGGATCGGCGTCGTATGGTTCGACCCCCAGTGCATAGAGTCCAATCTCGTCCGGGTGGAAGTCGTTGACCGTGAAGTACGCGAAGAAGAGTTCGTATTGCTTACTGTCTGCCGACACCAGGAAATGGCCCAACAACTCGGTGGCGTGCTTGGGGCCATCGTCCTCCCCCGTGTTCCCGGTGCCTTGCGTCTTCCAGGTCACCGGGCCGGATGGAAAAGCGGTCAAGAAATACGTCAACCCGCCATTCAAATCGGTCGCGTTCTCGCGCGCATGGGGGGAGAACAGCTTCTTCAACGCAGCCGTGTCATGGTGCTTCACGGCATCCACGATGTTGTGCATCTGAGCCGCCGCTTTTTGTTCGTCGGTGTCGCGGAACGAACCGGTCGGCAACGGAAGGAGCGAACAGGAAGACAGCAGGCCGATACCGGTCAGCACGACCAGCGCCCCAAGCGCCCGTTTCCACACCGCCATCACCCCTAGTCGGTCCGGATCACGTGCCCCGCTCGGGCTACCGCTTCAAGAGTGCGCGGGCTTCCTTGCCGAACGTCACGTCGGACCTGAGTGCTTCGACGAGCTCGCGCCCCCGGTTGCCCCCAACCTTGAGAATCGGGCGTATGAAGTAGATACGAGACTCTCCTCGCTGCGGAAGAGACAGGAAGTCGACCAGATCATCGAATTGCGCTTCGGTCGCGCAGGCCGCTAGAGCAACTGCGGCTCCGTCCTCCTCGCCGGGACTCCGAGGAGCCAGGTAGAGAGCCTTGATCCGTTCCCAGAAGGCAACCGCCGGCTTCACGGCGAGTGCCCTTCCCAGACTTTCCATGACGCGGTCCGGATAACCGCCACGTTCCATGTGGTTCATCAGCACCGGAAGAGCGGCCGGATAGGGTTCGGAGGTGTTGACCAAATCCCACACAGAATCGACCTGCACGGCCGCCTTACGCAGGTCCGCCACGATGGGCTGCTCGGCGCGGCGAAGTTCTTGAACCTTTGCCTTCCGTTCCGCTTCGTCCGTTCGCATCTTCAGTTGATACTCCGGATCATTCTGAAGCTCCGCGACAAGGTCGGTGGCGCTGATGCGAGATGCCTTGCTCTGCTTCATGGTATGAACCTCAGGTTGATGTCGCCGCTAAGCACCGCGTCCGTAAGAGGCCCAGACAAAGTAGTCGGGTGTGCACCCCCGCGAACATACAGGTCAAAACGACGCCCACTGGCTTTGGCGAATGCCACATCATCTTTGAGCTGCTGAGTGTATGACTGTGACTTCACATTCTTTACCTCCGAGACGGCCTCGTCATTCAACCCATCGAAGATTCGCGTTCGTCCGTCAATGACTCTTGTTGCCTTCGGACCAATCTCATACTCAGCCCGCACCGCATCCTCGCCCGCCTGTCCTTTCAGCACGGACGACACCCCGTTGGTAGCTTCGGGTTCCTCGCCGGCGTAGGCCGAGTCCCGCTCGGCTGCCCCCGTCCCAAGAGTTGCTGCAGCGACAGTTACGCCCAAGCTGTATTCGACCCAGAAGAACGAATCGTTGCCGTAGCACGTAAGGTCGTTGTTGTACAAGAGGGGCAGTCCGAATCCAAGGCCATCGTTGAAAGCGCTCAACCCCTCCAGATACGACTGCCCCAGGCTCGGCCCGAGTCCCGCCCAGAAGAAGTCGAGGTAGGTGCACTGTCGGTCTTTGGGAGTACCGTCCATGCCGATGCACAAGCCAGTGGGATCCGCCGAGTCGAGCGGGCTGTTCCGGCCATATGCGTACGTCTGCCGCGTGCTGTCCAGGGCCGGATCGACCTGCAAGAACTGACCGACGACCGGGTCGTACTCGCGGGCGCGCAGGTAGTCGAGTCCCGTCGCAGGGTCGGTCCACGCGTCGGCGTAGCCGAAGTGACTGGTCGCGCCGGTGAAGGTGGCCGCCCCGTACGGCGAGTAGTCCGCGGCCCCCGCGACCGCGCCGGCGCTGTCCGTGACCACACGTACCGACCCGACGTTGTCGGTATGCAGATACTGGATCGCGCCCGACGCGCCGATCTGAGCAACCGGAGTCAGTCCGGGCCCGTAGAGGTAGGTGTCGCTCCCATCGCTGAGCAGCAGCGGGATTTTCGTCGTCGGATCCCACAACCACTGCGCGGTTCCACCCGCATCCGTCCGGGACTGACGCAGGCCGTCACCGTTGCTGGTGTAGCTGATCGACGCTGTCGGCGTGACCACCGAGGCAAGAGCGCCGGACCACGAGTGGGTGAACGTGGTCGTAGCGGTGCCCGCACTCGTTGTCGTCGCCTGACCGGCACGAGCTCCGTTCCCGTCGTAGCTGTAGCTCGCGCTCGTCCCCGTCGCGGCGTTGCTTGTCGTCGCGAGTTGCAGCGCGCTGTTGTAGCTGCTGGTCGTCCCATCCGAAGACTGCGTCAGCAGCCCTGCGGGAGTCGCGGCGAAGCTGCCCCCGGTGCTGACGGAGGTCAGCTGGCCGCGGGTGTCGTAGCCGTAGGTCGTGCTGTCTCCACCTGCGTCGGTGTGCAGCGGATCGGCGAGGGTCGTCGACGTCAGCTCTGACCCGGCGTCGAAGCCGTACTGGTAGCTGGCCAGGGTCGCCGCGGTAGTCGTATTCACGACGCCGATGCCGGTCACCTGGTCGTTCTTGTTGTACGTGGTCGACGTCGTGACCTTGTTCGGGTCGGTCTGCTTGGTCAGCTGGCTGTCGCTGCTCCAGGTGAAGCTGATCTTGCGGTGGGCCCAGTCGGTGAGGCTGGTCATGCGCCCGTCCGCGTCGTAGGCGTACCCGACGTTCTTGCCACCCGGATACCCGAGCGATGTGGTCCGCCCGGCGGCGTCATAGCCGTAGGTGAGGGTCAACCCAGCCCCGTTGGTGATTGCCGTCGGCTGACCGATCGCCGAGTAGGTGTAGCTGGTGGTGCCGGTCTCGTCGGTCATGGTCGCGCGTCGGCCCATGACGTCGTAGCTGTAACTGATCGGCGTGCCCGTCGACGGCGTCTCGGATAGCAGTTGTTTCGCCGCGTCGTAGACGCTATCGACCGTGCTGCCATCGGGTTTGGTCAGCGTGGCGACCTGACCGACCTCGTTGTAGCTGTATCCGGTGACGAGGCCGCCGGGCGCCGTGCGAGAGGTGACCTGGCCGGCGGCGTCGTAGGTGTACGTCGTGACGTTGCCGTCGGCATCCGTGAATGCCGTCTCGTGACCGTCCGCGTCGTAGCCGGTGGTCTGAGCGTGACCGTCCGGGCCCGTCGCGACCGTGGGGCGACCATCCGCGTCATAGGCGACCGTCGAGGTACGCCCGAGCGGATCGGTGGTCGCCACCGGTTGATTGGCCGCGTCGTAGCTGTACGTGGTGACGTTGCCGAGAGGGTCGGTGGAGCTGATCTTCCGCCCCGCGGCGTCGTACGCGGTCTTGGCGATGTTGCCTGCCGGGCTCCGGACCTGCGTGACGCGACCGTCCTTGTCGTAGGTCGTCGTGGTGGTCAGGCCTCGGGCATCCTTCACCTGGGTCGGACGCCCCAGCAGGTTGTAGGTGGTCGTGGTCACGCCGCCGATGGCATCCGTCGAGGTCGCGACCTTGCCTAGCGCCGTGTAGGTGGCGGAGGTCGTGTGGCCCAGCGCGTCGGTCTGACTGACGAGCTCGTTGTCGAGGTCGTACGACATCGTGGTGACGGAGCCGTCAGCCCCGGTCGCACTGGCGCGGTTGCCGGCATCGTCGTAGCTGTATTGCGTCGTGTTCCCGAGGGCATCCGTGGCTGTCAGTGGACGGCCGAGAGCGTCGACCGTCTTGCTCGACGTCGCGCCCGTCGCATCCGTGGTGGATATCGGATGCCCCTCAAGGTCGTATCCCGTCTGACTGGTCCGACCGAGCGGATCTGTCGTCGAAACGAGCAGGCCGGTGGTGTCATAGCCGTAGCTAGCGGTATTCCCGAGCGGATCGGTGCTCGTGGCCAGCGTGCCGTCCGGGTTGAATGACCAACTGCTTGTCGCGCCACTCGGAGAGGTCTGGGATGTCTTGGACCCGGTGGAGTCGTAGGTGGCCGTCGACACGCGCCCCAGCGCGTCGGTGACGCTGGTCACGTCGTGCAGGCCGTCGTAGGTGTAGCTCGTGGTGTGACCCAGGGGGTCGGTCGACGTGAGCATGTTGCCGGCGTCGTCGTAGGTCATCGTGGTCGCCTTGCCCAGGGCGTCGGTCTTCTTGATGACGTCGAGGGCTGCGTCGTACGTGAAGGTGTTGGTGATCGCCGACGTGGTGCCCGCCGCTTCGGTGCGCGACACCAGCAGGCCGTTCAGGTAGTGGAATGTCGATGGCACACCGGCGGGATCGGTCATCGTCGTGGTGGAGTCGGACGCGTCGCCCGAGTAGGCGAAGGTGCTGACCCGGCCGAGAGCATCCGTCTGCTGGGTGACCCGGCCTTGGTCGTCATAGGCGTTGGTGGTGACCGCGCCGCCGGGCGCGGTGGCCGTCGTCAGCTGGTGGTTCGCGTCGTATCCGTACGCCGTGATGCGGCCGTCTGCGGCCGTGAACGAGGTCAGTTCCCCCGACGAGTCATAGCCGTAGGTGACCGAGCGCCCCGCTGAATCGGAAGCGGATGTCACATGGCCATCCGCCCAGAACAGGTTGATGGATCGGCCTCCCGAGCCGGTCATCGAGGTGACGTCCCCCGAGCCGTCGGTCGTGAATGTGACGACGTTGCCGTGCAGATCCTGATGACTGACGACCGACCCGGCAGCGGTGAAGCGGAAGACGTCGGTGCCGTTCCGGGTGAATACCCACTGGTTGTACCGCCAGTCGAACACGAGCGTGGCGTTCACGCGCGCCGGCGCCAGGTACAGCTGGCGCGGATACAGGGCGGTGAAGGTGGTCGTCGATCCGTTCTCCTGGGTGATGACAACCGTCCCGTACGGGTTATCACCTGTACCCGGCACTTCTTGCAGGTGCGCGGTGAACGACGAAGAACTGCCCCATCCGAACGGGCCGTCGCTGGCTGCCAGGCTCGACGCGTAGGTGCGGTCCAGTTGCACCGGGAGGCCGGCGCCGGGCAGGGCAAGGTCGGTCATCGATTCGCTGAACTCACCGGAGAAGGTGTCGACCGGGTCCGCGCACTTGCACGTGCTGGGCTTCTCGGTGGGGTTGACCGACGCCGCCCGCTCGCTGTGCTGCCACGAGGAGAACGCCGCCGCGACGGGGAGGACTCCGTTGATGTTTCCGACGATCTGGCCGGAGGACGAGATGGTGACGGTCTTCGCGGTACTGAAGGTCGCCGCGGATGCGGTGTACCAGGCGGAGGTGTAGGGGTACGTCGACGCCCCGAGCGTCCCGTCCGGGTTCGCGGCGCCGAAGCCGCCGATGTCGACGGTGGGCAACGCCTGCTTGATAGCCGACCCATCGAGGCTTCGAACGGACAACGCCGAATTGGCAGGCGGATAGATGCCGGTGTTGAAGCCGAGCTTGTATGTGCCCTTGGGGAGGCCCCAGAACCGGTAGGTGCCATCGGGGTTGATGAATGCCTGCTGGACGAGAGTGGCATAGCTGTCCGACGTGCCGGACGCGCTGTAGATGGCGACACCGCCCCTGGATTGCACGGCGCGTCCCTGGGAATCCCTGAGCATCCCGGTGATGACGCCGCCGGTCGGCAACGATTGGTTGATGCCCGTCTTCTGCTGCCCAGCCGCGAGAGTGACGGTCGAAGCCCCGGTCAGGCTCGGCTTCGAGTTCCACCACACTCCGGCGCCGGGGCCGGTCGATCCGCCGGTCGGGACGAAGGCTACGTTGTAGTTGCCGGGAGCGAGACCGACAATGTGATAGCTCCCGTCGGAATTGACATCCGCGCGCCCCGAATGCCCCCCCTCAGTGGCAACCGCGATGGCTTGGACCCCGCCCTCAGGGAATCCATTCGGGACCGACAGAGTGCCGGAGATGGTCGCCGCCAGCGGCACGCGGGTGTTCCCCGCGGCCGTCTGAGACACCGGGGGCCAGAGATGGAACCGCGTGGCGTCCGGGAAGTAGGTTGTTCCGCCAACGTACGTGGTGGGGAATGCATCATCCACCGGATAGATGCCCACCACGTAGTCATTACCCAGGCTGAAGTAGTCGTTGTACCAGTAGTCCGAGTTCGGATAGGTGATCGTGTAGCCGCCCGACCCGTCGTAGTCGTAGGAGATCGGAACCAGCTGCGTCTCAACCGGGTACCCGGTCCCCGCGTTGATCAGTGCGACGCGGAAGCCATGATCCGGCGAATACCACGAGGGCGCGTTTGCGAACGACACCGTCCCCGTGATGGTCCCGAAGGTCGTCTCGGTCGCCTGCGCCGCTCCACCAGCGGTGACGGTCAGGCCTGCCGCAACGAGCAACGCGACAGCGAAAGAGGCCAGGAGTCGACGCACAATGCTCTCCATCTCGCGGCTGAGCCGCACCGGGTTAATCAGCAAGAAGGGAATGAACCGCGGCTGGGAAAGCACCGGCAAGACACATAGTGGACTTTTGTTCGCCTATGCGTCAAGAGGCGTAGACCGATCGGTCTCGAATCAGGTGTCGCGGAGGGCTACGGCCGCCCGGCCCGATCGCTCAGCATCGCGTTGTAGGCCTCGAGCTCGGCGTCGCCGTCGCGGTCGGCGGCCCGATCGCGGCGTTTCGCCTCGCGGGAGTCGCTCCGGCTCCACAGGATCGCGACGGTGATCGCCAGGCTGACGGTCGGGATCTCGCCGACGCTCCACGCGATCCCGCCCGCGGCCTGCTGATCGACCAGCGGCGGCGCGCCCCAGGCGCGGCCCATCGCTCCGTACCAGTCGGAGAGGAACAGCCCGGTGGTGGAGATGATCGCCAAGCCGAAGAAGGCATGCAGGGCCATGGTCGCCAGCAGCAGCACGAGCCGCAGTGGGTACGGAGCCTGGTTGCCGACCGGGTCGATGCCGATCAGGGTCTGCACGAACAGGTAGCCGACGATCAGGAAGTGGAAGATCATCCACTCGTGACCGACATGGTCGAATGTCGCCCAGCGGAACAACGGCGAGTAGTAGAAGACCCAGAGGGATGCCGCGAACAGCACCGCCGCGACGATCGGATGCGTCAGGAACGTCGCGATCCGCGAGTGCACCAGCAGCAGGATCCACTCCCGCGCGCCGCGACTGCCGTCGTCGCGCCGCCGGATCGAGCGCAGGGCGAGCGTGACCGGCGCCCCGAGCACCAGCAGCACCGGTATCGCCATGGTCAGCAGCATGTGCTCGAGCATGTGTTCGCTGAACAGGAACTGCTCGTAGACGTTCAGCGAACCGTTGGTGGTCCAGAGCAGGACGGCCATTCCGGCCATCCAGAACGCGGTGCGATACCAGGGCCAGTGATCGCCGCGCAGGCGCAGCCGTCGCACGCCGGCCGCGTAGAAGAAGATGCCGAACGCGCAGATGATCGCCCAGAGCAGGTCGAGATTCCACGAGGTGAAGAAGCGCAGCGGGGTGAGCTCGGGCGGCAGGGGCGTTCCCGTCAGGTACTCGGCCGGTGACGCGTCTCCGGCCGATGCCGCCGACACCGCCTCGATCGGCGGAGCGGACACCGCGAGCGCCGAGGCGACCCCCTCGGCGATCCCCATGAAGGCGAGCTCGGCTGTCGCCAGGATCCAGAACAGCCTGCGGAGGTTGTCGCGGGTGAGCCGGGACATGATCGCTCGGCGGTAGAAGACCCCGAACAGTCCCAGCGCGCAGAGGGCGGTGACCTTGACCAGCACCAGCACGCCGTACGGCGTGAGCAGGTTGGGGAAGGTTCCGACCCGGATCGCCGCGCTCACCGTTCCCGACGCGGCCACAACGACGAAGGCGATGAGCGCGATCGTCGAATAGCGCGGCAGCACCGCCATCATCCGTTCGGGCGTCATGGTGCGCCGCAGCAGCACGATCGTGAGCAGCCCGCCCACCCAGAAGCTCGCGAAGAGCACGTGCAGCCAGATCGACGTGATCGCCGCATTGTGGGTCGCACTGCCCCCGGCGTGGCCCTGCTCCGAGAGCGGGATGAGGCCGATCACGGTGAGCCCGGTGATGACGCCCAGCGCGGTCACGTTGCGCACGGCGAAGCACAGCACCGTCAAGGCCGCTCCGACCAGCGTCGTGGTGAGCCAGGCCTGGCCGAGTGCCTTGGTGGTCAGGAAGTCGCCGAGCGCCTGGCCGAAGGCCGGATCCAGACTCGGCGCCGTGCTCGCCGCACTCGAGAACACCAGGATCGACGAGGCCGCGGCCGCGATCGTCCAGACCCCGGCCCCCGCGGCCGCGACATCGAGTGCCCGCCCGAACTCGGCCTCACGGGAGCTGAGCGCGAAGACCGCGAGGGCCAGCGCTCCGAGCGAGAGCGCGATGGACAGGTCGACCACGAGCTTGGCGATCGGCACGCCGTAACGCACGACGGCGCCGGGATCGATCGCGATCCCGGGAGCGGCGCCTCCGCCGAAGGCCAGCGCGGCCAGCAGAGCGCAGAATGCGACGAGCAACAGGACCGCCGGTCCGGTCACTCTCGCGATGCGCTGCACCCTTCGAGCGTAGGCGAGCGCGCTGGGGCTTCGCCCCCAGCGCCGGCGCCCGAACACGACGTCTGAAACCGATGCCCGAAAACCACGAAGGGCACCGACCGTCGTGGTCGATGCCCGCGTGGGGTGACGCGTTGTTACTTGGCGGCGGCCTTCAGCTTGCTGCCGGCCGAGACCTTGACGCCGTAGCCGGCGGCGATCTGAATGGTCGCGCCCGTCGCCGGGTTGCGGCCCTCACGCGCGGCGCGGTGCGTGCGCTCGACGCTCAGCCATCCCGGGATGCTGACCTTGGTGCCCTCGCCGACCGACTTCGCCAGCACGGCGAAGAGCGCGTCGACGACGCCGGAGACGGTGGCCTGGCTCTGGCCCGAGTCGGCGGCGACCGCGGCCACGAGATCGTTCTTGTTCAATGTCTTGTCAGCCATGAGTGTCCTCCTCGGACCTAGTGCGTTGCTTGTGGCATGTGCGGCTCGTGGGCGTCTCGCCCTGAACCGCCCCTGAAACTAGCAGCAAACACCGGCGTTTTCGGCCAAGTCGCGCCGGTGCGCCCGATCCCGGGAAAACTCGCAGATTTCATGGCGGATGCGGAAAAGAGGCGCCGGATCGCTCCGACGCCTCTGCTCACACCTTCTGAGTGACTACCAGCTGGACTTGGTGATGCCGGGCAGTTCGCCGCGGTGAGCCATGTCACGGAAGCGCACGCGCGAGATGCCGAACTTCGTGAGCACACCACGGGGGCGGCCGTCGATGGCGTCGCGGCTGCGCAGACGCACCGGCGACGCGTTGCGCGGCAGCTTCTGCAGGCCGACGCGGGCAGCCTCGCGACTCTCGTCGGTGCCCGCCGGGTCGACGAGGGCCTTCTTCAGCTCGCGACGCTTCGCGGCGTAGCGCTCCACGATCACGGCGCGCTGGTTGTTGCGCGCGATCTTGCTCTTCTTCGCCATGGTTAGCGCTCCTCGCGGAATTCGACGTGCTTGCGGACGACCGGGTCGTACTTCTTGAGCACGATGCGGTCGGGGTCGTTGCGGCGGTTCTTGCGGGTCACGTAGGTGTACCCGGTGCCGGCCGTGGAGCGGAGCTTGATGATCGGACGGACGTCTTGCGCTTTCTTGGCCATCAGATCTTCTCCCCGCGCGCCAGGATGTCTTTCACGACGGACTCGATACCGCGCACGTCGATCACCTTGATGCCCTTGGCGGACACATTGAGCGTGACGCTGCGACGCAACGACGGGACGTAGTAGGTCTTCTTCTGCACGTTCGGGTCGAAGCGGCGCTTCGTCCGGCGGTGCGAGTGCGAGATGTTGTGTCCGAAGCCGGGAACGGCTCCGGTCACCTGGCACACTGCTGCCATGGTCTTGTTCCTTATCTGATTTACCGTGGGACGGCTGGATTTCTCCAACGACCGACCCACCCAAGGTCACTTGTCGGCACGCCGATACCGTGGTGTTCTGCGAAAGAAATCCGAAGAATCCCCGGCGGCGCACAAGAAGCGCACGAATGCGCAACCTGACAAGACTACGCGATCACAGGGATTTCGAACAATCCGCGCAGTATCCGAAGATGTCGACGACGTGATCGGGCTGCGTGAAGCCGCGTGAAGCCGCGACCTCCCGCGCCCAGCGCTCCACCGGCTCCGCCGTGATCTCGACGGTCGTGCCGCACCGCCGGCAGATCAGGTGGTGGTGATGGGAGCCGGGCGTGCAGGCCCGGTAGAGGCTCTCGCCGTCCTGCTGGAGGGCGTCCGCATCCCCCTCCGCGGCGAGATCGGCGAGCGCGCGGTAGACGGTGGCGAGGCCGACCGACGAGCCGTGCTCGCGCATCCGGGCATGCAGCGCCTGCGCGCTCACGAAACCCTCGGTGGTGCCGAGCGCCTCACGGACCGCCTCGCGCTGCCAGGTGTTGCGCTTCACGAGGCCGCTCCCACCAACTGCCGCCGACTGCGGCCGCGCCTCGATCGCCGGGCCGAACCCAGCCGGCAGACCAGGTAGATCAGGAACGAGATCGTCGTCACATAGGGGCTGATCGGCACGCTCGATCCGAGCGCGAGCAGGATGCCGCCCACCAGGGACACCACGGCGAACGCCGTGCTGAGCACGGGCACCCAGAACGGCGAGGCCGAGATGCGCAGGGCCGCGGCGGCCGGAGTCACCAGCACCGAGAGCACGAGGAGAGCGCCGACCACCTGGACGCTCACCGCGACCGCGAGCCCGAGAAGCAGCATGAAGACCAGAGACAGCGCGCGGACCGGCACGCCGCGCGCCGCGGCGACATCGGCATCCACACTCGCGAAGCTCAACGGTCGCCAGACCACGAACAACCCGATCACGACGATCAGCGAGATGAGGGCGAGCGAGCCGAGTTTGGGATCGTCGACGGCGACGATCTGCCCGGTCAGCAGACCGAACTTGTTCGCGGTGCGTCCCGGATAGAGCGCCAGGCACAGGATGCCCAGGCCGAGCCCGAACGGCATCAGCACCGCGGTGATCGAGTTGCGATCGCGCGCCCGCGAGCCGAGCAGGCCGATCACCGCGGCCGCGATGATCGAGCCGATCACGGACCCCGCCACCACGCCGACCCCCAGCAGAAGGCCGGCAGCCGCGCCCGCGAAGCTCAGCTCGCTGATCCCGTGCACCGCGAACGCCAGATCGCGCGACATCACGAAGACCCCGATCAGGCCACCGACGACGCCGAGCACGGCGCCCGCCAGGATCGAGTTCTGCAGCAGCACGAGCAGTTGCCCGTAGTCGCGGAAGTCGAACAGTTG
>Ga0157379_10004929_pt1 | contig 11458 bp, 10 predicted proteins | sample S25metaG_FD_121802 | JGI IMG/M metagenome (GOLD analysis project Ga0157379, IMG submission 121802) | Switchgrass rhizosphere microbial communities from Kellogg Biological Station, Michigan, USA - S2-5 metaG | ecosystem: Host-associated > Plants > Roots > Rhizosphere > Soil | place: USA... | reverse complement strand
CGCCCATGCTCAAGTTCATCCGGTTGGGCCCGCTCGGCTCCGAGCGGCCTGCGGTCATCGATGACCAGGGCGTCGTTCACGACCTGTCGGGCCTGACCGCCGACATTGACGGCGCGTTCCTGGCCGCCGGCGGGCTGGATGCCGCGGCTCGGGCTCTGGCCGCAGGCCAGCTGCCTACCGTCGATGACCCCGGCGACGGATCACGGGCGCGGCTCGGCGCTCCGATCGCGCGACCGACCGCGGTGATCTGCATCGGCGTCAACTACGCGGCACACGCCGCCGAGTCCGGAGCCGAGCCGCCCGCCAACACGGTGATCTTCTTCAAGCATCCCAATACCGTGGTCGGGCCATTCGACGATGTCAGGATTCCGCCCGGCTCGACCAAGACCGACTGGGAGGTGGAGCTCGGCGTGGTGATCGGCACGCGCGCCCGCTATCTGTCGTCGCCGAGCGAAGCCCTCGCGCACGTCGCCGGTTTCACGGTCTCGAACGACGTCTCCGAGCGCGCCTTCCAGCTCGAGGTCTCGGGCGGCCAGTGGAGCAAGGGCAAGAGCAGCGAGACCTTCAACCCGCTGGGCCCCTGGCTGGTTCCGGCCAGCGAGGTCGGCGACGGTTCCGGCCTGCGATTGCGTTCGTTCGTCAACGGCGAGCCGCGTCAGGATTCGACCACATCCGACATGATCTCCGGTGTGGCGAAGTTGGTCTACGAGCTCAGCCAGTACCTGGTGCTCGAGCCGGGAGACCTGCTCAACACCGGCACCCCGCAGGGAGTGGGACTGGGCGGCAAGTTCCCGTACCTCGTCGCGGGCGACGTGATCCAGCTCGAGATCGACGGGCTGGGCCGCCAGCGCCAGACGCTGGTGCAGGGGCGGCCGTAACGAGGCTCGCCGCCCGCTAGCGCCCCTCGCGCAGCCCGCGGGTCTCGAGGTAGTCGTTCGAGAACATCCCGCTCGGATCGAGCCGCTCGAACAGCGCGCGTGAGTCGGAGAGCCGCGGGTGTACGCGGGCGAGGGTCGCGGCATCCACCCGGTTGACCTTGCCCCAGTGCGGGCGCGCGTCGAACGGCGCGAGCGCTCCCTCGATATCGGGCAGTAGGGCGTGTACGGCGTCAGGCTCGGGCTTCCAGGTGAAGTGGATGGCAAGCATCGGACGCTGATAGGCGCCGCTCAGCCAGAGTTCGTCGGCCGCCGCGGTGCGCAGCTCGGTGATGTGCAGGTGCGGCGCGATCCGGTCGCCCAGGGCGCGCACCGCCCGCAGCGCGTCGGCCCCGACGGAACGGTCGACGAAGTACTCGCTCTGGATCTCGTCGCCCACGCTCGGCGTGCCGTCGAAGCGGAAATGCGGAAGCCGCTGATTCCACGGCCCCGGGATTCCGTCAGCCTGGGTCGTGTTGTCGTCGTCCTCCCGCCCGAAGATGCTCAGCCCGGATCGCCGGGTCGCCCCGAAGAACTCGTCGCCGACCACGGGGGCCGAATCGTCGCCTGCCGTCAGGCGCGTCTTCAGGACGGCCAGTTGCACCGCGTCGCCGAGCCAGTCGGTGAACATGCTGACGCTGTATGCGGCGCCGGTGACGCCTTCGAGATCGTCGAGCACGGTGGCCCAGGGAAGGCCGTGGAAGGCGTCCTGCCGCATCCGGAAGCTCGGCTCGACGGCGAGGGTGATGCGCACCACGATGCCGAAGGCGCCGAGGCCGACCACGAGTCCGGCGAAGTCTGGCTCGCCCTGCCGCACCTGCACCAGCGAGCCATCCGCCGCGACGTACTCCAGCCCGCGGACCGCCGTCGACAGCACGCCCAGGCTGTTGCCCGAGCCGTGCGTCGCGGTGGCCGTCGCACCGGCGACCGAGATGTGCGGGAGCGAACCCATGTTGTGCAAGGCCCAGCCGCGTTCATCCAGCCAGGCCGCGAGCTCCCCATAGCGGATGCCGCCGCCCACGGTGACGGTGCGCGCGGCCTCGTCGAGCACGGGGCCGGGGTCGATCGCGGTGGTGCCGACCAGCGTGCCGGGCGTGTCGGCGATCCCGTTGAACGAGTGGCGCGTGCCGAGAGCGCGCACCCGCTCGCCCCGCCCGGCAGCCGTGGCCACGAGCTCCTGCACCTCCCCGATGGAGCCCGCGTCGACGAAGCGCGGAGCGGTGAACGTGTGAGTGCCTGCCCAGGTGCGAAGGGATGCCATGGGCTCAGCCTGACACTAGCCGCGGTCGGGCAGTTGCTGCACGGCCCAGTGGTTGCCATCCGGGTCGTCGAACCAGACGAAGCGACCCCAGGCGAGGTCTTGCACCGGTCCCACGCTCACACCGCGGGCGTGCAGGTCGTCGTGCGCCGCATCGGCGTCGTCGGTGACCACCTGCAGACCGCGGTTCGGCGCGGTCGCCTCAGGCGGCAGCAGCCCCAGACCGAACGCGATCGAGCACGCCGAGCCGGGAGGGGTGACCTGCACGAACCGCAGGTCGGGTGAGACGACCTGATTGAAATCGACCGGCCAGCCCAGGGTCGTTCCATAGAATTCCACGGCCCGATCGACGTCGGTGACCGGGATGATGACGAGTTCGAGTCGGTAGTCGACCATGGCTGCTCCTTCGTTTCGATCCCTCGAAACTAGGCGGAACCACCGACCTTCCTGCGGTCAGTCGGTCGGCGACGGAGGGGGTGAGCCGAGCGCATCGAGCGCCTCCCAGAAGCCCTCGGGGATCTCAGCCTCCACGAGACCCGGCAGCTCGTCCAGGCGTTGCCGCGAGTAGATCCCGACGACGGTGGTGTGGATGCGCGGCTCGCGCATCGAGAACGCCAGGGCCGCAGCGGCCACGCTGATCGACCACTCGGCGCAGAGCTCCCGCACGCGCTGCAGGTGCGCGAGAAATGCGCCGGAGGCGGGCTGGTATCCATAGCTGTCGCCACGGAACGTCGATCCGCCCAGGATGCCGCCACCGAACGGCGCCGCGTTGAACACGGTCATGCCCCGCTCGGTGGCGAGGTTCAGGATCGTCTCGGCCGTGCGATCCACGATGGTCCAGCGGTTGTGCGTCAGCACCACGTCGAAGGCGCCGGTGCGCACGTAGTCCTCGACCAGTGCGCGCTCGCCGGCGGCAATGCCGATCGCGCCGATGCGGCCCTCGTCGCGAAGGTCGAGCAGCGCCTGCACCGCCCCGCGGGGCGCCATCCCCTCCGAGATGCTGATCGAGTACGGATCGTGCAGCTGGTACAGCGGGAGGGTCTCGAGACCGAGCCGCTCGGTGCTCTCGTCGAAGGAGCGCCGCACCCGGTCGCCGTCGAATCTGCCGGTGGTCGGATCCTGATCGGCCTTGGAGAAGATCACCTTGCCCGCTGGCAGACCACCCGCCGCGGCGATCGCCTCGCCGAGCAGCGCCTCCGAGCGGCCGCCGGCGTAGTTGTTGCTGGTGTCCAGTTGCCGGAAACCCGAAGCGAGCAATGCCTCGGCCAAGCCCTCATCGGCACCGGGGCGCTTGCCCAGCCCGGAGGTGCCGATGGTGATCTTCTCGAGCGAGCTGGGGTCGAACGGGGTGGGGTTCACTGTTCCAGGATGCGGCATTACGGTAGGCGGTGACAGCCGTCGACCACATCGACTCAGGAGGTCACCGTGCCGACCGCATCCATTCCCTCCACCATGCCGGCCCTGCGGGTGCACAAACTCGGCGACCCGGCCGCGGTGCGCGAGGAGCGCCTGCCGACGCCATCCCCGGCCGATGGCGAGCTGTTGATCCGGGTCCACGCGGCCGCGATCACCCGGGATGAGTTGGAATGGCCGGAGGGCAGGCTTCCCGCCACGCCGTCGTACGAGTTCTCGGGGGAGGTCGTCGCGCTCGGGGCGTCTGCCTCCGACTTCGCGGCGGGCGACGCGGTCTACGGCATGGCGCTGTTCGACCGCGACGGCGCCGCATCCGAGTACTTCGCCGCGCCCGAGTCGGTGTTCGCGCGCAAGCCGGCGAACGTCGACGATGCCGCCGCCGCGACGGTTCCGCTGCCGGCGCTGAGCGCCTGGCAGGCGCTCTTCGACCACGGGCTGCTCGAGTCGGGCCAGCGGGTTCTGGTGCACGGGGCGACAGGGGCCGTCGGCCATTTCGCGGTCCAGTTGGCGCGTCGGGCCGGTGCTCGTGTCATCGCAACGGCGTCGTCGGCCAACCTCGACGCGGCTCGCGAGCTCGGCGCGGACGAGGTGATCGACCGCGCAACGCCGTACGAGAGTTCGCTCGAGCCGGTCGACCTCGTCTTCGATGCGGCGGGCGGAGATGCCGCGGAACGCTCCGCCGCGCTGGTGCGCCCGGGCGGGCGGCTGGTGAGCATCATCTCGGAGCCGGCCCAGGCATCCGGGATCACCTCGATCTTCTTCATCGTCGAGCCGAATCGCGATCAGCTCGACCAGATCACGGAGCTCATCGAGCTGGGCGGACTGCGGCTCATGCCTCACCAGGAGTTCCCGCTCGACCAGGCTCGGGCGGCCTTCGAGGCCAGCCTGGATCGCGGCCACCGCGGCAAGGTGGTCTTCAGCCCGATCGGCTGAAACGAAATACAGCGGAAGGGCGCGACCGCGCTCGTGCCCTGGAGCGGGCGCGCCGCAGGAGCGGCGGCGCGCTAGGAAATACAGCGGCAACATCCGCTCAGTAGGCTCTCGTCATGGGCGACCTGTTCGACGGCTACGGCTCGGTCGCGACGAAGCGGCGGGGAGCTCCTGCCTGGGATGAGATGTTCGCCGATCCGGCGGCCGCCGATTCGACGAGCGCGCGGGACGCGTACAAAGAGATCCACACCGCCCTGGCCCGGATGACGCAGGACGAACTGCGTGGCCGCACCGAGGCGCTCGCCAGTTCCTACCTCGCGCAGGGCGTCACCTTCGATTTCGCCGGCGAGGAGCGCCCCTTCCCGCTCGACGCGGTGCCTCGGGTGATCGACCAGTCCGAGTGGGCGGTCGTCGAGTCCGGGGTGAAGCAGCGGGTGCGCGCGCTCGAGGCCTTCCTGGCCGATGTCTACGGCGACCAGAAAGCGGTGGCCGACGGCGTCATCCCGGCCCGGCTGATCAGCTCGTCGAGCCACTTCCACCGCGAGGCCGCGGGCATCGTCAGCGCGAACGGCGTGCGCATCCAGGTGTCGGGCATCGACCTGATCCGCGATGAGACCGGCACCTGGCGGGTGCTCGAAGACAACGTGCGGGTGCCCAGCGGGGTGAGCTATGTGATCTCCAACCGCCGGGTGATGGCCCAGACCCTGCCCGAGCTGTTCATGTCGATGCGGGTGCGCCCGGTCGGCGACTATCCGCAGCGCTTGCTGCAGTCGCTGCGCGCCTCGGCGCCCGAGGGCGTCGACGACCCGGTGATCGTCGTTTTGACGCCGGGCGTCTACAACTCGGCGTACTTCGAGCACACCCTGCTCGCCCGTCTGATGGGCGTCGAGCTGGTCGAGGGCCGTGACCTGTTCTGCAGCGGCGGCCGGGTGTGGATGCGCACGACCTTCGGCCCGACCCGCGTCGACGTGATCTACCGCCGGGTCGACGACGAGTTCCTCGACCCGCTGCAGTTCCGCGCCGACTCGATGCTCGGCTCACCCGGCCTGCTGCTGGCGGCCCGGCTGGGCAACGTGACCATCGCCAACGCGATCGGCAACGGCGTCGCCGACGACAAGCTGGTGTACACCTACCTGCCCGACCTGATCCGGTACTTCCTGTCGGAGGACCCGATCATCGCCAACGTCGACACCTGGCGGCTCGAGGAGCCAGGCGCGCTCGAGGAGGTGCTCGACCGTCTCGATGAACTGGTCGTGAAGCCGGTCGACGGCTCGGGCGGCAAGGGCCTGGTGGTCGGCCCGGATGCCAGCAAAGACGAACTGGCCGACCTCGCCGCGCGCCTGCGGCAGGACCCGCGCGGCTGGATCGCTCAGCCGGTGGTGCAGCTGTCGACCATCCCCACCCTGGTCGAAGACGGCATGCGCCCCAGGCACGCCGATCTGCGCCCGTTCGCCGTCAACGACGGCACCGACGTCTGGGTGCTGCCGGGCGGCCTCACCCGGGTCGCGCTGCCCGAGGGCCAGCTGGTGGTCAACAGCTCGCAGGGCGGCGGATCGAAAGACACCTGGATCGTCGGGCACGAGCCGCTGCACACGGCCGACCACAACATCCAGGACCTGGTGGCCGATCAGGCTGCGATCACCACCAGCATCCCGATCATCACCGAATCCCACCTGCAGGACCACAACCCGCAGGATGCCCCCCGCAAGGACCAGCAAGAACAGCAGCAGCAGGCCTTGGAGCGGCTGTGCTGAGCCGCATCGCCGAGAGCCTGTTCTGGATCGGGCGGTACATCGAGCGCAGCGACGGCACCGCGCGCATCCTCGATGTGCACCTGCAGCTGCTGCTCGAGGACCCGTGGATCGAGGAGAACCTCGCTTGCCGATCGCTGCTGAGCGTGATGGGCACCGAGGTGGACGACGACGCCGAGGTCACCAGAGCCGACGTGCTCACGCTGCTCGCGGTCGACCGCAACCAGCCGGCATCCATCGCCTACTCGTTGGCGGCCGCACGTGAGAATGCCCGACGCGCGCGCGAGGTGGTGAGCACTGAACTCTGGGAGGTGCTCAATACCACCCGGGCCCGCATGCCGCGCAAGGTCGCCACCGACAAGGTGCACGAGTTCTTCGGCTGGGTGCGTGAGCGCGCGGCGCTCGCGGTCGGGATCATCGAGTCGTCGACCAGCCGCGATGAGGCCTGGAGCTTCTTCACCCTCGGCCGCTCGATCGAACGGGCCGACATGACCGCGCGGCTGCTGGCCACGCGCTCGTTGACCGAGGCGTCCGGGCCGTCGTGGACGACCATCCTGCGCTCGGTCGGTGCCTACGAGGCATATCTCCGCACCTACCGAGGGGTGCCCAGCGCGCGGAACGCCGCCGAGTTCCTGCTGCTCGACCGGCTGTTCCCGCGCAGCATCCTGTTCTCGGTGACGCGTGCTGAGCAGTGCATGCGCGATCTGGACCGCGGCGACCGGGTGGGTGTCACCGACCAGGCTCAGCGGCTGCTCGGGCAGATCCGCAGCGAGCTGGAGTACCGCCCGATCGCCGACATCATCGAAGAGTTGCCGACTCACATGGACAGCGTGCAGGCCGCCACCAGCGCCACCAGCGAGGCGATCCGTCAGCGTTACTTCCCGACCAACTCCGCCCCGAGCTGGGTCGGCGAGAACACGTGAACCGGCTGCGCATCCGGCACGAGACCGGGTTCCACTACGACGGCGAGGTCACGGCGTCGTACAACGAGGCACGGATGCTGCCGGTGAGCACCGATGGGCAGCTGGTGCTGTTCTCGAACCTTGAGATCCTGCCGATCTCGAGCCACCACAGCTACACCGACTACTGGGGAACGCGGGTGTCGAGCTTCGAGATCCTCACCCCGCACCGCGAGCTGTCGCTGGCCGCCACCAGCCTGGTGGAGGTGTGACCTCAGCCGCACCCCGAGCACAGCCTGGACTGGGATGCCCTGGGGGTCGAGATCGAGCGCGCCACCGAATACGTCGAGCAGCTCGCCCAGACCCGGCGCACTCTGCCGCCCGACGAGCTCGTGGAACTGGCGCGCGCGGCCCGGGCGAAGGCCGACTCGCCGTGCGCGACGGCGCGGGCGATCTGCGAGCAGATCGGTGACCGGATCGAGTACATGCCCGGCTCGACCAGCGTGTACACCACGGCTCGCGAGGCCTGGGAGAAGAAGAAGGGCGTCTGCCAGGACATCACCCATCTCGCGATCGGCGCGCTCCGCTCGATCGGACTGCCGGCCCGCTATGTGAGCGGCTACCTGCATCCGAAACCGGATGCCGCGATCGGCGAGACCATCGCCGGAGAATCGCACGCCTGGGTGGAGTGGTTCTGCGGCGACTGGCAGGGATTCGACCCCACCAACCTCATCGACATCGGCGACCGGCACGTGGCCGTCGGCCGCGGGCGTGACTACAACGACGTGCCCCCGTTGCGCGGCGTGTACGCGGGCCCCTACGCGAGCAAACTGTTCGTCACCGTGGAGATCACCCGCGAGGCGTGACGGTCTCGACGCTCACGTCTTCGGGACCTCGGTCTCGCTGCTCATGTCTTCGAGACCTCGGTCTCGCCGTTCACGTCTTCGAGACCTCGGTCTCGACAACCGCGATCTCGGTGGTGGCGAGTTCGCGGCGCGCGTCGTCGGTGGTGGGCAGCTGCTCGTCGGCGGGCGGCTGCGTCCGGCCGCGCCGGTGCAGCAGCCACCACACGATCGCGATCGCCGCGGGGATCAGGCCGCCCAACGATCCCGTCGCGACTCCCCACCGCGGCCCGAACGCGTTCACGATGGCGCCGACCAGGGGAGCGCCGATCGGAGTGCCGCCCAGGAACACCGCCAGGTAGAGCGCCATCACCCGCCCGCGCACCGCGGGGGCGGTGGTCGTCTGCACGTAGGCGTTGGCGTTGTTCATCATCGTGATCGCGGTGAGCCCGACCAACGGCAGCACCAGCGCGAACGACCAGAAGGTCGGCATGCAGGCGGCCGCGATCATCGAGAAGCCGAATCCGGCACCGGCAATGGCCACGGTTCGCAGCCGGGCGCGCTCCCTTCGTGCCGCGAGCAGGGCGCCGATGATCGAGCCGACCGCGAAGGCCGAGTTGAGCAGCCCGAACTCGCTTGCACCCTGGTGGAACGCGACGCGGGCCATGGTCGAGGAGTAGATCGGGAAGTTCACGCCGATCGTGCCCATGACGAAGATCATCACGAAGAGCAACACGAGATCGCTGCGCCGGGTCACATACTTCAGGCCCTCGCGGATCTGACCGCGGGCGCGCGCCGGTGGATGCTGCGCCACCAGCTCGGTGGTCCGGAACAGGAACAGCGCCCCCAGCGTGGCTCCGAAGGTGGCCGCGTTCAGCAGGAACACCCACCCGGATCCGACGACGGCGACCAGGAACCCCGCCAGAGCCGGCCCGATCAAGCGGGCCGTGTTGAACGAGGTGGCGTTCAGCCCCACCGCGTTCGGGAGCAGGGACTGCGGCACCAGGCTGCTGACGAAGGTCTGCCGCACCGGCGCGTCGAAGGCGCTGGCGCATCCCAGCAGAAGGGCGAACAGGTAGACCATCCAGAGCTGCACCACGCCGGTGACGGTGAGCAGGCCGAGACCGAGTGCGAGAGCGCCCATCGCCGATTGCGTGGCGATGAGCACCTTGCGACGGTCGAAGCGATCTGCCACCAGTCCGGTGATCGGGGTGAGCAGCAGTTGGGGTCCGAACTGCAGGGCGCTGGTGACGCCGACCGCCGCGGCATCCTGGTGGGTGAGCATGGTCAGCACGATCCAGTCCTGGGCGATGCGCTGCATCCAGGTGCCGATGTTCGAGACGGTTGCCCCGGCGAACCAGAGTCGGTAGTTGTACACCTTGAACGATCGGAACGCGCTGCTCACAGTTCTGACCACCGCCGCAGCACCGGCGCCAGGCGCTCGAACGCGGCGCGCTCGGCGGGGGTGAGCTCGGCCAGTCGCTGGCTGAACCACGCCGTCCGCAGCCGACGGGTCTCGGTGATGAGGGCTCGGCCGGCGGGGGTGATGCTCACGACCACCCGGCGCGCGTCATCCGGATCGGGTGATCGCGTGACGAGGCCGGCCTTCTCGAGGGCGTTCAGGGTGCGATTCATCGACGGCGGACTGACCCGCTCCCGCTCGGCCAGCGCCCCCGGGCTGGCGGGCGTCTGCTCGACGCGGAACAGGACACCGAGCTGCGTGTCGCTCATGGCGCCGTCCGCGCGGTTGTTGCGGATGCGGCGCGCGACCCGCTGCAGCAGCATCCGCAGCTCGTCGTCATCCGTCTGCGTCATTTTAGTTAGTCTAGCTCATTAGCAATGCTAACGCTGAGGGGCGGCCCGACCCCGCGCTCTAGGATGAACCGAGCAAGGAGGCTCCATGGCCACGCCATCGGCCGCACGCGGCGACTACACCTACCTCGATGACGAGGGGGTCACGATCCACTACTACGTCTGGCGCTCCGGGACGCCGAAGGCAGTCGTGCACCTGGTCCACGGGCTCGGCGAGTACGCGACCCGGTACGAGCAGTTCGCTCAGGACTTGGTGGCGGCCGGCTATGCGGTCTACGCCGGGGACCTGCGCGGGCACGGCCAGACCGGCATGCAGCAGTACGACGGCGACACGAGCAAGTTGGGCAGGCTCGGCCCGGGCGGCGTCCGTGCGACGATCGCCGGGGTGGTCCAGCTCTCGGGCATCGCGCGCGTCGACCATCCGCGCCTGCCGCTGGTGCTGCTCGGCCACAGCCTGGGGTCGATCTTCGCGCAGATCATCCTCAACGAGTTCGCGGATCTCTACGACGCCGCCGTGCTGAGCGGTACCCCCTTCCGCACGCTGCTGCACATGAACTCGGGCGCGCTCAACAAGCGGTTCCGGCACCTGGGCAGCACCGGCGCCGAGTGGCTGAGCCGCGATCCCGCGGTCGCGCCCGCGTTCGTGGCCGACCCGCTCACCTTTGACGCCCAGGCGGCCAAGCTGTTCGGCATCCGGGACGGCCTGCGCCTTCTCGGTCGCCCCCGCAAGCTGGCCAAGGACATCCCGCTGCTGATCCAGATCGGCAGCGAGGATCCGCTCGGCGGACCGAGGAGCGTCGAGCTGCTGGCGGCCGCCTACCGCAAGGCCGGCGGGCTGACGGATGTCACGGTCGACGTCTACCCCGGCGCGCGGCACGAGGTCTACAACGAGACCAACCGCGACGAGGTCATCCGCGATCTGACCCGCTGGCTCGACGCGCATGTCGGAGCCGGGCACGCGGAGGGTGCTGCGAAGTAGCCTCGACTCATGCACGGTGAGTTCAAGGTTCCCGGGGGAAAGCTCGTCGTCGTCGACCTCGAAGTGGTCGACGGCCGGATCGCCGACTTCCGCCTGGCCGGCGACTTCTTCCTCGAACCCGACGAGGCGCTCCACGCGATCGACGCCGCCATCACCGGCCTCCCCGCGGATGCCGATGCCAAGGTCTACGCGGCCGCCGTGACCGCGGCCCTGCCGCCCGATGCCGCGCTGCTGGGGTTCTCGCCGGAGGCGGTCGCGACGGCGATCCGGCGCGCGATCAAGCAGGCCACCACCTGGAGGGACTACGACTGGCAATTGCTGCACCCGGGTCCGCTCAGCCCCAACCTGCATCTTGCCCTCGACCAGGTGCTCACCGAGGAGGTCGGCGAGGGCCGCCGCAAACCGACGCTGCGCATCTGGGAGTGGAACGAGCCGGCCGTCGTCATCGGCAGCTTCCAGTCGGTCAAGAACGAGGTCGACCCCGACAACGCGGCCAGGTACGGCTTCGGCGTGGTCCGCCGCATCAGCGGTGGCGGCGCGATGTTCATGGATGCCGGGGCGGTTGTCACCTACTCGCTCTATGCGCCGATCGACCTGGTGCAAGGCATGACCTTCGCCGAGAGCTACGCCTTCCTGGATGACTGGGTGCTGGTCGCCCTG
>Ga0157379_10004927_pt1 | contig 11464 bp, 6 predicted proteins | sample S25metaG_FD_121802 | JGI IMG/M metagenome (GOLD analysis project Ga0157379, IMG submission 121802) | Switchgrass rhizosphere microbial communities from Kellogg Biological Station, Michigan, USA - S2-5 metaG | ecosystem: Host-associated > Plants > Roots > Rhizosphere > Soil | place: USA: Michigan... | reverse complement strand
CTGCCGGCGGGCGCCGAGGTCATCCCCGACCACGAGCACGACGCCTACGCGTGGTGGCCGGCGGACATCGACGCCTGGCCCGAGGAGGCCGATGACCCGCTGCGCAAGATGGCGCACCTGCTGCAGTGAGCCTCGACTTCCAGACGCTCAAGCACCTGTCCTTCGCGCATTCCACCGTGTACGCGATCCTGCTCACGGTCTGGATCGTCCCGGGACTGCACGGCCTGGAGTTCGTCTTCGGCCTCGCCCACGGGCTGGGCTGGATCCTCATGTGCACCCTGTGCCTCGCCGCGCTGCGGACCCGCGTGATCTCGCTGCGGCTGGCGGTCGCGGTCGCCGTCATCGGGGCCGTCGGACCCTTCGTGGGGTCCTACGAGTTCGTCCGCGAAGAGCGCCGCAGGACCCTAACCGCCGCTAATACACCACCGCGCTAGAGTCGAAGAAAGAGACATGGCCGTCGAAGCCGCAACGATCGAGGTCACCCTCCCCGCCATGGGCGAGTCGGTGACGGAAGGCACCATCCTGGAGTGGCGCAAGCAGGAAGGTGACACCATCGAGGCCGACGAGATCATCGTCGAGGTCTCGACCGACAAGGTGGACGCGGAGGTGCCCTCGCCCGCGAGCGGCACGATCGCCAAGCTCCACTTCGCCGAGGGCGACACCGTACGTGTCGGCGCCGTCCTCGCCGAGATCGTCGCGGGCGGAGGGGTGGGCGGGGACCGTCTCTTCAACGGCGGCAACGGCAACGGCGGTGGTGCGTCCGCAGCCGCCGCCGAGACGAACGGCGCCGCCACCGACGCGCCGGCCGAGATCGTCGACATCGTCACCCCCGCGGGCGGCGAGTCGGTCACCGAGGGCACGATCCTCGAGTGGGCCGTCAAGGTCGGCGACACGGTCGCCGACGGCGACACCGTCGTGGAGCTCTCCACCGACAAGGTCGACATGGAGCTGCCCGCGCCGGCGGCCGGCACCATCACCGAGATCCTCGCCGAGGAGGGCGCGACCGTCACGGTCGGCCAGGTCATCGCGCGCATGAGCGTCGGCGCCGGCGGCGCCGCGCCGGCCGGGACGGGCAACGGCTCCCGCGGCGGCGCGGCAGCCGCTCCGACGACCCCCGCGGCCACGCCGGCGCAGACGGGCAACGGGAACGCCACTCCGGTCGCCGCGCGCATGGCCGCCGCCACCGGGGTCGACCTCGCGACGCTCACGGGCACCGGCCCGCGCGGCAAGATCACGAAGGCCGACGTCGAGGCCGGGGTGGATGGGGCGGGTGGGACGGGGTCTGTGGCCGAGACCCTCGCCGGCTCGCGCACGGTCCTCAAGGGCGGCGCCGCGATGCTCGCCCGCTACATGGACGAGTCGCGCGAGATCCCGACCGCGACCTCATTCCGCACGATCACCGTCACGGCGATGGACGAGCGGCGCAAGCAGCTCAAGAACGCCGGCGAGAAGGTCTCCTTCACCCATCTCATCGCCTATGCCATCTCCCTGGCCGCGCAGCAGGACATGCCGGTCATGGCCCATCACTTCGACCTGACCGACGGCAAGCCGACGCGCGTCGACGACGACGCGGTCAACCTCGGCATCGCGGTCGACGTGGAGAAGAAGGACGGCAGCCGCACCCTGATGGTGCCGGTCATCCGCGACGCGGGCCGCCTGAGCTTCAAGGACTTCAAGGCCGCCTTCGACGAGCTGATCGCCAAGGCGCGCGACAATAAGCTGAGCGCCGACGACCTCGTGGGCGCCAACGTCCAGCTGACCAACCCGGGCGGCATCGGCACCATCGCCTCCGTGCCGCGGTTGATGAAGGGCAACGGGACGATCGTCGCCACCGGCTCGATCGCCTACCCCGTGGGCCTGGGGAACATCGGCGACATGATCGGCGCCGAGAAGGTCATGACCATGACCTCGACCTACGACCACCGCATCATCCAGGGTGCGGAGTCGGGCCGGTTCCTGCAGGTCGTCGAGGCCTACCTCCAGGGCGAGCACGGCTTCTACGAGGGCGTCTTCGCGTCGCTCGGCGCCCAGCTCGGCCCGGCGCCGGTGCCGCCGGCTCCCGCCGCCGCGGCGGCCGCCGCGCGCGAGTCGCGCGCCGAAGACCGGCGCAAGCCCGTCATCGACGAGGAGCTGCTGCAGGCGGTGCAGGCCGCCACCTCGCTGCTGAAGGCCCACCGCACGCACGGCCACCTGGCCGCGCGGCTGGATCCGCTGGGCACCGAGCCCGAGGGCGATCCGGCGCTCGACCCCGACACGGTCGCGCTCACGCCCGAGCTCATGGCCAAGATCCCGGCCAAGATCCTGCGCATGCGCGTCCCGGGCGCGACGCTGGCCGACGCGCTGCCGCACCTGCGCGAGACCTACTGCGGCGCGATCGCCTACGAGATCGAGCACCTCGCCTCGCACCGCCAGCGCACCTGGCTGCGCGACCGCATCGAGACCGGCGCGTTCCGCAAGCCGCTGACGACCGAGGAGCAGAAGGCGCTGCTCAAGCGCCTCATCGAGGTCGACGCATTCGAGCGCTTCATGCACAAGGCCTACCTGGGCCAGAAGCAGTTCTCGATCGAGGGCCTCGACATGACGGTCCCGATGCTCGACGAGATGATCCAGCTCGCGGCCGCGCACGGCGCGCGCGAGGTGGTCGTCGGCATGGCGCACCGCGGCCGGCTCAACGTGCTGGCCCACAACCTCGGCCGCCCGTACGAGACGATCTTCGCCGAGTTCGAGGGCGCCTCGACGCTCGAGGCCGTCACGACCATCCCGCAGGGCGGGACCGGCGACGTCAAGTACCACCACGGCGCACAGGGCTCCTACCAGCTCCCCAACGGCGAGTCGATCCTCGTCAACCTCGAGAGCAACCCGTCGCACCTGGAGTTCGTGCACCCGGTCGTCGTCGGCGCGGCGCGCGCGGCACAGACCACGCGTCAGGGCCCGCACGCCCACCGCGATACGGACGCGGCCGTGCCGATCGTCCTGCACGGCGACGCGGCCTTCCCGGGCCAGGGCGTCGTCGCCGAGGCGCTGAAACTCCAGGCCATCGACGGCTACAAGGTCGGCGGCACGCTGCACATCGTCCAGAACAACCAGGTCGGCTTCACCACCGACCCGGAGGACTCGCGCTCCACGCGCTGGGCCTCGGACATCGCCAAGGGCTACGACTGCCCGATCATCCACGTCAACGCCGACGACGTGCAGGCGTCCATCGCCGCCGTCCGGCTGGCCTTCGCGTTCCGCGAGGAGTTCGGCCACGACGTGGTCATCGACCTCATCGGCTACCGCCGCTTCGGCCACAACGAGGCCGACGAGCCCGCGTACACCCAGCCCGAGATGTACGTGAAGATCAAGAACCACAAGCGCGTCGCCGAGCTGTGGGCGGAGCGCCTGATCGGCGACGGCACGGTCTCCCAGGAGGAGGTCGAGGCCCAGCGCCAGGAGATCTGGGACGAGCTCACCGCACTGCATCAGGACCTCAAGGCCAAGATCAAGGCGGCCGAGGCGTCGGGCAGCCAGACGCAGCGCACGGGCGAGTACCAGCTCGACCGCTCACCGTCGCCCGACGTGCCGACCGCCGTGTCGGCCGACCGACTCAAGGTCCTCAACGAGGAGCTGCTGCAGGTCCCCGAGGGCTTCACGATCCACCCGAAGCTCGTCAAGCAGCTCGAGCGCCGGCGGTCCGCGCTGGGCAGCGAGGGCGGCATCGACTGGGCGCACGCCGAGGCGCTGGCCTACGCGTCGCTGCTCACCGAGGGCACGCCGATCCGGTTCACGGGCCAGGACGTCGAGCGCGGCACGTTCTCGCAGCGCCACCTGGTGCTGCACGACGCGAAGACCGGCCAGACGGTCTGCCCGATCCAGAACCTGCCGGGCGCGCTGGCGCCGTTCGAGCTCCACAACTCCGCGCTGAGCGAGACGGCGGCGCTGGGCTTCGAGTACGGCTACTCGGCCGAGGCGCCGGAGTCGCTGGTGGTCTGGGAGGCGCAGTTCGGCGACTTCGCCAACGGCGCGCAGGTCATCATCGACCAGTTCATCATCTCGGGCCTGGCCAAGTGGGGGCAGACCACCCGGCTGACGCTGCTGCTGCCCCACGGCTACGAGGGCTCGGGCCCCGAGCACTCCAGCGCGCGCATCGAGCGGTTCCTGCAGCTGGCGGCCGAGGGCAACATCCGCGTCGCGAACCTCACGACGCCGGCGCAGTACTTCCACCTGCTGCGCCGCCAGGCGCGCATCACCAAGCAGCGCCCGCTCGTGATCTTCACACCGAAGTCGCTGCTGCGCCTGCCGCAGGCCACGAACCGCATCGAGCACCTGGCCGAGTCGAAGTTCTTCCCGGTGCTGGGCGAGCCGCGCGTGCCGATCGAGAAGGTCACCCGCCTCGTGTTCTGCACGGGCAAGATCTACTACGACCTGGTCTCGCACCCGGACCGCCCCGACAACGAGGGCGTCGCCATCGGGCGCATCGAGCTCCTGTACCCCTTCCCGGAGGGCCAGGTCCTCGAGCTCGTCAACACCTACCCGAACCTCAAGGAGGTCGTGTGGGTGCAGGAGGAGCCGCGCAACATGGGCGCCCGCGCGCACATGTCGCCGCGCCTGCTCCAGGTCCTCCCCGAGCACCTGGCCTTCGGCTACATCGGGCGCCCCGAGCGGGCGAGCCCGGGCGAGGGCTATCCGGCGGCGCACACGGCCGAGCAGAACCGCATCCTGCGGACCGCGCTCGACCTGTCGGTGCCGGTCTCGATGTACCCCATCAAGACGCCGGGCGAGCGGTAGACGTCCTCGCCCGGCGGCGCTTTCGCGCCGGGTCCGCGGGGCTCCGTCGGAGGGTGCTACGCCGCGGAGCGCTGGGTTCCGCGGCCGGCGCGCTTGGCGTCGTAGAGCGCCTCGTCGGCCTGGCTCAGCAGCACGCTGAGGTCGGCGCCCGGGGCGACCGCCGTCGCCGAGCCGATCGACACGCCCACGCCGAGGTCGGCGGGGAACGCCGCGGCGACCTCCTCGACGATCCCGCGCGCCACGGCGGCGGCGGGGTCGGGCGAGGAGGTGACGAGCGCGAACTCGTCGCCGCCGAGGCGGCCGGCGAGGCCGTGGCTCGAGAGGATCCGCGCGACCTCCGACAGGACGAAGTCGCCCGTCTGGTGGCCGTGGTGGTCGTTGATCCGCTTGAAGTGGTCGATGTCGCAGATGAGCACCGACGCGCCGGTCGTGCGGAGCCGCTCGCGGGCCGCGATCGACCAGTAGCGGCGGTTGAGGAGGTCGGTGAGGTCGTCGGTCCGCGCCTCGCGCTCGAGCCGGGAGATCTGCGCGGCCAGGCCCGTGGCCGGGCTGGCGTCGGCCATTACGGCCGGCAACGCCTGAGCGGCGATCGTGTCGAGGTCCGCAAGGTCGACGCCCAGGGTGCTCAGCGCGGCGGCGAGGACGTCCCGGTCGGCGGCGTGGCCGGTGATGAGCGCGACGGTCGCGTTGGCGGCCTGGACGCAGGCGGCCAGCGGCGAGACGTCGGTCGCGTCGGCGTCGTGATGGAGCGCGATCGCCTCGACGACCGCGGCGTCGAGCCCCGCGTTGGCGGCGAACCGGGCGCCGGCCCACGCGTGGTCCACGCCGAAGCCCTCCTGCTCGGCCGCGACCCGCGCCGGCCCGGCGACCGCGACGCCGACGACGGCGTCGACCTCGGCCTGGCCGAAGGCGGCGGGCAGGACGACCTTGCCGAGGTCGTGCAGCAGGCCCGCGAGGTGCGCGGCGCCCGTGTCGGCGCCGGCCCGGCGGGCGAGCTCCGCCGCGCACGCGCCGACCTGGGCGGCGTGCAGGTGCAACTGCCCCTGGGCGACGCCTCCCACCCCGGGCGCGCGCTCGAAGAACGAGCACACCTGGGCCTCGAGCGCGAGGCGGCCGACGGCCTGGCGGCCGACGAGCATCACCGCCTGGTGCAGGGTCGCGGCCCGCACGGGCCGGGCGTTCTGCGCCGAGTTGGCGTACCGCAAGACGTTGACCGCGAGGTTGGGATCGGACTGCAGCGCCTCGACGAGGTCGTGCGTCGTCGACTCCGCGTCCTGCGACAGCATGCGGACGCGCACCAGCGTGCGATCGAGGACCGGGAGGTCGCCCAGCGCGCGGATCCCCTCGTCGACGCGCGCGTGAGTCCCGGCGGTGAATGCCGACGGACTGCTCATTAGTCGTTGTGCTCGGCACCTCCGCGGCCCTTTTGAGGCCGCGAACCTAAAAGGTGGCGCAAACACACCAAAGCTGGCAGCGACTGCCAGATCGACAGCCGCAGGCGGCTGTCGAGGGTCGTGCCACCTCCCTGGCCTGCGGCGCCAGCCGGGCGTACGGTCGCCCGATGCGTCCGCTCCGGCCGGTCCTCGTCGTCGCCGTCGTCGCCGCCGCGCTCGCCTGTGCCGGCCCGGCGGTCGCCGCTCCGAAGGTCGACGGCGTCTTCAACCTGCCCGGGGTCCAGACCAACGGCCACCTGACGACGGGCCCGGACGGCAACATCTGGGTCGTGCTCGCGGCGGCGGTCGCGCGTGTGACGCCCGACGGCACCGTCACGCCGTTCGCCACGGCCGACCTGAACAACCAGCTCGGCACGCCGCAGGGCGCCATCGCATCGGCCGGCGGGTTCCTGTGGGTCAGCCAGACCGCCAACGCCGGGCAGCAGGCGATCCTGCGCATCGACCCCGCGCACCCGGAGCAAGCGGCGGGCGTCGACGTCACGAACGTCGCCGCGGGCTCGAGCGCGATGGCCGTCGGCCCCGACGGCGACATCTGGGTCGGGCAACCCAATCAGGTCGTGAAGTTCGCGCCCGGTGCGGGCACGACGATCACCGGGACGCCGTTTGCCATCGCCGGGCTGGCGGCCAAGGACATCGCGAGGTCCGGCGACGGCACGGTGTGGGTGGCCGACGGCAACGGCCGGCTCATCAACATCACCAACCTGACGACCGGCACGTTCAAGGAGTACACCGTGGGCGGCACCCCGCAGGGCGCGGTCGCCGGTCTCGACGGCCAGATCGCCTACAGCAACCCGAACACGATGCCGCAGACCGTCGGCCGCATCGTCCCGAACGGAACTCCGCAGACGACGAACCGCCCGAACGGCAGCGACCCCTTCGGCGTGGTGTTCGGCAACGACCGGGCCTTCTGGTTCGCCGAGTTCGCGGGCAACCGTCTCGCCCGCCTCACCAGCGACGGCCAGCTCACCACGCTCGCCGGGTTCCCCGCCGTCGCCGGCCAGGGACCACGCCAGATCACGCTGGGGCCGAACGACACGCTCTGGACGACGCTCGACAACCCCGGCGACCCCGCCAGCGCGAAGATCGCCCGGATCACCGGCGTCGACCCGCCCCCGCCGCCCCCGGTCCCCCCCGTCCTGCCCATCGGGCCCCCCCCCGGCCTCCCGTTCCCGCCCCCGCCCGCGGTGCCCGACCTCATCCGGCCGGTCATCGGCGCCCCCAAGCTCACCCACTCGAGCATCCAAGCCGGAACCAGGTCGGTCCGGCTGACCTTCACCGTGAGTGAGCGATCCGTCGGCACCGTGACGGTCATCCGCCGAGCGACCGGCCGGCGCCAGGGCGAGCGGTGCGTCGCACCGACCCGCAGGCTGCGCACGGCGACCTGCCTGCGGCTCGTGCGGGTCAAGAGCGTCGGGGTTCAGGCCGCGGCCGGTGCCAACACGGTGACGATCTCCACCCGGACGCTGCCGGCCGGCCGCTACCGCCTCGTGCTCGCCCTGCACGACGCCGCCGGCAACGCGGCCGTGTCCGTCACCCGCTCGCTGACCGTCACGCACAGGGCCCGCCGCCACTGATGACAGGATGGCGGAGGTGTCCCCCTCCGCCCCGAAGAAGGCAACGAAGGTCGTCCGCGAGCGCATCGCCGAGCTCGCGGCCCAGATCCAGCAGCTCAACGACGCCTACTACGGCGCGGGCGACACGCCCGTCCCGGACGCCGACTACGACGCGCTGAAGGACGAGCTCGCGGCGCTCGTCGCCGAGCACCCGGAGCTCGAGCCGGCCGACAGCCCGCTGGGCAAGGTCAACGCGCCTGCGGCCCTCACCGGGCCGACGATCCGCCACGCGCGGCCGATGCTGTCGCTGGCCAAGGCGTCGACGGAGGAGGCCGTCCGCGCGTTCTGCGGCCGCTTCCCCGGGCAGGTCTTCCGGGTCTCGGAGAAGCTCGACGGCCTGTCGCTGAGCATCGTCTACGTCGACGGCGCGCTGGACTACGTCGCCACGCGGGGCACCGGCGAGGTCGGCGAGCTCGTCACCGACAAGGCGCGCCACGTGCTGCCCGAGCTGCCGACCGAGATCGCCGAGGACGGGCGCGTCGAGGTCCGCGGCGAGGCCCTCATGCTGCGCTCGACCTGGTCGGCCTACAACGACGTCCACCCGGACAAGCCGCTGACCAACCCGCGCAACGGGGCGGCCGGGACGCTCATGCAGAAGGACCCCGAGGCGGCCGCGGCCGCGGGCCGGCTGCTGACCTTCTTCGCCTTCGGCGCCGACCGCGACGGCGCGGCGGTCGCCGTCGAGCCGCTCGGCATCCCGTCCGCCGCCCAGGTCGTCTGCGACGACGCGGACGCGGTCATGGCCGCCATCGCGGCGATCGGCGCGCGGCGTGACACGCTGGACTACGACATCGACGGCGCGGTCGTGCGCCTGCACGAGCCGGCAGCCTTCGAGGCCGCCGGGTTCAACAGCGCCGAGCCGCGGGGCGCGATCGCCTTCAAGTACCCGCCCGAGGAGAAGCTGACCAAGCTGCTGGGCGTCGAGTGGCAGGTCGGCAAGATCGGGCGGATCGCCCCGCGGGCGCGCGTCGAGCCCGTGTTCGTCGGCGGGGTGACGGTCGAGAACATCACCTTGCACAACCCGCGACTGATCCGCGAGCGCGACCTGCGGATCGGCGACACCGTCGCCGTCGTGCGCCGGGGCGACGTCATCCCGTTCGCCGGCCGCTCGCTGCCCGAGCTGCGCGACGGCAGCGAGGTCGTCATCGAGCCGCCGTCGCACTGTCCCTCCTGCGGCTCGGAGCTCGAGGTCCGCGGCACCGGCGAGGAGCGCTGGTGCGTGAACCTGCAGTGTCCCGCGCAGGCCACGCGCCGGCTGATGCACTGGGCCTCGCGTCCCGCGGCCGACATGGAGGGGGTCGGCGACGTGTGGATCGAGAAGCTGGCCGAGGACGGCCTGCTCAAGCGCCGCAGCGACTTCTACACGTTGACCACGGAGCAGCTCGTCGGCTACGAGCGCATGGGCGAGGTCAGCGCCGGCAAGATGGTGGACTCGATCGCCGGCTCCAAGGGCCTCGGGCTGCGCCGCGCGCTCATCGGCCTGGCGATCCCGATGGCCTCCGACGGGACGGCCAAGCGGCTCTGCCTGGCCGGCTACGAGCGCATCGAGGACATCATGGAGGCCTCGGTCGAGGACCTCGTGGCCATTCGCGATATCGGGCCGAAGGTCGCCGAGAGCGTCGTCGCCTTCTTCGCGCGCGAGGACGTGCGCGAGGAGATCGCCGAGCTCCGGCGTCACGGCGTCGACCTCGACGTCCTGCCCGAGGACCGCCCGGTCGACGCCGCCACGGCCGCCGACTCACCGCTGAAGGGGAAGTCGGTGGTGATCACCGGCGCCTTCACCGACCCGCGCACCGGGTCGAAGATCAGCCGTCCCGAGGTCACGCGCCTGGTCGAGCAGGCCGCCGCGACGACGGCCTCGTCGGTGTCGTCGACGACGGACTACCTGCTCGCCGGTGCGAACGTCGGGGCCGGCAAGACCGGCAAGGCCGAGAAGCTCGGCGTCACGGTCGTGGACCAGGACGAGCTGTGGCGCTGGCTCGCCCAGGCCGGCGTGGCCTGAGGGCGTGGGTCTGCCGCACGCCGCTCAGGCGGCCAGCGCGCGCCGCGCGCTCCACTCGGCGGCGATCGCGCGGGCCTGCCTGAGCGCGTCGCGGCGGCCCGACTCGGCGTCGGCCACCACGAGGTTGGGCTGGAAGCGGATCTCGGAGACGTCGTCGATCCCGACGAAGCGCAGCCAGTCGTTGAAGTAGGAGCGGTGGAAGTCGGCGCCGAACGCCGGCGGCGCGCCCTCGAAATACACCGCGCCGGTGTAGACGACGACGGCGCGCTTGTGCTCGAGCAGCCCGGTATATCCGGCCTCGGGGTCGAACCCGAACAGGAGCCCGGGCTGGGTGATGGTGTCGATGAGGTGCTTGAGCACCCACGGCACGCCGTGGTTCCACATGGGGACGGTGATCAGGTACTCGTCGGCGGCGGCGAAGCGCGCGGCCACCGCCTTGACGTCGTCCCAGGCGGCGCCGGCCTCGCCCTCGGGCTCGCGGCCGGCGAACACGGACATCTTGGCGGCGACACCGCGCCCGCCGTAGACCGGCAGCGCGCCGCTCCAGAGGTCGAGCGTGTCGACGACGACGGAGCCGGCGGCGGCCGGCAGGTAGTCGGCCAGGAAGGCCTCGGCCAGGCGGTTGGACTCCGAGTCCGCGCCGCGCGGCGAGCTGATGATGTGGAGGAGGTTGCCCATGCAGGCATGGTGCGCCCGGCGCGCGGGCGCGTCCAAGACCGGTGGGCTCTGGCGCCATACGCTGCGCGTGTGACCGACCCGACGATCCTGCACATCACCACCGCCGCCGGCTGGGACGCGGCGCAGGCGGCCGGCGAGCTGCGTGCGCCGTCGCTGGCGCAGGAGGGGTTCATCCATTGCTCGACCGACCGACGTCGGCGAGGAGTTCCCGCACATCTACGGGCCGCTCAACGTCGATGCCGTGGTCGGCAGCCGCGTCCTGGCCAAGGGCCCGGACGGCTACCGCGCCCTCGACCGATGAGTCCGGCGGTCGCCGGGCGTCATAGCCTCATGCTCCACGACAAGAACGCGGTCATCCACGGCGGCGGCGGATCGATCGGCGGCGCCATCGCCCGGGCCTTCGCACGCGAGGGGGCGCGGGTGTTCCTCGCCGGCCGGACGGCGGCCACGCTCGACGCGACGGCCGCCGCGATCCGCGCCGGCGGCGGGCGGGCGGACACCGCGGTGGTCGACGCGCTCGACGCCGACGCGGTTGCCGCCCACGCCGACGCGGTGGTCGCCGCCGGCGGCTCGCTCGACGTGTCGGTCTGCGTGATCGACATCCGCGACGTCCAGGGCACGCCGGTGATCGACATGGACATCGACGACTACCTGCAGCCCGTCGTGACCGCGCTGCGCGCGCAGCTGGTGACGGCGCAGGCCGCGGCGCGGCACATGGCCCGCCAGGACGGCGGCGGCGTGCTCCTGTTCTTCGGCGGCGAGGGCGACCCGCCGCGCGGCTGGTCGCTCGGCGGCCTGCAGACCGCGTTTCACGCGGTCGAGGCGCTGCGCCGGCAGCTGGCGGTCGAGCTCGGCGCGCAGGGCATCCGCACGATCACGGTCCGCACCGGCGGCGTGCCCGAGACGATCCCGGCCACCGACGAGCGGCGCTCGGCGATCGAGGAGAGCCT
>Ga0157379_10004926_pt1 | contig 11465 bp, 8 predicted proteins | sample S25metaG_FD_121802 | JGI IMG/M metagenome (GOLD analysis project Ga0157379, IMG submission 121802) | Switchgrass rhizosphere microbial communities from Kellogg Biological Station, Michigan, USA - S2-5 metaG | ecosystem: Host-associated > Plants > Roots > Rhizosphere > Soil | place: USA: Michigan... | reverse complement strand
TGTAGTCCTGCGCGAGCAGGCCCTCGGTGACGATCACATGCGCCATCGCGGTGATGACGGCGACGTTGGTGCCCGGCAGAAGCGGCAGGTGGTAGTCGGCCTTGACGTGCGGCGAGCGCACCAGGTCGATGCCGCGCGGGTCGACCACGATCAGGCGCGCGCCTTCGCGCAGGCGCTTCTTCATGCGCGAGGCGAACACCGGGTGCGCGTCGGTCGGGTTCGCGCCGATGACCATGATCACGTCGGCCTTCTCGACCGACTTGAAGGTCTGCGTGCCGGCCGAGGTGCCGAAGGTCTGGCCCAGGCCATAGCCGGTGGGCGAATGGCAGACGCGCGCGCAGGTGTCGACGTTGTTGTTGCCGAACGCGGCGCGCACCAGCTTCTGGACGAGGTAGGTCTCCTCGTTCGTGCAGCGCGACGAGGTGATGCCGCCGATCGAGTCCTGCCCGTACTTCGCCTGCAGGCGCTTGAACTCGCTCGCGGCGTGGCCGATCGCGACGTCCCAGCTCACTTCCTGCCACGGATCGGTGATCTTGGCGCGGATCATCGGCTTGGTGATGCGGTCCTTGTGGGTCGCGTAGCCCCACGCGAAGCGGCCCTTCACGCAGCTGTGGCCCTCGTTCGCCTTGCCGTCCTTCCACGGCACCATGCGCACGACCTCGTTGCCCTTCATCTCGGCCTTGAATGCGCAGCCGACGCCGCAGTAGGCGCAGGTGGTGATCACGCTGTGCTCGGGCTGGCCGAGCCAGATCACGCTCTTCTCCTGCAGCGTCGCGGTCGGGCAGGCCTCGACGCAGGCGCCGCAGCTGACGCACTCGCTGTCCATGAACGGCTGGTCCTGGCCCGGCGAGACGCGGCTGTCGAAACCGCGGCCGCTGATGGTCAGCGCGTAGGTGCCCTGGGTCTCTTCGCAGGCGCGCACGCAGCGGTTGCAGACGATGCACTTGCTCGGGTCGTAGCTGAAATAGGGGTTCGACTCGTCCTTCGGCGAGTCGCAGTGGTGTGCGCCGGCGGCCGCGCCGACACCGTAGCGCACGTTGCGCAGCCCCGTGACGCCGGCCATGTCCTGCAGTTCGCAGTTGCCGTTCGCGCTGCAGGTCAGGCAGTCGAGCGGGTGGTCGCTGATGTAGAGCTCCATCACCCCCTTGCGCAGCTCCTGCAGCTTGGGTGTCTGCGTGTGCACCTTCATGCCGGCTTCAGCCGGGGTCGTACACGACGCGGGGAAGCCCTTGCGGCCTTCGATCTCCACCAGGCACAGCCGGCACGAGCCGAACGGCTCCAGACTGTCGGTGGCGCACAGCTTGGGCACGTTGATGCCGGCATCGACCGCGGCGCGCATCAGCGAGGTGCCCTTCGGCACCCTGACCTGGAAGCCGTCGATGGACAGCGTGACCTCCTGCTCCGACTCGCGCAGCGGCGTGCCGTAGTCGATGTCCTGCTTCAGATGGTTCAGCATGGTGATTCCTCAGGCAGCTTTCTGGTTCGGAGCGGCGAGGCCGAAGTCCGCAGGGTAGTGATTCAGCGCCGACAGCACCGGGAACGGGGTCATGCCACCCATCGCGCAGAGGCTGCCGTTGACCATGGTGTCGCACAGATCGCGGAGCAGTTGGACCTGCTGCGGCCGGTTCTGGTTCCGGGTGATGCGGTCGATCACCTCGACGCCACGCGTCGAGCCGATCCGGCAGGGCGTGCACTTGCCGCACGATTCGATGGCGCAGAACTCCATCGCGTAGCGCGCCAGCTGCGCCATGTCGGCCGTGTCGTCGTGCACGACCAGACCACCGTGGCCGACCACCGCGCCGACCGCCGCATACGCCTCGTAGTCGATCGGAATGTCCCACTGCGACTCGGGCACGTAGGTGCCCAGCGGCCCACCGACCTGCACCGCCTTGATCGGCCGGCCGCTCGCGCTGCCGCCGCCGAAGTCGTAGAGCAGCTCGCGCAGCGTCACGCCGAACGCCTTCTCGACCAGGCCGCCGTGCAAGATGTTGCCGGCCAGCTGGAACGGCAAGGTGCCGGTCGAGCGGCCCATGCCGTGGTCCTTGTAGAACTGCGCGCCACGCGCCAGGATGATCGGCACGCTGGCGAAGCTGATGACGTTGTTGATGACCGTCGGCTGACCGAACAGGCCTTCGATCGCCGGCAGCGGCGGCTTGGCGCGCACGATGCCGCGCTTGCCCTCGATGCTCTCGAGCATGGCGGTCTCTTCACCGCAGACGTAGGAGCCCGCGGCCTTGCGCACCTCGAGTCGGAACGCCATGCCCGAGCCGCAGACGTTGTCACCCAGAAAGCCCGCGGCGGTTGCGCGCGCGATCGCCTCGTTCATCGTCGCGATCGCATGCGGGTACTCGGAGCGGATGTAGATGAAGCCTCGCGTCGCACCGACGGCCAGGCCGGCGATCGCCATGCCTTCGATCAGCATGAACGGGTCGCCCTCCATCGTCATGCGGTCGGAGTAGGTGCCGGAGTCACCTTCGTCGGCGTTGCAGACCACGTACTTCTGCGCAGCAGTCACGCCGAGTACCGTCTTCCACTTGATGCCGGTCGGGAACGCCGCGCCGCCGCGGCCGCGCAGGCCGGAGCCCAGCACCTCCTGCACGACCGCCGCAGCCTCCATCGTTGCGGCACGGCGCAGACCCACCCAGCCTTCGTGGGCTTCGTAGTCCGCGAGCGACAGAGGATCGGTCACGCCCATGCGCTTGAAGGTCAGGCGCTCCTGCTTGGCGAGGAACGGAATCTGCTCGGTCGGGCCCTGGCTGAGCGCATGCGCGCCGCCTTGCAGCAAGCCGGCGTCGAGCAGGGCAGGCACGTCTTCCGGCGCCACCGGCCCGTAGGCGATGCGCCCGGCGGCGGTGGCCACCTCGACCAGCGGCTCGAGCCAGAACAGCCCGCGCGAGCCGTTGCGCACGATCTCGACCGCCAGGCCGCGCTGCGCGCATTCCGCCTGCAGCGCCGCGGCCACCTCGTCGGCGCCGACCGCGAGCGCTGCCGCGTCGCGCGGCACGTACAGCTTGATCGTGCTCATGCGCCCAGCTCCATCTGCGCCGCCAGGCGATCGAGCTTGCCCGGCGTCATGCGTGCATGCAGCTTGTCGCCCACCATGATCGCCGGCGACATCGCACACAGCCCGAGGCAGTACACCGGCTCGAGCGTCACCGCGCCGTCGGCACGGGTCTCGTGGGCCTTGCAGCCGAGCACCTTCTCGGCATGCGCCAGCAGCGCCTCCGCACCGCAGGCCTGGCAGGACTCGGCGCGGCAGACCTGCACCACCTGCCGGCCGGGCGCCTCGCTGCGGAAGAAGTGGTAGTAGGTCACCACGCCATGCACCTCGGCCCGCGACAGGTTCAAGCCCTGCGCGACGAGCGGCACCGCGGCGGCGGGCACGTGGCCCAGCGCCTCCTGCACCGCGTGCAGCAGCGGCAGCAGGCCGCCGGGCTGGTCCTGGTGGCGTGCCACCAGGTCCTTCACCAGTTGCGTGCGTGCCGGGTCGAGAGAATCGGTCATGACGTGGGAACCCCTTGTGAACTCAGGTGAAGAACTTGCCGACGCTCAGCAGCGTGCGGTACACACCCCACGCGAGCGGGATGCCGACCGCGGCCCAGGCCAGCACGACGATCGCCGGACTCGACTTGCGGTAGCCCGCGCTGCCGGGCCCGACTTCGGCCGCCACCGCACGGTCGTGGGCGAGGCGCTTTTCCTCCTCGAGCTCGGCAGGCGTCATGAACCACTTGTCGGCCACCGGGCGGATCATCAGGTTGGCGATCAGGCCGATCACCAGCATGCCCACCAGGATGTACATGGTCTGGTTGTAGACCTGCTCGCGCGGGATGCCCAGGCCGAGCTGGTACTCGCGCATGTAGTTCACCACCACCGGGCCGAGGATGCCGGCCGTGGCCCAGGCCGTCAGCAGGCGGCCGTGGATCGCACCGACCATCTGCGTGCCGAACAGGTCGGCGAGATACGCCGGCACCGTCGCGAAGCCGCCGCCGTACATGCTCAGGATGATGCAGAACGCCGCCACGAAGAGCAGCTTGCTGCCCGCCGCCGCGCTGCCCGGCACGCTGAAGTACAGCACGCCGCCGAGGATGAAGAACACCGTGTAGGTGACTTTGCGGCCGAGCTTGTCGGACAGGCTGGCCCAGAAGAAGCGGCCGACGATGTTGAACAGGCTGAGCAGTGCCGCGAAGCCCGCGGCCACGCCGGCAATCGCGGTGAGCTGGCCCTTGTCGAGCTCGCTGAACTTCTTCGCCACACCGATCAGGCTGCCGCCGAACACCTCCTGCAGCATCGGGCTGGCCATGCCGATCACGCCGATGCCGGCCGAGACGTTCATGCACAGCACCAGCCAGACGAGCCAGAACTGCGGAATGCCCCAGACCTTCTTCACGTGCACGTGGCGCTGCGTGATCATCGCGTTGTTGACCTGCGCGGCCGGCGGCGTCCAGCCCTCGGGCTTCCAGCCGCTCGGCGGCACGCGGTAGCTTAGCGCGCCGCCCATCATGAAGACGAAGTAGGCGACCGCCATCACGAGGAAGGTCTGCGTCACGCCCACGTCGGCCGGCGTGGCGAACATCTTCATCAGCTCGGCCGCGAGCGGCGAGCCGATCATCGCGCCGCCGCCGAAGCCCATGATCGCCATGCCGGTGGCCATGCCGCGCCGGTCCGGGAACCACTTGATCAGCGTCGAGACCGGCGAGATGTAGCCGAGACCCAGGCCGATGCCGCCGATCACACCGGAGCCCAGCCACATCAGCCAGAGCTGGTGCGTCTGCACGCCGATCGCCGAGATCAGCAGCCCGCCGCACCAGCAGACCGCCGACACCACACCGGCCTTGCGCGGGCCGGCACGTTCGAGCCAGCCGCCCCAGATCGCAGCGGCCGAACCGAGCAGCACGAAGAACAGCGTGTACATCCAGCCCAGGCTCGAGATGCGCCAGTCGCAGGTGGTGGTGAACAGCTCGCCGATCAGGCTCATGTCCTTCGGACAGGCCTGCGCCTCCTTGATGCCGATCGCCTTCGACAGCGGCAGCCAGAACACCGAGAAGCCATAGGCCATGCCGATGCAAAGATGGATCGCCAGCGCCGCAGGCGGCACCAGCCAGCGGTTGAAACCCGCCGCCGCGATCGTGCGCTCCTTGGACAGAAAGCCGTCGTCACTGGGTATTGTTGGAATACTGCCCGCCACAGCTGATGTCACACCGGTCTCCTCGATGCCATTTGATTTACGGCAGCATCGATTCGACGCGCCGCCCCGTGCCGGCCGTTTGGGCCAGCCTGTCGAATGTAGGGAGGTGGCACCGATGCAACAATATGAGCGTGACGGCGCGTGGCTTGTGCCCAACGCCGCCTAAAGGGTGAACCCTATGCCGAAGGTGTCGATCAAGCCGCAGTGGACGATCCGCCTGCCCGACGGGCAGGCGCTGCCGGCGCGCCTGCTCGAACTGCTCGCGCAGGTGCATGTGCAGGGCAGCCTGTCCGCGGCCTGCCACGAGGCCGGCACCTCGTACCGCCATGCCTGGGACCTGATCCGCCAGGGCGAAGCGCTGTTCGGTGCCAGCCTGCTGCAGATGGAGCGCGGCAAGGGCTCGCGCCTGACGGCGCTGGGCGACAAGCTGGTCTGGGCCGACCAGCGCGTGACGGCGCGGCTCACGCCGGTGCTGGAATCGCTCGCCTCCGAACTCGAGACCGAGATCGACAGCGTATTGCGTACCGAACAAGTGTTGTTGCGCATCCACGCCAGTCACGGTTTTGCCATCGAGATGCTGTTCGAGTTCCTTGCGCGCCAGGGCGTGGCGCTGGACCGCAAGTACTGCAGCAGCCTCGAGGCGCCGGCCGCGCTGTACGACGGCGCGTGCGATTTGGCCGGTTTCCACGTGCCGATCGGCGAGCTCGAGCTGCCGGCGCTGCGCCACTACTGGCGCTGGCTGGACCCGCTGAATCACTGCGTGATCGACATCGCCACGCGCCGACAGGGGCTGATGGTGGCGCCCGGCAATCCGCTGAAGATCTACGAAGCCGCCGACCTCGCGCGGCCCGCGGTGCGCTTCATCAACCGCCAGCGCAACTCGGGCACCCGTTTCCTGCTCGAGGGCCTGCTCGCGCAGGCGAACGTGGACGCGCACCGCATCAACGGTTTCGAGCAGGGCGAGTTCACGCATGCCGCGGTGGCCGCCTACGTGGCCAGCGGCATGGCCGACGTCGGCTTCGGCCTCGAGACGCCGGCGCGCCGCTTCAAGCTCGACTTCATCCCGCTCGCCAGCGAGCGTTATTTCCTGATGTGCCAGACCTCGATCCTGGAGCAGCCGATGCTGGCGCAGCTGCTGGGCATCCTGCGCAGCCCCGCGTTCCAGGCCGCGGTCGACTGTCTGCCCGGCTATGACGCCCGCCATGCCGGCCGCGTGCAGCGCCTCGGCGACGCGTTCCCGAGCCTGGCCGGCGACTGAAGCCCCGCCGGCCGATTTGGCCGGGATTGCCGGCTTTCATCCGGCTTTAGTTCACGTGAGCGCCGCCTAACCTCTCGGCACCGGACCCTCCGTGTCCGGACAGTCGTCTGGAAAGGCCCGTTTTGATGAGCAAGCTGCCCGAGATCCACCTGTGCATCGTCCAGCCCGTGGGCTATGTGCATTCGCTGGGTCTGCTCGACCAGGCGCGCTACTTCCGCTACCAGTTCCGCCGCCTCGGTGCGAACGTCAGCCTGGCCAAGAACCGGCTGCGCCACGACGCGGTGAACTTCGTCTTCGGCGCGCACCTGGGCTTCGACGCCACCCAATGCCAGCGCCATGCCTGCGTGTTTGTGAACCTCGAGCAGCTGGGGCAGGGCGGTGCCGCCGTGTCGGCCGCCTACCTCAAGCTGCTCCAGCAGGCGGCAGTGGTCGACTACGACGCCGACAACATCGCCGCCTACGGCCGCCAGCGCGACGAGGTGCCGGTCGTGCCGTTCCTGCACGCGCCCTACCTCGCGTCCGCCGAAAGCCTGGCGCTCGAAGACCGCCCGATCGACCTGCTCTTCATCGGCAGCATGAACGAGCGCCGCCGCGCCTGGCTGGACCGCATCGAGGCCTTCGGCCTGAACGTCGCGATGTTCGACTCGGCGCTGTACAGCGAAGAGCGCGATCACTTCATCCGCCAGGCCAAGGCGGTGGTCAACTGCCACTTCTACGAGAGCAGCCGCTTCGAGCAGGCACGCGTGGCGCATTGCCTGTCGCTCGGCACGCCGGTGATCTCCGAGCGCACCGTGCAGACGCGCCCGCACGATGCCTTCGAGGACTGCGTGCTGTGGCTGGAAGGCCAGGAGCTCGAGCAGTTCTTCGGCGAGGACTTCGGCACGCCGGCGTACTACGACGCCGCGCGCACCGCGCTGCAGCGCTTCGAATCCGCCGACCCGATCGAGGCCTACGCCGACCTGCTCGCGTTCGCGGCCGGCTTCGGCGGCGCGCACCACGAGCGGCGTTCCCCGCGGCCCTGGCAGCCGAAGCAGATCAACCTCGGCTCCGGCAAGGACTACCAGGCCGGCTGGCTGAACCTGGACGTGCTGGAACGCGCACTGCCCGACCTGCTGCTCGACCTCGCCGCGCCGCTGGCGTTGCCGTATGAGGCGAACTCGGCGCTGGCCGGGCCGGTGCGGCTGGAGGAAGGCAGCGTCGAGGTCATCAATGCGAACAACGTGCTTGAACACGTGCCCGACCTGCCCGCGTTGATGGGCAACTGCCTGCGCCTGCTCGCCGTGGGCGGCGAGTTCCACATCGAAGTGCCGTACGAACACGCGCCGACCGCCTGGCAGGACCCGACGCACGTGCGGGCGATGAACGAGAACTCCTGGCAGTACTACACCGAGTGGTTCTGGTACCTGGGATGGTTCGACCATCGCTTCGAAATCGCGGGATCGACCTACCTCGACCTGGCGCTGAAGGAGTGCACGCGCGAGAAGGCCGCCTTCATGCGGCTGGTGCTGAAGAAGGTGGAAACCACGCTGCAGGAACGCACCACCGCGCGCACGCTGCAGGCTGATGTGCTGCTGCCCGACGATGCCGTCGACGCAAGCCACGTCTATCGCCCGGCAGGTGCCGTCACGCAGGTCGTCACGGCGAAGCCGGCGGCCTCGCTTGCGGCCTGAGGGAGCTGGCCATGATCATCACGCGCACGCCCTTCCGCATCTCGTTCTTCGGCGGCGGCACCGACTACCCGGCCTGGGCAGAGGCGAACGGCGGCGAAGTGCTGTCGACCGCGATCGACAAGTACTGCTACATCACCTGCCGGCACCTGCCGCCGTTCTTCGAATACAAGCACCGCATCGTCTACTCGGCGATCGAGAACGTGCGCCACTGGGACGAGATCAAGCACCCCGCCGTGCGCGGCGTGCTCGGCTGGGCGAACTGCAGCAAGGGCCTGGAGATCCACCACGACGGCGACCTGCCGGCCCGCTCCGGACTCGGCTCGAGCTCGTCGTTCACCGTCGGCCTGGTGCATGCACTGGCTGCGCTGAAGGGCAGCTACGTCAGCAAGGAACAGCTGGCGCGCGACGCCATCCACATCGAGCAGAACGTGATCGGCGAGAACGTCGGCTCGCAAGACCAGGTGGCGGCGGCCTATGGTGGCTTCAACCGCATCGAGTTCCTGCGCAGCGGGGGCTTCCAGGTCTCGCCGGTGATCGTGAAGAAGCAGCGCCTGAAGGAACTGCAGAAGCACCTGATGCTGTGCTTCACCGGCTTCTCGCGCATCGCCTCCGAAGTGGCGCAGTCACAGATCGCCAACCTCGCCAAGCGTGCGACCGAGCTGAACCGCATGCGCGAGATGGTCGAGGAAGCGGTTCAGATCCTGCACAGCAGCAACCGCCCGATCGAGGAGTTCGGCGACCTGCTGCACCAGGCCTGGCAGACCAAGAAGCAGCTGTCCGACAAGGTGTCCACCGGCGAGATCGACCAGATCTACCAGACCGCGCTGGACGCCGGCGCGATCGGCGGAAAGATCCTTGGCGCCGGCGGCGGCGGCTTCCTGCTGCTGTTCGTCAGACCCGAGAACCAGGGCAAGGTGCGCGACGCGCTCAAGCACCTGGTCCACGTTCCCTTCAACTTCGACGACTCCGGCAGCCGGGTCGTGCTCTACCAGCCGAACGGCCTGTGCTGAGGACCACCACCATGATGACAAAGGACGAGCTGATCGCGTTCGAGGACGAGGTCGCCGCGCGCTTCAACACCGGCAAGATCCGCGCCCCCGTGCATCTCTACTCGGGCAACGAAGCGCAGATGATCGAGGTCTTCAAGGGCGTCGGCCGCAACGACTGGGTGTTCTGCTCGTGGCGCTCGCACTACCAGTGCCTGCTCAAGGGCGTGCCGCCGCAGCAGGTGATGGACGAGATCATGGCCGGGCGCTCGATCTCGCTGTGTTTCCCCGAGCAGCGCATCTACTCGTCGGCGATCGTCGGCGGTGTACTGCCGATCGCGGTGGGCGCGGCGATGGCGATCCAGCGCAGCGGCGAGGATGCCCGCGTGCACTGCTTCATGGGCGAGATGACGGCCGAGACCGGCATCGCGCACGAAGCGATCAAGTACAGCCGCAACCACCAGCTGCCGATCCGCTTCATCGTCGAGGACAACGAGAAGTCGGTCTGCACCGACACGCGAACGGCCTGGAATCAGCCCAAGCTCAGCTTCGAGAACCAGCGCGATGAATACATCCACTACTACCGCTACGAAACGCGCTATCCGCATGCGGGCGCGGGCGTGCGGGTGCAGTTCTGAGAGGCGCCCGATGAAATACTTCGACGAACTGAAGCGCTCGATGGAGTTCCTCGCGACCGATCCGCGCGTGGTCTTCATGGGCCAGGCAGTGGCCGTGCCCGGCACCGCGATGAGCAACACGCTGAAGGGCGTGGCACCGTCGCGGCTGATCGAGCTGCCGGTGGCCGAGGAGATGCAGATGGGCATGACCACCGGCCTCGCGCTGGCGGGGCAGGTCCCGGTCAGCCTCTTCCCGCGCTGGAACTTCCTGCTCTGCGGCCTGAGCCAGCTGATCAACCACCTCGACAAGCTCGACGTGATGAGCAACGGCGGCTACCGGGCCAAGGCGATCGTGCGCACCGGCATCGGGTCCGAGCGCCCGCTGCATCCGCAGCACCAGCACGTGGGCGACTACACCGACGCGATCCGCGCGATGTGCAGGAGCATCGAGGTGATCCGCCTCGACGAACCCGAAGACATCTTCCCCGCCTACGAGCGCGCGCTGCTGCGCGACGACGGGCGCTCGACGCTGATCGTCGAGTACGGTGACTACTACAGCGAGAAGTGATCCGAAGAGGACGAGCATGGCGATCAAGTTCCCACTGATGCGCAACAACATCGCGCGCGAAGACCTCGACGCGGTGATCCGCCATCTGCAGCAGGACGACCCGATCCTGACCAACGGCCCGGAAGTGCGTGCCTTCGAGGCCGAGTGGTCGCAGTGGCTGGGCGTGAAGTACAGCGTGTTCGTCAATTCGGGCGCGTCCGCGAACCTGCTCTCGATGGCGTTGCTGAAGATCCGCCACCCCGAGGGCGGCGAGGTGATCGTCCCGCCGCTGACCTGGATCTCCGACATCGCCTCGGTGCTGCAGAACGGCTTCACGCCTGTGTTCGCCGACATCGATCCGCGCACGCTGGCGATGGCGCCGGAGCAGATCCTCGCCAAGATTACCGACAACACCCGCGCCGTGTTCCTGACCCACGTGCAGGGCTTCGACGGCCTGACCGACCGGTTGGTGTCCGAACTGCAGCGCCGCGGCGTCCCGCTGATCGAAGACGTCTGCGAATCGCACGGCGCCACGCACAATGGCGCGCGCCTGGGCAGCATCGGCTGGATGTCGAACTTCAGCTTCTACTATGCACATCACATGAGCACCATCGAAGGTGGCATGGTGTGCACGAACGACGCCGAGGTCTACCAGCAGGTCCGCATGCTGCGCTCGCACGGCATGGTGCGCGAGTCGAGCGATGCCGGCTACCGCAACGACTGGATCGCCGCGAACCCCGAGCTGAACCCCGACTTCATCTTCGCGTTCCCGGCCTACAACCTACGCAACACCGAGCTCGGCGCGATCATCGGCCGCTCGCAGCTCAAGCGCCTGGATCACAACGTCGACCTGCGCACGCGCAACTTGCATCGGTTCCTGCAGCGCATCGACGCCAAGCGCTACCAGAGCGACTTCCTGCTCGAAGGCAGCAGCAACTACGCCTTCAACCTGATCCTGAACGAAGCCGATCCGGTGTTCGTCGATCGGCTGATGGCTGCGATGCGCGAATCGGGCATCGAATTCCGCCGCGGCAGCGCAGGGGGCGGCAACCAGGTGCGCCAGCCGTACCTGCGCGGCATCGTGCCGAAGGACCACCACCTGCAGTTTCCGCGCTGCGAGCACGTGCACTTCTACGGCTTCTACATCGGCAACTTCCCCGATCTGCGCGACGACGAGATCGATGCGATCTGCCGCGTGGTCA
>Ga0157379_10004924_pt1 | contig 11466 bp, 19 predicted proteins | sample S25metaG_FD_121802 | JGI IMG/M metagenome (GOLD analysis project Ga0157379, IMG submission 121802) | Switchgrass rhizosphere microbial communities from Kellogg Biological Station, Michigan, USA - S2-5 metaG | ecosystem: Host-associated > Plants > Roots > Rhizosphere > Soil | place: USA... | reverse complement strand
TGCCGCCACCGTCGCCTTCCTCGCCAGTCCTGCCGCGGCCTATATCACCGGCGTGTCGCTAAATGTCGACGGCGGCTTCGGTGCCTAACACGCGACAACGATAAACTTCGAGGCGGAGCCGATCCCAAGATTACAGGGACCGGCTTCGCCTTGATCTGCCTTCAATTCGTGACTTCGATGTCATGCCGTCGAAATTGTAGCGCGGCACTCCAGCTTGCCGCAGCGAACGAATCGCCTGGTAACGAGAAGTGTCGGGAGCGGCGGCGCCCTAGTGTTGGCATGAGGGCGTCAAAACTTAAAGCGGGTAGTACGCAGCTATAGCCAACGGGTGGTTCTATGTTTTGAGAATAAGAGAAGCCCCGGCCAACGCGAACCGAGGCTTCCAAACCGCTCGCTCCAACAAAATAGTGCACTTTGGTCTCCTTGCCGAACCCGTCTCCGGACCTCAGCGACAACCATCCTGCCTCTGTGATGTTTCAAAAAGAAAGAGCCCTCCGAGCTAAGGACTACCGCACACCCCGTCAGCGGTGACGCATAACAGCCGGAGATGAGTCATCTCCTCATCTGACGTCGCGCTCTGGAACCAATATCGTCTCCGTCTTCACTTTGTGAACGATGATATCTGGATCGCTGTTGAAGGGGGTCTGCGCCGGATTGGCTGACTCTATAACGAGTGAGGCCGTGATGGCCGGCGCTGGTAATTGCGCTGCCCTCGCACTTGCGTCGCCAACGTAATGAGCCGGTTCTCCAGCGGTTTCGCTCAAAAAGCCCCACCACATGAGCAGCAAAGCTAGGCGCTGCGCGTGATCCTGGTGAGCGCCCCTGAGGTGACCAGCACGCGGCCATGATTGTCGAAAGGTCCCTCAGCATCAAAAGCGTCACTCGCCAGTTCTTCGATGAGCTCCCGATACGCTTGGAAAACAGCACTATCGGTCCCGGAGGCGTGTGAACGCTCGGCATGCGCTCGCAGTGCCTCATGGCTTACTTTGCAAGCCACTGCGTTACCCAGTTCGTCCGCCATTAAGAAACGGACGCCGTCCTCCTGTTCAAGATACTCGTCTTTGAGCCTTACGAGAGGCATCGGCTCCGCAGCTTATTCATCGCCGTCGAGTTCTTCTTCTAGGTTGATGGCCAATTGAGAATCCGAGTTGACGTGCCTTTTGTCTGAGAGCACCTGGCGTGCGCCTCATCCTCCTGGAAATCGCTCTAACAGGAGCTTTGCTTTTTGAGTGCTTCTTGAGTTCCCTCTCGTCCTGTGTAGTCCATGCGCGGCGGACTATCCGCTTGGATGCTTTAGCCATAACCACGAGGCTCCCTTTTGATTCGCGGTGAGACACACTATCAAGATTGTCGCGCCGGAACACCCCAAGCCCATCAACGTTGCACGCTTGCCAACAAGGAAAAGCGACATGAACCTTCCAAAAGAAAACCTGCCGTCAAGGCCGCGTAAGAATCGTAAGCTCGTGCTTATACTTGGTGGAATAACAATTTTAGGCATGCTGGCACTGATCGGCTTGGTCTTACTCAGCAACTTTCCAGGCCCAATGCAAGGCAGCGCACACAAATCCGAAGCCCCGCCGGAAGACGTAAGTAAGGCGAAGCCCTAAACACCCGGCTCCATCGACCACCTCGTAAGGAACTTAGCTTCTTAAATCCTGTTTGGCTTATCGGGCGGGGCCAAGAGGCCTCAATGATCAAAGCCAAAATGCTGATGAGCCTGATTGCGGCGACTCTGTCTTTAGGGTTTACCGTGCAGCCTCATCCAGCACCCTTCTGGGACACCAACATCATCATCGCTATACAAACAGACGAATATAGTTCGGCTGCCAAGTCGGCGACGATGGGAAAAGACGACGGTACTCGGATGGGCGGTGCAAGCCAAGCAAATCCACCCGAAAACGACACCCAAAAAGTTGACCAGCCACCGCGCCAGAATCCTTCGACGGGCGATCAGTGATGGAAGGGACGAACTCTCCGCAGGTACTGCTGCGAGCTCGAGTGGCTATCGATCAGGTTATGTTGTCAAGACTGGCAACCCAAAGTGCAATCGAGCGGAGCCGCGGTTCGCTTGCCGAAACCCGAAGGCTGCTCGTTGCGCTAAGGTTTGCGGTCGATCGGCGGCCTCACACTCTCAAAATTCCAATCCGAAGCAGTGCGGCCGTAGAAGCGCAGCGCCTCATGGCAGCGCTGACTAAGATTCACATGACAAATAATACGTAGCGCATGTGCTGACGATAACACTCAACCGTCCGGAACCGTGTAGTTAGGGCCGCGTTTTGAGTTCATGGCCCCAGCCGTTATGAAGAACCTCGCTGTAATTACTTTTGTTATCGCGTTCACACTAGCTGCGCCTGCTTTCTCCCGAACCAACACAGATGACAAAGCCGATTGCTAGAAGGCGAGTGGGGCATGGGACTGGATTAATACCAAGTGCTTAGCGAGCATTGACTTAACTCGCCCGAATAAGTGCAATCATCGTGACGGCAATACCCAAGATAGTGGTGACTGCAGGGTCAAATCTGCGGGCCACCCAGCCGATTGTTTCCGAGTAATTCGTTAGCCCACGCCCCAAAACCAAGCTGACTAATTCAAACAGAGACGCGATAAGTCGCGGAGGAACCCCCAATCAAACTGACGTTCTCTTGCAAGTGATCAGAGAGCTTGGCCCTCGGCAGGAATTCATCCTCGACTATCAGAATGGTCGGTAAAGATGCCCGTTGTGCTGCCGATCCCATAACTGCGGAACGCAATCGGATTCGTGCTGTTCCTTTTCAATTGGGACTTCGGCCTAGCCCCAATCCAGAGGTCGAATGGGAAAGTTCCATCACCCACCGGAATTGCTGATTGGCATAGAGGGCACTTCGGGAATTCATCTTCTCCAGTGGCCATTGCGAACATGCTGTCACCAGGCTTGAGAACCCCGGGGGTGTTCGCCTACACTGACAACAACAGCGGAATGATAAGCCGTAGAGCATCTCGTCCTGCGTAGCTTCTGGCTTGTATAGAGCGCGGAGCAGAAGGAGATGGCGGTATTGTGGTTTGCCCGCAAAGGGATCGAGTCTACAAGTGGCTTTCCGGCCTACGAGCTTCCCATCCAAAACATTGCCGCTAAGTTGGGAAGGGAACGCAATTTCCAGTTCCTATCACCACTCCACATACCCCCAATAGATTTGCTAGGTCGCAGCGCACAGGCCGTTGATTATCGCTCGGTTGTGGTCGAACTCGATGAGACCGAAGCCGAGGCTGCGAACTGGAGAGCTGGCTTTTACAAAATCGCCCTTAGTCCAGTCGAAGTTGTGACAAAGCTAGGTAAGCCGAACTTTACTTGAAGCACTAACTCCTAGGGCGAAGGAGACTGTGGGCCTCAGGCTCTTTCAAATGCGGAGGCATTTGCTGTAGTGCCTCATCGAATGGTGCTGACGATAATACGACCTCGCCAGTAAACGGGAAGTCGAGCAGGATTGCTGGCACTAAAATAAGGGCCACCAGTGCCGCAGTGCGCCGCAAGCATTCACAATGCCCAAGCGGTAGCAATAAGAGGCCAAGTAAATTTTGGTCCGAGAGTCTTTTCTCCCTGTGCCGATGCCTAACGATCCGAAATCAGCTATTAAAGGGAGCCGTCACCCGTCTGCGGTTTCGTCAGGCACCTCCTCGTTTCCACGCGAGAATGGCTACCCAAAGCTTTGTCTGCTTGACCGAGATTCCGTCAAAAACTGGAACAGGCCGCATGAGCGGCCCTCAAGTTCGCGCGCCTTCTCATTGATTCCACTCTTGGACTGCCACGAAGCCGGAAGGACCCCCTCCCTCAGGCCCTTCTTTCTGATTAGAGGCGCTCATCGCCGACATAGCTGAGCCAGTTCGGCATGGCGGCTTCTATCCTAATGGCATGAACGGCACGCGGAACGACCTAAGCGACGGATTAAGAGCTGCTCTTGGGTTCGTCGCTGTTGAGCCTCGGCCAGCACATGAGACAGCTTTCAACTGGTCCCCCCTCACAAGTCGCCAAAAAGAAGCGGCCCCAGAAAGACCACTTTGAGGCCGCTTCAGTTGGGAAGGCCGTGAAGGCCTCAGCCTTGCGGCGAGCCACATTGACCAGGTCTTACAAGAGAATAAGATTGACGTGACTCAGGAACACCCGTGCAGGTCCGGCAGGTTTTACGGATGTCGCTGGGTCGAGCCTTAGCCGCACGGCTTCCGCCATTTGCCGTGGGGTTTAGGCCTGCTGAGAATGCGAAGTGGGGCGCCTTGGCTTAAACCCCGCCCGGCCCCTTCCTCGCAGCACTTCGCCCGGCCCAGGTAGAACTCGAGTTGGTGGCATCTGCGTCGCCAGAACTACCATCCGGCATACACGCCGCCACTATCGCCGATGTGTACGATAGCATGGAGGCGCTTGCGTTGCGTCGGTTTGGTTCTCCGACGATCATCGCAGCGGACAGGACCTCCTCACCCGCCAATCGAGCAAACTCCCAAATTCCAGCGAACGCAAAGGGCTCTAAGTCTTTCCGGCGGAAGCGGTACGGCTGCTTTCCGTCCTCCCGTTGCTGCCACTCGTAGAAGCCTGTCGCCGGAATGAGACAACGCCGCTTAGCAAAGGCCTCTCGAAACAGCGGCAGCCTGTCCACAGTCTCGGCGCGCGCATTGATGTGTGGAACCTTCGGCTTCTCCTTCATCCAGAACGGAATAAGCCCCCAACGTGCCATCACCACCTCACGCTCGCCATCACGGGGATCAATGCGGACGATCGGGATTTGGTCAGTTGGAGCGATGTTGTAGCGGAGGGGAAAATTCGACTTCGGCAGCCGGTTCGCTTTGAAAAGGCCGCGATAGGCGTCGCTAGCAATGAGGTTGTCGTACCGGCCACACATTTCAGCGGCCAGACGTGAGTTCACTCAATAACTCTCGCGTATCGAGGGGGCGGCTCTCCATGTCCAGATGACCATCCTTGGTCAGGGGCCAGTCGGTTTTGGGTCGATCCCAAGACAGCTCGATGCCATTACTGTCGGGATCACGCAGATATAGTGCCTCGCTAACCCCGTGATCCTTTGCGCCTTCGAGGCTAATTCCAGCATCGATCAGCCTGCGCAATGCATCGGCCAGTGCTGCCCGCGTCGGATAACGAATAGCAACATGATAGAGCCCGGTAGTGTGTGGTCCAGGCGGAGAGCCACCTTTGCTCTCCCAAGTGTTCAAAGCGATGTGGTGGTGGTACCCGCCTGCCGAAAGAAACGCCGCTTCATGTCCGGAGCGCTGCATCAAATCAAAGCCGAGGACGCCACAATAGAAGGCAATGGCGCGATTTAAGTCTGCCACCTTCAGATGAACGTGTCCGATGCTCACACCCGCATCAAGGGGACGCGGATTGGGCGCGATGGGCTTGGGTGAAGGAGGCATCTTTACACGACCACTCCATCTGCAACGCGGGCATTACTGCTTGCTAACTCTTTATCGCTCGCGTGACTTCGAGCGTGGCTATCACGACCGACGATGCCAAAGGCCGCCCCACACTCTGGGGCGCTCTGCCAATACTCCATCGAAGGGGCAAGGATGCCAGCCGTAATCCGGATTAAAACAGACCCAGAAAGGCCCCTCGTAGAAGCCGACAGAGGCGTCCCATCCCCAGCCGTGGCCGAAATCGCGCTCCGCCATCCAGCCCCGCCCAATGTGCGAGTTGTGGTCACGAGCTTTCCCGTTCGCGAGCGCTTGTGTCAGAGATCCGCAGGTCAGAACTACCGCGACAAGAATGAATAAACGCGCGTGTGATGGTCTCAACAACGTAAGGATTGATTTGTGCCGCATACTCATGCGCTTGAACCTTTGGACCGACCATCTGTTCCTTCCCGCCTTTCAAAGATAAGCCCACCACCAAGCGCTGCCCGCCTGCTTCAGATGGGCGAACCAACGGCAGATCGGATAGAGCAGCACAATCACTGAAAGCCAGGTGATATACACGTCTATCAAGTTGAAATCGATCTCAGGAGTGGTCGTCAGCACCCCCGTCATCGCGAAGGCGGTCACGACCGCGAGCGCGTGGATCAGGTAGATGTGGATCACGTAATAAAAAAAGGGCACCCGTCCAAAGGTGGCGAAGAACGAAGCCAAACGACCACGTGTCTCATCAAGCCAAGCAAGCAACATCACCGCTGGACCCAGTGTCATCATCAGGTACAGCAGCGACGGTGGATACTTCTCGCAGTTGAGGAATGACAGCATCGTCCACAGCCAAGTGTCTTGGGGGGACCATGGCGTCGGATCACCATAGAGGTTAGTGGCGCGAAGTGCCACGAAGCCGACGGTAATTGCAGCACCGAGGCTAAACAAAATCCGCTGCCTCTCGCCCTTTTCGACCTGTATCACTGGGCCAAGCAAATAACCGGCGGCCATTACTCCCACCCAGGGAATGAGCGGATAAAGAACGTAAAGGGTGGCGCTGTCGCCGAGCGACACAAGCCCAGGCTCATGCAGGAGATGCCAAGCCGAGGATGCATCGCCGGGGCTTTCGGCTCTTAGACTGTCTAGTAAGTTGTGCCCAGCGAGCATTACGAGGACTAAGATCGTCATGCACCAACGGGGAAGCCAGATCAGCGCCGACAGCATCACCATCGACACTCCAATCACGAAAATGACACCGGCACTCAACCTGTAAAAATCGACTTCAAACCTCCAGCCGAACTTGATCAGCGTGACATCGAGCAGCATCAACCAAAGGCCGCGAACCAAGAGGAAGCGGCTAAGCTCTTCCAAGCTCTTGCCGCGCCCATAGAGAAAGCCCGAAAGCCCGGCGAGCAGGATGAAGGTGGGCGCGCAGAAGTGCGTCACCCATCGGGTGAGGAACAGCGGAGGGTCTGTTACGTCTCGTGGACTGAAGCCAGTGGTGGTGAAGAAGTCGCGGGTGTGATCCAACGCCATGATCACCATGACCAGCCCGCGCAGTGCGTCTACAGAGGCTATTCGCGCCCGTCGTTCGCTTGGGTGCAGAGTGACTTTTTTCTGGCCTATTGGTTGTGCCTTGTACTCTAAAGCTCCGAACACCTGGCCTCGATCTCCGCTCGCGCTAAATCACAGTACGAGGGATCAATTTTATCGCGTTAAAAGAATTTCTTTCGCCTCGTTGATGCGAGCGGCAAAGTAAGTTGACCCGCCCTGATCTGGATGGAACTTCATCATCAATTTTCGATGAGCGGAACGGATCTCAGCTTGTGTCGCGCCCGCCTTTAGACCGAGCACATCGTAGGCCTCGCTCACACTCATGCTATGACGCCGTTCATGCCAATCCCTCGGCTCTTCTTCTTCCGCGTGTTTTGCGTTGCTTTCGCGCCAGCCGTGAAACTTGCGATCCAGATAGGCTTCCAAAAGAAGGACGCCCTGCGCATCGGTCGCTCGCAGTTCTCGGAGCAGCTCGAATAACTCATTGCAGCTCAACGATGAGAGAGCCCGGCCCGCGAAGCGACCCTTGAGGCATTTACCCTCCATGCGACCGCTGTCATGGTCCAGCACCATTTCCAGCGCAGCTGTGCGCACGCCCGATTTCTGTCCAGGAGTTTTCCGCTTTTGAGCGAAGGGCCCCTGTGTGATAACCCAGGGTCCAATCGATAAGCCGATGCGCTGCCCGAAGAGGAGAAGCATAAAGGCAGCAAAGGCAACGAAGACTGGCATCGTGGATCAACTGAGCTGTTCAAGGAGGCGAACCGCAGCACTGCTCTTCGTTGCTGCGCAGTAGTCTCGCAAAGCCTTATGGCCACCGGTCGCATATATCGCAACCGCTGACAGGAGGTCTCGCAACTGCCGAGACGAACCAGCATCGAAGCGGCAATAAGCGCCGCGGGTCAATCGCGCGACTTCCTTGAAGGCCAACTCGGCTTTGGGTTCACGCCCTTCCTGGAAGAGGAACATAGGTACATCCAGCAAGCCGAGCGCACCTGCACGTTGGCTTAGCTCGTCTATGTCCTCCTCCATGCAATCACCGACATAGACGACGGCGTTGACCTTGTTCTGTTCGGCCTCACGTCGCGCATGTGCAAGCACTTTGCGGATTTGCGTGTAGCCTCCCTGACAGGAGACACGCGTCATGAGGCGGGCGAGGGCTTCGGGATCGTTGACCCATTTACTCGCGCGGGTTTCGCCATATCCCCGGAAATAGACGAGCTGCACGTCTAGCCCGCCCACCTCCTTTACCGCGCGGAACATATCGGCCTGTAGACCAAGGGCAAGATCCCAAGTCGGCTGCCGGCTCATGGTGGCATCCATCGCAAAAATCAGCCTGCCACGACCACCAGTGGGCTGGACTGGAGCAATGGTTTGGAGGCGCTGGAGGAAGGCGTCCACCTCCGCCCCGCTCGAACGAGGCGTATCGACGGAGCCATCTTCTTTCCTGACTGGAGCTTTTTGTTGAGCGGGCATTGTTCTCAGACCCTACAGCGGGGGCCATATGGACCTTAACGCGCTCGCTTACAAGCACTACTCCCGTCTCACACCAGAAACTCTACCGGGGAGCGGCGTGGCGTGCCAAAGCGAAGCTTTCCCGCTGTCCCAGCATCCCATTGCCTGACTTCGGGGACAATAGGACACGGCGACTATTCAGTTCCGAGATGCCACCCGGTGTTATCCTCAGCTCACGCGAGCTTCAATACACGCGCATCAGAACGAGTCTCGCCGGTCGGAGACACATGGCGATAGAGTGTTGAGCGTGTCACGCCCAATTCCCGGCAGAGATCGCCGACGTTCGTCTCAGGCTTTCCCATTGCCGCTATGGCAAGCCGCAGCTTAGCCGGCGTCATCTTGGGCCTACGACCCCCCTTGCGACCGCGAGCGCGCGCTGATGCGAGCCCAGCTCTAGTGCGCTCCGAAATAAGGTCGCGCTCAAATTCGGCGAGCGATGCAAAGATGCCGAAGACGAGCTTGCCTGCAGGTGTGGTGGTATCGATGGCGGCACCATGACCCATAAGGACCTTCAGGCCGATGCCTCGGCACGTGAGGTCATGCACCACGTTCACGAGATGCCGAAGGCTACGTCCCAAACGGTCCAGCTTCCACACGACCAGGGTGTCGCCCTCTCTCAACGCCTTCAGGCATGCTGCGAGCCCTGGGCGATCATCCAACTTCCCTGATGCAGTATCGCTGTAGAGGTGCCGCTCGCTAACGCCCGCTGCGATGAGGGCGTCGCTTTGGAGGTCGAGCACCTGCGAGCCATCAGCCTTTGACACGCGCATGTAGCCAATCAGCGAGGCTTGCACCTTGTTTCCGTTTTTCCTTAGCTCTTGCAAGCGGTTGAAGCTAAAGATTGTGCTCCTCTCCAGGGCGCTCGGGTGGACGTTTGGCACGCGGATGGAATGGGGCTTTATTTAGGCTTTCGCGCCAGGAGACCGGTTCGGCAAACGGTGAGACGTTCCTGCGGGGGACTCAATTCATCGGGGCTGACGGAGAAGTGCACTTCGCTACGATCTATCCCGGTTGGTATCCAGGCCGCACGCCCCATATTCACTTCAAGGTTTTTATCGGCAACAGCAACGTGATTACCGGCCAGCTCTACTTCCCTGAACCCATCACAAAGCAGGTCTATGCGACGACGGTGCCTTATCGCGGGCGGAAAGAGGAGCGAGACACCTTCAGCCGATGACTTCATTTTCGGGAAGCAGGGTGGCCCCGCTACCATGGTCAACCTGACGGAAAAGGATGGCTCCTATCACGCCAGTTTGATCATAGGCGTTGAACGTAATCGCTGATCGCGATCAGTCGTAGCGTCAGTACCAGCGACCCCGCCCATACCAGCCGCCGCCAAAAAGCACTAGTAGCAACAGGATAATGATGAGCAGGGTTGTCGTGTCCATTTTGTCTTTCTCAAGAGCGATATGCAGCTACCTACTGAAACGCTCTTCCTATCACGCCGTTCCGATGTCGGTGGTGGCGGTGGCTTCGGCCGCGGCGGTGGCCCAGGTGGTGGTCCTGGCGGCTTGGGTATGCTTGCTATCGACATCTCTAGTTTTGAGAATAGGCAATCGAGGTGTCAGAAGGGTTCAGTCTGCCCCGATGTGGTTGAGTGCGGCCGATTGAATGCTCATGCCTGCGTCCCTCAATGCGGCTGAGACAGATTGGTCGAGACCTTGGCAGGTGCGGGACAGAGCAGCTAGTCCCGGTCGCTGGTAATAGCCTGTCTCAATGTAGCGGGACCGTCTTATCGACTCTTTCTCAGTGAGGACCGCGGCAATGTCCCTTCCCGAGCGAGAGCCCGCGAGAAGACGCTTCATCAACAAGACTTTCAAAGTCGTGGCCAAAAGTGGTTCTGACCTGCTCAATGGCGCAGCCGGAGAAAGGCCTTGAGGTATAGCTCGATGGCATGGGCGAGGAGGAGGGTGACGGGCGCGTCGGGATGGGTCACCTTCGCTCTCGCATGGTGCAATAGCACGGCAGATTGCCAGTATGTGCGAGCGTAGTTGAAGCGCCCGAGCGGGGTTGTCCGGTCGTCGTCGCTCATCTCAGACCGCGCCGATCCATTGCCTGAATACGTTCCTGAAGTTGCTGCGCAAACTTTAGCTCGCTCGGATGATCTAGCTCCTGAATGCGATCCTTGAGCTTTGCTCTCAGCGAGCGACGGCGAGGATATGCAAGGGCTGCGTTGAATAAGACACCACAAGCAGTAGTTAGAAGCTGGAAGGGGACCCAGGCCGTCTTCTTCCAAGCAGTGATCAAGGCTTGGCGCCTGAGACGACGCTCACATCCTTTAATCGCTTCTGTGTAAAGTTCCTGATGCTGCCCGAGCCATTGCTGGTGCTTGTCCAATTCCGTCCGTGCTGTGACGGCTGCTGCTTTCGCCTGCTCGACAGCCGCTCTGGCGACGGGCAGTTCCTCATCAGCCAAGTCGATCAAATCCATAAAATGGATTGCATCAGCGAGGTGACTTCTATCGGGGTCTTTAGGCAAAGGATGCCTCCACCAGGTTCCGACGTGACCCTCGAACACAGATGCCTGGCATCTAGCGCGTCGGAAGCCGACCCGGAGTGACTCTAGTGGATATTTAGAAGGCCCTCGGGAAGCAGGGGACGCATCTCTAATGCCAAATATCCCGCTTTGGTCACAGTAGCCCGCAGTCGCCGATCGTTGCTGGGGCTAATGGTGACGAAGCCATGATTTGCAAGGCTAGCGAGTATCCAGTTTAGAGAGGCCAGTTCTAATCCTCCTTGCGCTGCGGCGCGCAAAAGTTCCAACTCCTCTTCGCCCATTACCCGCACGCGGTAATCCTGTTCAGGCGTGAGGGCTGAGTGCTGGTCTGCCCTTGTATGTCTTTTAAGCGAAGTGCTGGGGCCAAGACCAACTTGTATGTGAGGACGAAGAGCCATTTGGGGCCTCCGCGCCTATAACGACTTTTAAGCATGAAAAGTTCAATGCAGCGTGCACGGTCGTTTAAGCTTTAATTCAGGCCCAAGCGGCATCCTGCCCGGATGTCTCTCAAGGCAGAACAGTACTCCCAAATCG
>Ga0157379_10004923_pt1 | contig 11466 bp, 9 predicted proteins | sample S25metaG_FD_121802 | JGI IMG/M metagenome (GOLD analysis project Ga0157379, IMG submission 121802) | Switchgrass rhizosphere microbial communities from Kellogg Biological Station, Michigan, USA - S2-5 metaG | ecosystem: Host-associated > Plants > Roots > Rhizosphere > Soil | place: USA: Michigan... | reverse complement strand
GCGCGTCACGGCGCCGGCGGGGCACGCGCGGAGGCTGCGGCGGCGTTTCCCGCGGTCTTCGATGTCGCGCTGCCGGCGCTGCGCGCAGCGCGCGAGCGCGGCGCCGACGCGCAGCATGCGCGCCTCGCCGCGCTGTTCGCGCTGTTCGCGTGCGTCGACGACACCAACGTCCTCTACCGCGGCGGCGCGGCCGGACTTGCCTTCGTCCAATCCTGCGGACGTGCATTCGGCGCCGCGGCCGATCCGCTGGCGTTCGCGATGGCGACAACGCGCGCCTTTGTCGCCCGCGGGCTTTCGCCCGGCGGCGCCGCCGACCTGCTCGCCGCGACGCTGTTCGTCGATGCCGTCGGACGCACGTCGCGATGACGCTGGCCGTGCTCTGCCCTGGCCAGGGCGCCCAGCATCCGGCCATGCTCGATCTGGCGCTCGCGCATGCCGAGGGCCGGCGCGTGCTTGAGGCCGCCGCGACCGCGTTGTCCGAGGATCCGCGTCTCTGGCTCACCGACGCCGACGCGATGTTCGCGAATGCCAACGCCCAGCCGCTCATCTGTGCCGCGCAGCTGGCGCAATGGGCCATCCTGCGCCGCGCGCTGCCGGTGCCGCGGGCCTTCGCGGGCTACAGCGTCGGCGAGCTTGCGTGCTACGGCCTCGCGGATGCCGTCGATGCAGGCATGCTCGCGCAGCTGGCACGGCAGCGCGCCGACGCGATGGACGAATCGGCCGCACGTCAGCCCGGCGGCCTCATTGCGCTCCGCGGCCTCGCGCGGAACGCCGTGGTCGCGCTCTGCGCCGGGCTGGAGGGCCATGTCGCGATCGCGATCGCGGACGACGCGTTCGTCGTCGGCGGGACCGAAGCCGCGCTGGCCGCGATCTTCGCGCGCGCCCGGTCACATGGCGCACAGGTGACCTGCCTGCGCGTCGGCATCGCGTCGCACACGCCGCTGCTCGCGTCGGCGGTAGCGCCGTTTCGCGCGACGCTGGAGCGCTCGCCGCTGCGTGCGCCGTCGGTGCCGATCGTCGCAGGCATCGACGCCGAACCCGTCACTACGCGCGAACGCGCGATCGCGACGCTCGCCGCGCAGGTGGCGCAGACCGTCGAATGGGCGCAGTGCCTGGACGCGCTGTACGAACGCGGGTGCCGCGTTTATCTGGAGCTCGGCCCGGGCCACGCGTTGTCGCGGATGGCAAGCGCGCGCTTCGACGACGTGGACGCGCGTGCCGTCGACGACTTCAGCAGCGTGGCCGCAGTGACGGCCTGGGCGGTCAAGCAGCGCGATTGATGCACCGGCGCCGCTGGCGCGCCGCGCTGCCGCTAGATCGGCGTCACGCGCCCCGTAGCGAGATCGTAGACGCCGCCGGCAATGACGATCTTGCCTTCGTCGTGATATTTCTTCAGCACCGGCGCCGCACGCTTGAGCCCCGCCACCTGGCGGCGCACGTTCTCGGCCACCGCGTTGTCGAGGAGATTGCCCTTCGCGGATTTCTCCGCAATGATCACCGCGGGCTTGATCGCGCGGATCAGGTCGGGCAGGTGGCCGGGCAGCGAGACGCCTTTCTTCAGCACCTTGATCGCGGCGTCGACCGCCCCGCAATTGCTGTGGCCGAGCACCAGCACCAGCGGCACGCCCAGAAACTCCACCGAATATTCGATGCTGGCGAGAAGATCGGGGCTGACCACGTTGCCGGCGACGCGCACGACGAACAGATCGCCCGGGCCCTGGTCGAACGCGAACTCGGGGGCGACGCGTGAGTCGGCGCAGCTCAGGATCGTGGCGATCGGGTACTGGGCGGTGGAGCGAGCCGCGCGGCCCGAGGAGAAGTCCTTTTCGTTAGGCTGGTTCGACGCGTAGCGGCCGTTGCCGTCCATGAGGCGCTTGAGCGCGTCGGCGCCGGAGATGGAGTTGGGGCGCGGACCGTCGGGCGCGGCCGCCGCGATGGCCAGTCCCGCAGGCAGGAAGCCGGAGAGCGCAATGCCCGCGCTCGCGCGCATCCAGTCGCGCCGCGTCGTTTCGCCGGCCGGTTTATCCGCCGCCGGTGCGTCGCCCGCCGGTGTCGCCTTTGCATTCCCTCGCCGTTCGCCCATGCCGATCTCCCCCTTCGTGATGGAATGAAATCGCGCTACAGCTCCAGCGCAACACGCGTGCCCTGGTCGATCGCGCGCTTGGCGTCGAGCTCGACGGCAATGTCAGCGCCGCCGATCAGCGTGGCCTCGATGCCGAGCGCCGCCAGCGCCGGTACCAGCTCACGCCGCGGTTCCTGGCCCGCGCAGATCACGACCGTGTCGACGGCAAGCACACGCGGCTGCCCATCGACAGTGATGTGCAGGCCCCCGTCGTCGATTCGATCATAGACGACCCCGGCAAGCATCGCCACCGCCCGCTTCTTGAGCAGCGTCCGGCGGATCCAGCCCGTGGTCTTGGCGAGGCCGGCGCCGACTTTTGCGTCCTTGCGCTGCAGCAACCAGACTTTGCGCGCGGGCGCCTCGGCGGCAGCCGGCATGAGCCCGCCGCGATGCGCATAGGCGGCGTCGATCCCCCATTCGTTGCGGAACGCGGCGATCGCGGGATCGTCGCGGGCGCCTTCGCTTGCGTGACCATCGGCGCCCGCCGGCCCCGACAGGAGCTCGGCCACGTCGAAGCCGATCCCGCCCGCGCCGACGATCGCGGCCGACTTGCCGACCTCCCGCGTGCCGCGCACGACGTCGACGTAGCTCGCGACCTTGGGATGCCCGATGCCGTCGATCGGCGGGACGCGCGGCACGATGCCCGTGGCGAGCAGCACGCGATCGAAGCCGCGAAGATCGTCCGGCGTCGCCGCGCGGCCAAGGCGCACGTCGACACCCAGCGCGGCAAGGCGCGTGCGGAAATAGCGCAGCGTCTCCGCGAATTCCTCCTTGCCCGGAATCCGCCGTGCGAGATTGAACTGCCCGCCGATTTCGGCGGCCGCGTCGAACAGCGTGACCGAATGGCCGCACTCCGCCGCCGTTGTCGCCGCGGCGAGTCCTGCCGGCCCCGCGCCCACGACGGCGATCTTGCGCGGCGTGGCGGCCGGCACGAGCTTCAGCTCCGTCTCGCGGCATGCGTAGGGATTGACGAGGCATGTCGCGATCGCGCGCTCGAAAATGTGGTCGAGGCACGCCTGGTTGCAGCCGATGCACGTGTTGATCTCGTCGGCACGACCCGCCGCGGCCTTGCGCACGAAGTCGGGATCGGCGAGGAACGGCCGCGCCATCGACACCATGTCGGCGTCGCCGCGCGCCAGCACCGCTTCGGCGACGCCCGGGTCGTTGATGCGATTGGTCGTGATCAGGGGAATGCCGACTTCGCCCTTCATTCGCCGCGTCACCCACGCGAACGCCGCGCGCGGCACCATCGTCGCGATCGTCGGGATGCGCGCCTCGTGCCAGCCGATGCCTGTGTTGATGATGGTCGCGCCGGCCGCCTCGACCGCCTTCGCGAGGGTGACGACCTCGTCCCAGGTGCTGCCGCCCTCGACCAGGTCGAGCATCGACAGCCGGTAGATGATGATGAAATCGTGGCCGACCGCCGCGCGCGTGCGGCGCACGATCTCCACGGCGAAGCGCATGCGGTTCTCGAACGCGCCGCCCCATTCGTCGTCGCGCAGATTCGTCTGCGGCGCGATGAACTGGTTGATGAGGTAGCCCTCGGAGCCCATGATCTCGACGCCGTCGTAGCCGGCGCGCCGCGCCAGCTCGGCGCAGCGCGCGTACGCGGCGATCGTCCGGCGTACGCCCCATCCCGACAGCGCCCGCGGCTTGAACGGCGTGATCGGCGAACGCACCGCCGACGGCGCGACCGACAGCGGGTGATACGCATAGCGCCCGGCGTGCAGGATCTGGAGCGCAATGCGCCCGCCTGCGGCGTGCACGGCATCGGTGACACCGCGGTGCTTGCCCACCTGCCAGCCGTAGGAAAGCTGCGAGGCGCGCGGCTCGAGACGGCCCAGCAGGTTCGGCGCAACGCCGCCAGTGACGATCAGCGCGACGCCGCCGCGGGCGCGTGCCGCGTAGAACGCAGCGAGCTTGGCGAAGCCGTCCGGCGCTTCCTCGAGGCCCGTGTGCATGGAGCCCATGAGCACGCGATTCGGCAGCGTGGTGAACCCGAGATCGAGCGGCGCGAGGAGATGCGGGTACGCGGACATCGGCGGCAGCGGCAGGACGTGACGGGGGCGAAGCTTAGCAGGCCCGCCACCGTGGCGGCCGCACCGATCGCTAGCTGGCCTGGCGGAGCAGGAACGGGATCAGGACGAGCGGCGGGCCGCTGCCCACGGCGTCGTCGTGGACGGTGATGCCGTTGGCCTGGACGGTCGCCATGCCGCCAGGTGTAGCGCGCGCTGCCGCTACACGACGCGGCGAAGCTCGGTCGGCTCCGGCGCGAGCCGCGCAAGCGGCGAGCTGCGGAACCACGTCACGACATCGTCGGGCAACACCGGCTTGCTGAGGAAGAAGCCCTGGACCATGTCGCAGCCAAGTGCGCGCAGGCGCTCGAGCGTGGCTTCGTCTTCGACGCCTTCGGCGACGACGTTGAGACCCATGTTGTGCGCGAGGTCGATCGTCGAGCGGACGATGACGGCATCGCTTGCGTCGCGTGCCATCCGCTGGACGAACGACTTGTCGATCTTGAGCTCGTTCAACGGCAGGCGGCGCAGGTACGCCAGCGACGAGTAGCCGGTGCCGTAGTCGTCGATCGCAAGCCGGCAGCCGAGCGAGTGCAGCAGGTGCAGGTTTTCGATCGCGTGACCCGGATCGTCGAAGATCGCGCTTTCCGTGATCTCGAGCGCGATCCACTCGGCGCTGCACCCGTGCTTCTGCAGCAACGACGCGAAGCGCACCGGCAGCTCGGCGTCCATCAGGTCGCGGGCCGAAATGTTGATCGACACGTTCATTGCGAGGCCGGCGCGGCGCCACGCGGCGCATTGCGCGACCGCGCGTGCGACCACCCAGTGCGTCACTTCGCGGATCGAGCCCGTCTGCTCCGCGAAGGGGATGAACTCCATCGGCGGCACCATGCCGCGCGACGGATGCTGCCAGCGCACCATCGCTTCGACGAAGAGCTCGCCGTTCTTCGCCATCGCGACCTTGGGCTGGTACATCAGCAACAGCTCTTCGTTGTCGATGGCCTTGCGCAAGTCGCTGATGAGCGACAACCGCTCGTGACTGTGCTGCTCGTAGCGTTCGTGCCAGATCAGCGAGCCGACGTTGTTGCGCTTGGCGGCGTACATCGCGACGTCGGCGCGGCGCATCAGCGTCGACCGCTCGAGGCCGTGGTCAGGGTAGGCAGCCACGCCGATGCTCGCGCGGACGTCGACGGCGTGACCCTCGAAGTTCATCGGCACTTCGAGGCTGAGGAGGATCGACCGCGCGACCTGCCGTGCCTCGCCCGCGCCGCAACCGGGAAGAAGCACGGCGAACTCGTCGCCGCCGAGGCGCGAGACGACGGCACCTTCGGCAGTGACCACAGTGCGCAGGCGCGCCGCGACCTCGCGCAGGAGCAGGTCGCCGATCGAATGGCCGAGCGTGTCGTTGACGTACTTGAAATTGTCGAGGTCCATCAGCAGCACGCCGACCGCCGCGTTGACGGGGGCCGCGGTGGTGAGCGCCGAGTCGAGGCGGTCGTTGAACTTGGCGCGGTTCGGCAGACCGGTCAGCGTGTCGCGATAGGCGAGGTCCATGATGCGCGTCTCGCGCGACGCGATGCCTTGCTGCATCGTCCGGAACGCCTTGGCGAGTTCGCCGATCTCGTCGCCGCGCGACACGGGCGGCACGGTCGAATAGTCGCCGCCGGCGATGCGCCGGGCGACGTCGGCAAGCTCGCCCATCGGGCGTGCAATGCTGCGCGCGATCAGCATGCTGGCGAGGATCGACACGACCACGGCAATGAGCGAAACGAGGACCAGCTGGTGCTGCAGATGGCGGAAGGGCTCCAGCGCCGCGTCGATCGGCCGCTGCAGGATCACGACGGCGCCGTCGCCCTCGCCGGTCGACAGCGACAGCACGCGGGTCACGAAATCGTCGCTGTAGAGCGCGTTGCCTTCGGCGTCGCTCGCCGCGAAGCGGTTGGCGGAAAAGTCGGTCGCCACGTCGTTTCGCAGCGTCCCGTCCAGCGTGCTCGCCTGCAGCATCCAGGGATCGTCCCCGTGCCGGCTCAGGAACGACACGTCGAGGCCCGTGAGCCGGCCGAGATCCTTCGCAAGCGCGTCGTCGATGTTGAAGCCGATCGCCACCCACGCGACCGGCGCGGGCGCCAGCACCGGAACGATCACGAGCTCGTGCAGTCGTCCGCGCACGACGGCGATCGAGCTCGCGCGCTGCGCATTCGCCGCGTCGGCCAGGAGCCGGGGGAACGGAAACGGCTTGCCCCAGGCGTCGCGCGACGTGTCCGCAACCACGCGACCGTCGAGTCCGACCAGCATCATCATGTCGGCATCGAGGCGCTTGCCGTGACTCCACAGCACCGACGCGATCGTGCTGCCCTCGCCGGTGGCGATGGCCTGGCGGAACGCGTAGTCGGACGACAGCAGCCGCGCGCCCTGCACGAGGCGCTCCGTGTCCTGCTCCTTCAACCGGTCGAATACGCGCGCGCCGCGCACCAGCTCTTCGCCGATCGTCTTGCGCGCCGCGGATTCGCCGACGGTATTGATCAGGACGAAGCCACCGAGCTGCACGACGACCATCAGCAGGACGAAGAGCGCGAGGATGCGCGTCTGCAGCTTGTGGAAGCTCATCGCGAAGCTCCCGCCAGGCCGCAATGCAGTCGCAATCCGACCCGCGCGACGCAGTTCGTGCGCATCAACTTGTCGTCGACAGCCGTGGGCGCCCCTGTGGCGGGACGCTGTCCGATCAACGACTTGATCGCCACCGCCTTCGCTGCGCCCGCCTCGTTCGACGTCTTGTTCACGCGCCTGCCACCGTGGTCCGACCCGATGGCAGGACCTAAGCAAGTTCTCTGCCCGAGGGGTCGCGCGGTACGTTCGTCGGTGCCCGGCGGAGGCGGCGAGGCCCCGTGGCGCTCGCTGCCGGCCCCCTGGGAAACGCCGTGTCCCGGAGGCGCCGGTGCCGCGGGTCAGTGGCGGGCGTGAGCGGTCAGGACGGACGGTCCGTCGGCGGCGAGCTGCGGCAACGCGAAGAGCTGCGCCAGCGCGTCGCGGTATTCGCGCTCGCCGACGATCATCGCGTTGTTGTGGCCAGCGCCGTCGACCAGCAGGAGCTTCTTGGGCGCCGGTGCGGCACGGAAGAGCGATTCCGAAAAGCGCGACGGCACCATGCGATCGCTCGTGCCGTGCGCAATGAACACGGGCATCTTGACGCGCGCGATCTTGTCCACGGAATCGAACTTCTGCGTGAGCATGAGGCGCGTCGGCAGCCATTCGGCCGTGAGCGCCGCGGCGATGTCGGCGAGGTTCGTGAACGTCGACTCGGCCACGAGGCCGCCCACCGGCTCGCCGTGATCGGACAGGCGCGCCGCGAGATCGATGGCCACTGCGCCGCCCAGCGAGTGGCCGTAGATGAAGCGCAGCGCGGGATCCGGCTGACGCAGGCCGAGCCACTGCCACGCCGCCTGCGCGTCCTCGTACACCGACGCTTCCGACGGCAGCTCGCCGTCGCTCTTGCCGAAACCGCGATAGTCGATGGCCAGCACGGCGAAGCCGAAGCGATGGAGCTGCTCGATGCGACGCGTCTGGCCGGTGAGGTTCCAGTGGGCGCCATGCAGGTAGAGGATCGCCGGCGCCGCAGCGTCGCGCCCCGGCCACCACCACGCGTGCATGCGCTCGGTTTTCGCCGGGTCGCCTACAGGCACGAACACGTCCTGTGCCCCCGCCGGAACGCCGGCGAACGAGCGGGCGTCGTCCTTGGACGGGAGGAACGTGAGCTGGCGCTCGTTGTACTCGAGGTGCGCGCAGCCGGCCGCCAGCGCGACGAGGGCCATTCCCGCGACGAGCAGGCGAGCGATGCGGCCACGCGGCCGGCGGAGGAGGGTCATGGTGGGAGCGGGCGCCGTTGTCTACGCAATAACGGCGCGAGTGCAGTGCAACGTGAGCGCGCCCGACCTCTTGACCGCACGCGAGCGCGATCGGTTCCCGCCGCCGGGTCATAATCGGCCCCGGGGGGAACATTCATGCAGGCCGCGAGCCTCGTCGACGCCCTGAAGCGACTGCTGAAGGGCCAGGGAATCACGTATGCGCAAGTCGCCGCCGGGCTCGGTCTGTCCGAGGCGGGCGTCAAGCGCATGTTCTCGCGCCGCGATTTCACGCTGCAGCGGCTGGAGGACGTCTGCCGCATCGCCCGCGTCGACTTGGGCGAGCTCGCCCGCGCCGCCGCGGACGAGCCCAGGGGTCTCGCGCAGCTTTCGATCGAGCAGGAACGCGAGCTCGTGTCCGATCCGCGACTCATGCTCGTCGCGCTCTGCGCCGTGGGCAACTGGACGTTCGAGCAGATCGTCGACACGTATGCGATCCCGCGCACCGAATGCCTGCGCTGCCTCGCGCGCCTCGACCGCCAGCGCATCATCGAGCTGCAGCCGGGCAACCGGATCCGGCCGCTCATCAGCCGCACGTTCGCATGGCGGCCCGACGGACCCATCCAGCGCTACTTCCGGGCGCGCGTCGAGGCGGAGTTCCTCGACAGCCGCTTCGAGCGCGCCGACGAGCTCTTCCTCTTTGCGAGCGGCATGCTGTCGCGGCGCGCGTCGGCGGAGCTGATCGCGAAGCTGAAGGATGTCGCGCGCGAATTCGCAGAACTGCACCGCGAGGATGTCGCGCTGCCGCTCGACGAGCGGCACGGCGCGAGCCTGCTGCTCGCGACGCGCGCGTGGGAGCCACGCGCGTTCCGCGACCTGCGTCGCGCCGGCCGACCACCCGCGCCGGCCGGCGGCCTGCAGCCGGCGTTCGTCCCCGTGCCGCCGTCGACCGCCTCACGGCCGCGCAAGCGGTAGCGCTCGCGGCATCCGCCGGTAGCGCGGCACGCAACTTCGCGTTGCACGCTGGACGTGCCGCCGACGCCGGCCGATCGTGACGCCGCGGGAATGTTCCCGCATGACGAAAGGTCCTTCACCATGGGTGTCTCAAAGCGTGTGATGGGTGCCGGCGCGTTCGCGGCCCTCGCGCTGTCGGGATGCTATGTCGTGCCGATCGCGCCGGACGGAACGCCCGTCTACCCGGCGTACCCGATCAACGTGCCCGCGCCGACGGTCTACGCGCCGCCGCCGCAGCAAGCCGCGGCACCGGTGCTGCCCGCCCCGGCGATGCCGAGCGTGCTGCAGGCGCGGCTCTATCCGTCGAACGACGCCGCGACGCGCGTCGGCATGCTCTCGGGCAGCGTGACCAACATGATGACCGGCAAGGGTCGCTTCCAGCTCGACTATCGGGGCGAAGTGCTGGTCGGCGAGGCGACGCGCGTGCCCGGCGACGACCGGAGCGGCATCGCGAACGCGTACGGCGATCGCGGCACCTACATGAACTGCACGTACCGGATGACGACGCCGTACCAGGGCACCGGCACGTGCAGCCTGTCGACGGGCGCGCAGTACCAGGTCCACCTCGGCACGTAGCCGCGCGACGCGATTTGCGCAGGGCCGGCGCTTGCCGGCCCTTTTTGCATGCGGAGCCGGCGCACGATTTTGATACCCTGTCGCGATGCCCGCCGACCTCGCTTATCGCCCGCTCGCCGACCTCGCGCGCCTCACGGCGGCGGGCGAGTTTTCCTCCCGCGAGATCGTCGACGCCTGCCTTGCGCGGATTGCAGCGCTCGACGCGCGCCTGCACGCGTTCGTCGACGTCTATGGCGACGCGGCCGTGGCGGCAGCGCAGGCGGCCGACCTGGAGCGTGCGGCGAAGCTCCCGCGCGGCCCGCTGCACGGGCTGCCGATCGCACTCAAGGATCTGCTGCACGTCGCCGGTCGGCAGACGACGGCCGGCTCGAAGAGCTGGCGCGGCCACATCTCCGATCACACGGCGACGGCGGTGGAGCGGCTGCTCGCAGCGGGCATGATTCCGCTCGGCAAGACGCACATGGTCGAGTTCGCGTTCGGGGGCTGGGGCCGCAACGAGCCGATGGGTGCGCCGTGGAATCCGTGGGACACGAGGACCCACCGCGTGGCCGGCGGATCGAGCAGCGGCTCGGCCGTGGCGGTCGCCGCCGGGCTCGCGCCCGCTGCGATCGGATCGGACACCGGCGGCTCGGTGCGCATTCCGGGCGCGTTGTGCGGCCTGACCGGTCTCAAGACGACGTATGGCCTCATCAGCCTGCACGGCGCAGTGCCGCTGTCGACGACGCTCGACACGCTCGGGCCGCTCGCGCACACGGCGGAGGACGCGGCGCTGCTCACTGCGGCGATGGCCGGCGCCGATGCGCGCGATCCGGCGACGCTGGCGGCGCCGCCGTTCGACCTCGACCGAGCGCTCGCCGATGCCGCCGGCGTGCGCGGCATGCGCATCGCGGTGCTCCCGCTCGACCAGTTTCCGATGGCCTGCGAGCCCGCCGTCCTCGCGGCGCGCGCAGCGATGATCGCGGCGCTGGCGGATCTCGGCGCCCGCATCGAGGAGGAACGTGTGCCGCTCGACTTCGACGCACTGATGAAGGCCAACGGCCGCATCATCGCGGCCGAGGCCTACGCCGTGCATCGCGCCTACATCGACGACCCGGCGCTGCCGATCGACGCATGGGTGCGCCGGCGCACGCTGGGCGGCAAGGCGGTGTCCGCGGCCGACTACATCGACGAGATCCACTTGCGGCGACGCGTCGTCGCCGACTTCCAGGCGTGGATGCGCGAGCGCGACGCGCTGCTGACGCCCACGCTGCCCATCAGCGCGGTGCCGGTGGCCGACGTCGACGAAAACACGACGCCGCTCGCCGCGTTCACGCGCGCCGCCAACTATCTCGGCGCCTGCGCGCTGACACTGCCCGCAGGAACGAGCGACGCAGGACTGCCGGTCGGCGCGCAACTGATCGGCGCCGCGTTCACCGACGCAACGCTGCTGCGCCTCGGGCGCGCCGTGCAGCAGACGACGCCGTGGCATCGGGCGCGTCCGGACTTGTCGGCGTGGGTGGCGTAGGGTTCGGACAGATGCTCCGTCAGGCGGGCAGGCGGCACCCGCGCGAGGGCTTCAGTGTTCAGGCGCCCTCGCACGGGTCCCGCCTACCCGCCTGACTTGCGCCTGCCGCGCGCCACCGGTCGGTTCGATGCGCGGGCGGGGCCTCCGCGAGGGCGCCTGAACACTGAAGCCCTCGCGGAGGCACCGCCCGCGCATCGGACCTCACGAACCCTCGTCTGACCGCGACAGGCGGAGCGCTATAATTCGCGCGTCGCCGCCCGCCGGTCACCGGCCGGCGGCGATTTGCTGTGCCGCCGCCATGACCACGCCCACCTATCCCGCCGATCTCGTCCGCGATGTCGCCAAGCGCCGCACGTTCGCGATCATCTCGCACCCGGACGCGGGCAAGACGACGCT
>Ga0157379_10004922_pt1 | contig 11467 bp, 11 predicted proteins | sample S25metaG_FD_121802 | JGI IMG/M metagenome (GOLD analysis project Ga0157379, IMG submission 121802) | Switchgrass rhizosphere microbial communities from Kellogg Biological Station, Michigan, USA - S2-5 metaG | ecosystem: Host-associated > Plants > Roots > Rhizosphere > Soil | place: USA... | reverse complement strand
TGCCGTGCGGTCCCCCGCCGCGCGGCGCATCGGTGGGTGTGGCGTCCTCGTGGGACGGCGTGTCGTCGGCGCGGGCCCGGATGGCACCATGGAGCGGTGAGCGCCTTGACCGCACCGACCACCCCCGCGGGGGAGGCCGTCGAGCTCGCCCGTGCCGTCGCCGTCGAGGAGGCCGCCACCGATCTCGGGCCCGCGGCCGCGACGGCGGCCGTGGGGGAGCACCTCGGCGTCGTCGTCGAGGACGGGTCCGCGGTGACCCACCACTTCGCCGCCGCGCTCGCCGGGTACCGGGGCTGGCGCTGGTCGGTGACCCTGGCCGCCGTCGAGGGCGGGCCGGTGACGGTCAGCGAGGTGGTGCTGCTGCCCGGGGACGAGGCGATGATCGCGCCTGCGTGGGTGCCCTGGCAGCAGCGGATCCGCCCGGGCGACCTCGGGCCCGGCGACCTGCTGCCCGTCGAGCCGGACGACACCCGGCTGGTGCCCGGCTACCTCCAGTCGGACGACCCGGCCGTCGAGGAGGTCGCCGTCGAGATCGGGCTCGGCCGCACCCGGGTGCTCAGCCGCGAGGGCCGCGCGGACGCCGCCGCCCGCTGGCAGGACGTCCGCGGCCCGGCCTCGGAGATGGCCCGCGCCGCCACGCGGGTCTGCGGCACCTGCGGCTTCTTCCTGCCGCTCGCCGGCTCGCTGCGCGCCGGGTTCGGCGTGTGCGCGAACGAGTACGCGCCCGCGGACGGCACCGCGGTGTCCGTCGAGTTCGGCTGCGGCGCGCACTCGGAGACCGAGGTCGAGGTCGGGTCACCCGTGCACGTCGCCGAGCTCGTCTACGACGACGGCGTGGACCTCGAGGACCGTTCCTGAACGACCCCTTCGGCACGCGGGAGCTGCGGGCCGCGCTGCTGGCGAGCTGGGGGGACTCCCCGACCCGCTTCCGCGAGGACGCCAACGCCGAGGAGGACCTGGTCCTCGGCGGGTACGCGGCGACCTGGTTCGTCGAGCTCGCGCAGAACGCGGCGGACGCGGCGCGGGCGGCGGGCGTGCCCGGGCGGGTCCGCGTGTCGGTCGTGGGCGGTGAGCTGCACGTCGCCAACACCGGGGCACCGCTGGACGCCGCGGGGGTGGCGGCGCTCGCCTCGCTGCGGGCCTCGGCGAAGCGGGACGATCCGGGGTCGGCGGGGCGGTTCGGCGTCGGGTTCGCGGCCGTGCTGCCTGTGTCGCTCGCGCCTCGGCTGGTCGTGGGGCCGGGCGTCGGCGTGCGGTTCTCCGCGGCGGACACCGTCGCGGCGGTCGCCGCCCTGAGCGGGCCCGCCGCGGAGCTGGCGCGCCGCGAGGGACACGTGCCGGTGTTGCGGCTGGTGTGGCCGGTGGAGGCCGCGGAGCCCGGCCCGCCCGAGGGGTACGCGACCGAGGTCCGGCTGCCGCCGCGCGCGGGCCGCACGCCCGAGGACCTGCTCACCGACGCGCTCGCCGCGGCGCCCGACCTGCTGCTCGCCTTGCCCGACCTCGCGGAGATCGCCGTCGGGGACGAGACCGTCGCGCGGACCTCGGCGGACGGGGTGACCACCGTCGGGGGCCGGTCCTACCGGGTGGTGCGGGCGTCGGTCGAGACCGAGGGATCCGCCGCGGTGGAGGAACGACGCCGCCGCGAGCGAGCCGTCTGCTGGGCGCTGCCCGTGTCGGCGGCCGGGGAGCCGCGGCCCTTCGCGCCGGACGCGGGCGAGGTGCTGCACGCCCCCACGCCGTCCGCCGAGCGCCTGAGCCTGCCCGCCCGCCTGATCGCGGACCTCCCGCTGGACGCCGACCGCCGCCGGATCCGCGTCGACGCCGCGACCGACGCGGTCCTGGACGCCGCCGCGACGGCGTACGTCGCGGTGGTCCGATCGGTGGCTCCGGAACACCGGTTGTCGCTGGTCCCGGCCCCGGGGTTCCCGCTATCGCCCCTCGACGGCCGGCTGCGCGCGCTGGTCCTCGACGCCCTCGGCGCGGCCGCCTGGCTCCCGGCCGCGGCCCCGACCGACGCCGGCCCGCCTGCGGAGGGCGCCGAGGCCGGGCCTCCCGGCGGCGGAGCCGCGGATCTCGGAGCGTCGGAGCTCGACGCGGGCGACGCGGCTCGAGGCCCGTCCGAGCGCGCCCGCGGAGTGCCGGAGCTCGTGCCACGGCGGGCGGAGTGGCTGGACCTGCCGGGTGCGGACGGGATCGCGCGGCTCCTCGCGGGGGCGGATCCCGCCTTCGCGCGGCTGGCCGACGTCGATCCCCGGCACGGCACGGTCCTCGGTGAGCTCGGGGTCCGGCGGGTCGGGGCGGCGGAGCTGACCGATCGGCTGCACGCGGTGGAGCGGGATCCGGGCTGGTGGCGCGAGCTGTACGCGACGTTGGAGCCTGCCGTCGAGGCGGTGCCGGGGCTCGCCGAGGAGCTGCGGGCGCTGCCGGTGCCGCTGGTGGACGGGCGGCTGGTGTCCGGGCCGCCGTCGGTGCTGCTGGCGGGGCCCGACGAGGAGGGCGTGCGGGCGGTCGCGGAGCTCGGGCTGCCGGGGCTGCACGTCGTCGACCCGGCGGCGGCGCATCCGCTGCTGCGCCGGCTCGGGGCGACCGACCTCGATCCGGACGCCCTGCTCGCGCACCCGGCGCTGCGCGAGGCCGTCGCCCGGTCCGTGGACGACGCCGAGGCGGGGCTGGACACGGCTCCGCTCGCCGCCGCCGTGCTCGGGCTGGTCCGCGAGCCGGTGCGGGGGCTCGGGGCGCTGGCGCTCCCCGACGCCGAGGGCGTCCCGAGCCGCGCGGACGAGCTCGTGTTGCCGGACGCGCAAGTGCGTCCACTGCTGGCGGGGGACGCGCCGATCGGGGTGCTGGACCCCGGGTGGGCGGCGCGGTTCCCGCGGGAGGCGCTGGTCGCGGTGGGGGTGGTGGACCGGTTCGCCGTCGTCGTCGACGAGGACCCGGCCGGGCCGGAGCACGACCTGCACGATGAGGACCTCTGGTGGGACGAGACCGAGCCGGTCCGGGTGCTCGCGGTGCGCGACCTCGACCTCGTCGCGGACGACTCCTGGCCCGCCGCGCTCGCGCTGCTCGCGAGCGCTCGGGACACCCGGGCCGCGGTGCTCGAGCCCGGCGGCCACACCGGCTGGTGGCTCGCCCGCCACGCCCTGCTCGACGGGGAGGAGCCCGGTTTCTGGCGGCTCCCGTCGGCGACCGCCCTCGCGGGCCTGTACGACCCGGCCCCCTTCGGCCGGAACCGGGCGGGCGGAGCCTCGGGGCCCGACGGGCCGCCCGCCGCGGCCGCGGACGAGGCGGTGCTCGCGGCGATCGGGGTGCGGGCGGGGCTCGCGGTGACCTGCACCGACGAGGCCGCCGACCTGCTGGAACGGCTCGCCGATCCCGCGCGGACGGTGAGCTCGGCCCTCGCGGCCGCGGCGCACGAGGCCCTCGCCGAGGCGGTCGCGCAGCGGCGGGTGGACGTCGACGAGCTGGAGGTCCCCGACCGGGTCCGCTCGCTCGCCGGGACCGTCGTGCCGGTGGACGACGCGGTGGTCCTCGACGCGCCCTGGACCGCGGCCGTGCTGCCCGCGGGCGAGCTCGTGGTCGGTGGGGAGCCCGCGGCCCTGGCGGCGATCCTGGACCTGCCGCTCGCGTCGGAGATCGTGCGGGGCGAGGTCGTCGGGACGGGGACGGCCGTCGGCTGGGCCGATCTGCCCGAGGTCGTGGTGGCCTGCCGCACAGCCGGGCTCCCACTGCCGGCCGGCGAGGTGTGGGTGCACGACCGGCTGGAGGTCGACCTGAGCCGTCCGGAGGCGACCCGCACGACCGTTCCGACCTGGGTGGACACCGCCGGACGGGTGCACGCGGCCGACCCGGTTCGGGCCCTGCTCGCCCTGGCCGTCCGCCCGGGCGGCGACGGGTGAGGGCCGGGACGTCGTGCTAGGAAGAAGTACGTGACGATGCCTGCCGCCGCCCTCCGCGACATCCGGGGTCGCGTCGCCGTCCTCTCGGTGCACACCTCGCCGCTGGAGCAGCCCGGGACCGGGGACGCGGGCGGGATGAACGTCTACATCGTCGAGACCGCGACCCGCATGGCCCGCCGCGGGGTGCCGGTGGAGATCTTCACCCGCGCCACGTCGTCGGAGCAGCCGCCGGTCGCGGAGCTGGCGCCCGGCGTGCTCGTCCGGCACATCGCGGCGGGCCCGTTCGAGGGCCTCGGCAAGAACGACCTGCCGGGGCAGCTCTGCGCGTTCACCGCCGGGGTGCTCCGGACCGAGGCGTACCACGAGCCGGGCTGGTACGGCGTCGTGCACTCGCACTACTGGCTCTCCGGGCAGGTCGGCTGGCTCGCCCGGGACCGCTGGGGCGTGCCGTTGGTGCACACCGCGCACACCCTCGCGCGGGTGAAGAACGCCGCGCTCGCCGAGGGGGACGAGCCTGAGCCGATGGTGCGGGTGATCGGCGAGGACCAGGTCGTCGCGGAGGCGGACCGGCTGGTCGCGAACACCGACACCGAGGTGCGGCAGCTCGTCGAGCTGTGCGGCGCCGATCCGCTGCGCACGGTCGCCATCCCGCCGGGGGTGGACCTGGAGCGGTTCCGACCGGCCTCGCGGGCGCTCGCGCGTGCCCGGCTGGGGATCGCGCGAGACGCCGTGGTGCTCGGTTTCGTCGGCCGGATCCAGCGGCTCAATGCACCGGACGTGCTGCTGCGCGCCGCGGCCGAGCTGCTGCGCCGCGACCCCGCGCTGCGCGCGCGGCTGGTGGTGCTGATCGCGGGCGGACCGTCCGGTTCCGGGCTCGCCGAGCCCACCTCGATGCAGGAGCTGGCCGCGCACCTGGGGATCTCCGACGTCGTGCGGTTCCTCCCGCCGCAGGCCGGGCCCGCGCTCGCCGCGGTGTACCGCGCCGCGGACGTGATCGCGGTGCCCAGCCACAACGAGTCCTTCGGGCTGGTGGCGCTGGAGGCGCAGGCGTGCGGGACGCCGGTCGTCGCCGCGGACGTCGGCGGCCTGCCGGTCGCCGTCGCGGACGGGCGGTCCGGGCTCCTGGTGCCGGGGCACGGGGCCGAGCAGTGGGCGTCCGCGCTGGCGGCCGTCGCCCTGGACCCGGCGCGCCGGGAACGGCTCGGCGCCGGGGCCGTGACCCACGCCCGCGAGTTCTCCTGGGACCGCACCACCGACCGGCTGCTGCAGACCTACGCCGGCGCGGCGCGCGACCACGCGGCGCGGCTGCGGGGCAGGCTCGTGGCGGGCATCATCGAGTCGTGACGATCGACGCTCAGGTCAAGGACGCCCTCGACGAGCTGGAGGTGCCGTACACCCGGCGCGAACAGGGCCAGTACCTCGTCACACTCGAGGGCACGAACCGGCTCAACACCCCCACCTGGCTGCTCGTGCGCGAGCAGACCGTGTTCGTGCAGGCCTTCGTGTGCAGGCAGCCGGACGAGAACCACGAGGGCGTCTACCGGTACATGCTGCAGCGCAACGCCCGGCTCTACGGCGTGCACTACGCGCTGGACCGGGTCGGGGACATCCACCTGATCGGCCGGATCCCGTTCGCCGCGGTGAGCCCGGACGAGCTGGACAAGGTCCTCGGGCAGGTGCTGGAGGCCGCGGACGGGGACTTCAACACGTTCCTGGAGCTGGGCTTCGCCGAGTCGATCAAGCGGGAGTACGCGTGGCGTACCGAGCGGGGTGAGTCCCTGGCGAACCTCAAGGCGTTCGAGCACCTGTTCACGTGACGCTCGGGCGTGCAACCCACTCGGGGCCGCCGTCCGTCCTGGGTCCGGAGGACGGACTCGGGAGGGTGTCGTGCAGCTGGTGGCGGAGGGGCCTCGGGCAGGCCGGGCGGGTGTGCTGGGGACGCGGCGGCGCAGGTGGGTCGCCGGGATCGCGGTGGGCGTGGTGGTGCTCGCCTCGGCGTCGATCGTGACCGGGGTGGCGATGCAGTCGGGGCGGAGCGGCTCGGTGGGCGCGCTGCCCGCCGATCCGGGCGTCTCGACGAGCGACTCGGACACCGCGACGGCCGAGACGGCCGCGTCCTCCGGCGGCGCGGCCGCGTCGGCCCCGGCGCAGTCGAACCGGGCGATCGCGCCCGCCGTCCCCGGTGGTGCCCCCACCGACCTCGGCTCCGCGGGCACCGACGTGATCCGCACGGTCCGGATGTCCCTGCAGGTCCAGGATCCCGTCGCGGCCGCGGCGGACGTCCGGGGCGCCGCGACCGCGGCGGGCGGGTTCGTGGCCGAGGAACGCTCCGGTTCGTCCGCGTCGGACTTCACCCTGCGCGTCCCGACCGAGCGGGTGGACGCGGTGACCGACCGGCTGGCGGGCCTCGGCACGGTCACCTCGCGCGCCGGCGCGGCCCAGGACGTCGGCGGACAGGTCGCGGACCTCGACGGGCGGCTCGCGGCGCAGCAGGCGAGCGTCGCGCGGGTGCGGGCGTTGCTGGACCGGGCGACCACGATCAGCGACATCGTCTCCGTGGAGTCCGAGCTGTCCGCGCGGCAGGCGGCCCTCGAGTCGCTGCAGCGGCGGGTCGCCCTGCTGCGCAACCAGGTGTCGCTCGCCACGGTCGACGTGTCCCTGACGCCGGTGCCGCCGGTCGCCGGGCCGCCCCCCGCCGGCGGGTTCCTGGGCGGGCTCGCGGTCGGCTGGGCGGGGCTGCGTGCGGTCGGGACGGCGGTGCAGGCCGCGGCCGGGTTCGTGCTGCCCCTGCTGCCGGTCGTGGCCGTCCTGGTGGGTCTCGGCTGGGTCGTCCGGCGGGTGCTGAAGCGGCGCGCGACCCCGCCGCCCGCGAAGACCTGAGCCGGCGCGGGTTACCCTCGGTCGACGACCGTGCGAACCCCCGGAGGACGCGATGGGCGCGCGCCCCCTGGTGCGCAAGGGAGCCGACCCGCTGTGGGCGCAGCTGCTGGCGGATCTGCGCACCCGGCTGGAGGGCCACGAGTTCGACGCGGCCTTCCCCGGCGAGCTCGCCCTGGTCGCCGAGTACAAGGTCTCCCGGCACACGGTGCGCGAGGCGCTGCGCAGGCTCCGCGAGGAGGGGCTCGTCGTGGCCGGGCGCGGGCGCACCCCCCGGCTCGCGGCGCCCGTGGAGATCGAGCAGCAGCTCGGCTCGCTCTACAGCCTGTTCTCCGCGGTCGAGTCGACCGGGCGCGAGCAGCGCAGCGTCGTCCGCACGCTCGACGTCCGGGCGGACGGGGTCGTCGCCGCCCGCCTCGGCCTGGAGGAGTCCACCCCGTTGGTGCATCTGGAGCGGTTGCGGCTCGCGGAGGGCGAGCCGCTGGCCGTGGACCGGGTGTGGCTGCCGGAGGAGATCGCGGCGCCGCTGTTGGACGTCGACTTCACCCACACCGGCGTCTACCCGGAGCTGGAGCGGCTCTGCGGGATCCGGGTGGCGGGCGGGCGGGAGAACATCCGCGCGGTCGTCCCGACCGCCGAGGAGCGCAGGCTCCTGGAGGTCGACGGGGACGTGGCCGCGCTGGCGATCGAGCGGCTCGGCCGCTCGGGTGGGCAGGCCGTGGAGTGGCGGCACACGCTCGTGCGCGGCGACCGGTTCACGCTCACCGCGCAGTTCAGCGCGAGGGACGGATACCTCGTGGGTGCGACTACGCCTTAGCCGACGGCACGGAGACCCCGATCCCGCCCGGTGTCTCGGCGCCGTAGCGCTCGATCTCGGCGGGCAGGTCCAGGGCGACCGTGCGCGCCGCCGTCTCGTGCCCGAGCAGCCGGGCGGGCACCAGCCAGCTGACCTCGAACTCCAGCCCGTCCGGGTCCTTGGCGTACAACGCCTTCGTGGAGCCGTGGTCCGTGGCGCCCACCAGCGCGCCGCGCTCGCGGAGCACACCCGCGATCCGCGCGAGCTCGCCGAGCGTGTCCACCTCCCAGGCCAGGTGGTAGAGCCCCACGGACGAGATCCCCGCCGTCGGCGGGCCGCCCGCCTTCCCGATCGCGAACAGGCCGAGGTCGTGGTCGTTCGTGGAGCCCTCGGCCTGCAGGAACGCGCCGCCTGCGAAGCCGGCGACGACCCGGAAACCGAGCGCCTCGGTGTAGAACGCGACGCTGCGGTCCACGTCCCGCACGTACAGCACGGCGTGGTTCAGTCGTTGGACGGGCATCGGACCTCCCATGGTCGGTACAACTTTCAACAATACTCAGGGTCAGATGAATGTTCAAGCGAACGGCGCTATCCTGGCCGCATGGAGGAACCGCGCTGGCTCTCCCCGAGCGAGCTCAAGGCCTGGCTGGCGTTCGTCGCCGCCACCACGCTGCTCGACGGTGCGCTCGACCGCCAGCTCCAGCGGGACTCCGGCATGCCGCACGCCTACTACCTGATCCTCGCCATGCTGTCGGACGCCCCCGCGCACACGCTGCGGATGAGCGACCTGGCCGCGGCCACGCAGAGCAGCCAGAGCAGGCTGAGCCACGCCGTCACGCGGCTGGAGCGGCAGGGCTGGGTCTCGCGCAGGCCCTGTCCGGACGACCGGCGGTCCACCTTCGCCACCCTGACCGAGGAGGGTTTCGCGGCCCTGCGGGCGGCGGCGCCCGGGCACGTCGGCACCGTCCGGGACAACCTGTTCGACGCGCTGACCCCCGAGCAGGTCGGCCAGCTCGAGGCCATCTCCCGCGCGATGATCGCGCGCCTCACACGTGATCCGGACGCCACCGTGATCCCCGGGATCTGCCCTTAGGCTTACCGGCATGCCCACTCTCGTGCTGCTGCGCCACGGCCAGAGCGACTGGAACGTCAAGAACCTGTTCACCGGCTGGGTGGACGTCCCGCTCTCCGAGGTCGGCGAGAGCGAGGCCCGCCGCGGCGGCGAGCTGCTCAAGACCCAGGGCATCCTGCCGGACGTCGTACACACGTCCGTGCTGCGTCGCGCGATCAACACCGCGAACCTCGCCCTCGACGCCGCGGACCGGCACTGGATCCCCGTGCACCGGGACTGGCGGCTCAACGAGCGGCACTACGGCGCGCTGCAGGGCAAGGACAAGAAGCAGGTCCGGGAGGAGTTCGGCGACGACCAGTTCATGGTGTGGCGCCGCAGCTACGACACTCCGCCGCCCGCGATCGAGAAGGGCTCGGAGTGGTCGCAGGACGCGGACGTCCGCTACGCGGGCATCGACGCGCCGCTGACTGAGTGCCTCGCGGACGTCGTCGTGCGGATGCGGCCGTACTGGGACGAGGCGATCGCGCCGGACCTGCGGGCCGGCAAGGTCGTCCTGGTCGCGGCGCACGGGAACTCGCTGCGCGCGCTGGTCAAGGAGCTCGACGGGATCTCGGACTCCGACATCGCGGGCCTCAACATCCCCACCGGCATCCCGCTGCGCTACGAGCTGGACGACTCGCTCGAGCCCGTCACGCCCGGCGGCGAGTACCTCGACCCCGCGGCCGCCGAGGAGGCCATCGCGGGGGTTGCGAACCAGGGGCGGTGAACGTGGGCTGAACGGGGGTGGAACATCCCCCGTTCGGGGAGTCAGGCGGCTCACCTTCCGCGGTTCGGGCTGGCGTCGGCCCTGGTCAACCTGCCTAGCATGTGCTCGTGAACCCCGTGGCGTCCGCGATCCTGGTCGCCGTCGCACTCGGCTTCGGCCTGTGGGCGGGCATCCTGGTCGGGCGAGCCCGCAGCCGAGGTCCGGTGCCGCGCCCGGACACCCGGCGGGTGCCGTCGCTCGCCGAGCTGCTGCAGCGGACCTTCCGCTCCACCGGCTCCGGGTTGGCGGTGCTCTCCGGCTCCGGCGAGGTGGTGCTGCACAACCGGCGCGCCGCCGAGCTGGGCGTGGTCCGCGCCGGGCGGCCGGACCCGCGGGCCTGGGCCGCCTGCACGCGCGTGCTCGACGGCAGCGTGCAGAGCGACGTCGTCGACCTCGTCCCGCTGGAGGTCCGCGGCGGCCGCCAGCCCGCCGCCGTCGTGGCGACGGTGCAGGGGCTGGGGGACGGGTTCACCCTGATCGAGGCCGCGGACATGTCCGAGTCGGTGCGCCTGGAGGCCACCCGGCGGGACTTCGTGGCCAACGTGAGCCACGAGCTGAAGACGCCGGTCGGCGCCGTCGGGCTGCTGGCCGAGGCCGTGCTGGACTCCAAGGACGACCCGGAGACCGTCGAGCGGTTCGCCGCGAAGATCCTGCGCGAGTCCACCCGGCTCGGCGCGCTGGTCACCGAGCTGATCGCGCTGTCCCGGCTGACCGGGGCCGACCCGCTGCCGGACCTCGAGCACGTCGAGGTGGACGACGTCGTCACCGAGGCGCTCGGCCGTGCCCGGCTCTCCGCCGAGAACGCAGGCATCGAGATCACCGTGGACGAGCCGTCCGGCCTGGAGGTCGACGGGGACCGCACGCTGCTGGTCACGGCGCTGTCCAACCTCGTCGAGAACGCGATCGCCTACTCCCCGCCGGACGCGCCGGTGTCGGTCTCCCGGCGGCGCGAGGGCGGCTGGGTCGAGATCGCGGTGACCGACCGCGGCATCGGCATCGCCCCCGAGCACCAGGTCCGCGTGTTCGAGCGCTTCTTCCGCGTGGACCCGGCCCGCTCCCGGGCGACCGGGGGTACCGGGCTGGGGCTCGCGATCGTCAAGCACGTGCTGGCCAACCACGGCGGCGAGGTGCGGCTGTGGAGCCGCCCCGGGACCGGTTCGACGTTCACCATGCGGCTCCCCGCCACCGCGCGTGCGGACGCGCAGGCCGAGACCACCCACCGAGACCCGGCCGTGAGCGGCCGAGCTGGAGGATGAGATGACCCGTGTGCTGATCGTCGAGGACGAGGAGTCCTTCGCCGACCCGCTCGCGTTCCTGCTCCGCAAGGAGGGGTTCACCGCCGCCGTCGCGACCACCGGGCAGGAGGCCCTGGAGGAGTTCGACCGCAACGGCGCCGACATCGTGCTGCTCGACCTCATGCTCCCCGGCATGAGCGGCACGGACGTCTGCAAGGCCCTGCGCACCCGCTCCGCGGTCCCCGTGATCATGGTGACGGCGCGGGACTCGGAGATCGACAAGGTCGTCGGGCTGGAGCTCGGCGCGGACGACTACGTGACCAAGCCCTACTCGGCCCGCGAGCTGATCGCCCGGGTGCGGGCGGTGCTGCGGCGCGGCGGCGAGAACGCCGAGACCGACGACGCCGGCGTGCTGGAGGCCGGGCCGGTGCGGATGGACGTCGAGCGGCACGTGGTGTCGGTCAACGGCGCGGACGTGCCGCTCCCGCTCAAGGAGTTCGACCTGCTGGAGTACCTGCTGCGCAACGCGGGCCGGGTACTGACCCGCGGGCAGCTGATCGACCGGGTCTGGGGCGCGGACTACGTGGGGGACACCAAGACCCTGGACGTGCACGTCAAGCGGCTGCGAGCGAAGGTCGAGAAGGACCCGGGAACCCCGCAGCACCTCGTGACGGTCCGCGGCCTGGGCTACAAGTTCGAGTCCTGACCCCCACCACACCTCCGAGCCCTCAGCTCCGGCCCTCCGAGCCCCCGAGCCCCCGAGCCCCCGAGCTCCCAAGCCCCAGC
>Ga0157379_10004920_pt1 | contig 11469 bp, 15 predicted proteins | sample S25metaG_FD_121802 | JGI IMG/M metagenome (GOLD analysis project Ga0157379, IMG submission 121802) | Switchgrass rhizosphere microbial communities from Kellogg Biological Station, Michigan, USA - S2-5 metaG | ecosystem: Host-associated > Plants > Roots > Rhizosphere > Soil | place: USA... | reverse complement strand
TCCTGCGCGACGCCGCGCCAAATCACCAGCGGCAAGCTCGTCGGCGTCATCCTGGTCGCGCTCGTGACGGTCACGATCTGGGCAACCGCATTGCTCGGACTGATGGCATTGGCGGATGCGAGCACCGTCACGCTGGTTTTTGGCGCCATGCGTTCGGTCGCGACGCTCGACACCTTGCCGCTGTTGCTGCTCTTCTTCTTCTGCGGCCTTCTGATCTATGGCTCATTGTTCCTTGCCATCGGCAGCATGGCGACCTCGCTCGCCGATGCCCAGTCGCTGCTTGGTCCAGCCATGCTGATCCTGATGCTGCCCAATTTGATGATCTCGGGAATCATGCACGATCCCAATGGTGAGCTTGCCAGCATCATCTCCTGGGTGCCGTTCTACACGCCGTTCTTCATGATGCTGCGTATCGCTTCGCATCCTCCAGCCGTGCAATTGTGGAGCACGGCGACGCTGGCTGTCGCCACGACGGCGTTCATGATCTGGTGGACGGGGCGCATCTTCGCCAAGCACGTCTTGACGACGGAGCGGCCGCCGACACTGCGTGGTTTGGTGAAACGTGGAATTCAGGCCGTCACGGGCCGAGCCGACTAGGCGCCACCGCAACCGGTCGCCGCCCTTCCGGCTCTGACGCGTGCGCAAGTTCGTCGCCTTGTGTTGTACGTTCGATAGTCAGTGTAAGTCGTGAGTTGTTTTGGAGTGGCGGGCTCAAAACAAAAAAGCCGCTCAAGGTTTTGAGCGGCTCATGCGCATTGCACTTGTGCATGCCTAGCGCGGCAGCAGACCTTCGCGCTGCAGGCGCTTACGCTGTAACTTGCGATAGCGGCGGATCGCTTCGGCACGTTCGCGGGCCCGCTTCTCGCTCGGTTTCTCGTAATGGCCCCTGAGCTTCATCTCGCGGAAGATGCCTTCACGTTGCATCTTTTTCTTCAGCGCCTTCAGCGCCTGATCGATATTGTTGTCGCGAACGATGATTTGCAAAATGCGCTCCTTGCCGCCCAAATTTGGGAGGCGCGGTTGATAACAGAAGGGTTTTGGCCTGTCCACCGCACTTGACGCCTCCTGACAGAATTCCTACCTAGCCGTGGGCAGACCGCGGGTCGAGTACAACGCAACAGGATGTGGGAGTGGTGCGCGAGCACGTTGTAAGCTGAGGTTCGAATGTACGCACATTCAATGAAATCATGGCCATACTGAAGATCGCCCGTATGGGTCACCCCGTCCTCGGGCAGAAAGCACAACCGCTCGCCCGTCCGGTGGCGCCGGAAATTCGCCGCCTCGTGTCGGACATGATCGAGACCATGATCGATGCCAACGGCGCCGGACTCGCCGCTCCGCAGGTTCACGTTCCTTTGCGCGTCGTCGTGTTTCAGGCGCCGGATGAGCGCAGCGATCCGGGCCTCTCCGAAGCGGAACGCTTCGATCACACGGCACCGCTTACTGTGCTCATCAATCCCGAGATAGAGGTCGTCGGCAGTGAGATCGAGGGCGGCTGGGAAGGTTGCCTGTCGGTGCCGGGCTTGCGCGGTTTCGTCGAGCGCGCGTTTCACATCCGCTACCGCGGCTTCGATCTGGACGGCGGCGAGATCGCGCGCAGCGCCAAGGGCTTCCACGCCCGCGTGGTGCAACATGAATGCGACCATCTCGACGGGATACTCTATCCCACCCGCATGCGTGATTTGAGTAAACTGATCTTCGAGACCGAAGCGCGTCATTGGGCGAAGGAAGCATGACGCCGCGCAGGAAAAAGACCGATGATGCCAAGCTGAAGGCCGCCATCCTTGCTGCGGCGCTGGAGCATGTCGTGTTCGACGGCTTCTCCGACAAGGTCCTCATGACGGCAGGCAAGGAAGCCGGCGCAGACAAGGGCGCCGTGGCGCGATTGTTTCCTGCAGGTGTGCTCAGCCTTGTTGAAGAATTCTCGCAAAGCGCCGACGAGGAGATGCAAGCGCGCCTTGCTGGCATGGATTTGACCGCAATGAAAATCCGCGAGCGCATCGCCGCGGCTGTCAAGGCGCGCCTCGCGGCACTTGGGCCGCATAAGGAAGCGGCGCGACGCGCGGCGGCTTTTCTCACCTTGCCACCGCATGCCGCGCTCGGGCTGAAGCTCGTCTATCGCACAGTCGATGCCATGTGGCGCGCAGTCGGCGACACCGCGACCGATTTCAACTTCTACACCAAGCGCGCCATCCTGGCCGGCGTCTATTCCGCGACGCTTTTGCGCTGGTTCACCGACCAAAGTGCCGACGAGAGCCTGACCGAAAAATTTCTCGCCGAGCGCATCGATAACGTCATGCAATTCGAGAAGTTCAAGTCGCAGCTGTCGGAGAGCATGACTCATCTGCCGGCACTGTCCGATGTGCTGCATGCCTTTGGCGGTGGTCGGCCGTAGGCCGACGCGTCGCCACGCGAGATCCACCATCAAAGCAGGTGCTCGGCGATCTGCACCGCATTTAGTGCCGCACCTTTCAGCAACTGGTCGGTGGCCGCGAACATGGCGATCGAGTGGCCCGTGGAGTCGCTGAAATCCCTGCGGATGCGCCCGACCAATACATCGTCCTGCCCAGACGCATCGCTCGGCATCGGAAAGCAGTTCCGCACACGATCGTCCACCAACCGCACGCCCGGCGCGTCGGACAAAAGCGTTCGCACGTCTTCCTCGCCAATCGGCCGTTCACACTCGAACGTCATGGACACGCAATGCGCGCGCAATACCGGCACGCGCACGCATGTGACGCCCACCGCGAGGGCATCGTCCTCGAAGATCTTGCGTGTTTCCCGCATGACCTTCGTCTCTTCATCATTGTGGCCAGTGGCCGGATCGATGTCCGTGTTGTGACTGAAGAGATTGAAGGCATAGGGATGGGGGAATACGCGCGGATCGAATGGCTGGCCGCTCAGGTGGGCACGCGTGGATTCGACGAGCTCCGCCATGGCGGCGGCGCCGGCGCCCGATGCCGCCTGGTAGGTCGACAAGATCAGGCGCTTGACGCGGTTGCTGCGATGGATGGGCCACAGCGGCACGATCGCAGTAATCGCCGCGCAATTGGGATTGGCGATGATGCCCTTGTGCTCCTTGATGCGGCGGGCGTTGATTTCCGGGATCACCAGAGGCACATCCCCATCCATGCGGAATGCAGAAGAGTTGTCGACCACGACGGCACCGGCGTTCACGGCGTGCGGCGCAAATTTTCGCGAGACACTGGCTCCGGCCGAAAAGAGGGCGATGTCCACGCCGGAAAAAGACTTCTCGGTCAATTCTTCGACGATGATCGGCTGGCTGCGGAAGCTCAGGGTCCTGCCAGCCGAGCGTGCGCTGGACAGCAATTTCAGCGAAGCCACGGGAACGTTGCGCCTCGTCAGACAGCCGATGAGTTCGGTGCCGACAGCACCGGTGGCACCGACAATGGCAATCACAGGTCGTTTCATTCTCGTCTCCACGGACAACAAAAAAGCCCCGGTCCTTGCGGCGGGGCTTCGGTTCAGGCGATGCGTTGAATGCTAGACGCGCGCGAGTCCGAAGCCCATGCGGGGCTTGGTCGTCTTCGTCGTGCGCTTGGACATCATTGTCATCACGGCGGACCCTATGGGCGGCGAGGGGGCTTCGTCAACGGGCCAAGCGTGGTGAAATGCCCCATCTTCCGTCCCGGGCGGACTTCGGATTTGCCGTACAGATGCAGAGCACCAGGCCGGCGCGCATAGCCCGCCCAATCGACGGCTTCGCCGCCCAGGATATTTTCCAGTGTCGCGTCGGCGTGGCGCACGGGATCGCCAAGCGGCCAGCCGGCGATGGCCCGGATGTGCTGTTCGAACTGACTGACCGTACATGCTTCCAGCGTCCAATGGCCGGAATTGTGCACCCGCGGCGCAATCTCGTTGACGAGCAACGTGCCGTCTCGACAGACGAACAACTCGACCGCGAGCACGCCGATATAGCCGAGCGCCTCGGCGATGGTGCGCGCGATGATCGTTGCCTCGCTTGCCTGCGCGGGCGTCAGCCGGCCCGGCACGATCGAGCGCCGCAAAATGTGATGCTCATGGATGTTCTCGGGCGGATCATAGGCGGCGAAGCTGCCGTCCACCCCGCGTGCCGCAACGATCGAGGCTTCGTAGAAAAAATCGACGAACGCTTCCAGCACCGCTGGAGCGTGGCGAAACGAGTCAAGGGCACGAACGGCCTCCTCCGCACTCGCCACCTTGGCCTGCCCCTTGCCGTCATAGCCCAGGCGGCGCGTCTTCATCACGCCCGGTCCACCGAGCGCCGCAAACGCTTCGCGCGCGGTTTTTTCCGAGTCGACTGCGAAGAATGCCGCCGTGTTCACGCCGAGCGATGTGATGAAGGACTTTTCGACCAGACGGTCTTGCGTGTTGCGCAACGCGCCGGCGCCGGGATTGGCAGGAGTGAATTGCGCGATGTGTTCCACAGTGGCGGCAGGCACATTTTCGAACTCGAAAGTGACCGCGTCGCAGCTTAGGGCAAAGCGGGCGATCGCGGCGAGATCATCGAACTCTCCCACCGTGTGCCGATCGCAGACCTGGAACGCCGCTGCGTTGGCGTCGTGGCAATAGACATGCGCCTTCAGCCCCAGCCGCGCGGCCGCGAGGGCCAGCATGCGTCCGAGCTGACCGCCGCCCAAAATGCCGATTGTCCCGCCCGGGGCGACGGGCGACGTCAGCTGCATGGGCGCGCTCATTTGTCGGACGGCGCTTCGGCGACGGTGGCAGTTTGCTTCGTGCGCCACTTCGCCAATCGCTTGGCGAGAGCCTTGTCGCCCAGTGCCAGAATGGCGGCGGCGTGGAGCGCCGCGTTCTTGGCGCCGCTTTCGCCGATCGCGAACGTCGCGACCGGAATGCCGCCGGGCATCTGAACGATGGACAACAAGCTATCCATTCCCTTCAAAGCGCGGGACTCCACCGGCACACCCAAGACTGGAAGTGTTGTCAGCGACGCCGTCATGCCCGGAAGATGGGCCGCACCACCCGCGCCCGCGATGATGATTTTGAGGCCGCGCCCTGCCGCGCTTTTGGCATAGGCGGCCATCCGATCGGGCGTGCGGTGCGCGGAGATGATTCTGCTCTCATGCGCGACGCCCAGTGCGCGCAACATTTCGGAAGCGGCCTTCAGCGTCGGCCAGTCGGTCTGGCTTCCCATGATCAGGCCGACAAGCGGCTTTTGGCTGGACATGCTTCTCTGCGGTTGGACGGGCAAATCACCCGTTGGGAAGCGGCGCATTATAGGGGCAGAAACCCCAGGGAAAAGCCCTGCTTAGCCATGGATTAACCGTTTGGTTTGATTCATAACTGAATTGTTAAGACGGGCTTAGTATTGTTTTGCCGCCGGGGCGGCATGTGGGACCGAGCATGAAGATCGAACGGACGGGAGCGCGGCCGCGCGCCGTGGGCGCGACGGCGCATGCGCCGCAAGCGGGCGGTGCGGTGGCAGCGGATGCCGCGGCCGGCATGCTCGGTATTCCGGAGAGCGAATTTACCCCGCGGGTGCGCGATGCGCTCGCCACGCTGCTCGGCGAAATCGACAGCCTGCGCCAAGAGTTGCAGACGACCCGCGAGCGCCTCGATGAAGCGGAGAAAAACGCCGATCAGGATCACCTGCTGCCGATGCTCAACCGCCGCGCCTTCGTGCGCGAGTTGACCCGTCATATTGCGCTGGCCGACCGCCATGCCATTCCGGCAAGCCTGATCTATTTCGATCTCAATGACTTCAAGGCGATCAACGACTCGATCGGGCATTCGGGCGGTGATGCAGTCCTCAAGCAGCTCGCGAGCGTGTTGGCGGCAAATGTGCGCGATACCGACCGGCTCGGCCGGCTCGGCGGCGACGAATTCGGCGTGCTGCTCAGCCATGCCGATCAGGCGCAGGCACACATGAAGGCCGATCTGCTGGCGCGCAAGCTGCACGAATCGCCGACCATCTGGAACGGCCAGTCGATTCCGCTGAGCTTCGCTTATGGCGCCTTTGAAATGAAGGCGGGCGACAATGCCGATCTCGCCATCGCGCGCGCCGATGAGGCGATGTACGTGCACAAGCGCGCCAAGCGCTGAGCGCAGCCGTTCAGGCGATGATGTCGGGCAGCAGGCGGTCATTGATCTTGGCGATTTCATCCTTCAGTTGCAGCTTGCGCTTTTTCAGCCGCGTCAACTGCAGCTGATCACGGGCGCCTGTTTCGCTCAGCGCCGCGATGGCATTGTCGAGATCGCGATGTTCCTGGCTCAGCTCTGCGAGCTTGGCCCGCAAGACGACTTCGTCGGGCTTGGTGACTTCGCTCGACATGGCCCACTCAGGTCCTTGGGCGCGGCTTGCGAGCACCACCAGCCGGCGCTTCGCCCCAGCGCTTTTGTGCCGGCCAATCATAGCCGATCAGATCGAGCGCGCGACCGACGATCTGGTCGACGAAGTCCGAAAGCGTATGCGGCTCGGCATAAAAGGCCGGCAGCGGCGGCAGGATGATCGCGCCCATCTCGCTGAGCTGCGCCAGGGTACGCAGATGGCCGGTGTGGAGCGGAGTTTCCCGCACGATCAGGACCAGCGGGCGGCGCTCCTTCAATGTCACATCGGCGGCGCGGGTCAAAAGATTCGTCGTGACGCCGGTGGCGATTTCCGACCAGCTGCGCACCGAACAGGGCGCGACGATCATGCCCTTGGTGCGATAGGTGCCTGACGCGATCGCCGCCCCGATATCGTTTACGGCATATGAATAGTCCGCGCGCGCGGCGACCGCTTTCGGCTTCAGCGCGGTTTCCAGGCCGATGGTCATTTCGGCGGCCTTGGTCATGACCAGATGCGACTCAATCCCCAGTTCGCGCAGCACTTCCAACAGCCTGATTCCATAGACCACGCCGGACGCGCCGCTGATGCCCACGACCAGGCGCTCATTTTTCTGTGTTTTCTTGGGGATGGGCATGGGTCCGTTTACAGGCTGTAAGGTAACCGCGAAAGAGGGGCGTGACAGCACCCCGGCTCAGTGATCTAATTCGCTGGCCTACGATGATGAGGTGCAAGCATGGCACTGCAAGGGCATATCCAGGAACTGTCCGAAAAACACAAGAAATTGGATGAACGCATCCACGATGAAATGGCCCGCCCCGATTGGGATGAAGTAAGGGTCGCCGCCTTGAAAAAAGAAAAGCTCCGAATAAAGGACGAACTCGAACGACTGCGAAGCAGCGTTCACTAACCTCCCCGCGTTTGGATTGGCCCGTCGCGCTGGCATGCGCGCTATTGCGTTGCGGCTAGCGGCGCGACGCGTAGTCGGTTGCGCACGGCGAAGAAAAGCAGCAGCGCGGCGAACTCGCAGAGTGCGGCCGCGAGAAACGAGGCACCGGCGAAATAGACGAACGCGCGTCCGCTGGTGAAATAGGCAAACAGGTTTGTCATCAAGAGCGGCGCCACGATGGAGGTGATGCTGTCCATGCTGGCGCGCGCGCCCATCAGCTCGCCCTGCTCGTTGGCCGGCACCTGTTTGGACATGATCGCGTTCAGTGCAGGCCCGCCGACGCCGCCGAGCGACCACATCACCATCCAGGCGTAGAGGACCCACGGCGCGCCGGAAAAGGCATAGCCGGCATAGCCCAAGGCAGCGCAGAGCAATCCCACATAGACGGCGTTGGTCTCCCCGATGCGCGGCACCACCAGGCGCGGCAGGACGCCGAACGAAACTGCGGTCAGCGCGCCTACCGCCATCAGCGAAATGGCGACGTCGCCAGGACCCCAGCCGAACTTCAACATGGTGTAGTAGGTCCAGGTTGCGGGCAGTGCGTCATGGGCCAGTTGCAGCAGCACGCCGACGCCGATGAGACCGAACATCATGGGAAAGCGGCCCAGCGCCTTGAGCGAGCCAATCGGATTGGCGCGCCACAGTTCGAATTTGCGCCGCCGTTCGCGCGGCAACGACTCTCTCATCACCAGAAGGCCAAAGCCCGCATTGGCAAGGGCAAGTGCGGCGGCGGCAAAAAACGGCGCACGGGCGCCCCAATGCTCGCCGACGAAACCGCCAAGTCCCGGCCCAAGAATAAAGCCGATGCCGAATGCCGCGCCCGTCAGTCCGAAGTTCGCCGCCCGTTTCTCCGGCGGCGAGACGTCGGCGATGTAGGCATTGGCGGTCGGATAGGCGGCACCCGCCGCGCCGGACAGAAAGCGGCCGACGAACAGCCAGGCGATCGTCGGCGCCAGGCCGGTAATGGCGTAGTCGATGGCGAGCGCGACCAGCGACAGGATCAGCACCGGACGTCGTCCGAAACGATCGCTGAGATTGCCGATCACCGGCGCGCACAGAAACTGCATCAGGGCATAGACGAACATCAGCCAGCCGCCCCAGCCCGCCGCGCCGCTCAGCTCCTGACCCGTCAACTGCTTGATGATCGCCGGCGTCACCGGAATCACGACACCAAGCCCGATCGTATCGACCAGCATGGTGATGAAGATGAAGGCCAGCGCGTAGCGGCTGGCCGGTGTTGCGACAGGTTCGCTCATCGTCGCCCCAGATGCGATCCGCGCAAGACGTTAAAGGCCGGCGGCCACGCTGTCTTGCCGAAAATCCTGAACGTTTCGCGCTTGAACCTGCGGGTTTGGCGGGCATGTCGCAGCATGTTCGTCATCTCGACCAGCAGCGCCCGCGTGTCGCGCAGCATGGCGAAGCTCTTTTTCCGCCGCGCCATGAATGTCCGCGCATAGAGCCCGTGCGTCAGGCGATTGCGGTTACCGGGCTGGCCGCCGCGGCGCCGTTTGGCCAGGCCCATGGCGGCGCGCAGATGCGCGAGCGCGCGCCGTGGCAGCGGGCAAGTCCTTGAAGTCATTCTATCGGCGTACATTCGAACCGTGCCTTCCAGCGTCACATGTTGGCCAATTTTGCGCGGACGCGTTCGACGGCTTCCCGGGTCGTAGCGATCGCCTCTTGCGATGCTTCCTCCCTCGGCAACGAGAAGCGATGCGTCACGGTCGTGACCTGCCGCGGTCTGCCCTTGGCATCGCGGCTTTCGCAACAGCGCATCGTGAAATCCTGGGCGAACTGGCCGCGGATCTTGGCGAAGCCGGTGAGGAGGCGGGCAGTGGCCTCCGACAGACGGGCGGCGTCGTTGAGCTGCAGCGAACGCGCCGCAGCAAAGCCGAGCGGGCGCGCATACGAACGGTCATGTCCGCGCGATGGCACCTCCTGCAAGGGACCCTCTGAGAGGTTGGGAAAGGAGCCGCTCGCGAACACGATGCAGTCGCCGACTGCCTGGCTGAGAATGCCGAGCTGGAATTCCACCTTCTGGCTCAGCGAGCCCTTGAAATAGAGCTGTTCGACATCCGGCGGCGGGCGCACCTCTTCCTTGGGCGCTGGATTGAATGCGGCTTCTCTCTCCATCAACTCGCGCAAGTGTTCTTGAAGTCGGGCGACAGCCTCGTCGTCATCGAGTTTGTTGTAGTCAACTTCTCCGCCGTCTTCGCCGTCCTCAAAGTCTTCGCTGTCTTCGGCGCCTTCGGTGTCTTTGGGCTGTTCGCTGCGTTCGGGCTGTTCGTCGGGCTTTGGCTGTTTGGTCGGCAAGTCTTGGTCTCCTGGTTAGAACAATCGTTCATGATATGTTCTCGCCGGAACGAGAACAACCCCGAAGTGGTTTTCTTGCGATGTAAACTTTTCCGAGAGGAGAGATCCAACGATGATCCGCAAACTACCGTCGGGGAAGTACCGGCTCTATTCGCTGAAGAAGAATCCGAAGACCGGTCGGCGGCGCAATCTGGGCACCTTCGCGACGCGCGCCGCCGCGGAAAAACACGAACGCGCGGTGCAGTATTTCAAGCGCTCATAGTTACCTCCCCCTTGTGGGGAGGTCGACGCTGGAGCGTCAGCGAGAGCGTCGGGTGAGGGGCCTCAGCAGAAAAAAACACGTGCGCACGGTGCAGCATTTCAAGCGCGGATAACTGTCATCGGCCTGGGTCCCCTTCCCCTCGCATTGCTGCCGCAATGCTCGGCCGGGGATGACAATGTTTGTTGCTGTCATCCCCGGCGAACAGCGGCGAAGCCGCTGTGAGGGAAGGGGACCCAGGTGCTCGATGGAAAGCGCTTTGTTTTACGCGCGAATTTCACCTGCTCGCTTAGCGTTCGCGTATGCAACGCACCTACTACGTCTACATTCTCGCCAGTCGGCGCAACGGAACGCTTTATACCGGCGTCACCAGCGATCTGGCTCGACGCACGTTCGAGCATCGCAATGGGCTCGTTGCGGGTTTTACCAAACGATATCGCGTCCACCTTCTCGTCTGGTACGAAGAGCTCGACGACATTCATGTCGCGATCACGCGCGAGAAGCAGATCAAAGGCTGGAATCGCGCGTGGAAACTCAAGCTGATCGAAAAAGAAAATTCTGGGTGGAACGACTTGTCGCTGAATCTTTGACTACCTGGGTTCCCTTCCCCTCGCATCACTAACGTGATGCTCGGCCGGGAATGACAATGGCACCAGCTACCCCACGTCCTTCGTCATCTCGCGCAGTTTGAATTTCTGGATCTTGCCGGTGGAGGTTTTGGGCAGGTCGGTGAATACGACGTAGCGCGGGCACTTGAAGCGCGCCAGGTTGGCGCGGCAATGGTCGATGAGCTCCTCGGCCGTGACGTGTTCGAAGCCCGCCTTGCGCTCGACGAAGGCGCACGGCGTCTCGCCCCACTTTTCATCTTCCTTCGCGACGACCGCGACGAACATCACCGCCGGGTGCTTGTTCAGCACATCCTCGACCTCGATCGAGGAAATGTTTTCGCCGCCCGAGATGATGATGTCCTTGGAGCGATCCTTGAGCTGGATATAGCCATCGGCATACTTGACCGCGAGATCGCCGGAGTGAAACCAGCCGCCCGCGAAGGCCTCGCGCGTTGCTGCCGGGTTCTTGAGATAGCCCTTCATCACGATATTGCCGCGGAACATCACTTCGCCGATCGTGGCGCCGTCGGCCGGCACCGGCTCCATATCCTCGGGGTTCATCACCGCGAGCGATTCAAGCGCGTGATAGCGCACGCCCTGGCGCGCTTTCTTGGCGGCACGCGGACCCTTGTCGAGATCGTCCCAGTCGCTCGCCCATTCGTTGATTACCGCCGGCCCATAGGTTTCGGTGAGGCCGTAGACATGGGTCACGTTGAAGCCGGCATCGCTCATCGCGGCGAGCACCGATTCCGGCGGCGGCGCCGCCGCCGTGATGAACTCGACCTTGTGCGGCAATGGCCGGCGTTCCGCCTCGCTCGCATTGATGAAGGTCGACATGACGATCGGCGCGCCGCAGAGGTGCGTCACCTTGTGTTCGGCGATGGCATCGAACATCGCCTTGGCGCGCACCCAGCGCAGGCAGACATGGGTGCCGGCGACGACCGACAGCGACCAGGGAAAGCACCAGCCGTTGCAGTGGAACATCGGCAGCGTCCAGAGGTAAATTGGATGACGCGGCATCTGGGCCGAGAGCACGTTGCCATAGCCCATCAGCGCG
>Ga0157379_10004918_pt1 | contig 11473 bp, 9 predicted proteins | sample S25metaG_FD_121802 | JGI IMG/M metagenome (GOLD analysis project Ga0157379, IMG submission 121802) | Switchgrass rhizosphere microbial communities from Kellogg Biological Station, Michigan, USA - S2-5 metaG | ecosystem: Host-associated > Plants > Roots > Rhizosphere > Soil | place: USA: Michigan... | reverse complement strand
CGCTAACGGCGACACTCCTCCCAACATAAAAGCAAACCTTGCGGCCGCCGGCTTGACGAACATTCCACCGACCGGGAGCCCGTCACGAGCGGGATTGCTGGTGACAAAGAGTTTTCTTTTCGCTGGTGAAGGCGCCGGGGGACAGGCGTTTTTTCATGCGTATGACAAGAAGACCGGTCAGAACGTCTGGCAGGCCCCGCTTCCGGCCGGCCCGCAGACCGGACTGCCGATGACCTACTTGTACCAGGGCACGCAGTACATTGTCGTCGCGACGCGAGGACCTCAGAATGGCGGTGCCCAGCTCGTGGCCTGGACTGTTGCGCCTCTGTCTGAAGGCGCTGCAACGGCTCAGCCGGCCGCTGGCGCACAATAACGATCAATCGGTGAAGACGGTCAGCTTCCGCGACTGAATCAGCCACTTTCCGTTGCGTTTGACCAAATGGTCTTCGGAGCGGCCCATCGCGGCTGCGGTCATCTTGTTGTTCTCGTCACGACGCACGGTCTGCCAGTAGGACTGATACACAGCCTCGGTCGACTTCGGGAATGTGATGCGCACGTTGCTGATCACGTGGTACAGATTCGAGGTCGGCAGTCCCTTGGCCTTGTTATCGTCGCGACGCTTGATGAGGTTGGTGACGATCTTGCGGATTTCCTCGCGCCCCTTGCTGATGCTGCCGTTCGAATCGATGATGGCGTCTTCGGTAAAAACGGCCACATAGCCGTCGGCATCGAATGAATCGACCGCCCACACATAACGCGCCATCACGTCTTCCACCGCGATCCGATCTTCATAGGTGCCGAGATTTCCCTGCGCAACGGCGAACATTGGAGCAAGAAGCAGCGCGACAAGCGCCGCTCGATGCAGTCGCATGGCTTGTATCCTCCTGTCTGGTGCGCCTATGATAATCCACAACCAAGAGCCTTTCGGGATTCATAAGAATTGCAGGGAAACTTCATGATCCAGCGCCTACTCAGCATTTCCGCCGTGTTAACACTGATCGCCGTTTTGGCAGCTGCAGGTGGGTCTCTTGTGATACCGCCAATGTCGCAGCTCGCGCCCGGCGACGGGCTCGATGCAGCCGACGCTCGAATGGCGCAGCTTGAAAACCGCATCCACAGAGCGCGAGCTATTCGCGATATCAAGCGACTCCAATACAGCTACGCGCATTACGCCGAGTTGGGCCTTTGGCTGGACCTCGGCGATCTCTTCGCCACTGACGGTATCGCGCACTATGCGCAGGGCGATTTCCGCGGCCCGGAAAGTTTGAGGAAATTTTATCTTCAGGAACTTGGTCGCGGACAGTTGGGATTAGCGGAAGGCCGCATCTATCCGCACATCATGATCCAGCCCGTGGTGACCGTCGCCGACGATGGCAAAACCGCAAAAGGCCGATGGCACGTGATTGCGATGCTCGGAAGTTATGGAAGCTCGGCATCGTGGGCCGGCGTCGTTTATGAAAATCGTTATGTATTCGAGAATGGCGTCTGGAAGATCAGTGAGTTGAGTTACAACTCGCAATACAGCGGACGCTACAGTCCGCTGGCACTGACAGTTTCGAAGTGGGACCTTCCGTATCATTTCACTACCCAATCGGCCGGAAACCCGGTTTCCGCGACCACCGATCTTCCTGCTTCAGCTAACGGCTCGCGCAGCCCTGCGAGCCTTGAGGGACTGCAACAACGGTGGGTCGAGCTTGCTCGAAGCGCGCAGCAGCTTCGGGATGAAACAGACGTTCTGAACCTTCAACACAGCTACGGGTACTACTCCGATCAGAAGATGTGGGGAGCTGTCGCCAGCCTGTTCGCTAACGATGGGACGATGGAGTTGGGGCTACGTGGTGTTTATGCCGGCAAGGACAAAATCCGCCGAGCCCTGAGCGCGTTGAATGGCGAAGAGTTGGAGACCGAAGAGGTCAATGATCGTCTGCAGCTGGCTACCGTGGTTTCCATTGCCCCTGACGGAGGAACGGCCAAGGCTCGCGGGGTCGAGTTGTCGGTATCCGGCGTCAGAGGAAGAGGGGCCACCTGGGAGGAGGGCATCTTCGAAAATGAATACGTCAAGCAAGCCGGAATGTGGAAAATCCACTCCGTGCACTATTACCCACGAGTGATCACAGACTACGAACTCGGCTGGGCAAAGGACGCAAAGCCGGCGCCAGGACCGAGCACCGTACTTCCGCCGGATCGACCATCGACGGAAGTCTACGGAACTTATCCGAAGATGTATTACCCGCGCCTGCATTACGCCAATCCCGTAACACATAGGGCTGTGCAATACCCGGCGGGCATCGCGGCGACCGCGGAGCGAGGGAATTCGACGCGGAACTCTTCGAGTCTCTCGGCACTGCCGAGCCCACCGAAGAACGTGAAGGAATTCACAACTCGACTAACAGAGCTGCAGCAGCAAATCGATTTGAGCATCGCTTATGACGCCGCGGAAAACCTCGTTAACGCCTATGGGTATTATGCGGATGACTCAAGAGATGATTATCTTCAAACACTCTTCAGCAATCCTCCGGATCGCTCGCCGACAAACAAGCGGCCGGAAAACGCTCTCGTAATTCATCAATCGGTTCAACCCGTAATCCGCGTTGCGCCTGACGCCAGGTCTGCGACGATTCGGGCCCGATTTCTGAACGTGGGTGGAAGTCCCTCCGGACTTGCGGGCGGCATGTACGAAGGACGGGCGATAAACCGTGACGGCGTTTGGAAACTTGAAAAGCTGACGCTCAACCGGACGTGGTCCTCTCCGTTCAGTCAATGGATGCCGGAGTTCGAGCGCCGGCGCTGAATGCAGCACGTCAATAGTGTGATCACGCGATTCGGAGGCCTTTCGTAATGTCTTCTGCGACGCTGTTTCTTTTTATAGCAAGCATGATAACTCTGGGTTTTGCAGATTTTGCGACCAAGCAGGCATCGGGGCGCATCAGCCCCGCGCTTGGCACATTGATTTATGCGACATCAGCCGTGGTGCCCGCACTGCTCTGGACCCTCTGGACGCGTGCCCATACCTCACTTGTCGTGACGCGCGCGGGTGCGTTGTGGGCTGTGGCGACGGGGCTCGCATTTGGCGCCTTTGCAGGATTGCTTTTCTTCCTTTTTTCGCACGGAGTCAATCTCTCACTGGGCACGCCGGTGATTCGTCTGGGCGGTATTGCCTTTGCCGCCATGCTGGGTATCGTTCTCTTGCGCGAGCCTTTCAATCTTCGGTCTATCGCCGGGTTTGTTCTCGCGGCGCTCGGCATTCTGTTGATCGCGACACGGTGAGGGATCTTTACATCCGACATCGCGAGATCGGCAACGTATAATCTCCACGTGGAACACGACCTCGAAATCTCCCCGACGGAAACCGCAGCACTGATGAAGGACGCTAACGTGAAGCTAATCGACGTGCGGACACCTCAGGAATATGCGATTGCCCGCATTGAAGGCTGCCCGCTCGTGGATCAGGACCTCGCAAAGGAAATTCTGGAGACCTGGCCCAAGGACACTTCCATCATCACGATCTGCCACCACGGCGTGCGGAGTCTCGATGCTGCCGTGTATCTGCGTCAGCAGGGATTCACAAACGCGCGCAGCATGCGCGGCGGAATCGATGTTTGGTCGCAGGTCATCGACACGAGCATTCCACGTTACTGATGGTCGATGGGAGTCTGTCCCCAGATCTGACTCGTTGGGTCCGATAGCGGCTCGATGCGGTTCTTGCGACTGAGCATACGCGCGCACCAACCTCTAAAATCTTCCAGGTAAATGTAGACAACTGGCGTAAGAAACAGCGTGACGATCTGCGAAAAGAACAGCCCGCCGACAACGGACACACCAAGCGCGCGACGCGCCTCGGCCCCGGCGCCAAAACCCAGGGCGATCGGAAGCGTGCCCATTAATGCCGCCATCGTTGTCATCATGATGGGACGGAATCGGACAAGACAACCCTGATAGATCGCCTCGGAAGGCGTTTTGTTCTGGTGTCGCTGCAACTCCAGCGCGTAGTCAATCATCATGATTGCATTCTTCTTCACAATGCCGATCAGCATGATGACGCCTACAAACCCGTAGAGATCGAGGTTCATGTCGAGTGTCGGCGGGACCCAGCCTCTTAACGCGGCAACGTGGAACGCATATAACGAGAGGAAGGCGCCGAAGCCGGCTGACGGTAAGCCCGACAGGATCGTTATGGGATGGATGAAGCTTTCGTACAGGATGCCCAGCACAATATAGATGACGAGGATCGACATCAGCACAAGCAAACCCAGACCCGTGAGTGAAGACTGAAAGGCCTGCGCGTTTCCCTGGAATTTCGTAACAATCGTTGTCGACAGCGAGTTTCCGGCCAGTTGATTGATCTGATCCACCGCTTCGCCGATCGAATACCCCTGCCGCAGATTGAACGACAGCGTTACCGCAGGCAGCTGTCCCAGGTGGTTTACGGAGAGAGGACCCAGGCTGTTCGAAAGTTTTGCAATCGCGCTGAGCGGAACCAACTGCCCTCCCGCTGATCGGACGTGGAGTAGTGCAAGCGCATTCGCATCGCGCTGATACTCCGGTTCAAGCTCAAGAATCACGCGGTACTGGTTGTTCGGCGCGTAAATTGTGGAAACCTGCCGCAGCCCATAGGCGGAATACAAGGCGGTTTCAATCTGACTTGGAGTGATGCCAAGCGCTGATGCGCTATCGCGGTCAATCACGACGTCGATCTGTGGATTGCGAATCTGAAGATCGCTGCTGACGTCCTGAATGGACTCCAGCCCTTTCATCTTCGACTCGAAGTCTCCCGCTGCACGATAAAGCTCAGCTGTGTCCGGCCCCTGCAGCGTGAACTGGAACAGCGCTTTGCTGCGAATGCCGCCGATATTGATGGGTGGGTCGTTTCTCATGAATACCGAAATGCCGGGAACCATCGCAAGCTTGGGACGTAATCGTTGAATGACCTGATCGACCTGAGGACGCTCAGACCGCGGCTTCAATCGCACATTCAGATTGCCCTGGTTCAGACTGCGGTTGCCCCCACCGACACTCGACATCACGTAAGCCACTGCGGGATCGGCGGCGATGACCTCGGCCACCTGCTTCTGGTGTTCCACCATCGCGTCGAAGGAGATGCCTTCAATAGCCTCGGTAGTTCCGTTGAACTGCTCGATATCCTCGCTTGGCAGGAAACCTTTCGGAATGGCCTCGTACAGGTAGACGGTCCCAACCACGAGCAACAACGAAACCAGCATCGTTGCGGGTTTGTGGCGCAGGACAACCCTCAGGCAGCGGTCATAAAAATGAGTGAGCGAGTCCTGGATTCGTTCAAAAAAATTGAATAGCCGACCGTGAACTTTGTGGCGGTCGTGCTTCAAAAACCGGCTGCACAGCATCGGCGAAAGCGTCAGCGAAACAAAACCCGACACGAGGATCGCCGACATGATCGTCACGGCGAATTCGTTGAGTAAACGCCCGAGCACGCCACCGAGGAACAGAACCGGAATGAAGACGGCCGCAAGAGAGATCGTCATGGACACAATCGTGAAGCCAATCTCGTTGGCGCCGTCGAATGCGGCCTGCAGAGCAGTCTTTCCTTGTTCCATGTGGCGGACGATATTTTCGAGCATGACGATCGCATCATCGACGACAAAGCCGACGGCCAGAGTCAATGCCATCAAAGAGAGGTTGTCGATGGAAAACCCGCAGAGATACATCACAGAAAACGTTCCGACTACAGAGAAAGGAAGAGCGAGGCTGGGAATGACCGTGGCCGACAGATTACGCAGAAAGAGAAAGATCACAAGAACCACAAGGATCAGTGCCAGCGCAAGCGTGAACTTGACGTCTTCGACGGAATTGCGGATTGTCAGAGACCTGTCAAAGAGGGTCCTCATCTGAACGGATGGCGGAAGCTGAGCCTGGAGGTTGGGAAGCATCTCCTTGATGCTGTCCACGACCTCGACTGCGTTTGTCCCCGGCTGCTTCGAAATAGCCAACTGGATCGCTCGCGCTCCTCCGGCCTGATCCTGGTTGTAGTACCACGAGGCGTTGTAGGGATTTTCTATGCCATCGACAACGCGACCCAGATCCGACAGTCTTACGGGAGATCCATTGTGATAGCTGACGATCAATCGCGAATAGTCGACGGCTTTGAAAAGTTGCCCTGTTGCCTGCAGGGTCACCGCGCGCTGAGGACCATACAGAACTCCGGACGGCAGGTTTACGTTTCCGTCATTAAGCGCCTTGTTGACATCATCGATTCCAATCTGACGCGTGGCCATTTCGTGCGGATCCAGCTGAACGTGGACCGCGAACTTGGCCGCGCCGTATACCTGCACCTGTGCGACACCATTGATGGTGGAAATGCTTTGAGCGATCAGTGTCTCCGCGTATTCATCCACTTGCGACAGTGGCAGCGTGTCCGATGACAACGCGAGGTTAAGCACCGGCTGATCGGCGGGGTTCACCTTGCTCATCGCCGGCGGCGTGGGCATGTTAGCGGGCAATTGACGGCTTGCCTGCGTGATGGCGGTTTGAACGTCCTGCGCCGCTCCGTCGATGTTCCTGTTCAGATCGAACTGCAGCGTGATCGTCGTGTTTCCAGAGACGTTCTGCGAACTCATCGAATCCAGGCCGGCAATAGTGGAGAACTGCTTCTCCAATGGCAGCGCGACAGCAGCGGCCATCGTGTCGGAGTTGGCCCCGGGCAAGCTCGCTCTGACATTGATCGTGGGATAGTCCACGTTCGGAAGGTCGCTCACGGGTAAACTGCGGTACGCGACAATGCCGAACAGCAAAATACCGAGCATAACGAGCGTCGTCGCGACGGGTCGTTTGATGAAAACTTCAGGAACGCTCATGGAAGGACCTCCGCGTTCTCTGGATCGCCCTTGAGCTGGATTTTCATGCCCTGAGCCAGCCGCGCCTGTCCGTCAGTGACGACGGTCTCATCAGGATTGAGTCCCTTGTCGATGACGGCGAAGCCGTCTGCGTCGCGGCTCGACACGACGGACCGTTGTTCCACGGTGTTGTCGGCCTTCACGACATAAACAAAAGTTCCGTTCTGCCCTTGAGTGATCGCCTGCGTGGGAACCACGGTGGCATGCGGCTGTTCAGAGAGGCGCAACACGGCGTTGACGAAAAGGCCCGGCCATAGACGATTCTGAGAATTCGGGAAGGTGGCTCTCATATGGATCGTGCCGGTAGCCGGATCGACCGCGCTATCCACGAAGGTCACGTCGCCTTCCTGAGGTTGCGCAGCTTCCTGCGGTACCGTTACCTCCACCCGAAGGTTTCGCGCTGATGCTCGATTCCGAATGTCCGGCCAGTACTGCTGCGGAACCGTGAAGTTCACGTAGATCGGATCGACTTGATTGATTACCACGACCGGAGCATCTGCCGCCTTTAGCAGATTTCCCGGCTTTTGAAGGACCGCGCCCGTGCGGCCATCAATGGGCGAATAAATGCTGCAGTACCCCAGCTGGATGTTTGCCGCATTGAGCGCGTCCTGATCGAGAACGAGACTTGCCTTAGCGCTATCGATGGACGCGCGGTCCACCTGGAGCGATTGTTTGGCCGCTTCCGCCTGCGCGGCGGTTTGCTCCAGGGTCTCGCGCGGAATGAGACCTTTCTCCATCAGCGCGGAATTTCGTTGCGCCTCAGCCTGGGCATATTTCTCCTGCGCGCTGTCGCGAGCAAGGTTGGCTTCCGCTTGTGCGATCTGCGCCTGATCGCGAACGATGGCGCCGTTCGCCTGATTCACTTGCGCCTGAAACGGCCGCGAATCAAGTGTCAGGAGGAGTTGTCCTTTGTGGACAAAGTCTCCTTCCTTGAAATGAACATCAAGGAGTTGGCCCGAAACCTGCGGGCGAATCGATACCGTCGAAATTGCCTCCACGTTTCCCACCGCCGTGATTTCGACGGGCATGGAGCGTTGCGTCACCTTGGCGACAACAACCGGAACTCCCGCGAATGGCGGAGGAGCCGCTTGCTTTTTGGTACATCCGGCAGCGATGCCTGCTGCGACCGCCAACGCCGCCAAAAGAATTGAAAGCCTGTCTCTGCTCATGGTCATCTTGATTTCCGTTCCTGATGGGGTCGATTCCGCTAAACGAGCGAACGCTCGAAGCTCGAAATCGTCACCGCGTTTAGAAAAATTCAGAGTTGTTGGAAACCGGAATGTTCAGATCAGAGAAGGGGGAGCGCGAGGTGAAAAGAGTGGACCTTTCCAGTTGGAGCGAAATTCGAAGGTTGAGACTGGCGTGTGGCGCTCGGAAAGAATCGGCGCCGCGACCGCATCGCGCGACAGTTCGACGACAAAACCCGGCTCGTTGATCTTTGTCTGCGTGAGACGAGTGTCTGTTCGCTTGAGCTTGCCGGAACTCGCATCATGGTGAGCCGGACTGGAGTGGCCGAACGCATCGACAACCGCTTCAGTTGCCCGTTCTGCGGTTGCAGAGAAGACCAGGAATGCGTAAATAATGGCGAAGCCAGCTACTGCAATCCTTCTCATTCGTTTCCTCTCAGACTCGAGGAAGTCCGATACATACCCTCTAGATTAGACCTTGAACGTGAGAATTGCCCTAGATTTTTGAGAGATTCTGCGGAAGGGAATTAGGGGACGGACTACTCAACCCCCAAACTCCCAGGGAGCTTCCGAAGCCCGAGCAATTCTCCGGGAGTTTTGGGGTTGAGTAGTCCGTCCCCTAATTCCCCTACGGCACGATTCGAACGACGCTACCGCCACCGGGCAAGATGGCGCCGGTTGTTACGTACAGCGCTCCGTCGGGACCAAAGACGAGTCCACCGGGAAAGAACAATTCCCCCGGCACGAGTTCGGTGCGTGTTCCATTGGGAGCAACTCGAATCAAAGCGCCGACACCATTGCCGCTGAGCAGTCCATTCTTGCTGATCTCGAGAACATAGAGCGATCCATCCGGACCCGCAGCAATGTCAATGATGTTAGTGAATCCGGTCAGCACCGCGACCGGCGCTCCGCCGTCAGCGGGCACACGATAAATACTCGCGGCGCCTGGAGGGAATGGGAATCCGGTGAGCTGGCCTACATAATAATTGCCGTCGTTGCCCTGGATGACTGTGGTCGGTACCGGCTCCATCGGGATCATCGCGCCCGCCGGCAGACCCAGAAATGGCGGCGCCGGAACCAAACGGTTCGCAAACGTAGCGAGCGTCCGGATCGTTCCATTCGCGGCGATTTCAATCAGATCATTTCCGCCGGCATCGGCAACAATGACTTTGCCTGGGAGTGCGAGGATTCCGAACGGATCAGTGTCAATTGGGCCTCCCGCTGGGTTGTTTTGCTGTTCGTAAATGCCGAGATCGGTTTCCGGGCTCCACTTTCCATTCGGCTGGAATCTGGCCGTGTGTGCAAGGTTGACACCGATCGATCCAAAAATCGCTCGAACTGCTGGATCTTGGCCGAGACCGATGGTGAAGTATCCGTTTCCACGTCCCTGGAAGCTAACGTCGTGCGCTCCGATGGCCTCAGTTCCATCTGGAGCGGCGAGAGAAGGTAAACCCGACACAATGCGTTCGAGGGTGCCTTTGCGCAAATCGATTCGCGTGATGGATCCGGTCGTGCCGGCACAAACGGTTCCTCTTTCTCCCGCGAGGCAGGGTCCGCTCCCTCCTTTTCCTGCTTCAGCAACGTAAAGACTGCCCTCGGGACCGACGGCAATTCCTCGAGGGTTGTTCAAACCGGTCGCAATAACTTCAGCCGCTTGCAGTACTTCGCTACAGAACAGGAAGGCCACAGCGACAGAAAACAGAATTCGTAGCTTCATGCTTATCTCCCCATTGATGGTGTTGATTTAGATCAAGATTCAGAACGGTTCAGAACAGTGCAGGCTCCCCAAGGCAGCGGGGCGAACGCCGGAGTCTACCATGGCGGGAATTGGATTCGTGACGAACTATTTCTTTCGGGTGAGCGGTGCGGCAGTAACAAGGGATGGTGAAGTACAGACGGTTCTATTGCAGCAATTTATCTTCCCGGCCAAGGCATCATTGAAAGTGTCTTCGCACGGACAGAGAAAGTGTTCACAAATCGCACAAGTTGGGTGATTGCTACACTCCTGTCACCACCATAAGCTGAACGAGTCATGCGATATCCGCTGCTTTGGTGTCTTCTTCTGATTTCCCCTCGTGCAGAGAACTATGTCCGCATTGAAAGTCCGGCTGATGGACGCAACTACACAGTCGATCTGGACTCCACTGCCGTTCAGCGGGCACTTCGGCCGGTTACTGAAGCGGCGCTCGCCGGAAAGCTGCCGAGGTGGCTGTACCCCAGCACGGAGTTCAAGCCTTCCAACCTGCACTGGGACCCTGTCAGTGGAGTCATCGGGGGCACGTTTGCGATTGCCGGAACCGTCGAGTCCGTGACCACGCTTTACGAACAGTTACTCGGGACGCATGGACTTCGCGTTTCGAGTCTGCCCTACCGAGGCAGCCCCGGCCTGCAGATCACCGGCTCCAGCGCTGCCGAAACGGTGACGATTCAGATTCAGCCGCAGGCGACGTATGTCCAGGCCAGCGCAACCTATGCGCCTCGCGACCCAACTCGGCAGCAGTTCGATGTCGTTTGGTATGACGATAGTTCCGGACAACTCCGCGTCAAGGATCGCACCGGCAACGAGTTCCAACTCAACAAGTCCGGGATCGTTTCAAACAACTTGAACCGCCCGGGCGGTGTGGTTTCTGAGGGCGCGGCCATGCCGTCGTGGCTTGCGGTATATCCGGGCTCATCACCTTCACCCAGGGGCCGCATCAAATGGATGTTTACTCCGACCGCAGAATTTCTTACCAGCGACGCTATTAGGACGGTCTACGAGTACTATCGCGGCCAGGTTCAGGAAGCCGGCGCCATGATCAAATCATCCGGCATCAACCGATCCGGAACGCCGTTGCGGGACTTCGATGCCTACGTCATCGCGATCAAGGGCGACGACCAGGTTGAAATTCGGATCGGCGAGGTAGTCGAGATGGGCGTTCCCACGAATACACGTGCGCGCACCGGCATCGGAATTCAGTACAGCATTCCAAAACGATAACTGGTCCTCAGCCCTGCTCAATTCGTCTTCAGCACGAATCGTTGAGCGCGACGATTGGTTACGATCTCGGCTGTGTAGAGATTGCCCTTCGAGTCCGCAGCCATGTGATGGACGATATCGAAGTCGCCCGGCTTCGCACTGCGGTTTCCGAACGCGCCAATCTGCGTCATCGTTGCGCGATCGAAGATGACGACGCGCATCGGGCCCGAGTCGACGACGTACAGGAATTGCTGCTTCGAATCTGGTGAAAACGCGAAGCCGGCCGGCACGGGGACAACCGTGTTGCCTTCGTTTGTCACGCGGACCTGCTTGATGAACTTTCCTGCCGTTGTGAACAACTGGATCCGGTTATTGATTCGATCCGCGACGTAGACGACGCCGTCACTCGATACCTTGATGGCGTGCGGCAATCCAAACTCCGGCGGTCCGTCAGGCGTCGT